>OHAJ01000478.1_pt1 | contig 29664 bp, 30 predicted proteins | sample 1577101 | NCBI WGS metagenome assembly OHAJ01 (sample SAMEA3541531, study PRJEB24748) | human gut metagenome | biome: human gut; feature: human-associated habitat; material: faeces | place: China | collected 2012
TCGGTGACAAAAGTTCTTGTTTTCTCAAAGTCAAATCCGATTAAAGACTGGGAAGCAGCCAAATGGAATCTTCAATTCTTATGTGTCGAAAGTCAGCAGGAAGCAATCCATATGTTAGAGACAAACACCATTCATGTTGTAGTAGTAGATATAGAGGAGAGGGAACAGGAAGGACTAGCCTTTGTTTCTTGTCTGAGAGGCTTACAGCGTTTTTATCTGCTCCCGGTGATTTTACTGGCAAAAGATGATACGTATGAAAGTCTGGCATTTCATGTATTTCATTGTTTTGATTATGTGATAAAACCAATTGAGAAAGAACGATTGGAAAAACTACTTCACTGGATTGACGGACGTTTTGATAACAAGGGTGCTGCAAAGGCGCTGGTGATAAACACACGGCTTGGTATACACATGTTTGAGGCAAAGGATATTTTGTATCTGGAAATCTGCAATAAAACGCTGTATGTTCATACCCGGTATGATGTCTTTTCGTTTCCGTACCGCAAACTTGGTGTCTGTATGGAGCAGTGTGGCGGTGACTTAGTGCAGTGCCATCGCTCGATTGCAGTAAACTGTTTGTATGTAGAAAAAATTGATTATGTAAATCGGCGGATTTGTCTGGTAAAGCAATATGGAAATGTCGCACTAGGAAGAAAATATATGAAAGGTCTTCGCAAACAATTTGACGAAAGAACACGGATTTCGTATACTGATAGTGTTTTTTCAGAGAGTTAAGGAGGTGTGAAAGATGAAAGATATCTTTTTGATTCGGCATGGAAGACAGTGCTCTAAATTGTGTAATGTCGATGTTTCTCTGGATGAAAGTGGGCGTAAACAGGCAAAACTTGCCGGAAAGCGTCTGATTTCTTATCAGTTGGAAAAGTTATACTGTTCACAGTTAATTCGCGCAAAAGAAACGGCAGAAATTATTGGACACTGTGTGAATCTGCCGGTCGAAGAAGTGGCAGACATCGAAGAAATCCATTTTGGTGGATTTACCGGGAAAACGGATGAACAGATTCGTACGGAATATGCTGAGTTTCGTAAGGAACGTGCGGCTCATAAAGAAGACCTTCCCTATCCGGAAGGCGGTGAGTGCGGACGTGATGTTGTCAGGCGGGTCATGCCAAAAATCAAACAAATTTGTCAAAGAGAGGAAAACAGAGTTGCTATTGTAACGCATGGCGGCGTAATACGCTCGGTGTGTGCCGATATTCTTCATACCGGTCAGGAGAACAAATTAAAATTTGGAATCGACCTCGAAAATACAAGTTTTACCCATTTGATTTACGATGAGGATAGAGACTTTTTTATTCTGGAGCGTTTTAATGATTTTGCTCATTTGGAGTCTCATCCGGAGTTACTTCGAAAAAACTGGAAAACATCTTTGGAGAGAAATGGATGAAAACTGGCATGGCAAAAAAATAAGAAACTGGCAGTTTTCATATAGCCAGCCTTTTGTATAATAAGAGAGAAATTTATACAGGAGGACAAAACAATGGATTCAAAAACAAAACAACAAACAGTACAGATGGGTACAGGAAAGATTACAGTATCCGAAATTACGATGTGCGGCGTATTTGCTGCCTTGACTTTTTTACTGACAAGATACATTCAGGTACAGTTTATACCGGCAAAAGGTGGTCTGGTTCACTTAGGTAATGTTCCGATGTTTTTTGCAGCAGCATTTTTCGGCAAGCGTGTTGGTGCGATTTGCGGCGGCGTTGGCATGGCATTATCGGATGTACTTTCTCCATGGATTGTATATGCTCCGGCAACTTTGATTGTAGTTGGTCTGATGGGCTTTGTATTTGGTTTGATTGTAAGGAAAAAACCAACAATTGTTAATCTGATTGCGGCAACGGTTGTTGTTCTTGCAATTAAATTAGTTGGTTATTATTTATTTGAGGTATTGCTTACATCAAGTTTTGTTGTGCCGCTGGCTTCGATTCCGGGCAACATTATGCAGATTGTAACAGGAGCAATTATTGCTATTCCGATTATTTTGGTATCACGTGTCGGTATGGCAAAGGTAAAACGTTCTATGGAAGCTTAATGGCGAAAAGAACGGACAGAAAGGATGATAAGAATGTATCAGATGATGACACCGGGACCTACGATGCCGGCAGCTTCTGTAATGGAAGCAAGAAGCAGGGCGTTTGCAAACCCGGATGTAGATGAGACATTTTGTGAAGAATACCATCAGGTATGCAAAGATTTGTCAAATCTTCTTGGCACTGACAACGAGACTTATGTATTGGGCGGCGAGGGGATTCTTGCCTTGGAGGCTGCCTGTGCAACCTTGACAGAGCCGGGGGATAAGGTGTTGGTTATTGATAATGGTATTTTTGGAAGAGGCTTTGCTGATTTTGTAAGTCTTTACGGCGGAGAGCCAACCTTATATACCGTTGATTACCACTATCCGATTGTAGTAGAAGATTTGGCAGAATATTTAAAAGAAAATCACGATTTTAAGTACGCAACAGTTGTTCACTGTGATACACCAAGTGGTGTGCTCAATGATATCAGTAAGATTTGTCCGCTGTTAAAGCAGTATGGGATTCTTACGGTAGTCGATGCGGTTGCCTCTATGTTTGGTGAAGATGTGAAAGTCAATGAATGGCAGATTGATGTGATTTGCGGCGGTTCACAGAAAGCTTTGTCGGCGCCTCCCGGACTTGCGTTTGTTACAGTGAGTGAGGATGCCATGAAAGCGATGGAAAGCCGGAAAACCAAAGTGGCTTCTTTCTACTGTAATATTCTTGCATTTAAGAACTATTACAAAGATAAGTGGTTTCCATACACGATGCCAATCAGTGACATTTATGGTCTCTGTGAGGCGGTAAGACTGGTGAAGGAAGATGCCGAGCGTGTAGCCCGCCATCATAAGATTGCCGGGGCAGTAAGAAAAGCAGTGAAAGAAGCAGGTTTATCTCTTTATCTGGATTACGGAGATTCCGCTACTGTGACTGTTATTAATGTGCCACAGGGACTGCGTGATATAGATATTATCAACACCATGAAAGATAAATATGGTATCCTGATATCCGGCTGCTTTGATGTTCTTGCCGGCAAAGTAATCCGACTTGGACATATGGGAAATAATGCAAGAGTTGAGAAGGTGGCAGATATGTTATCTGCGTTTACGAAGGCATTAAATGATTTAGGTTTTTCCTGCCGGTGTGATATGAAAGAAAGTTTTTACCGCAGCTTATAAGCGAAGATTGCAAAATCCCTCTTTTCATGATATTCTATTGTGAAATGGGGGATTTTTTGAAAGTGAGGCAACAAAAGAGTGGATTTTAGAGAATTTTTACGACAAGGATTTGTGGTATTAGACGGCGCAACCGGCTCGAATTTACAGCAGGCCGGTATGGAAAGTGGTGACTGTCCGGAGCAGTGGATTGCAAAACATCCGGAAGTGTTTATTGACTTACAGTGCCGATATATTGAGGCAGGTTCGGATGTCCTTTATACACCGACATTTACCTGTAATCGAATTAAGTTAGATGAATATGGACTTGCGTCTAAGCAGGAAGAACTTACGAAAACATTGGTGGGTCTCACAAAAGAAGCAATTCGCAGAAGTAAAACAGACCGCAAAATTTATGTTGCCGGGGATATTTCCATGACCGGGCAGCAGTTGGAACCGATTGGAAGTATGTCGTTTGAAGAACTGGTAGATGTTTATAAACAGCAGGTTCGTTTGTTGGCGAAAGAGGGCGTCGATTTATTTGCGATTGAGACAATGATGAGCTTGCAGGAGTGCCGCGCTGCCTTGCTGGCGGTAAAAGAAACTTGTGACATACCGGCGCTTGTGACGCTTACGTACCAAGAGGATGGACGGACGTTGTATGGAACGAGCCCTGAGACAGCATTGGTTGTTTTGCAGTCGATGGGGGCAGATGCCATCGGAATTAACTGTTCGACAGGACCGGATAAGATGGTAGATGCGGTAAAAGTGATGGCGGAATATGCTTGTGTTCCGCTTGTCGTAAAACCAAATGCCGGACTGCCGTTTTTGCAGGATGGTGTGACGTGTTACGATATGGATGCTGAGAATTTTTCAGAGGCAATGATGCCGCTTGTGGATGTTGGGGCAACTGTGCTTGGCGGATGCTGTGGAACAACGCCGCAGCATATTCAGAAACTTGTCGGCCGGTTAAAAGAGAAAAAAGCAAGAGAAATTCCGGAGAGGAAAAGTATCCGTGCCTTGACAACAGAGCGCAACATTACACCGATTTCATTAGATGGAAGATTTCGAATTGTCGGCGAGAGAATCAATCCTACCGGGAAAAAAGAACTGCAGGAAAAACTGCGTGCGGGTGATTTGAGTCTTGTTATGGATATGGCAGAAGAACAGGAAAAATTAGGTGCATCAATTCTGGATGTCAATATGGGAATGAATGGAATTGACGAAAAAGAGATGATGTTGCGTGCGGTTAATGAGTTGACAATGACAGTGGATTTGCCGCTTAGCATAGATTCGAGTTATGTTGACGTTGTGGAAAGTGCCCTTCGTATTTATCCGGGACGAGCTTTGATTAACTCGATTTCTCTGGAACCGGAAAAGTTTGAAAAATTAATACCGATTGCAAAAAAATACGGTGCAATGTTTATTCTGCTTCCTTTGTCAGATGCCGGACTTCCAAAAGATTTGGATGAGAAAAAAACGATTATCCATACAATATTAGACGAGGCAAAACGTCAGGGAATGGCAGAAGAAGATATTGTCGTGGATGGTTTGGTGGCTACGATAGGAGCAAATAAAAATGCCGCGCTTGAAGTGTTGGAGACGATACGCTACTGTAAAAATGAATTGGGTGTGGCAACAATTTGCGGTCTTTCCAATATATCCTTTGGACTGCCGGAACGAGTTTTTGTTAATACAGCATTTTTAACACTTGCGATTGGACAGGGACTTACGATGGCAATTGCGAATCCATCTCAGACGCTGCTTGTCAATGCCGCACTTGCTTCGGATTTGCTTTTGAATAAAGAAGAAGCGGATTTGCATTATATTAATGGTGTGGCGGGAGCTGTGATTACGCAGAGCCAGCCAAAGAATGAAGTAGCAGAGGAAGACGGCCACCCGTTGTATTTGGCGGTTGTCAAAGGAAAGAGCGGACATGTGCTTGAACTTGTGGAAGAAGAACTGAAAAAGGGAACCGAGCCGTCTGAGATTATTGATAAGTATTTGATTGCGGCAATTAATTATGTCGGCGAATTATTTGAGCAGAAGAAATATTTTCTCCCTCAGCTTATTGCCAGTGCCGAAACGATGGAAAAGGCGATTAACCGTTTAGAGCCGCTTTTGGAGGCGGCAAGAGGGAATGAAAAACTGGCAACTATCGTGGTGGCAACCGTAAAGGGCGATATTCACGATATTGGGAAAAATCTGGTGGCACTGATGCTGAAAAACTATGGGTATCATGTCATTGATTTAGGAAAAGATGTGGAAACACAGACAATTTTAGATACTGCGAAAGCTGAGAATGCTTCGATTATTGGTCTGTCTGCCCTTATGACAACGACGATGATGGAGATGAAAGAAGTTGTGGATGAGGCAAAGAAGCAGGGCGTAAAAGCCAAGATTATTATTGGAGGCGCAGTAGTGACAGAAAGTTTTGCTGAAGAAATTGGAGCAGATGGCTATTCGGCAGATGCCAGAGAGGCGGTTAAAGTAGTGAACCGTCTGCTTGAGAAGTAAGAAGAGAGGATTTTGATGGTGGTTGATGTAATTATTCCGGTATACCGTCCGGAGAGAGAAAAATTGACAAAACTAATTGACTGGCTGAACAAACAGACTGTAAAACCTTCACATGTATTTTTTATGCAGACGTTAGTTGAGGAAAAAGAAGATGAAGAAGTTTTACAGATGTTACAAAAGGCGGAAAATGTGGAGATTGTTCCGATTGAGAAAAAGGATTTTGACCATGGCGGCACCAGAAATAAAGGGGCGGCCTTGTCAAAGGCAGATTATATGCTCTTTATGACGCAGGATGCAGTTCCGGTTGATGCTTACCTTATTGAGAATTTGGTACGGGCAATGGAAGAGGAAGAAGCCGCAACAGCCTATGGAAGACAGTTGCCGGATGATACGGTTGGTGTGATTGAACATTATACAAGAGAGTTTAATTATCCGGCAAAGAGCTATGTGAAATCCAAAAGGGATTTGGAAACAATGGGCATTAAAACGTATTTCTGCTCAAATGTCTGCGCAATGTACCGTAAAGATGTATATGAAAAAATGGGCGGCTTTGTGCTTCATACCATTTTCAATGAAGATATGATTATGGCATCGAAAGTGATACAGGCAGGATATAAAATTGCTTATGTGGCAGAGGCGATGGTTATCCATGCTCATAAATACACTTACAGACAGCAGTTTACGAGAAATTTTGATTTGGCAGTTTCCCAGCGCCAGTATCATGAAATTTTTGATGGGGTGAAATCGGAATCCGAGGGAATGCGGTTAGTGAAAAACACGATGAAATATTTGTTCCGTCATGGAAAATGGTATCTTGTGCCGGATTTGATTTTCCAAAGCGGCTTTAAGTTTTTAGGATACCGGTTTGGCAAGAAGTATGATAAACTTCCGCTCTGGCTGGTAAAGAAATTTTCGATGAATCCATCGTATTGGAGGGATAAGGAGTGAAAGAACAAGTTGAGATTGTTATGGCAACATATAATGGTGAAAAATATATAAAAGAGCAGTTGGATTCCTTGCTTTCACAGAGTTATCCGGATCTTTTAGTGGATGTATGTGATGACGGCTCTACGGATGGCACGGTTTCGATTGTAAAGGAATATGAAAAAAAGGACAGTCGTGTACGTCTCTTTGAAAATAAGACAAATCAAGGGTATATAAGAAATTTTATGTCTGGCATTGTTCGCTGTGACAGCCCGTATATTATGCTGTGTGACCAGGATGATATCTGGAATTGGGATAAGGTAGAGCTTACCTTGGAGAAAATGAAACAGATGGAGAGAGAAAATCCGGAAAAGCCGGTGCTTGTCTTTACCGATGCCATGAATTTTGACAGCAGTACCGGAAAAAAACTGGGACGTTTTCACGAAATGAGTCATTTGAATGTAAAAAAGGTTGACACCGCGCATCTTTTTATGGAAAATAAGTGTATTGGCTGCACCATTATGATGAACCGGGCAATTCTTCCGTATTTGAAAGAGCTGCCGGAAGAAATACGGGTGCATGACTGGTGGCTTGCTTTGATATGCAGTCACTTTGGTGCCATTGGATATTTGCCGGAGGCGACGCTTATGTACCGCCAGCATGAAGGAAATCAAATCGGAGGAACATCGTATTCCGGTTACTTAAAAAAAAGAGTTTCCAAAATGAAAGAGCAGCGGCAGGTACTTTTTGACACGTATCGGCAGGGAAAAGCTTTTTTGCAGGTTTTTGATTCAAAGATGACCAAGGAACAGAGAAAAACGGCAACGAAGTTTGCGGCAATGACGGATGCTTCCTTTTTGGGACGACGCTATCTGGCATTGCGGTATGGTTTTTTGAAAAGCGGTCTGATTCGAAATGCAGGATTGTTTTTCTTATTATAAATACGAGAGAATAGAAAGAGAGGCCTGATATGGGTAAAACAAAAGCGGGAAAAGGGAAGATTGTGGCAAGAATATTTCTTGTGATTGGAATTTTGCTGTCGATGACGGCAGGCAGTGGTTTGGCTTATGTTAAGCATACCGGAGATAAAATGTTGGGTTTGATGAATTATGACAAATCGAATAAAGTATCCGGGATGGATTTGAGTAAATATGCGTTAGACAGTGATACAGAAATTGTGAATATTTTATTGGTTGGTGCAGATAAGAATCTGGATGAACAGGATAAGGATGTTGAGAGACGTTCGGATTCGATGATGATTGCAACTCTGGATATTAAACATAACAAGCTGAAACTGACTTCTTTGATGCGTGATATGTATGTGGATATACCGGGATATGGCGGTTATAAATTAAATGCTGCTTATTCCTTTGGCGGTATCAAATTGCTTTATAAAACATTGGCGAAAAATTTTGGTATCAAATTAGATGGTTATGTGGAAGTGAATTTCGACGCCTTTGTTAATGTTATTGATGAACTTGGCGGTATCGAGGTAAATCTGACTGATTCAGAGGCACTGAATCTTCGTCAGACCAATTATATCAAACGAAGAAAGTACCGCAGTGTGAAAAAGGGAAAACAAATCTTTAACGGGCAGCAGGCACTTGGCTACTGCCGGATCCGTCATGGTAAGAGACAGCCGGACGGTCATTATCCGGGCGTTTATACGGCAAGCGGAAAAGGAGATGATTACGGAAGAACAGAACGTCAGCGTCTGACGATGCAGGCAATTCTTAAGAAGGTAAAACAGTTGTCTCCGGAAGAGATGATTGAACTGGCAGAAGTGATTATGCCAAACGTAAAAACAGATGTAGATGAGCGGGATATTTATTCATATCTGCTTGCTGTTGTACGGATGGGTACGACAAAAATCCATCAGTTCAGCCTGCCGATTGAAGGCGGCTATACAAGCCAGACAATTCGCGGTCAGTCGTGCCTTGTGCCGGATTTGCCAAGCAACAAATCCGCACTTAAAAAGTTTCTCTTTAAGAGTTGACAATAAAGACCTATATTGCTACAATTAAATGAGCGTTATTTCAGATTAATACGCTAGGATATTCGATAAAGAGGGGGCATATCCCATGAGTAAAGTAGTTTTATCTATATTAGTAAATAATACCTCCGGTGTGTTGAGCCGTGTTGCCGGTTTATTTAGCCGCCGTGGTTATAATATTGACAGTCTGACTGTTGGTGAGACAGAGAATCCGGCATTTTCCCGTATGACGGTATCCGTTACGGGGGATGATATTGTGCTGGAGCAGATTGAAAAACAGGTTAATAAGTTAGAAGATGTAAAATCCGTCAAACAGCTTACCGGTGAAGCGTCGGTATGCCGTGAATTGATATTGGTTAAGGTTGAAGCAGATAAAGACGCAAGACCGGCCATTAATGCGATTGTTGATATTTTCCGTGCGAAGATTGTAGATGTTGCAGATAATTCAATGATGATTGAATTGACGGGTAATCAGGCAAAACTAGACGCTTTTATTAAACTGATTGAGGGCTATGAGATAAAAGAACTGGTACGTACCGGTATTTCCGGTTTGGCTCGTGGTTTTTATGATGAAGCCAAAGAGAGTAAGTAATTTACTACTTAGAAAACCATCCACGGGATTTTATCCCGGATAGGCTTTAAATACAATTAATTTAGGAGGCTGTAAATATGTCAGAAGCAAAGATTTATTACCAGGATGACTGTAACTTGGCAGCACTGGACGGTAAAACAATTGCCGTAATCGGTTATGGTAGTCAGGGACACGCACATGCATTGAACGCAAAGGAGTCCGGATGCCACGTAATTATTGGTCTTTATGAAGGATCAAAATCATGGAAGAGAGCAGAAGAGCAGGGATTTGAAGTATATACGGCAGCCGAAGCTGCTAAAAAAGCTGACATCATCATGATTCTTATCAATGATGAACTGCAGGCAAAAATGTACAAAGAGTCCATCGAGCCAAACTTGGAAGCAGGCAATATGCTTATGTTTGCTCATGGTTTCAATATTCACTTTAACCAGATTGTTCCACCGGCAGACGTTGATGTAACGATGATTGCACCAAAAGGACCGGGACATACGGTACGCAGCGAGTATCAGGCAGGAAAAGGTGTTCCTTGTTTGGTAGCAGTACATCAGGATGCAACAGGAAAAGCTCTGGAACTTGCACTTGCTTACTCCCTTGCAATTGGTGGTGCAAGAGCCGGCGTTTTGGAGACAACTTTCCGTACAGAGACAGAGACTGACCTCTTTGGTGAGCAGGCTGTTCTTTGCGGTGGTGTTTGTGCATTGATGCAGGCTGGTTTTGAAACTTTGGTAGAAGCTGGTTATGACCCAAGAAATGCATACTTTGAGTGTATCCATGAGATGAAACTTATCGTTGATTTGATTTACCAGAGTGGTTTTGCAGGCATGAGATATTCCATTTCTAACACAGCAGAGTATGGTGATTATGTAACAGGACCAAAAATCATTACAGAGGATACAAAGAAAGCTATGAAGAAGATTCTTTCCGACATTCAGGATGGTACTTTCGCAAAAGACTTCTTGCTTGACATGTCAGAAGCTGGCGGACAGGTTCACTTCAAAGCTATGAGAAAAATAGCTGCTGAGCATCCATCAGAAGTAGTTGGTGAAGAAATCCGTAAATTGTATAGCTGGAATGGCGAAGATAAGTTGATCAACAACTAATTTTAAGATATAAACAGATAATTAAGAAGAAACCCGGTTCATTTTGTGAATTGGGTTTCTTTTTTTGTGCCTCTTTTTTAGGTTCCGTAATTTGCCAGAAAGGCTTTGCTTTTCGTGGGCACTTTCGTTTGTTGAGTACGCAGCGGTATGGGTGCTTATGCTGACGCATATACAAGCACCTCATACCGACGTACTCAAAACCCACGACATCACAAATCTTTTCTTGCTAAATTACTGGAACCTAAATAAATTTTCACCGCCTCCCTGCCCTTCAAATAATCAAAACTTACAGCTTTTTTGGAGGTGGAGGTGACATTTTTCGACATTTTAACATATATTGATAGTGACTAACAAAAGAGTTGAGGTTATACGATGTATTTTTTGTTTGGAATTTTGGTTCTTATTAGTTTTGTGTTTGTGATTTTGTTTTCTCGCAGGAAGAAGAAAAAAATTCTCTGCCGGCTTGCGTGCATGAATCCATGTGAAAAGGAAAATCTGCTGAATTCGCTGCTTGGACCGCTTGGTTTTTATTATGAGAGCCGGTGGGATGTGATAAGCAGCCGGACGGATGCCTGGCAGAAGGCGTTCGGGTATCTGGATGCTTATAATCGTGCGGCACCGTATTTGTCAATGGTATTTGATTCCTATCCAATATATTTTGATTATGAGGGAAGGACCTGGTTAGTCCAGATTTGGAAAGGGCAGTATGGAATTTGTACCGGATGCGAAGTTGGACTTTACTATGCAGATGGACTTGTGAAAAAGAGTGATTATAAGAAAACACTTTTCCATGCGGTGGGTGAGTCAGACTGGCTGGATATGTCTGTTACGCTGTGGAAAGACGGCAAGCGGATTACCAGTCTGGATAAAAGGCACTGGTGGCTTACGGTATTTGACCCTGGAAATTTTTCGAGACCACAGGAGTTATCCATGGATGTATCGGTTCATTTCCGAAATTATGAGTTTGGAAGAAAACTTTGCGAAGCACTGATTGAGGGTGGGATAAAAGAAACGGATATTTTCTGGTCCTGCCGCTCGATTTTCTTTCATGTGCCGGAAGGAAGCAGACATTTCACATTATGGCAGCGGTTTATAAGAAGTGTAATGCAGTTTAAAAACCGTGTGTACTGCCGTTTGTTTCGTTTTCTTACAAGGTGTGTGTGCACGAATTTAGACCGGATTTTGTATTTATATTTTTATCTGCCAAGATTTTTACGGCATTTGTTACGTCATTTTTCCAAGCAGTTAAAAAAAGTAAGGAGATGTCGATGAGTTATCAGAAACGATTGGATCAGGCATTTGAAAATGTTCCCGTTCTGCCTCTGGATGACAATCACAAGTATGTGGTGTTTAGTGACTGCCACCGGGGCAGTGGGAATAATAATGACAACTTTATAAAAAATGAGCATTTGTATTTGGCGGCTCTGCGGCACTATAACCGGATGCAGTACACGTATGTGGAACTGGGGGATGGCGACGAATTGTGGGAAAACCGCAAGATGGAGCAGATTTTGGAAGTGCACAACCGGGCATTTGAGCAGCTTGCATTATTTTACCGGGATGGCCGATTATATATGGTATACGGTAATCATGATATGGTGAAAAAGAATGCCTCGTTTTGTAATAAGAAGTGCCAGTTATTTTACAGTGTGACAAAGCAGTGCCACGAGCCTCTTTTTCCTAATGTTTCATTTTATTCGGGCTTAATTTTAAGAAATTATGAAAAAAATACGGATATTTACATGACGCATGGGCATCAGGCTTCTTTGATGAATTCAACGTTGTGGCAGGTAAATCGTTTCCTTGTGCGCTATGTGTGGAAACCGTTAGAGCAAATTGGTGTTTTGGATCCCACAAGTGCGGCAAAGAATTATTCGGCTAAACAGCGTACGGAGCGGCGGCTCTCGGAGTGGGCAGCGCAGCGGGGAAAGACGTTGATTACCGGACACACGCACCGTCCGATGAATCAGTATCCGGATTCCTTCTATATCAATTCGGGAAGCTGTGTACATCCTTATCAGATTACGTGTCTTGAATTGGAGGGAGATGAAATTTCTCTTGTGAAATGGTATATGGATGCAAGAAGAAATGGAAATCTGTATGTGGAGAGGAGATTGCTGTAACGGCAGACGGCGCAGAAACTGAAAAAAAGAGATTCCTTACTTGTTACGACCACCACTTCATGGTAGAATAAAACTATTACTTTGAAACACAACAGAAGGAGGATTTTCATGAAGAAGAGAAGTGCGTGGTTTGCTGCATGGTTTGCGGTTCTTATCATTGGCGTTGTGGCGATGATGGCGGTGGCACCGATGGGAAAGGCAGCGGAGCAGAAACAGTTTATAGTTGGGTTTGACGCCGAATTTCCACCATATGGATATATGGATGATAATGGAGAGTATGTCGGGTTTGATTTAGACTTAGCGGCAGAGGTCTGCAAGAGAAATGGCTGGAAATTAGTAAAACGCCCGATTGCCTGGGATTCCAAGGATTCGGAACTTGCGACAGGCGCGATTTCGTGTATCTGGAATGGATTTACGATGAATGGACGTGAGGATAATTACACGTGGTCAACAGCCTATGTGGATAACTCGCAGGTTGTCATCGTAAAAAAGGATTCAAATGTTCATAAGTTATCCGATTTGAAGGGTAAGCGGTTGATTGTTCAGAGTGATTCGTCAGCGCTCGCTGCTCTGACCGGAGATGATGCGACAAAAGAAAATAAAAAGTTAGCGGCTTCATTGAAAGATTTACAGCAGGTAGCTGATTACAATTCTGCATTTATGAATCTGGAAAGCGGTATGGTGGATGCGATTGCGATGGATATCGGCGTTGCTTCTTATCAGATGTCCGCTAAAGGCGATAATTTCCGTATGTTAGATGAGCGTCTTTCTTCGGAAGAGTATGGAATTGGTTTCAAAAAAGGAAATACGAAACTTCGTGATGAAGTGCAGAAGACTTTGCTCACGATGTTAGCGGATGGAACATTTGAGCAGATTGTAAACAAGTGGGGGCTCAAGGATAGTGCGTGTCTCTCGGAAAAGGATACGACATACATAGATGGCGGAAAAGTTCCGTATGTTGATTTTTCAAAAATACAGAAAAAGAATGATAAGACGACAGAAAAATCGGATGGCGTAAAAGCAAATAAGGGTGGTATCTGGTTTATTATGAAGCAGTTAGGCAGTGGTATGTTAGCAACGCTGTCCATCTTTGTATTTACGTTATTATTCTCGCTTCCTCTTGGACTTTTGATTGCGGCAGTGAGAATGTCACGGTTTGCTCTGCTTCGGTGGATTGCAAAAATTTACATTTCGATTATGCGTGGTACGCCGTTGATGTTGCAGCTTTTGGTTGTGTTCTTTGCTCCGTACTATGTGTTCGGAATTTCAACACCTTACATGTATCGTTTGTATGCGGTTATCATTGGATTTTCCCTGAATTATGCGGCGTATTTCGCAGAGATTTACCGTTCCGGTATTCAGAGTATTCCGCAGGGACAGCGCGAAGCGGCACAGGTCATGGGATACGGCAGACGCCAGACGTTTTTCCGTATTATTTTCCCACAGATGGTCAAACGCGTCATGCCGCCGGTAACAAATGAAGTGATTACGCTGGTTAAAGATACTTCTTTGGCATTTGCCATTGCTTACACGGAAATGTTTACAATGGCAAAACAGATTGCATCGGCACAGGCTTCGCTTATGCCACTGTTTATTGCCGGTTTATTCTATTATATATTTAACTTTGTGGTTGCCTTTGTGATGGAAGCTATTGAGAAGAAACTGGATTATTACCGCTAAGGGAAAGGAGCTACGGCATGAGTATTTTGGAAATAAAGAATATTAAAAAGAGTTTTGGTGAAGATTTGGAAGTGCTGCAGGATATCAGCCTTGCGGTAGAAGAGGGAGAAGTTGTTTCGATTCTTGGTCCGTCCGGTTCCGGTAAATCGACGTTACTTCGCTGCGCAACATTTTTAGAGCAGATTGATTCCGGAAGCATTGCGTACGGCGGGAAAGTTTATGTGGAAAATGATACCGCAGGAAATGCCAAAAAACCGGAGCGCGCAAAGATTTTGGAGGCACAGTCAAACTTTGGCCTGGTTTTTCAGGACTTTAATTTGTTCCCGCATTTTTCCGTATTGAAAAATGTAATGGATGCGCCGGTGAAAAATCAGAAGCGTCCGAAACAGGAAGTGGAGAAAGAGGCACGTGCTCTGCTTGCGAAAATGGGACTGGAAGGAAAAGAAGATGCGTATCCGTGCGAACTGTCGGGCGGACAAAAACAGCGTGTTGCGATTGCGAGAGCACTTGCACTGCGTCCGAAAATGCTGTATTTTGATGAGCCGACAAGTGCACTTGACCCAGAGATTACCGCAGAGATTTTACGTGTATTAAAAGGACTTGCGGCAGAGAAAATGACAATGGTTATTGTTACGCATGAGATTGATTTTGCGAGAGCGGTTTCCGACCGTGTGATTTTCATGGATGGCGGTAAAGTAGTAGAAGAGGGCCGTCCGGAAGAAGTAATTGACAATCCGAAAAATGAGAGAACAAAAGCATTTCTCCAGAAACTGCAGGTCTAAAAAAGGGAGGCTTTTTCGATGTATGATAAATTGACGAAAAAAGACATTGAGAAAATGGAGCAGGAAGTCGAACACCGCAAGTTGGTGGTGCGCAAAGAAGCATTGGAAGATGTCAAAGAGGCGAGGGCGCATGGCGACCTGAGCGAAAATTTTGAATACAAGGCGGCAAAAAAGTTTAAGAATGAAAATGAGAGCCGCATCCGCTATTTGGAGCGGATGATTAAAACGGCGCAGATTGTTGAGGATGAATCCGGTGAGGATGAAGTCGGGCTGAATGATTTGGTGACGGTGCATTTTGATGATGATGGCATGGAAGAGGAATATAAAATTGTCACAACAGTTCGAAGTGATGCGCTGAATCAGATGATAAGCATTGATTCGCCGATGGGGAAAGCGCTTTTGAAACACCGCGTGGGCGAGCGCGTTCTAGTGAAAGTGAACGATAAAGTCAGCTATTATGTGACGATTCGCGAGATTCGCAAAAACGATGATGAATCGGAAGAAATTAATAAATTCTAGGTTTTTGCAACGAATCCGATGGAAAGGAAATGAGGAACATGTGGTATACCTGTGTTCAGTGTGGAAAAAAATTTGAATTATCTGAGGCGGAGAAAGATTTTTATGAAGAGAAAAATCTTTCTCTTCCAAAGCGCTGCAAGGAATGTCGGAAGCGAAACCGCATTGAGAAAAATGAAGCGGTTGTTCCGAGAGGGAAAGAAAGAAGAAAACGCCGGAAAAATGCTTTGAGGCAGGTGCCGGTTACGACTTTGATTCTTTTGATTGCGCTTACATTTGTTTATATTTCGTTTGTGCGTAAGCCGGAAAGCAGTACGCCGAAACAAACTAAGTTAACGCAGGTTACAGAGAATCCGAATTCGAGCATACAAAAAGCAGTCCTTTTTCAAAGTGATGAAAAGTTAAAGGAGCAATATGAAAAACATGGCAAAGCGATGGGATTCGCGTCGGCAGAGGAGTATCTGGCGGCTGCCAATGCGGTGATTTTAAATGAGGAGGCACTGCATAAGACGCAGAAAGATGAAGATGATGTATATTATCTGGAAGAGACCAACGATTTTGTTGTGGTTTCGCCACAGGGGTATTTGCGGACGTATTTTCGACCGGAAGATGGGATAAAATATTATCGGCGGCAGTAGGCTGCCGATTTTTTTTCTCTCCCCCTCTTGACGAATTTTGTGAATGGTGCTATAACAGAGTTGCAACTAAAAAACAATTATAACAAGAGAAACGAAACGCCAATTTAATATCGACATTCCGCAAACTTCCCTATGTTATCAATTTGTATGAATGGAGGAAAAGACAAATGACTACTTTAAAAGTACAAAGAAGAAACATGGAAACTAAGGCTAAAAAGCTGAGAAGAGAAGGCTATGTTACAGGTAACCTTTTTGGCAAAGAAATCGAGGGTTCGATTCCACTGCAGATTGAAAAGCAGGAGGCAGAGAGAATCGAAAGAGAGTGCATGAAAGGAAGCCAGCTCTACCTTGAGTTAGACGGGAAAACATATGATGTGTTAATCAAAGAGATGGATTACCGTCCGATGGACCATCAGATTCTTGAGATGGATTTCCAGGCATTAGTAAAAGGTGAGAAAGTACATTCCGTTGCGGAAGTGATTCTTTTGAATAAAGAGAAAGTAACCGAAGGTGTACTCGAGCAGCTTCTGGAAGAGATTGCTTATAAGGCAACGCCGGAGGAATTGGTTGAAAAGGTTGAGATAGACTGTGCTACTCTGAGACTGGGTGATACGTTGAAAGTAGCAGACCTTGACATTGCAAAGAATGATAAGATTGATTTGCAGACCGACCTTGATGCACCGATTGTCAGCATCCTTGCAAGCAACAATGAAGTGCCGGAGGATGAAGAGGCAGAAGAGGAATAAAAAAGTGCGAAATTTTGAGAAAATGACCGCTATGAGGCGGTCATTTTTTTAGTAGCTGAACGGCTTGTATTATTCTTTGTCATCTTCAAAGAAAAAGATTTCTTCAACGGTCTTGTTAAATACCTTTGCGATATCCATAGCTAATTTTAGTGATGGATTGTATTTTCCATTTTCTAGATTTCCAATTGTTTCGCGCCGTACACCGACAAGTGCAGCTAAATCTGCTTGCTGAAGTCCTTTGCTTTTTCTTAAATCACGTAATGTTGTTTTTAGTACGGACATTTAATCACCTTCTTTTTCAAAATAATAAAAGAATGCTCCAATACATATTTGTATAGTAGCTAAAAGGAAGGGGGTCATAGTTTGATAAGATAGCACAAAATTGCTATGAAATACAGTAATGATTGAGCAGATCATATCACTTAATAATACTACGATTAGTGTTATAAGTATTGAGATTTCGCAGGCTCTTGAAAAATGAAATCGAGACATTTCATCATCGTTTTCTGTTTTTTTAATGAAAACTAATATAGATGAAATAACGGCAATTAGCAGTGATACTATGGATATAATTTTACTTATAGTATTTGGTATTAAAGCTAAAATACCATACAATAGCCACGCGCAGCCAGTAACTATATAGCGAAGTGTTATGTTTTTTTTAATGGTTAAAATGTTATTGTTCATAAGTGTACCTCCATGTGATATATTTCTCTCTTTGTTAGAAATATATCACATGAAAAAGTAATTGTCAATGAGTAATTTATGAGAGAATTACGTTAAAGTTAACAAGGCAACCTTTTTGTGCTATACTAATCTAAAAAATAAAGGAGGACAAAATGGGTTCAGATTGTACAGTACCAATTGATGATGGCTTACTTAACATTCGAGTTGGCGCAATTATTTGCAGAGGAAATGAATTTCTAATGATGGAAAATGACAAAGATCCTTTTCTATATTCCGTTGGCGGCCGCGTAAAATTTGGAGAGACAGCTCAAGAGGCAATTGTGCGGGAAGTGCTTGAGGAAACAGGGACACAGATGGAAATTGACAGGTTGGGATTTGTTCATGAAAATTATTTTTATCTGGACGATCCGGGCAGAGAGAATCAAGTAGTTTATGAAATTTCGTTCTATTTTTATATGAAAATGCCAGAAGATTTTTCGCCGGTTTGCGAGAGTTTTACGGGGAGCAATCATAAAGAACGATTGGTGTGGCTGACAATGGATGGTGATGAGAAAATTTATCCTGAATTTTTCCGGACGGAATTAAAACAGCCATGCGGCTTTGTAAAGCATATGTGCACGGACGACAGAAGGTAAATTATTTTTTTACCTCTAATTTTCCGGTTGACGCTTTTTTGTGAAAAAAGTAAAATAGATTTGTAATTTGATTACGGAATAGGAGGACTAAGAAACATGAAAATTGGTATTTTAGGATATGGTAACCTTGGACGAGGCGTGGAATGTGCAATTAAGCAGAATCCGGATATGGAGCTTGCTGCGGTATTTACGAGACGTGCGCCGGAGACAGTATCCATTTTGACAGAGGGAGCAGCCGTTTGTTCTGTTGATGATGTAGAGCAGTGGAAGGATAAGATTGATGTTATGATTCTCTGTGGCGGAAGTGCTACGGATTTGCCGGAGCAGACACCAAAATATGCAAAGATGTTTAATGTCGTAGACAGTTTTGATACACACGCAAGAATCCCAGAGCATTTTGAAAATGTTGATAAGTCTGCAAAAGAAAGCGGACATGTTGGTATTATTTCCGTGGGCTGGGATCCGGGAATGTTTTCTTTGAATCGTATGTATGCCAATGCCATTTTGCCGGAGGGACGTGATTACACATTCTGGGGCAAAGGAGTTAGTCAGGGACATTCGGATGCCATCCGCCGTGTGGAAGGTGTAAAAGACGGCAAACAGTATACAATTCCGGTAGAGGCTGCATTGGAGGCTGTAAGAAATGGTGAAAATCCGGAACTTACAACCAGACAGAAGCATACCAGAGAGTGTTTTGTTGTATTAGAGGATGGTGCGGATGCTGCAAAGGTAGAGGAAACTATTAAAAATATGCCGAATTATTTCTCCGATTATGACACGACGGTTCACTTTATCAGTGAGGAAGAATTGAAAGCAAACCACAGTGGTATTCCACATGGAGGATTTGTAATTCGTTCCGGAAAAACAGGCTGGAATCAGGAAAATAGTCATGTAATTGAATATAGCTTGAAACTTGATTCAAATCCGGAATTTACTTCCTGTGTTATCGTGGCTTATGCGCGGGCAGCATATCGTCTGTACAAAGAAGGACAGAACGGATGCAAGACAGTATTCGATATTGCTCCGGCTTATTTAAGTGCCAAAGATGGAGCAGAACTTCGCAAAAATCTGTTGTAAAAAATGTGTATTGCTAGAAATTAATCATAATAATTACCCCCGGTTTCATGATAAGAATCCGGGGGTTGATTTTATAAAATGATAGATAAACAGATACCAGCAGCAACAACGCCTACCATGATAAGTGCGGCTATGCGGTGTCCCATTTGGCGGCTTTTAACACCGCTGTTCGAAAGAGACATTTGTTTGATTATTTCAACGGCTTTTTCCACATTTTTTTCATCGACATAAATTTCAAATACTGGTTTTGCCATCCGGGCTGTGATAGATGTTTCGATGATTTCATGTTTTTTAGCAAAAATGTGATTGGCTTCGAGTTCGGAAATAATCTGGTCTGCTTCTAAAAAGTTTTCTGCAAGATAAATTTTAGTCATAACTGTATACCCCCCTTTTTTATAATAACTTCATTATACATAAAAAGTAAAATAATGACAACTGTTTTATTTATAAGAACACAAAAAACTGGGCAATCTAAAAATAAAAACGGAGGACAGAAAAATGAATCAAAAGGATAATTTCAAAAGCGCTCTTCCGATGGCTGCACTGGATGAAATCCCACAGCCGTCAGAGAATGCAAAAGAAATTGTTGGACTTGTGAAAGCGCAGGGCAAAGTAACCGGCTATAAGCTTTCGGATGGACAAATGGTAAGTAAGAGTGAAGGAGTTGCTATGGCAAAAGCGGGCGATATTCAGGGCGTGGGCGTAGCGCACCGTGGGGATACAGAGTATTTAAAGGCACTTCCGGATGGAAAGGAGACGAATAATCTCAGCAGCCTGCCAACTGTGCGGTGACAAGTTCAAGGACAAGGAAAATCAAATTATATTTTGTAAAACATGCAATATAATTTTTTGAATTTGCAGCGCTGGTTTTTTTGTAGTATTCAAGAGAAATCATACTTGCCATAGAAGCAATTAAAGTTCCTAAGCCGCCAATATTTACTCCGATTAAAAGGGCGGTACTATTTTGGGTAAATTTAGATAACAAGATGGCGGCAGGGACGTTGCTTACAATCTGGCTGACGAGGATGCCGCCACCAATTTCCCTTCCGGAAATAATGTGGGATAAAAAACTGTTTATCCATGGAATCTGTGCAATATCCCCAACAAGGATAAAAAGGCAGACAAATTTGATTAATAAGTTAAAGTTAATAGTTCGAAATGTTTTTTTGTCGAAAAGAAAAAGGCTGGCAAGAACTAGAATAAAGGTCACATAATGGGGAACAATTCGAAGGATGTTCAAAAGGCACAAAATAAATAATAAAATAAAAACAAGGCTCCAAAATCTTTTGTACTTAAGAGATTTTGAAAAGCTATTTTCTTCATCGACTGTTATTGCTATTTTTTCCTTTTTAAAATTAAAAAAAATGAGAGCCAGTAAAAAAAGAAAGGCGACGATTCCGTAAGGAAGTATGGCAGCGTAAAAAGAGCCAAGTGTCATTTGGTAAGTTTGGAATAAATAAACATTTTGTGGGTTGCCGATTGGCGTCATCATACTGCCCATATTGGCTGCAATTGTTTCTAACACAAGAAGTTTAATTAACAAATCATTGCGGTTTAATCGGTTTAGAATGCCAATGGAAAAAGGAACAAGCACGATGAGTGCAACGTCATTTGTTAAAAGCATACTAAGAAAAAAACATGCGCCAATAAGAAAGAGAGCAAGTTTAGATGTGTTACCTGTTTTATTTAAGAAAAATGTTGTGAAATTGTCAATATAACCCAACTTGGTTATACCGGCGACAACACCCATCAGACTGAAAAGTAAGCCAAGTGTTTCAAAATTAATTTGTCCAATTGTATATTGATAAAAAATTTCCATAGTGTAATACCTCTTTATAATAATCCAATTATGTATCGGCTAACTTCGGAAAAAAATAAAGTGATTAAAATTATTTGATTCTTGGTTGACAAATGTATACCTATCAAGTACTATAAAGACAAGGTATACAAATGATTACCAAAAGAAAAGGAGGTTACTTATGGGGGAAATTCATTTATCGGATGCAGAATGGGAGATTATGAATTGTCTGTGGAACAAACCGAATCAAAAAATCAGCGAAATTGTTATTGCGTTAAGTGAAAAGAAGGTGTGGGATAAACACACGGTGATAACACTTTTGAACCGGATGGAGAAAAAGGGAGCAGTGTCATTTGAGAGAAATGGCCGCGCCAAAGAGTATTATCCGTTAATTTCACAAAAAGAAACTGTAAAGCAGGAGACAGAGCAGTTTTTTGAGCGTGTTTGTCAGGGCAGTTTACGATTAATGGTTAATTCTTTTCTTAGCAGCAAGGCGGTTAAGAAAGAAGATTTGGATGAGTTATATCGTATGTTAGATGAAGCAAGAGAGGGGAAAGAATAATGTTTGAATTTATGTTGGAATGTCATCTTTTGATGCTTTTTCTGATTTTGTTACGGGCTTTGTTTGGCTCCTTTCTTTCCGCAAAAATGCGTTACGCTTTGTGGTTATTTATCCCGCTTCGTTTTTTGCCGTTTGGGTTGTTATTTGAAGCAGGAAAGCAGACTGTTTTGGTAAATCTGATTGGGAAAATACTAGCTATGCTGCCGCAGGTTTCCTTTGCCCGGTTTGACGCTTCTGCTATCCGTATTCCGGTCTGGTTCATGACTGTGTGGACGGTGGGAAGTGTACTTGTGCTTGTTTGGCAGTGGTTCGTAAATTTTCGCTTTGAAAAGAAATTATATGAAGAAAGAGAAAAACTTCCGCAGGATACGGCAGCTTACCCGGTCTATCTGGTAAATGATATTGCATCGTCCTGTGCATTTAAAATACATGGCGAAAAAGCGATTTATGTAGGGCGGAAGGCAGCCAATGATTTGGAAGTTTTTCAGACGGTTATCAAACATGAAACCAGTCATTTGGATTCTGGGGATTTGTTTTTTGGAAAAGTTCGAATGCTTTTGACAGCGGTCTTCTTTTTTAGTCCGATTGCCTGGCTGGCAGCCGTATTATCAAAAAGGGACTGTGAGATGGCGTGCGACGAGCGGACAATTAATCGCATGGGAATTGCAAAAGAAGAATACGGAAAAATCTTGCTGGATTTGACAGTGGAAAGATTAAATACAGACGTATTATTCTGCCATGCAGTTATGATTTCACCTTCCTCTTATGGGTTAAAGGCTCGAATTAGAAATGTTTTGTCAAAGCAGAGAAACAAAAAAGGACAGATTCTGATGGGGATTCTGGTTGTGCTGTTTTGCGCTGGAACATGTTTTTATGAAATTCCATTTTTACATAATATGAATCAGGAAGAAACAATTCGGCAGTACGTTTTTTATTGTAACCAGGAATACTTTTTGGGTCTGAAAAAAATATGTGTACCGGAAAAGATGGATTATTTTTTTCATCCTAAAGTTACCGGAAAAATTGTTTCCCTTAACAAAACGAGCGAGAATTCAGAAGAGGTATTGTACCAGGTTGTGACAGAAGACAAAAAAGGCTGCAAAAGGAAACAGTCCATTTGCCTAGTGCAAAGAGAGCAGTGGAAGGTAAAGCCGTGGTCAGAAGCGAACGTCCCTTTTCAATATGATGTTGTTAAGAATAAGATTCGCATTAAAGCCTATATTGGCAAGGAAGATGTAGTTTCTGTGCCAGAGAAGATAGAGGGAAAAACAGTCAACGAAATTCGGACGGGGGCATTTAAGAATTGTAACGTGAAAAAAATTACGATTCCTGCCTCGGTAGAAACAATTGGCTCTATGGCATTTTTTAACTTGCCGGACTGCGAGGAGATTACAATTGGAAATAAAATGGCTCTCAAATCCGATGACATTTTCAAAAGATGTCCCAAAATAAAAGAGGTCAACACGAAAGGAAAGGGAACGATTGTCTGGTTTATTGGAAATAGTTTGATTGAAGATGGAAATCTGGATACCTATTTTCAGGATATCTGTGACCAGAAAAAAGAGCCGGTGATTCATTACACAAATACAGGAAGCGGTTACATGGTAATGGACCATTTGAATGATTTTCAAAAGGATTTGCCGGAAACGGCATATCTGACAGCAGATGTAATTCTTATCCAGCCACTTCACGATTATGAGGCAATGATGGTTTCCACTTTTTCTGATAAATGCCGCAAAGATGCAAAAATTTATTCGCTTGGAACCATTTACACGAGATATAGAAATTACTGCAAATTTAAAAATGATTTTTCAAAACCGCTTGCTGGGTTTACACCGGGTGGTGATTTGTGTGATGATCTTGTCCAGAGAAAGATACTCAAGCACTATGATATTCAGTCAATGGATGAAGTTCATCCAACATACTTAAATGGATTTATTTCCGGAGCGAGTATTTACAAGGAACTTTTCCATGGAAAGGTTTTGGATATTGATTACAAAAAAATGAGTTATGCGCTTGATTCTTTCATCCCCGGCAAGACCGATAAAGAGCGGGAAGAAAAAATGAAAGAGATTTTGGATGCCGCACAGAAATTTGATGTGAAGGAATATCAAAAGAGCGGGCGTGGATATTATGGATATTCGGAGAAGATAAAAAGAGGGGCGTAATATAGCTTGCAGAAAAAATGTAATTTTTCGACAAAATCATACAAAAACATTACCGGTAGTTCCTGAAAATGGAACTACCGTTCCTTTTCAAATAAACTTTTCTCTATTATAATAAAAAAATGAACGAATAAATAGAGAGGAGAGTTTAATTATGAAAATAACAGAAAGAAAATGCAAACAAATTGTTGGCGGAGCGGCCGCGGCGGCACTGCTGCTATCGGGAGTGCATTTACCGGGGGCGGCATGGAAAGAGGTAAAAGCGGATACCGTATCAGTCAATGCGAAGATTACCAAGGAGCTAATCAATAAGAGAAACCGGTTCCTTAAACAGTTTGCGTTATCCGATGGAAGTTTTACGGCAGTCGCATATTCGATGCCGGTTCACTATAAAAAGAAAGGTGTCTGGAAAGAAATTAATACGACACTTGTGAAATCAGGAAAGAAACAATATAAAACAAAATCTACAGATTTATCGATTAAAGTGTCCAAAAAGGCGAATAAAAAGTCAATGATTTCCTTAAAACGAGGCGCTGCTTCCTTATCCTTTTCACTGAATGAGAAAAAGATGAAAGCGGTGAATGGTAAAATCAGCAATCCCAAGAAATCCAAACAAACCGATGTATTAAACCAAAATATTGTTTCTTACTCCAAAGTGTTAAAAAACACAAGCATCACCTATAACATTTTCCCGGAACGTGTGCAGGAAGTCATTACCGTGTCGAAAAAGCAGAAGGCAAAGAAGTGGACGTTCAAAATCAATGCAGGAAAAATGAAAATCAAGGTAAAGGGAAATCAGGTATATTTCAAAACGAAAAAGGGCAAGAAAAAATACCAGCGTCTGCATACAATTGTGACCGATGCAAACGGAGTTTCTACTTCTAAAGTAAAAGTCAAATATAACAAGAAGAAAAAGACTCTTACCGTGACGCCGTCAAAGAAATGGTGGAACAGTAAAAAGAGAAAATTCCCAATGGAGATGCGAACCAGTTATCTGACAGACAAACACAGCAGAAATGTAAAAGTAGGAGCAGCCTACAGCGGAGCACCAAACGGAACATTTACCTATGATAAATCACTGCTTTTACAGGCGAATAAATGTATTGGATTTGTTCAGATGTCAGCGATAGCGGATTTGAAAAAGCCGAATGCACAGATACGAAGTGCAGCGTTACATATCAAAAATAAAAAGACATTAAAAATGGGAGCAGGAAAAACATTTGATATTTCTGTGCACAAAGTAAAAGATAAATGGTCTGCGAAAAAACTGACGTTCAACAACCGTCCGGCTTATGAGGCAGAGGCAGCAGCCAAGATCGGCATCCAGAAAAAAGGAAGTTATTCACTGGATGTGGCGGCGCTTGTGAAAGGATGGCATCAGGGGGAGAATAATTATGGTGCCACTCTGGTTGCAGAAAACACAAATCGCACATATCAGGCGGAATTAGACAGAAATCCGTATTTTACCGTGAATTATGAAGTGGTAGGATTTGACGGAGCTGTTCAGTTAAAAGAAAATGAGCCAATTACCAGAGACATTATCAAAGAAGGTCAGGAAAACTATTTCTACTTTGACACGAAACCGGGCATTGCGTATGAGGTATATACCGATTCTGCCATGGATACGCAGGCAACCATGTATGACGAGAGCAAAGAGCGGGTTGGCTATGCGGATAATACCGGAACGAACAAAAACTTTTCCTTTGTGGGCAGTTATAATAAAAGACGCTACATAAAGGTTAGTGCAAAAAACAAAGCAACCGGCAGTTATACGCTGCATTTGAAAAAATATTTTGCCATTCCGGAAGTGACAGGGATAAAAGGACAGGATAGTTATACACTGACATGGCAGCCGGTCGAACATGCCAAAGAATATGTTGTCTGTATTTACGATGGAAGCAGAAAAATCGGAGAAACGATTGTGACCGGCACAAGTTATGAGTATCTGTATACAAATGATACAGTTAGAAAAACACTTGGATTTACCGTTACGGCAAGAGAAAATAAAACGCTGACCGGAGAATCCTCACGTATGGTTTACAACACGGCAAGTCAGTCGGAATGGGTTTATCAGACACCGATGGAGAAATCACGTAAAAATGCATCGGTCGTAACAGCAGGTGAGAAATTATATGTACTTGGCGGTGAGAATGAAACCGGCTCACTTTCCTCCTTTGCTGCATTTGATACGGAAAAGAAAACATGGGAGAGTTTGCCGGATTATCCGGGAAATGTCTCCGGTATCTGCAAGGCAGCCATGATTGCAGATAGCAAAGATATTTACGTAATCGGTGGACAGACAAGCACAAAGACAGATGCGAAAGCATTGAAAAATGTCTATGTATATCATACAGAGAGTAAGCAGTGGCAGAAAAAGGCAGCCATGAAAGAGGGAAGAACGAATCTTTCCACAGCCGTTTGCGACAAGAAAGTATATGCTTTTTCAAAAGCAGGAGCTACAGACCGGGTGGATGTTTATGATATGAATACAGATACATGGGAAACAACCGTTATGCCGGGAACCAGTACGATTCTTGGAGCGGCAGCCGTAGATAATCGTGTGTTTGTTTTGAAAGAGAAAGAATCAAGTTTATTTTTTGAGGAGTATCTGCCGGAAGAAAATACATGGGAAGAGCCGGGAACGGTGTGTCCGTATACGGTTTCTGACCGTTTTGCGGCACCGGTAGTGATTCGCGGTAAAATTTATCTGGTAAAAGAAAGTGAGACAAAAGACGTTTATGTATACGACGCTTATCTGGATGAGTGGAGCGAAGTATCTGCCATGAATCTGAAGAAACAGGAGTCTGTTTTAACGGCCTGTGGCAATGAGCTTTACAGCATTGGTGGTGAAATGACAGGCTTTGGTGTACTGGATGTGGTTGAACAGTACACCGTCAAAGTGCAGACGACCAAAAAACAGATGGAAGTCAGACAGGGCAGTCATTATGAATTGCAAATCAACGCCGGAAACTTAAAAAAAGGACAAAGTAAAGTCGTTACGATTTCCGTAAATCCAAAGGAACTGGAGATTCAAAACGCATCTTCTTTTGCTGAGGAAGACGATTTAAAAGAAGGTGTGGAGGGCGTTACGCTGTTAAAATACCAGCCGAAAAAAGGTGTAATGGTCTGGAAATTAACCGGAAGTCTGGAGCGTGGTGAATCTTGTGAAACGTATCAGTCCATTCCGGTAGAGGCAAAAAAAGATGGTAAGACGGAAATTGCTTATACCATGACAGAGCAGTCATAAGAGACAGGGAGGGAGAAAACAATGAAACAAAAGCAATGTGGGAAAAAGATAATATTTGTGGCGGCTGCAGTAATTTTATGCGTTTTCGCCGGATTATTTTTACTGCAGAGAAAAGAGCCTTCTACAAAGGGGCAGGGGGATAAGATTTACCGGTCCCTTTCCAAAGATGACCGACAGGTGGCAGACGTATATGCCACCTTGTATGAAACCGACAAAGAAGAAGTAGCCAGAATACAGAAGAAGACAAACGACTGGGAAAAGACAAACAAACAGCTGGAAAAAGAGTTTTTTACAATCGATGAAAATATAAAGTACCAGATGCAGAAAGAAGGCTACCGCTTAGAAGATTTGGAAAAGGCGGAAAAACTGTCGGTACAGACCGGAAAAAAAGCGATGGAGTTGATTCGGGCAAAAGGAAAAGCCTCGGACAATCGGAAGTGGTCCGATGTGGTAAAGAAAGAGGAACTGCAGGCGGCAGAAACGACCGAGGTTCCGAAATAAAAAAGACATAACAGGAAGAAGAGGAGTTTAAATTTATGAGAGACTTAAGAGCAGTGATTCACGGAATCACAACAGCAGTTTTGTGTGGCGTGGCAGTTTTCTCCTGCAGCACCATCAGTAAAGCAGCCGGAGAAACATATCAGACAGCAGTGGAGGCAGCCTATGGAGATACTTTCCGTGGCGTCTATGAGAACTATCTTGCCGGTTCCCCGTTAGAGGCAGAGAATCCGGACGGTGTTGATACGGCAAGCGGACGGCTCATGCTTTCCCGTACCGACCTTTCCTTAGAAGGAACCGGTGGGATGGACTTAGAACTCAACCGCTATTATGACAGCAACGAAGCCAATCTCGGACATGCAACCGTCGAATATTTAGACAAGCTCGAAATCGACACGGTATGGGTTAAATACCGGACACAGGACAAAAAAGAGCACAAAATCCTTGTCAACCGTGCCCTGTTATCCAAACATAAAAAAGCGTTAAAAGACCTCTTAGTTTCTTATGAAGTGGGTGAGGCTCACCGCAATGTAGAACAGGATGGGGAGGATGCGATTGAAACCAAAACCCAGCGGACGAAGATTGTCAGCCGGGAAGGGCACCTCCGGCTGGGCCGGAGGGCCTGGTTTTTGGTTTTCTGGGGTGCCATTGGGGGTATGGCAGGAAAAGTCTTTCCGAATGGAGGGCGCTGCTATGTGGCGTGCGGTATGGTGCGGCTTTGCGATGTTGGAGTCTTGCGGGAAAGACGGTTTTGCGGCAGACGAAGTATTGCGGGGTTGGTCAGAGGGTGATGGCGCCGTCGGCGGTTTGGGCCTGCGCCAGAAGGGGCTGGCAGCGCTCTAAGAACCGGGCCACCTGCTGGGGACAGCGGCCGATGTAGCGCCGGGGATCCATGAGAGCCTCCAGCTCCGGACGGGTCAGGCCGAAGGCCGGGTCGGCGGCCAGCCGGTCCAGCAGGTCGCAGGGATGTCCCTCCTTCATGCGGGCCGTGGCGGCCATAGAGTGACGGCGGATGACCTCATGGAGCTGCTGGCGGTCGCCGCCCCGCTTCACGGCCTCCATCATCAGGTTTTCGGTGGCCATGAAGGGCAGGTACTCCCGGAGAGTGCGATCCACCACCGTCTCGTTGACCCGAAGGCCCGATGCTACGTTCTGGCACAGCCGCAGGATGGCGTCGGCGCAGAGGAATCCCTCCGGCAGGGCGATGCGGCGGTTGGCGGAGTCGTCCAGCGTGCGCTCCAGCCACTGGGCGGAGGCAGTCATGGGGGCGTTCATGGCATCGGCCATGAGGTAGCGGCTCAGGGAGCAGATGCGCTCGCAGCGCATGGGGTTGCGTTTGTAGGCCATGGCGGAGGAGCCGATCTGGCTGTCCTCAAAGGGTTCCTCCAGCTGGCGGTCGTGCTGCAGCAGGCGGATACGCTGTTGCCGCCACAAATCCACCCAATGCCAGTGATCCGGTATCTCCCATGAAAACACTTGCCGGATAGACATTAAACAGCAAAAATCCAAGCAGCGCACCCACAACCGCACAGGTGATCGGCGCAATGCCTGCATTCGTTCCGATCGCCACCACGGAGAAGAACGTTGCCACCATGATAGTGACGCTCGACGCGAGGCCGTCCAGACCATCGGTAAAGTTCGTACCGTTGACGGTTCCGATTACCGCCAGATACAGTACCGGGAACGCGCCCCAGCCGAGGTCTAAATATTTTCCTCCGGAGAACGGAATCAGCATGGTGAGCGGGACATCCGAGTAGCATCCCATATAAACTGCGAACACGGTCGTCACCACAATCTGACAGAGCATTTTCTGCCATGCAAGCAGTCCGTCCGATCTGCGCAGCACAACCTTCAGATAATCATCCAGAAAGCCGATCACACCAAATCCGACGGTCATAAACAGAATCGGAACAATCTTCGGATAATCTTTTACATAAAACACCGATGTGATGATAATACTTGCCAATATCATAAGTCCGCCCATCGTAGGCGTTCCGTTTTTCTTCAGATGGGATTCCAGTTCCTTCCGCTCCGTCTGTCCGACTTTGAGTCTTCGCAGGAAAGGAATTACAATCGGTCCCAACAATGCACTGATTGCAAAAGATACGATTACCGGGATTACAATTTCATACGTCATAATAAACACCTCATGTATTTTATCTTTGCCGAAAGCAACATGTGCTTTTTAACC
>OHAJ01000480.1_pt1 | contig 29613 bp, 22 predicted proteins | sample 1577101 | NCBI WGS metagenome assembly OHAJ01 (sample SAMEA3541531, study PRJEB24748) | human gut metagenome | biome: human gut; feature: human-associated habitat; material: faeces | place: China | collected 2012
CATGGCTCTTTTCCCTGGCCATCTTCTGGAGCTCTGGATTATTAGTTTCTTTCGTATATTCCTTTAATGCTTCTGCTTCCTGCCTATGCTTTTGTGCTTCCTCCAGGCGCACGGCTCCCATAACATCACGCCCAAACTGTGCCTGCATATGGTACCGGTCATAAACGATGGGGACCTTCGGACAATATTTCTGGAACAGCCTGTTAAAGGATGCGTTCATATCCATGGCCACCGCTTTTAGCCTGGAAAGAAGCGAAAGGCCAATGCTCTTAAAGAAGTGCTCAAAATCTGCCATGGAGCGGCCCAGGCCGGCCCACAAGATGAATCCCGTTTCCAAATCCATAACGCAGGTGGCATAGCGATGGCCCTTATGGATAGCGAACTCATCTACGGCCAAATACCGTGGGCGATAGTTACTTTTCTTCAGGCAGGTTTCAAAGGCAGCCAACGCCTTATCCATGATATGCTTTTGTATTTTCTGTATGGTACTCCAATGTACAGAGAGCATGGCCGAAATGGCAGAAATGGATGTATGACACTTAAGCAGATGGATAATCCACAAGGCCATATCCCAAGTAACGCGTGTGAAAGGGCATTGGCAGGGGATATCTTCCGTTATGGTCTCCCCGCAGGATGTGCAGCGGAATCTGTGCCCCGAGAACTCTATATACTTCTTTTGCTTAGGAAGATCTGGAAAATCCTTGATGAGTACAGAAAAAGCCCCATAACTATACATACGGGAGTGACAGTGCGGACAGGAAAAATCTCTGGCAGTCCGTAGACTGGTAACTCGGGTATGGCAATGAGGATTTGGATGGTTAGTGATATTTTCTGTGCGATAATATTGACAATTAAAAGTGATTTCATTATGGTAATAAAAGAGCATTATTCGACCTCCGTGCGTAGTTTTAGGCAACTTACATTTTGGAGTAGATAATGCTCTTTTTCAATGCCAATTTTATATGTTATTATTTTTATCCCACAAAAAAGCGTGAAGAACCTAAAAAAAAGAGCGGATCCAACGGCAAGAGCTTCCCCCGCCCTCACCATCAAAAAAAGACCACATCTCTGCGGTCTTTTTTGATTGATTTTATTTTTCTTCGTCTTCCGCTGCTTCTGTTTCAGCTTCTGCGAAGGATTCCTGTGCTGCGCCGTCGCCGAGGGGGGCTTTCATGCGGTCGAGTTCATCGATTGCTGCGAGGGCGAGTTCGAGGTCTTTTCTGATCTTGCCTACGTAGGATTTCATGTTGCCTTCGGTCTGCATCATGTTGTGAATGAGGGTGCGGCGGTAGTCCTGCGCGTCTTTGATCTGCTTTTCGCTGTCGGCCTTGGCGTTGGCGATGAGGATGTCTGCGTTTCTGCGCGCGTTCTTCTTCACGTTTTCAGCGGTGTCTTTGGCGAGCTGCAGGGTGGCAGTCATTGTTTCGGAGATCTTTTCATAATTGGCCAGTTTTGCTTTCATCTGGTCAAGTTTTTCTTCCATTTCGCGGTGTTCACGGTAAATGCGTTCGTAGTCAGCGACGATCTGGTTCAGGAAATCATTGACTTCCTCTTCGCTGTAACCACGGACGGTGGCTTTCGTGAACTGCTTATTATGGATGTCCATTGGTGTAATCATAATTTGCCTCCTCGGGGGAATTCTTTCCCCATTTTACTGTCTATCCGGCGTTTCGGCAAATTCTTTTTTGTCAAAGCGTAAAGATGGCATGAAAATTACCCATCCCTTTTGCTTTTTCCCTTACAGAAATGGAAGTACTGTGCATTACTGTATTTATCGTCTTTCCAGGCGACAGCGCATGAAGATTTTCCCGAAGAGCCATGCGGTAGCGGCGGTATAGATCATGCCAGGAGCGGCTGCGATGAGCATGACTTCAAGCCCCTTCCCCAGGAGGAAGTACATGAGGACGCGGGCAGCGGCGCTTCCCACGGGACCGGAAATCACGTAGAATACGCGGCTGTCTCCAAGCGCCAGCCATACAAGGCCGACGACGACGCGGAATGTCATGGCGACGGCGACGTTCAGGATGGTCGCGGTCCCCATCGTCATGCTTAAGAGGGATGCGAGGATCCCTGCAATCAGGTATTTCTTAAATCCAAAGACGCCACAGATGGCGACGGCAATCGGGGCTGAGAGCTGGAACTCCGTCCCCGGGACAAGGCCCGGGATGCGGAAGACTCCGCTGACGGCTATGAGAACGGCGAGCATCGCTGTCTCACAGATATCCACGATCCATTGTCTCTCTCCTGTCACGGTCATAAGGTGCTCCTTTCGATGGCTAGGGCAGGGGGAAATGCGCTTTCATGACCGCAACGGCGCGGTCCAGTTCTTCTTTCGTGTGAGCCGCGGTCACGGTCAGGCGGATGCGGCTCGTCCCGGCGGGCACCGTCGGCGGACGGATAGCAGAGAGAAGGATGCCTTCCTCAATGCATCGGGAGGCGTATGCGAGCGTCTTTTCCTCTTCGCTCAGTATGATGGGAATGATCGGAGTGTCGCTTGGTTCTACGGGAATCCCCGCTTCTGCCAGCTTCTCCTTCATGTACCGGGTATTCTCCATCAAGCGTCCCACGAAGCGCTCCGGCTCGCGCTCCAGAAGGCGTAAAGCTGCCAGCGCCGTCATCCCGGTCACGGCTGAGATGGACGTAGAGAAAATGAACGGCCTTGAAACGTTCCTCAGGTAATCGCAGATTTCCCTTGAAGCAGCTGCATAGCCGCCCTCAGCACCGAGCGCCTTGGACAGCGTCCCCACCTGGATATCTATGCCAGAGACGTGGAAATGCTCCGCAGAGCCTCTTCCCGTCTCGCCGATCACGCCGACGCCGTGCGCATCATCGACGATGAGGCAGGCATTGTATTTTTCCTTAAGGCGGATCAGGTCCGGGACCGGCGCGATGTCCCCGTCCATCGAGAACACCCCGTCTGTCACGATGAAACGCTGCCCGCTCACAGGCGTATTCTTCAGAAGTTCTTCCAGAGCAGCCATATCCGAATGCGGATAAATGACCGTGCGGGCGCGGGAAATCCTGCATCCGTCGACAATGGAAGCATGGTTCAGTGCGTCCGAGAAAATGATATCGTCCTTGCCGCCGAGGGCATAGAGGACGCCCAGGTTTGTCATGTAGCCTGTATTGAAAATGACGGCATCTTCCGCATGCTTGAAGGAAGCGAGCTCCTTTTCCAGATCCGAGAGTTCAAAGACAGCACCCGATGTCAGACGCGCGCCGCCCGAGCCCGTGCCCCAGCGTACGGCATCCCTGGCCGCTTCCTGGACCTCCTGTTCATGCGTCATGCCAAGGTAATCATTCGAATTAAAGACAATGCACTCCGAACCGTCGCGGCGGACGCCCTTCGACGCCGTCACCATGCGGAGATCCTGCACTTTGCGGAAGCGCCCGCCTTCGCGGATTTCATCCAGCGCCTTTCCCATATTTTCAAGTTTCATTTGATAACCTCACCAATACCGTCTGATTCTGCATATAGTCTTCATAAAGAGCAACATCTGTCCCGTGCTTCACGAAGAAAACGCGCCCGCCGACCGGGTCGCCCTTGTCCTTCATCACCGTAATGCGGCCATAGCCGTGAAGCGGCGAGCCGACGTAGCCCGTCACATAGTCCGGATCATCCGACCAGCAAAGCTCGGCTACCGTGCCGGGTCCGTGAGCCACCTTCGATGCCAGGATAAGCGCTTCACGCGGATGATCGCCGCCAAGACCCTTGCCGCGCATCTTTGCTTCATACTCAGCCGTGTCAGCGCTGTCCATATTGCTGCAGCGGACCCCGCGCTCTCCGCGGCCATCGAGCCTTTCGCCCGTCTCCGCATCCATCACGATTGCGCCCCTCATGCTGTCTTCCAGTGCTTCCAGAGAAGCGATGCCCCGCCTGGCCGCCAAAGGAGAAACACCCGCGCGGATGAGCTCAGCCTCCGCTGCCCTGTGTCCCTCGGACTTCTCGCTCGTGTCGATCTGGTAAAGCGGAAGCATCAGGCAGTACGAAACCGCCGCATCCGGCACCTCTTCCACCTTCACCTGAATGAAATCCGCGCATCCTCTCTCATGCTCCCTTGCACGGCGCATCATGGAAATCACCGTCTCATCCACCAGATCCTCAGAAACAATCCGCTCCGCTCCAGAAATGTGGCGCCCGCCCTTGCCATGGGTCCCGCCCAGGCTCGAACGCATCTTCACACTGTACAACATTTACGGTCTCCTTTGTCAACTTGCATTGTTATTATTGTCAACCTTATGGGTAAAAAATATGCCGAAGCATCGCTCCGGTTCCATATATCTACTTTATTTCTTTCTATTATTTAATAGTAACAGGACTCTTTTGTCAAGGTGTTTGAATGTGCGATGTTAACAAAATAACTAAAACGCATGTGCAGGGATTCAAAAGAGCCTCCATGTAAAAAGGACTTCCGCAGGCGTAGGAAGTCCTTTTTAAGGTGTGTTGCAGGCACCTTTGCTGCCAAGCCCTAGGGGAGGTTCTCCCGGCCGCGTCTCCGCCCTCGAGAAGGGAAGTGAAGCGAAGACCCCGCCCGATAGATAGGGATGGACTTTATGGAATGCCCTTCAAATCCAGCGGGGATCGCCGCTGGATTCATTGGACTCATTCCCTGTACCAGTTTTTCTATTTCAAGAAATGAGCTTTCGCCATTTCATCATGTCATCTTCCATCCGCTGCATAGAACAAGAGCTTCCATGACAGCCGCTCTCATTCTGCAGGAACCGTCCCCCGCGCGGCGCATCCCCCGATGCACGCCGCGGACGATTTGTGGATGTTCTCCTGCTGACTAACGAAACCCGCTGGCAGGAAACAGTCGGCGCGTCCTTGCATGACACGACCCGCCCCTGCCGCCTTCCCCCGGGATAAGCAGCAAGGCCATGTCTTGACGCTTCGTTGATACTAAGTATACATTTTCTTTACAAAAGCAGTCAATATGATATACCATACATTAATATTTGATTTAAATCTCCCCTTTTTTCATCATTTCCATGCAAGAATACGCATGTTAGAAATAAAATTCCCATTCTCAATAAAGTCAAAAATCGAATTATTTTGTTTGAATTTATTCTGGATAAACAGTCAGAAAGTATACGGCTTTATCAAAATGACGTTGCTTTTTAAATCTATTTTAAAATTATGTTTTAGAATAAAAACCAGTATTCCCGTTATAGTTTGAAATATTTCCTTGATATTCCTAAATGCAGCATATTCTATATAGGCTCTTTTAAAGATAAGAGTACCGAATCATTTTTATCAAAATATCAATTAGAATCAGACATTTCGCGTAAAGTCTATGCATCTTATCCCCGTCTTTACCGGACTTTATCAAAAAATTAGATCAAAGTCCCCATTTTCATTTAGGTGAATACCATCGACTAAAACTCGTGTATATCCTGCAACCTATGAAATGAGAGGGATTGATAGAAGAAATCACAGAGCTATGAAAAAAGCAAACGATATTGGGAATGGGAGAGGAAGATGGAGGAAAATGCATTTCCACGAGCGAAGCGAGGTTTAAGGGTGTTAACCTTGCTCCGAAAGGAGAAGGTGGCAGCGTAGCTGACGAATGAGATGTAGTTCCATCAGCCGCCAGGCTGGTTTTGCGGTTTTTATGAGGTGGTTCATCTCCCAGGCTGCAAGCCGGCTGTATGGTTTTTCATCTTTTTCATATAAAATGCTAAAACCGCACAACCTCGCTCTGCTCGATTAACCTTTTATAAAAACCAATGAATACTGCACCCCTTTCGTCAGCAACAGTTAAATGATAGGCTGACCGCCCTTCCCCGCTGAGGCAGGGCAAAACCTTCCGCACCGGCACGTACCGCCATGTTACTGCGATGTACTGAGTTTTGATTTCCACGAGCCTTCCGAAATGAAATTCCACACAAAAAAGCCTCCCGCGCACTTGGGAGGCTTTTCTGCTTTTCCTTTGTTCAGAGTCAGGCTTTTTATTATTTTATACGCCGACTTTCGCGGCGAGTTTTGCGATGATCTGCTGCTGTTTTTCGTTGATTTCCTTCTGTTCTTTGAGCATGGTTTCGAGCTGGCCGATTCTCTGATCCTGGGAGGCCAGTTTCTTGTCCTGTTCAGCGACGTGTTTCTTGAAGCTTGTCAGTTCTTTGGCTGCTTCACCTGGGTAGACCTTCTTTACATTTCCTCTTTCACCGACTTTGAAGGAGGCGCCGACGGTAACCATGTTATCGTTGTAACCTACGGTCGTTCTCAAAGAGAGAAGCGTGTCGTCATTCGGATGGTAGAAAGCGCCGAGGGCGAGGGCCTGCTGGTCTTTGTAGGAACCACCGGAGACGGCGACGTTCCACTTGCTGTCCGGATCATAGTCGACCGGATGAAGGCCCGCCAGAGCGGCTGCACCTGCGCCGACTTCATTGACACGGTGATCGAGGTCGCCTACGCGGTTGTCGAGCTGTGTCAGGTGGGTCGTGTTATTGGTAATGCTGCCCTTGAGTTCATGAATCTGCGAGCCGTTGACGGCGTCCGTGGACGATGCGGAAATTTCTCCAGGCGCGACGTTTGTCACTTTCCTGCCGCCTGCATTGATGCCGCCCGACGTCATGGACGGACCGCCTTTTATGGTGACGCCATCGTTATTGATGGTAGTATTTCCTGCTTTGACGCTGTCGACGGTGATGTCTTTCTTGAGCGATACTTTCAGCGAATCTCCGGAAATACTGGTTTCCGTATTCGTGCTGTCCCCAAGGATCGAGAGGGTGCCCTTCGGGGAAATCGATGCGCTGTTCCCGTCGTCTGCCTTGAAGCTGGTCGGGTCCGTGACGTTCCTGATCACGACGACTTCACCATTATCGACACTTGTATTACTGTCCGGGGTAATTGGAAGAATCGTCGTCCCGCCGGAATTAGCGCCCGATGTTCCTGTATTTCCTGCGCCCGCAGTGCCTGCCGTGTCTGCAGTGGCCAGGCTGGAATGCGTCGTGACTGCTGTTTTCGTATTCGTTCCTGCGGCCGTATTTCCTACGCTGGCGGATGTATGGCCCGTCTCGGATGTGGTGCCTGTGATATTCGCGCTCATGGTGTACATACCGTCAGACGTCTTGATGACCTGGATGCCGTTGCCTGCCTTGATATTTGGCTGCGTCGCATTCTGCCGGGCGAAGACAACCTTCTTCAGCTGCGCCACGTTGACGGCATCGGTGTCCTGCGTGCCAGCTGCGACGCCCGTGATCTGACGGGTGATGCCTTTGGAAATATCGCCGACAGAAACGGCGCCTCTTGTCGATTTCCAGGCCGGGGACGTATTCAGGGAAAGAAGATTTGTCAGCGGATCATAGCCTGCATAACCAGCTGCCGTACCTGCCACAGAGCCCGAACCGAAGGCCGCGCCGCCAGAGGCTGTCGCATAGGAATTGTAACCGACAGCGACGATATCATCGCTTGTCATCTGCGTCGCATTGCTGTCTGCCGACCCGATGACGACGGAACGGTCAGCGCTGGAAAGGTAACGGTTGTCGCCGATGACCTGCGACATCTTCGAAACAAGAACAGTATTGGCTGAACCTATAGAAGTGACATTCTGCACATTGATGGCTGAATTACCATAACCGATTTGGATATCTTTTGCATTTTCTGCTGCACCATCCGTAGTGGACAAAACATTATTCACGCCGAACATCTGCGACAGGTTTGTATTCGTTGCACGGTTCCTATCGCCCAAAACCTGCGTCCTATCTGCATTCGTCACGCCATTGACAGCGCCGAGGGCAGAAACATGCTGCACGGCGGATGCCGTATTTCCCACACCGGACAAGATATTGGATGCGCTTGGCGTCTTCTCTGTCCCGGTGATGGAATTCTTAGCGCCTGCTATCAGAGAGGAATTGACATAAGAAGCGCTGTTTGTATCACCAATCATGACGCTGCCTTTGGTGTTCTCCACATTGGCGTTGTCATCCATGACAATGGAGCTTGTTACATAGCTTCCCTTGCTGCCCGTTCCGATGACCGTCGTATTGTTTGCTCTCGTGAAACTATTGTTGTATCCGTCGATCATGACATACTTGTCGCTATCAAAGAGGCCGTTTTGGCCCTTAAGTTCATTCCCTGTACCAAGGACCTGGGCAAAGGATACGCTGTCGACCTTGTTCCCATTTCCGATGGCCATGACAGCGCCGCCTGGATTTTTTTGGCTCCGTCAATGATTGCATCCTGCATGGCTTTTGGAGAATCAAGCGGCTGGCTCAGAATCATCGTTGCCGAAGTGACTCCCCATGTATTTTTCACCTCATTGCCCGTGCCGATGGCGATGGTTCCGCTGCTGTTATTGACACGGTTTCCCGTCCCGATGATGGAGTTTTCCGCGCCGGAATGAGGAAAGGCGGCAATCGATTCATTGGAGTTCAAGGAACCGACGACAGTGCCAAATGCATTCTTATATCCATCAAGAATGGTATCGACCACATGGAGTTCCTGATACTGGCTCGACTGCACATTGTAGCTGCCATAGGTCATCGTGAACATGCCGTTTGCATACGAATTCGTGCCGACCGTCGTCGAGGCCACACCTAGCTGCCTGCCGGCTGCAGGACTGAAGCCGTACGTGCTGAATTCCGATCCCTTCGTATCCCCGATCTCCACATCCGCTCCCAGATTATGCGCGCCGATTTCAATCGATCCTGCCCTTGCGAAAGAATTCGTGCCGATGGCAATTCCTTCCGGCAGATTTTCCTTCGCTTCCGTGTTGCCAGCTATGGTGTAACCAAATCTGTCATCATCTTTGCCTCTCTCCTTGCCATATCCGAAGGAAAGAAGTGCCTCCTCCGTTCGTGTGCCCAGATCGATCTTCGCATTATTTCCAATGGCGATACTCATGCCCTTCGGGCGGGTATTGACCGGATCCATGCCATATTAGATAAATGCCCCCTGGCCCTTTACGATATCATTGGAGGGTGCAGCCTGCGCAGGCAGCGCCGCACTCGTACAAAGCAAAAGGGCGCAGACAGAAGCAAGGAAAAGGCGTACCTTTTCCCCCTGACATCTGCTGCGTCTGGAAATACGTGCATTAAAACTACTCTTCGAAATCATAGTACATCCCCCCGGCGGTCCACAAACGATACCTTTCCAAATTAAGCAGCCGCCATGGACCCTTTCCCCCGAAAGAGTCCTTTCAAGGCGTACTGCCGGATCGGGGCGCCGCGTTTGCCAGTGACAAGCTCCATGAACCGCCTGAAATTCCCTGGTTCCAGGCCGGCCCATTCGTTGATAGAGAATCCCCCTCAAACGCGCGCTTTTAATCTCCCGTTCTCGTCTTAAATATATAGTAATTACGATATTAAGAGGAATACGAGTCAGAGATAAGAGGTTGACACTTTTGTTATAGGTATCAAGGAAATCAGGGTAAATTAAGTGTCCTATCCTATTCCGTTATATGCTTCCCATCGTTCCGCGATTGGATTCGGCACTTTTTGTAAAAAATAACTCGGTCCTATGAGAAACCCTCAAGAACGGACGCACTCTTCTTTTAAGAACATATAGAAAACTTCATGGACACATCCGCCCTGCTGTACGTGTATCTTATGTGATTCCTTGATAGAGTGATAAAGGAAATAAATAGGATACTAGAGGATATAAAGGAAATGGATGGGAAGATGATCTGACGAATGGTACACCGCGCATTTCCCAAGCGCCGCTAACCTCGCCTTCCCAGACGGGGAAAAAGGGCCGTAGGCCGGTCTTGACCTTGCCCTGGAAGGGAAGGTGTCGGCGGAGCCGACGGATGAGTTGCATTTCCTCGGACAGAGTCCGGTTGTATGGTTTTTAAAGGTGCAATTTCTAAAATCGGGGTGCAGTATTCATTGGTTTTTAAAATATGAAAAGGTTTCACGCGCAAAGCTGCGGTTGTATGGTTTTTCATGGTTTTTCATGTTTTTCCATGCTCCCCATCCCACGCAAAAAGAACTTCCTTGACGAGAGAAGTCCTTTTCACTCGAATAGGCCTGAATAGCAGGTTCTGCCTTTCGACTGTCCGTCATGCGGCCATCCGACTAGTATGGGAAGGGGGTCGGACCGGTCTTTAATTGGGAAGGTCATGACGAACTATATGGAATGCCCGATGAGAGGGGAAGGTTGGAGTTTGGAGATAGATGTGCCCCCTCATGCGATGCTGATTCCCGTATGGGATGAATGAAAAATTTCCTTAGAAAGTTCCCGGTACATGCCGGCAGCCGATCAGCCTGGGCTGCCGCTCTGCCGTAAAAAACAAAAATCGCAGTCAAACGCGGGGAAGAAGACGGACTTCCTTGCCTGGCGTTCGCTGCGAAAAAAGGTGCTTTGAAAACGTTTCAAAATCGTAAGAGGCCCCCTGGCGGCTTGCGAGTATATCGCCGCAGTGGTTACGGTGATTCCCTTTCCTCCGAAAGAAAATTCACGTCCGTCCCCCGGACCACTGCTTGATCGGGATGCTGATGCAGGATCTTCCGGCCGTTCCCTGGAAACTCCCCAGTCTCCTCGGATCTGCCTTGATGAAAGATCTCCGTTAATTATCAGCGTATTTAAATCTCCCGTTCTTTGACTTTAATATATAATAAAAGGGAAATTATAAGAGATACTAATAAGAGATAAGAAGTTTATACTTTTATTATAAGTCGATCGGTTTGTTCTAACTTCCTTTACTCCTATGCATTCCTGCGATAGGTTTCCTCTTTTCAGCTGCAAAAATACACTTGTTTTCCCTAAAATCAGATACTAATTCCCTATTTTCCCTAAAGGCGGACACTCGTTTTGCGATCTTCTTTCAGCAGATCATAGAAATATTCGTGAATGAGCCCGTCATTTCATACGCGCATCTTATAATCTTCCCTTACTCGCTTATAACGGATTCTGATTAGTAACGGCAATTTCATGGATATCAGAAGTATCAGAACTTCAACGAAAAAGGCCCTCAGGTAAGCTGAGGGACAGCGATATGACAAAATGTACAATCATTTCTCCACAGTCCTTTTTCTATTGGAATATTCTATTATCGGATTATCCAGCACTTATATGCGCCGGCTTTGTCTGAATACCAAAAAACCTCGCTTCGCTCGAGGAAATGAACCTCCTCAGGCGACTCTGTCGCCAGCTCCCCCTACGGGGCAAGCTCAAAAAAAACCTTAAACCGAACTTCGTTCGAGAAATGCTAAAGGTAGTATTTACATAATTTTGTCACAGCTTTTTTTTGATGGCCATATTATGGAAAGCCCAAGAGAATGGAAATCTGGAAAAATCTTCCTCTCAGGCGTTTTCCCTTATTCCGTCACTCCGGTCTTTGCCATAAGTTTCCGGATCAGGATTTCCTGTCTGGCGAGTTTAATATCTGAAGCAGCATCCGTCTTTGAGTGTACGGAAATTTCCAAATCTTGCTGTCAGTATAAATGAAATCAGTCTCCAAGAGAAATCGTAATCACCAATAGGTTCTTCCCAGCCTGCTATAAGCGTTTGTGCCATCTTCAAGAAATCCCAGCAAAAAAGACTCCTAGTCGGAAACCAGAAGTCTTTTTCACCGCCGTCGTCCATGATGGAGAGTGGGACGATGGCACACCCGTCTGCAGCCGGGATTACGGGCTGCGCGGTATGGAGACGCAGCCGTCAAGGCGGAAGGTTCATCCAGGGAGGGAGCAGACGGGCAATATGGATGGTCCCGCAGCGGACCGGGGAGTGAAAACGTAAGTTTAACTGTCCTGCCGCGGGGCGGTCCTTCGGCAGGGCGCCTGACCCGGGAAGGATGCGCTGATAGATGCACTTTGTTTGCATCTCCTGCCATCTATAGTATAAACCAATTTTTTATTTAGATAAAATCGCAGTATTTCATAAGGTCCCCTCTCTTCTTGAATAAGCGTTAAAACCTAACGATTTTCACCCTATTTCTCCTGCTAAAGGCCAGAAAAGAGTGTATAATAAAAGGGATAATTTCTTCAGAAAGAGGGCTCACCATGAAAATCGCAATTGCAGGCACAGGCTACGTCGGCCTCTCCAATGCCATCCTCCTCTCCCAGCACCACAAGGTTACTGCCGTGGACGTCATCCAGGAAAAAGTGGATATGGTCAACAGGAAGGAATCCCCGATTGTCGACGATTACATCGAAGACTACCTGGCGCACAAGGATCTCGACCTCACCGCCACCATGGATGGCGACAGCGCGTACAGGGACGCAGACCTGATCGTCATCGCCGCTCCGACGAACTATGACACAGAGACGAACCACTTCGACACATCGGCCGTCGAAGCCATCCTCTCCCAGATCCAGCGCGTCGGCTCCAAGGCCATCGTCGTCATCAAATCCACCATCCCGATCGGATACACCCAGGAAATTTCCGCCGTCTATCCTGACCTTTCCATTCTCTTCGCGCCGGAATTCCTCCGCGAAGGCAAAGCTCTCTACGACAACCTCTACCCGTCCCGCATCATCGTCGGGATCCCGAAAGGAAAAGAAGCCCTCCGCCCCGAAGCAGAAAAATTTGCAGCCCTGGAACAGGAAGGCGCTGTCCGCGAGAACATCCCGGTCCTCATCACAGGATCTTCTGAAGCAGAGTCCATCAAACTCTTCTCCAACACCTTCCTCGCCATCCGCGTTGCCTACTTCAATGAAATCGACACCTATGCCGAAGAAAAGGGCCTGAATACCGCTGACATTATCAAAGGCATGGGCTACGACCCCAGAATCGGAGACTTCTACAACAATCCGTCCTTCGGCTACGGCGGATACTGCCTGCCGAAAGACACCCGCCAGCTCCTCTCGAACTTCGAAGGCATCCCGGAAACCATGATCCGCGCCGTCGTCGATTCCAACGAGACAAGGAAATCCTTCATCGCTGACCGCATTGCCGCCAGAAATCCGAAGAAAGCCGGCATCTACCGCCTCATCATGAAGAGCGGCAGCGACAACTTCCGCTCCTCCGCCATTCAGGGCGTCATCGAGCGTCTGAGGGACAAGGACATTCCCCTTCTCATCTACGAACCGTCTTACAAGGGAGACTCCTTCATGGGCATCCCCGTCACCAAAGACCTTCAGCAGCTCAAGGATGAATGCGACATCATCCTCACCAACCGCGAAGAAAAAGACCTCGAAGACGTCAAGGATAAAGTCTACACCAGAGACCTCTTTACCAGAGACTAAGGAACCCTATAGTAAAAGCAAAAAGAACTATTGTGAAATGAAAAATCACTTCGCAATAGTTCTTTTTATTGTCCAATCTTTATTTCTGCGTTTCTTCCTTTTTCAGCCTGTCATATTCCTTCTTCAAGGCCGCAAAGGTTTCATCGCTGATATCATGCTCGATCTTGCATGCATCGTCGAGGGCGTGCTTTTCGGAAACGCCCATGGATTCCAGAATGTAGGAAAGGACCTGATGCCTTTCATAGATCCGCTCGGCGATCGTCTGTCCTGCCTCCGTCAGATGGATGCAGTTGGATTCATCCACCGTAATCAAGCCTTCCTGGCAAAATTTCTTCATGGCAATGCTGATCGTGGGCTTGGAATACCCCATTTCATTGGCCACGTCGATGGATCTCACTGTTCCAAGGCGCTTCTTCAATACAAGGATCGTCTTCATATACATTTCCGTTGCTTCATGTACTTCCATGAGATCACCTGCTTTCGTCAAGAATCATTTTATCATCCATGCTGTATTTTACCATACAGTGTATCTATTATAACTTTTCGCCCCCTGTATAGCAAACCGATGGGCATGGGGCTTGGGCATAGAAAATCCCGGAAAATGCGCGTTCCCTAGTGCCGCTAATACTTGCCTTCCCAGACGGGGAAGGTGCCCGAAGGGCGGATAGGGTTGATTACCTCGTAGCGGAGCTGCGGTTTTGTTGTTCCCCTTCAGCTTATCATCTGCCATCCAAGTTGATTAATTGGCTGAACGCTAGAATATATCCCATCAAAAAGGACCGCGGCAAAATGATGGCACATTTTGCCACAGCCCCAATTTTATGTTTCCAGGCGAACCGCCTGTCAGGAAACAGCACTATCCCTGTGCGGCGATTCTCCTGTGCTGGATTTCCGTTTCTTCTCCCATGAGATGGTTCACGCTTTCAAGGAGTGTCTGCGTCATATTGACCTGCCAGAACTGATTGGCTTCGGTCAGCTGGTACAGGTAGCCGTTATGCTTCCAAAGGCCGTAGTCTTCCCACAATGGTCCCAGGAATTCCATGCTGGCCAGTTTTTCTTCCCTCTGGATCAGTTTATCAAGGTCGAGCCTGCTCTGATTCATCTGCCCCTGGATATCTTCTTTTAGATGGGCATTGGGCGACTGGTTCATCAGGAACATCATCGGTTTTCTTCCTTCATCGATGGCCTTTTCATAGGCCGGAAGCCTGCGGTCGAGCATGGTGGAAAGACCGTCGACATGGCCGCCAGCCCCGCAGCCAAAGGGGAAGAGGTGCGTACCGAAGCGGGCCTGCGTATTGTAGAGGCTCCGCTCCCTGTTGTTCCTTGCCCAGTGGCAGAAACTGAGGCGCTTGTATCCCTGTGCGTCGAGGTAATTCTTGCCGAAGGAGAACATGGCAGACTGCACCTGCGTCGGTGCGGCCGGAGGGAGTTTCCCTCTCTGGATGGCCAGATTGAGGTCGCTGTGTTCAAAGACATTCAGCTGGTAGAGATCAGCACCGTCGATGCCCGATTCCACGAGCGTTTCCACGTCCTTGTGCCACACGTCCATCGTTTGGTACGGCAGCCCGTACATGAGGTCGATGACGACAGCGCACTGGTTGTAGGACAGAAGCTCCTGCAGGTGGGAGAATACCGTCTCCCCGTCGTCGATGCGGCCCACGGCCTGACGGACCTTCGTATCGAAGGACTGCACGCCGAGCGACATGCGGTTCACGCCGTTTCTGAACCATACGTCCATCTTCTCCGGGACGAGGTCATGCACACGGCCTTCGAAGGTGAGTTCGTAGTCATTGGCAAGCGGCAGACATCTCTGGATCGTGGAAAGAAGGCGGCCTGCATTTTCAGGAGAGAGGGAGGTCGGTGTGCCGCCTCCGATGAATACGGCCTGAATCGGCGCGCTGGAGAGTCGCGGGGAATCTGCACCCATCTCGATGTCCTTTACCAGATGGTCGATGTAGCGGTCTTCTTCGTCCTGGTTCGTCCCGTTCTGGAAGAAGGGGGCAGTAGAGGCATTTCGTCTTGCAGAAGGGAATATGGATATAAGCCATCTGCGTCGGATGCCCTTCCACGGGCTTTGCCATGATATCCCGCCAGACCTTCTGCGCCATGGGAGGCGGCACCATGCTCCCTCCCATGGCGGCATGGACGACCCTCTTGCTGTCGAAAGCCAGACGGAGCGGCTCATCCGTCATCCTTCCGAACTGCATCACCCTCTTCTCGGGCGTCAGCTGGTCAAAATAATTTCTTAAATCCATCGCACTCTCCTTACTTTTCAACCTGGATGAAATTCATCACATTCCGGGCAAAAGCGGCTGCATTTTCAAGGTCTGCTGCATCCGGATGCGTGGAAGCTTCCTTGTGGCGCGCCTCGCTTTCCGGATTTCTTCCATGCGGATTGTCTGCCGGGAAACGCTTGTACATCGCTTCGATCAGCTGGGGATCGACTTTGCCCTGGCAGATAAATGTGCCTGCCAGTTTCTTTCCTTCCGGAAGAAGGGAGGCGCCGTTCTTGAGGCAGTCCTGTGCATGGCTGCTGGCCGGATTGACGCCGGCCGTCGCGAAGACAGCCACATGGCGGTTATGGAGATTTTCCAGAACCTTTCTGGATGCATCATCGGCCGTGCCCTTGTCGACCCAGAAGCCCATGAAGACGCAGTCATAATCAGAGAGAGACTCATTCATCTCGCGGATATTGCGGCAGGGCGTCCCCTCCGGCAGCGCAGAAGCGATCGCCTCTGCCACCATCTTCGTATTCCCGGTCCTTGTCGAATATAAAACGATACTTTTCATGAAGTCCTCCCTTAGAATTTAAATGTCACGCCGGTTCTCCAGGTGCGTCCGTAAACGGAGTAATCATCGTCATCGGAGAATGTCTTGTCGAAAATGTTGTCGACGCCGGCATAGATCTGTGTCGACTTGGAGATGTCCTTGGTAACGACGAAATTGGTCGTGCTGTAGGTGTAGTTCTTTCCTTCGCCGTCGAGGTAATCCTTGTACCAGAGGTTGTAGAAAGATGCGGTCCACGGATTTTCCTTCGCATCGGTCCAGGAAATCTGCACGAGGCCGTTCATGCGCGCGTTTTCAGAAATGCGGGCATTCGTTTCCTTGTCTCTGGCATCCAGGTAGGTCAGGTTCACCTTGGCATCCCAGTGCTTGTTGAAGCGGTAGCTGTATTCCCCTTCGACGCCGTCCATGACCGCATTGTCGATATTGACGTACTGGTAGCGGACGATTCTTCCGAAGCGGCCGAGCAGCTGGGAATTGATCATGTTCTTGATCTTATTGTGGAAATAGGTCACCTTGCCAGCGCCGTTTCCTCTTTCAAATTCAAGGCCGATATCAAAGGTTCTGGACTTTTCTGCCTCGAGATCGCTGTTGCCCCAGACCTGGATGTGCTTACCATCCATGCCGACGGCACTAGTCCTTCCTTTATGCGGAGCCGGGATGCTTCGAAGAGCGACCTGCTGGTGGCGGTGACGGCCATGGATGAGGTCAATATTATCGCCTGCATGCTGGCGAAGAAGAACGGCATTCCCCATACCATCGCCCGCATCCGAGATCCGAAATTCCTCTCGGAGCCGGTGGACTACATCAAGGAGAATTTCGACATCGACCTGGTACTGAGTCCGGAGCTCATTACGGCCCGTGAAATCAGCCGGCTGGTGATGACGCCCTCCGCCATTAACGTGGAGGATTTTGCAAAAGGCCGGGTGCGTCTTCTGGAAATGAAACTCAGTCCCCGCTCTCCCTTTGCCCATAAGGAATTAAAGGACATCACCCTGCCGCCATCCGTTCTCATCGCCCTCATCCTCCGGGACCACCACATGATTATCCCCCACGGCAGTGACAGGCTGCTGCCGCTGGACAACGTGTATTTCCTTGGAAATCCGGAATCCCTTGCAGAAATTTCATCCCACGGCCATGCCAAGTACCAGCGCCGAACGAAGAAGGCCCTCATCATCGGCGCCGGCCGCACGGGGCAGGCCCTGGCTCCCATGCTGGAGAAGCAGGGGATTTCAGTGAAGGTCATCGACAATAATGAAGACCACTGCCAGCAGATGGTGGAAAGGCTGAAAAAGGGCATGGTCCTCTGCGGCGACGGCACGGACATGGACATGCTTACCCAGGAAGGGGTATCGGAGGCGGACACGGTTATCTGCACCACCAAGGACGAAAGGCTGAACCTCATGATGGCCCTTCTGGCAAAACATCTGGGCGCCGGACAGACCATGGTGCGGGTGACCCGCACGGAATACATCGCCCTCATGCAGCAGGTGGGCATCGACATCGTCCTGTCCACCCGCCTTCTCGCGGCCGGTGAGGTGCTTGCCTTTGTGCGGAGCGGAAGCGTGGTTTCTGTGTCCCTGCTGGAAGGGGCCAGGGCAGAGGCTTTGGAAATCGTCATTCCCGAAGGTTCCAAGGCCGCCGGAAAGCCCCTCATGAAGGCGAATCTCCCCAAGTCCTGCCTGGTAGGCGCCTATGTGCGGGATGGCAGGGTTTACATTCCTGACGGCCATTCCGTCCTTGCCGCCGGTGACAGCGTCATTCTCATTGCAGAGGCGGACAGGGCGCAGGACGTGATTTCCTATTTCAAAGGCAGGGACTAGTATGAACATCCGCATCATCCAATCCATGCTCTCCCGCATCCTTCTGGGCGCCGGCGCCGTGCTCCTTCTTCCCCTCCTTCTGTCCCTTTATTACGGAGGGCCGGTGCTTTCCTTCCTCATCCCTGCCCTGCTGTCCCTTCTTCTTTACCTTCTTCTCCGCAGAAGAAATCTATCTCCCAATGTGAGCCTCACGCCCCGGGAGGGCACCGCGCCATCACCGCCCTTTCCTGGATTGCCGTGTCCCTGCTCTATGCCATTCCCTATATCTGTTCCGGCACCCTCTCCCCGCTGGACGGACTGGTGGAAAGCGTGTCCGGCCTCACCGGCACCGGGGCCACCGTCATCAATGACCTTTCGCCCCTGCCGCCGTCCATTCTTTTCTTCCGCGCCATGACCCACTGGCTGGGAGGTCTGGGCATCATCGTCATCTTCGTGGCCCTCTTCCCCCAGGCCGGACGGGGCACCACGAAAATGGTGAATGCCGAAAGCACAGGACCCACCTCTTCCAAGCCCCTCCCCCGCATCAAAGAAACGGCACTGGCCCTTTTCTGCGTGTACTTTTGTTTCACCGCCGCTGCCACGGCGGCCTTAATGCTATGGGGCATGGGTTTCTGGGAAGCATTGGACCATGCCTTCTCCACCATTGCCACCGGCGGTTTTTCCACCAGAAATGAAAACATTGCCTACTATCACAGCTTTTCCCTGGAAATGATACTCACCTTTTTCATGGTTATTTCCAGCTCCAACTTCGGCTTCTACGTGGACGCCTGGAAACGGGGTCTCCATGTACTCCTGCAGGATACGGAATTCAAAGTCTACCTCCTCATGGTGGCAGCGGCGGTCCTTCTCATCACCGCCTCCCTGGTGCTTCAGGGCCATATGCCCCTTCCGGAATCCCTCCGGGAAGCCCTCTTCCAGTCCGCCTCCTTGTCCTCCACCACCGGCTACGTATCCGCCGACTTCGACCAATGGCCTTCCTTTGCTAAATTTATCCTTCTCCTCATCATCATAGCCGGAGGCTGCGGCGGCTCCACCGCCGGCGGGCTGAAGGTAATGCGCCTCATTCTTCTCTTCAAATGCTTCTCCGCCATTCTGAAGCTCCACATGCACCCAAGGGCGGTTTTCCACATGACCGTGGGAAAGGAAAAATTCTCCCGGAATACGGTACTCCAGGTGCTGGCCTTCTTCTTCATCTACATGGCCCTCTCCACCCTGTGGGCAGGGGCCATGATGTTTGACGGCCTTGCTTTCATGGACGCCCTGGGCGTGGCCTTCTCCACCATGAGCAACGACGGCCCCGCCTTCGGTGCATTCGGCGCCACCTGCACCTACGCAGCCCTGCCGGATTTCTCCAAGGTCATCGTCTGCCTGTCCATGCTCTTCGGAAGGCTGGAATCCGTAACCCTCCTCTCCATTTTCATCCCTTCCTTCTGGAAAAAGAGCGGATGGTGAGGATGAGATGATAGAAGATAGACGATAGATAATAGAAATTAGAAGATAGAAGGTAGACAGTCAGACTTCAGACGGTCAGACAATCAGACACCTGCGACCCCCTACTGTCATGTTGAGCGGGGCTGCACGGCGGTATTGGCGGTAAGTGTTTTATTTCCTATTGATACTCTGAGCCCAGAAATCTCCCGCCACAATGTTGCTTGTCCCGTTTCGGAGTGAGATTTCTCCACTCCACTTCGTTCCGGTCGAAATGACAGGGGCGGCGGGCTGTGTACAGGCGTTTGAGGAAGAAACAGAATGGCACAGGTGCTGCCCCACCTCTACTGTCATTTCGAGCGGGGCGGCATGTCGGTATGAGGGTAAAGGTTTTATTCTCTATTGATACTCTGAGTCGAGAAATCTCCCGCCGTCATGAGGCTTGTACCATTTCGGAGTGGGATTTCTCCACTTCGCTTCGCTCCGGTCGAAATGACAGAGACGGCGGGCTGCCGACGGTCATTCACTCCAAATACGGGCATTCAAAAAAGCGTGGAAACGAAGTTCCACGCTTTTTTGATGTCCCTATTTCTTCTCGCCGAAGAGGCGGAGGAGGTAAATGAAGATGTTAATGAAATCCAGGTACAGGGTGAGGGCGCCCATGATGGCTATCTTCTGTCCTTCGTCGGTGGCCCGGGAATGATAGGTGAGGGCCAGGCGTTTGATGGACTGGGTGTCATAAATGGTGAGGCCCGTGAAAATCAGGATGCCGGCGTAGGAAATAAGCATCTGCAGCAGGGTGCTGTCGAAGAAGAAACCCACGACCGTGGCCAGGATGATGCCGAAAAGTCCCATGAGGCACATATTTCCCAGCTTCGACAAATCCGCCTTCGTCACATAGCCGTACACCGACATGATGCCGAAGGTGCCGGCGGTCATGAAGAACACGCCGCCGATGGAAGAAAGGGTGTAGGTCAAAAATACCGCCGACAGGGTAATGCCGTTCAGCACCGAATACACCAGAAACATGACCGCCGCCGTTTTCAGAGACATTTTCCCCATGGCAGAGGACAGACGCCATACCAGGGCAAAGGTGGCCACGATGAGCACCAGGGTGCCGGTGCGGCTTCCCATGAAAAGCCCCCGGAGCAGGGCATTATCCGCCACGAACCATGCGCTGAATCCCGTCACCACCAGGGCGATGGCCATCCAGGCATACACATCCTTCATGAGACCGGGCATATTGATGGAAATACTTTTCTCCCGTTCCGCTGTCAATTCGTCATACATAGAAAGACTCCTTTCTGAATGAAATATCTTATATCGATTTATTTGAGAAAAGAAGCGGCCTTCGCAAAGAACGCCGCCCTTTTATGGCCTTTTATATTTATATTGTAACACAGCCTGTACAGTGTCACATCATCTGTACATCCTTATACAGGGGAGATTTCACCCACTGCCCGTGGATATCCACAAGCCCCCAGAGTCCGTGGGATTTCACCGGTGCCAGGCCATGTCGGAAAGGCCGCGCCTCCTCTCCTTCCGGAAGGGTGAACAGAATCTTTCCTTCCCGGTCCAGGGCATGGATTTTCTTTCCCTCTTCCAGCCAGGCCAGCCCCTCTTCCGAATAGGGCTGCATGACGGAGCCGGAGGGAAGCTCACGAATGACGCCGCTTTCTCCGGAAAGCACCGTCTTACCGCCCATTTCATAAAGCACGCGGCCTTTCCCGAGGAATGTAATCCGGTCATACAGGAAATCCATGACCTGCCTGCCGTCCTCCAGACGGAAGGCACCCATCTTTCCTTTTTCCTTATCCCTCAGAGTCACCAGCCCTTCCTCTTCATAGAGCATGCCGCCGGAAAGGTCATAGCGCCCCGGCGGGATGATGTACTCTCCCTTCCGGTTCACGAAGCCCAGAAGGCCGTGGTCCTTCACGAAGGTGCCCCATTCTGTCATGGGATATACCTCGTCGGAGCGGCTGTCCACCACGATACGTCCCTGCCGGTCCAGATAGCCCCGCTTCACGCCGTCATAGGAAAGAGGAAGCATTTCATCGCCTCCGCCGCTGCCGCCAAGGCCCCCAAGCACGGCCCCTGCCAGGGTGCCCCAGTTGAAACGGTTCACCTTCCGCCGGTACTCCGCCAAACCATCCTCATAGGGTCCCACGCTGTCAAATTCCGCGGTAAAAAGAAGTTTCCCCGACCCGTCGATGCCGCCCTTCCGTCCGTCGGAAAGCTGCACAAAAGCAATGCCCTCGCTGAAAGGCGCCAGCACCTCCCTATACAGCGGCGCCGTCACCCGATTTCCACGGTCATCAAGAATACCGTATTTCCCCTTTTCCCTGTAAAAAGAAGGGCCCTCTTCTCTATCCGGAAACGCCACGCGGCCATCTGCGGTGATATAGGAAATCTTCTTTCCCTTCTTCACCTGAAACAGCCCATTTCCTTCATAGGACATGGAATCCCAGAAAGCAGGAACGATTTCATGCCCCTCCCGGTTCAGGAGCCCCCAGCCCTTTTTATTCCGAAACGCAGCGGTGACACCATAGCCATAAACATCACTTTCCCCCCTGCGCCGGTGAACATCGCCGGGAAGGCCGTTCTTTGCCAGGTAGGGATACAGCAGGCCCCCCGCCGCCGGCGAAGAAGGCAGGTTCACCGATATATCGTAATGGGTGGTTTTTTTCGATGATTTTTCCCTCGTCTCCACCCTGCCTGTCTCCATAGTGGAAACAGAGCCCTCCCGATGGATATGGGTATAAGAAAAAGCCGGTTCCTCTCCCCGGGCAGGAGAAAATGCAGCCGGCAGAAGCAGGAGGGATGTGATAAGCAGAATCTTTCCGGTTCTGTAGTTCATAGAGCGTCCTTTTTATTTAGTGCATGCTGAATAACTATTTATGATAGAATATATTAGATAACTACTGAGATTTAACATGTAATATTGTATAATATATGCATAGTTAATTTTAGCATCCCCAGATTTTCTTTGCACATAGGAGCTCTATTCATGTATAAACTCACTCCCCAGTACCAGCAAATTTCTATTTTTGACTTCAATCAGCCGGGTGAACTCCAGCTTTCCTCCGACAATAGATGGGTTCAGCTGGCGGATTCCCTTGAGTGGAACAAGTATGAAGAACGCTATGCTGAACAGTTCCCTTCTAAAACAGGACGTCCGGGAATTCCTTTTCGTATTGCCTTTGGCGCATATATTATCCAGAAGGCAACCGGAGCTTCCGACAGGAAATTATGTGAGCTCATTGCAGAAAATTCATATTATCAGTATTTCCTTGGGCTCCCATCTTTTCAGCCTGAATGCCCGTTCACCTACTCTGCTATGGTGTATTTTAGAAAGAGATTCACGCCTGAGTTCCTTATGGAAGTCAATGAAATGATTCTGGCAGCGTCTGATGTAACGCCGGAACACAGGGAGGATAAGTTGGAGGTGCCTGATGGCACTGCTCTCCCCGACAATATGGGGACCTTGATTCTGGATGCGACCTGTTCTCCTTCGAATATCCGGTATCCTCAGGATTTCTCGCTTCTCAATGAAGCCAGGGAGCATCTGGAGGGGATAATTGACTATTTCAATGATACCTACCATCCCTGGGCTAAGCCAAGGACTTACCGGGAAATCGCAAGAAAGGACTATCTGAAGCTGGCAAAGTCCAAGAGAAGGTCTGCAAAAGCTGTCAGAATGCAGATTCGGCGGGAGTTATTCAATCTTGCCCGTGATATGCGCTATATCGAACAGTACCTTGCGGCAGGCTATGAGCTTCCGGAGAAGTATCGGCAGTTGTACCAGACCATTCAGAAGCTGTATGAGCAGCAGAAGTACATGTATGACCACAAGACACATCGAATCGAGCATAGGATTGTCAGTCTGCGTCAGCCCCATCTGAGGCCCATTGTACGCGGCAAGGTCAAGGCACCGGTAGAATTTGGCGCCAAGTATGATGTGAGCATTGATGAAAAGGGACATGCCCGGATGGAAAAGCTGTCATTCGACCCTTACAATGAAGGCGGCATTCTGACTGATGCAGTGGAACGGTATAAAACCCGTACCGGCCATTATCCTACGAGGGTGCTGGTCGATCAGATTTATCGCACTCGCACAAACCGAGAGTTCTGCAAGCAGCGTGGAATTCGCATGTCCGGGCCTCGCTTAGGGCGTCCGCCAAAAGAGAAACAGAAGCCAACAAAGGAAGAATACCAGGACAATGTCGATATAATCGAGGTTGAGCGCTTCTTCAGCTTAGATAAGCACTGCTATGGTGCCGGTCTTATCATGACTAAACTGCCGGAGACGACGTTGTCTTCTATCGCCATGTCTGTTCTTGTGGGGAATCTGTTCAGAATCCCCACTGGGTCCCTTTTTTTGCTCTATTTTGTGGATTCAGGGGCAGAATCAGAGTCTCAGCACTATATGGAGTTAGTAGACTGAGATTCCAAGGCATTTTCAAGGTAAAAAACGCCTTCTGAGGGGTGAATTTTTACGTTTTGAGAGCGTTTTAGGGTATTTTTGCAAAGGGTGGTTTTTTAACAGCCACTAAATAGCTCGCTATTCGCGTCGACTGATTCCTTGCATTAAATAAAAATACAAGAATGAAATTCGATAACGATTTAATCAGCGCTTCCCTAACGTGAAATAACGTGAGAATGTTAAATTAAAACCGTCAGAGATTGGCTGCAGGTTATGCTTTTGAAATCAATTTGCAGGGAATGGCGACGGAAGAGATATGTTCAGACCCAGCGAATATGACGCTGCTTCAGAGCCGCTCCATACGCATGTGAGAGTCATGGGATACGCAATAGAGAACCGGTGAATATGCAGAAGAGAGCCATTCGTTTTATGGGTATGATTTCTTCCGGAATTCCCTGTATTTATGGGCTTAGTTATACTTATCGCAAAGACAACAGGCCGGCTCTCCATTTCGTATTGGAGTTTAAAAAGCAGGCGGCTTCGGTCAGGGTATCATGTGGCTCTCGGCCGCGTATTGGGACTTATGGCGCATAATACTCACAATGAAATAAGCAGGATGAAATCAGGCATTTTTACATCGAATAGGATGTTAGAATGCCTGATTTCATGTGGCGAATCATTCTTGAATTAAACTATTAAGCAGCATACTGCACGAAAATGCTTTTGAAATGAATTTGCAGGGAATGGCGGCGGAAGAGATATGTTCAGATGGTGTTTTTATTGAAGCCTTGTTATTTGTGTAGGGAAATATGGGAAATCCTTGCTTATTGATGGAATACATATATAATAAAAAAGATAAGCAAAACGTTATTTAATATGATGAATTTTTGGCGGTTCTGCGTTATGGGCTGCGGAGCAGTGTCTGTATGGTTTCAGGAGACCGCAGGGAATGTTTATTACGAGAGAGGGCTTCAGCATCAGAGGCCTGCCGAGGCTGATTGCGGGTTCTGAAGGGGAAGTTGTTTTTAGGTGATTATTCTATGAAAATTGTACTGGCTTATTTTGAAAAGTTTATAGAGATGAGCGGCGGCATTGAGCGGGTGTGCTGCAATATGGCGAATGCTATGGCAGCCCGGGGGCACGAGGTTTCTATTGTTTATTGCTATGGCAGGTCGGGCAGGCCTTTTTATGCGCTGGATAGTGCGGTAAAGACGTATAATCTCATGGCGGAGCACCCGGATAAATGGAAGAATCCATCTCTGGGGCAGTGTGTGTCCGGATTTAATAAGGTCGTCAGGGAAGTACTGCGCATTTTCAGTAAAAGTCAGGCACGGGAATGGAATGAGTCCTGCAAAGGCCGGATGATACAGCAGGAAATAAAAAATAGGATAGATACTATTCAACCTGACATTATTGTTTCTTTCCGTTATGAGACCAGTAATTACCTGCTTCATTTTGCCCATGTGAAGGTACCGGTTATTACTATGTTTCACATGAGTCCGGATTTCATTCTTCCTGGAGCGCCTAAAGGGGAGATTCGGGCTATAGCAGAAAGCAGCCGAGCCCAGGTGCTGTTGAAACGGGATATCCCGGTGGTGGAGAGGTTTTGCCCCGGTGCCCATGTGGTCTGGATTCCCAATGCAGTGCCGCAGTATGAGGAACATGCAGATCCGGGAGCAGAGAAGAAGACTTACACCATTATCAATGCGGCACGGCTGAATAAACCGCAGAAGCGTCAGCATCTGCTGGTGGAGGCTTTTGCCGGATTGGCGAAGGACTATCCGGACTGGCGTGTGGAGCTTTGGGGCGGTGGCAATGATTCCGGTGCTTCCTATGCCAAAGAGCTCAGGGAGCAGATTCGGAAGTATTATCTGGAAAATCAGGTGTTTCTTAAAGGTGAAAGTACTCATATCATTAATCAGTATAAGAAATCTGATATATTCTGTTTCCCCAGTGCTTATGAGGGGTTCCCTCTTGCGATGACAGAGGCTATGAGCTCCGGTCTTCCTGTGGTGGGATTTAAGAGCTGTACGGCGGTGGTGGATTTGATTGATGACGGCAGGACCGGAGTCCTGGTGGATGATGGAGCAGAATCTTTTGCCAAAGGAATGAAGATACTGATGGACAGCAGGGAAAAAAGAGAAAAAATGGGAGCGCAGGCCAGAGAGGCTATGAAGGGGTATGCTCCGGAAGCTATATGGAATATGTGGGAAAAGTTGTTGAATGAGGTGGTCAGCGGTGAGTAATTTACAGGAGCAGAAAGGAATTTCTTCATTTGATGGGGCTATCCTGAAAAAAGAGGAAATAGGGGATACTTCGGGCGAGGTTTATCACATTGCCTTTTCCGGAACGTCTAATTATCTTGTTCATACAGGTATTTCCATGGTCTCTATTCTGGAAAGCAATCCCAAGAGGGCTTTCCATTTCCATGTATTCATCAATGGCATTGAGCCGGAAGATAAGGAAAAGATGGAGATCGTGGCCCATCGGTGGAACTGCCGGATTACTCTATATTATGTGGATGATTCTTTTTTCAGGGAAATGCTGCATCGTGACGGTATTGCTGCCTTTTTCTACAGGTTCCTTGTTCCTCCTCTTCTGGGAGAGGAGCAGATTCAGCGGGTGCTGTATCTGGATGGGGACATTATGTGCCAGAACTCGCTTGATGAGCTGATGAATGTTGATTTGGGCGGTAATATAGCTGCCTGTGTGGAAGATACCAGCCCTGCCTATGCAGAAATGCGGAGAAAAAAGGTGGGGACGAAGGCTTACTTTAATTCCGGAATGATGCTGATTGATATAAATAATTGGAATGAAGTGGCTGTTTCTTTCAAGGCTGCCGATATGGCGGTTCAGAGGAAGGCATCGGGGAAACCGCTGGCGTCCCACGACCAGGATATCCTGAATATCCTGCTGGATGGTCGTTTCCTGATGATGCCTAAGAAATATAATTATATTTACAACATAGACATGAAGGGCTTTTTCCAAAAGCAGGAGCCCCTAGTTTATGATCAGTCAGCGGTACTGGTTCATTTCGCCGGTATTGTCAAACCATGGCGCAGCTGGGTGCAGGATTTGCCGGGAGTTGAGAAGTATCACAGTTTTGCACAAACTTCTCCCTGGAAGGATGTTCCGCTGGTGGGCTTTCGGAGGCATAAGGATATCCATCAGGCGGCCCGTCATGCACGGCGTATGGGAAAATATGGAAAAATGGTGCAGATGTATGGCAAGTATTTATCTGATAAATTTGTCAGACATGAGTGAATAAAGAATGGGGAATTTTATGAATCACGGAGAGGAATTCATGTGGCCGGCAGCGGTTACTGCTGCGGTGATTACATGGGGGGCTACGGCCTATAATTACACGAATACAGGGTTTTCAGTGGCAATGATTATATTTGCCCTTTTTGTCATTTATACCTTATTTAAACGGGAAAAGGTCCCGGCCATACATCTTGATAGAAAACTGGTTGGAGCTTTTGCAATTCTTTATGGGGCTCTATTCATAGCCACACTTTTTCATCTGGACAATATAAAAAATCTGTATGGTGGATATTTCTGCGCTGTCGGCTTTGTGCTGTATACTCTTCCTTTGTGGATGCTGCTCTATGTGGGATGGGATAGGGATATCCGGAAAATAGCCTGCTTGACGTTATATGCTGTTCTCTATGCCCTGTGTCTCTATGGTATAGGCAAATATTTTGCATTGGGAGAGAGCAGATTGAGCAGCTTTTATCATTTTTCAACACGCATCGGCATGATGTTGGATATGTTTATTCCCTTCACTGTGGCCATTGCAGTGTATTACCGGCGGAAATGTCCGTGGATTTTTAAGGCGGGGGTTATACTTCTTCCGCTGGAAATGGTCACCTTATATCTGGCAGAAGTCCGTGGTTCCATGATGGGGATTTCGGCAGCCGTGGTGGTTACACTGACCCTTTGGCTTCATTATAGGGGAAAAGCATTTTCTGGAAAAACGCGTTTCCTGCTGATTGGAGGAGCGGCGGCGTTTGTTCTGGCAGCGGCTGTTTATGCAGTCTTCCTGCGCTGGGGAAATATGAACGCCATGATGGGCGGTGAACGTTTCCTTATGTGGGAAAGCAGCTGGCATATGTGGCTGAATCATCCTCTGACCGGCATCGGGCTGAACGGATGGCAGGCATCCTATGCATCAGGTCCGTATCATCCTTTGAACAGTTTAGAAGCAGGGCAAATTATGCCTCATAATGTATTCGTCTATTTTTTTGCAACGAGTGGGCTGCTGGGTGGACTGGGATACATTGCGTATTGTATATTGGTTATGGCATATCTTCTTTGCCGTGTTAAAACGCATACCGATGACATTTTTGGCTGGGCAATGCTTTTTGCCTTTGTTGCGGCCACAGTGCATGGACTGACCGACCAGACTTTTATTTTGAAACTGACTGGGCGTATACTTTATATGCTGATGGGAATCAGTCTGCTTTTTGAAAGATGGGAGTATAAAAGAACATAAGTCATTACTGCTTATATGGCTTTAATGGATTGAAGTGGTATGTCGGTATGGGGAGATTTTTATGGCTAAAAATATACCTGCAGTGTCTATGATTGTTCCTTGCTACAATGCGGAAAATTTTATACAGAGAGGCATTTCAAGTATTATTCATCAGACATGCCCTGATTGGGAACTGATTCTAGTGGATGATGGCTCTACTGATTCTACAGCTGCTATTTGCCAAAGGGCGACAGCAGAAGATGAAAGAGTACATTTTGTGCGCCAGAAAAACCAGGGAGTCAGCGCTGCCAGAAATAGGGGACTCGATATGGCAAAGGGACAGTATGTCATGTTCATGGACTCGGATGATTATGTGAACCCGGATATTCTTGCTTTTACATTAAAGGAAGCTGCCAAATATGATGCGGATATCGTCATGGTAGGACATAATCGGGTAGAAAAGGATGGAAATATTCATTCTGACTCAAGCCATTGGTCAGATACTGAAAACAGCGACAAAATCAAAGAAGATATACTCCTTAACCGGCTTCCCAATTTTGTGTGGGGGAAGTTGTATAAAAAATCTTTATGGGATGATATCCGACTGCCGGTGGGGCAGGTCATGGAAGATTTGTACATTATGCCTGAAGTGTTCTACCGGGCGGGACAGGTTATCCTTCGGAAAGAACCTTATTACTACTACAGCCATGAGAATGAACATAGCATTATGTCGGAAGCCGGCACTCATTACATACGAAGGAAATATGATCATTTCCTGGCGTGGAAGAACCATGAAAAGATTGCTGACCATTACAACAATAATGGTGCCGCTTTTTTCTGTGCGCAGAAGTCCATGCGCTCAATCATCAGGGCATTGTCTTTAGATGCAGGGGTTAATGCATTATCAGAAGCTGAGAAAATTTATGGACGTACGTATATTAGGGAATGCAGGGTACCTTTGCCATTCCTTACATGCGTTGTTCGAGATGTTCTGCTATCCAATCATACAGGCCTGTTACATTTTATGGGTAAAGCACAGCGCATGTTAATAGAGCGGCAGCAAAAGAGAAGAGCAAGAAGATAAGTAGCGAATTTGCTGTCAACTTTGTCAATACTCCTTGAAGGAGTTTAAAACATAGTAAAGAATAGCTGATATGAAGCAATCATAACTATGGAAATTACAGAAATTAGCTGTACGATGCTTTTATCGTAGATGATTATAAAAGAATTAGTGCTCAAATAAGTTATTCATGAATAGAAAGAGAGGACATATGTCTGAAATCACACTAGTCACAGCATTTTTTGAGATAAATAGAAGTACTTGGGTTAAATTTTCTAGGACTGAAAAGACATATTTTAAGCATTTTGATCACTGGGCCCGAATGAAAAATAGGTTAGTGGTATATACTATGCCAGAGATGGTCTCCGAAGTTCTTGCAATTCGACGGAAGTATGGTCTGGAAGATAGGACGATAGTTGTCCCTATAAATGACGTAACTAGTGCATGCTGAATAACTATTTATGATAGAATATATTAGATAACTACTGAGATT
>OHAJ01000484.1_pt1 | contig 29488 bp, 24 predicted proteins | sample 1577101 | NCBI WGS metagenome assembly OHAJ01 (sample SAMEA3541531, study PRJEB24748) | human gut metagenome | biome: human gut; feature: human-associated habitat; material: faeces | place: China | collected 2012
CACGTCTCCCGATCTATGAACGGATTGAAAATCCCGACCATGACCACAAGAGGCAGAACCCACAGTGATTTCATAAACACTCTGGCAAAGCCGATACCTGACACCTCGGACTGGACGACCGGATAAACCGCGAACCAGACAAGCCGCTCGGGCGCGGACAAAGGTATACTGAGTACGGCCACGAGATATATGACAGTCACGGCCAGCCATGCCGCGGAGCTTATATTTCCGGCTAAAGGCCGACTCAACGAATTGAGCGACAAAAGCGCGGATTCAAGCTTTGACATGACGTTTTCTGAAAATTATCGAACAGAATCCCCATATCAGCGCTACTACAATCAATCCGCCGAGCACTCCGGCAAATGTCGAGTCATAATCGGGCATGAGGGCCGTCACCGGTATGACGGCCGGGGCAAGTTCTGTACTACCGGTAAGTTTGGATATGGACCATTCAAGGCCATCGGGGTCGGAAGACGCCACCCAAGTGAAAGCCACTCCCATTACAATCGCAAGTCCAGCAAATACAGAGATCACCACCTTCGAACGTTTTGTCAGTTTCTCGGATTTACCGGAATATTCGTTTTGCACACCGGGCCGATAAAGCATTTCCGGTCTATAGGACATTACAAAACAGAGAACCACACCTGTGGCCAAACCTTCGCAAAGTCCGATAGCGAGATGGATGGGCAGCATGAACATGAGGAACTGCGATGTGGGCAAAGCCGTTATCCCGGAAAGTTCCGTTTCTCCGGTCACGAGAAGCGCACCCAGTTCAAGCCCTACGATGCATGCGACTACAGAAGCTGCCATTACGCGCCACTTTTTGAGTGAATTGCCGGCTATAGGCCTATAGAGCAAAGGATAAGCGACCAGACAACTCATTGCAGCCATATTGATGAGATTGCATCCGAGTGCCATAAGGCCTCCATCTGCAAAAATCAGACATTGGATTATAAGAACAGAGGCAAGCGTGATAAAAGCCGCCCACGGCCCCATCAGAGCCGCCAGAAGCACTCCCCCGATTATGTGGCCGCTCGAACCGGTGCCGGGTATCGAGAAATTTATCATCTGGGCTGCAAAAACAAAAGCTCCCATCACTCCCATAAGCGGAAGAATATCTTCCCGATTGATACGTGAAACTTTTCTGGATGCCACTATAATAAGAGCGGCGGCGACAACACCGGCGGTAACAGCGACAGGTGCAGACACCAAAGCGTCAGCCATATGCATGATCCATAGTATTAAACTGTTAAACAATCATTCCAAACGATCTCCGAGAGTATGAATACTCTATAATAATGGAGAGATTTGCTACTTTATTAACAAATCTCTCCATATATGGTTTTAACAGTCTGAAAACCTTGGCAACTATTTAAATTCAGTCAGACACTCCCCCGCCTGTCAAAGAGCAAATTTCAGAAGGATATCGGTCAATACCCAGTTCCACAGAACAGGTATTCCGATGATAAGCATGCACAACAGTCCTGTAGTGGAATTTTCCACCTCTTCGGGAACCCGCAATATCCGGACACCTTTATATATAAGATATATTGTCCACAAAGGCAGGAAAACCAGTACCGGCTCAAGCATAGGCATAATCTGAATGAAAATCCAGAAAATGGCCAAGGAGGACATAGCGAGCATAACAAACTGCTTGCCGATATCTTTCTTTATAATATCACGCGACTTCGAAGGCAACATAAAGCCTCCTGCAAGCAAAACAGAGAAGTAACCAAAGAAAAAAGTCATGAAAGTGATCAGGCCGTCTACCGCCCAGTCCGAAACAGACACATTTGCCTCGTAGAAAATCTTTGACACCTCCGATATGGCGGCAAGAGCAATCAGAGGATAAAAACACCGGGAGGCAAATTCCTCGGTTTTCAGACGAGCCCGTTTAAGAGCTTTCCATCCTTCCACAGGAGTGAACATGGTTTTGAAAAGCAATCTGACGGGAGATGGATTTTTCTTTTCAGACACAACCGATTCTTCTGTGGGCTGCTCTTCATCCATATCTTCATCATCTTCATCTTCCTCCTCATCATCGATGCAATATTCCTCTTCCGGTCGAGGAGACAAAGAGTCCTCTATCTCATAAAGCGGTTTTTCATCATCCTCAATGGCGTACAGCGGTTTATCTATATCGTTGTTGTTCATCAATAATAATTCATTTATCAGCCCTTAATATTTCAAATAATATTTCAAGCGGAAGATATTGCCGGATCCTTTGTTTTCAACAGCCGGATTCAGATCATTCACCGCCTCGGAGAGGCGCTGCTCCGATGCCGGAACGCGTCATTATCCGAAACCGCGTCTTTATGTAAAGTGAACCGAATCCTCAGATCGGAATACGAGTCTACGACATATTTTGCTTATCGGGCAAAATCCTCCTTAATATATACGAATCAATCGCGCCGATATTGCACTTTAAGAAACTCTTTAAATTATATTATTCGCAACTATGCTGTAATATATGGTATGTTACAAAACTGATTGAGTACTCGTGGTGAACTAATTAATTGGAGAAATTGAAAATAGAATGCTCTATTTGGAAATTTTTAAGGAGCATTAGTTATATTTAATTCAATTTTTTTCTCGTTGTCGCAGTAGATTTGAGAATTTTAACGACGATTCATTGAGAAAAAATCGCTAATTTTGTAACTGAATTGGATTAAGCAAGTTCAGACATTTTGAAAAACTAAGAAGAAGCATATGCTCAATCTTGTGATTGTGAACGTAGGAAATTCATCAAGGACAAGGATTGGCATAGTGGTTCTCACGCTCATAGCGTGGGTCACTTTGTTACATCTGTCCAAAGGGTTTCCTACGACCTACAATCAAGACGTGACATAGTTGGCTCACGTTTTCACTTTCTAATTAAGCCACGGAATCAGTGACGGGAGAGTATATATGTTCAGAATAACATATTAGATGAGACAAGTTCTTACCATAATGTATATATTGTGTATGGGTGTAATGTATATGAGTGCAGAAAATGTTACTCCTGATACAATTCCCACACAGGAGCTTCGTGAAATCATTATAGAGGCATCCAATCAGGATATTTGTCCATCAGTATCTACTTATTATCCTGATGTCAAACAAAAAAATGCAGCAAATTCAGCTATTACCTTGTTGGGACTTATGTCCATCCCTCAATTAGATGTAGATATGGGAGCTTCATCCGTAAAAACTTTAGCAGGACAATCAGTAGCCATTTTTATAGATTTTAATGAATCAAATCCTCAGGAATTAGATGGCATCAAAACTCAAGATGTAAAACGTGTTGAAGTATATGATTTTCCCACCGATCCACGGTTTAAGGGAGCACACCATGTTGTCAATCTAATTATGCAAAAATACGAATATGGTGGTTATACAAAAATTGCTGGTGAAAGACAAGTTGGCGTTAATAAAACAGATGCTTCCCTTTACTCAAAATTGTCATATAAATCGATGATTTACGATTTATATGCAGATGAATCATATCTGACTGACCGACATCAGGGAACTTCTCAAACAGAAATTTTTCGATTTCCCAATCTTTTTAATGCTGGACCGCAAACAGTAGAACGTTCAACATCTTCGGAAGGCGCAAGATTTAGAACCAATATTAATAATGTGGCTGTGCGGGCACTTTATTCTACGTCTAAAATCAAATTATCAAACCGAATTAGCCTTAATTATAATCATACACCCGTTAACGATACTTATAATGCCATAAATTATGAACCGGACATAGTTAATGCTAAATCATCGACGCAACAATTATCATCGGACAACTTGACGTTGGGTTACTTTGGCGATTATTTGTTTACCATTTCATCAAGTTTGACTCTACAAACCGACCTGTCCTATACTTATGGAAACAATAAATCAAACAGTGTATATGCTTCAGGAACGGACTTTTTAATAACCAATGATGCCAAAGAAATATCGCATGATGTGCATGTAAATCCTAAACTTTCTTTCCGTCTTAACGACCATAATAATCTTATGTTATTTGGGTCCGGTGTATGGAGGCGCAACAATATCCAATACTTCGGTGATTCTCCCTCTTTTCAGAAATACGATGTACAAGCATATTTTGCAGGTCTCCACTATGATTTGATTTTTTCTAAAATTCAGGCAGGTGGAGAAATCGGTTGGGCGTGGGAAAAGAATAAAATCAGTGGATTTGATAGCAGTGATAATTTTCCACAAATAAATGTTTATGCTAATTATATGGCAGCCCCAAAACATTTATTGGCCTTTTCTTGGAACTATGGGAAGGATGTTCCTGACGCATCACAAAAAAGTCCGAATATGTTACAACAAAATGAATTGATGTGGTTTACCGGCTCTCCTTCCCTTAAAGACTATAAGTATATGAATACGAATTTGACGTACACATGGTTGCCTAATAATCGATGGCAGTTTACGGCAAACGTCGGTTTATTTAATTTTGACGATAGATGTGTAGCTATATATCTGCCTGTTGCACCCGATGGTACCATGTTGAGAAAATATGTTAATGGAGGTAATTATCATACGTGGATGTTTGGCATTAATGCGACTGCCAAGTTCTTTGGGAACAGTTTGGTTATAAGTTTAATGCCTCAATATTGGTTATATAGGACTTCAGGACAATATAGACATTCTATAAATAACCTCAATGGCAGAATACAGGCAACCTATTATCTCAAAAACTTTTTCTTCATGGGCTCTTATTCTTTGAAAAGAAAGTTCCCTGCAACTCAGGCCGAATATATAGAGGAAGTCCCGGAGCAATATCAGGTGCGTTTTGGTTGGGGAAATGGCAATTTGAATCTTAGTGTGACAGCCTATAATTTCTTCCGAAATAGCTGGGTTGGTTCGGTTCAGAAACTACAATCCTATTATTATGATTTTAGTAGGATAAGATATTCTACCGCCTCTCACATGCGAATTTCTTTTGCTGCAACCTACACGTTTGGATATGGCAAAAAGGTTGACCGATACGATGAAGTTAAGAAAGGTGATGCAGCAGGAAGTGCAATCTTAAAGTAACATATATATATCTGATGAAAGCATCCAAATTGATTTTTATAATAATTTTAGTAATTCTATTTCTCTCGATAGACCGGATTTCCGCACGAGATTTTACTCATGTCTTCTTGAGCAAAGGCGTTTATGAAACCTGCGAGGATTTATGGTTTAAGTGTCTTGTACTTCAAGACTCGACCTTTCGGTTGTCTGATAAAGCACACACTGCATTTGTTGAGATTGTCAATCCGAATGACAGCGTAGTGTGGAAAGAAAAATATCCCGTTGTCAACGGTGAATGTGACGGGCAAATATACATAGGAGACGATTGGGAGACGGGTGAATATCGAATGTACGTCAGTACTCGGAATACACTCGGATCCACCGATTCAGTAATGTTCCCCAAACGTCTTCTGATAGTCAGAGAATTGCCGGAGGTTCAAGATTTTGTCTCAATGTGGTCTAAAGAGTCTGACAGGTTGGATTCCGATACTATCTTTAGCCAGATCAAGCCTCTTAAAGTAACCGTGGAATTGGATAGTACAGAATATCACACCCGCAGCACTGTCAATGCAAAATTATCGGTTACGGATTTCAATGGCAATCCGGTTCAAGCTAAAATCGCACTCTCTGTCTATGACCGCCTTTATGATTATCCATTAGGCAGTTTGGGGCTTTTATCCCAATGCCTCGGATGGATAAACAATAGTGCTCAAAGAAATCTTGACTCAGAAAACATGCTCCTTTCCGACGGGCCAATATCAGGCAGACTGGTTGCAAAAAAGAAAAAGGCCCTTTCTCCGGAAGGTCAGTTCATCAACGTATTTGATTTCTCCAACACAACCGGTTCGCTAAACATAGTTGAGACAGGAAAAAACGGAGACTTTGAGGTTCCTTCTGACATAGCATCGGCACTTGGCTGGGAATTATTGCTGAAACCGGTATCTGGCAAAGAAATGAAACCAGAACTTATTTTTGACGATTCTTTTGTATTGACAGACAATGTCAGGAGTCATTCGGAAGACCGTTATTTCCCCGACATTCATTTAAAGGATACTGTGTCTGACGACTTGGATTCTCTTGATTTCTCAGGGAGAAGGATTGTCAGATTAGAGGAAGTGGTAGTCAACGGTCACGCGGGGAGATACCCAAAAAGAAATAAACTTATGGGGTATCTTGACAGTATTTCATCCTTACACGGGACTGCATGGATATGCGGCTGTCCGGCAGGTCATGGCACAACCTTTCTGAATGATTATATCCCCGGTTACACACATCATCCAGAAGGATACGGTCATCCATTGAAACCCTCTCTTCCAGTAAAAGGAAAATCTTATGTAATTATAAAATATTCAGGAGGGACAATTAACGATTATGTCGTTGACATACAGTATGTAGAATATACCGGGCCCAAATTTTCAGAAGATGAGCTTTTGCGCAAGAGCGGTTTATGGAAAGCCAAGGGATATTATCCCCAACACAAGTTTGTGATTCCCAGTGAGGATGATCTGAAGTATGGAATGGAGGACAATCGTAACACACTGATATGGATGGAAGGTGTAATGACAGATGAAAATGGGATACTTGAGATCAAATTCCCCACTTCAGATATAGCGTCACTTTTCAATCTAAAAATAATTGTCTGGACACCTTCGGATTATGGATTAGGCGAAACTCTCAAAAAAATTAGAGTCACGACAAGGAATTGACAAAAGTCCGTTTTGTCTTCCGATAATTGGAATGGCAAAAGGGACTTTCTTATTCCTTTGTGTTCTCTTTTTCACATTCTTTCCGGTATTGCGCCGGAGTGATACCGTAGAATTTATTGAAGTGACTGTAGTAAGTTGCGCGTCGCACATAACCGCATCCTTCGGCTATTCCGTCTATTGTCCAGTTGGGATGCTCCTTGATAAGTTTCACCGAGTGTTCGAGCCTCAACTTTATGATGTAGGCACCGGGTGTAAGACCTGTAAACTCCTGTATCAACTGGATAACTTTAGTACGTGATAATCCCGTTGCTTTTACTATACTGTCGCGGTTGAACTGTGGTTCCTTGAACAATTGACCTTTTAAGATAATCTGCTCCATACGATTGAATGCGTCTTTATCTTCATTGTGACCACCGTCTGTGGCATCTTCCGCCTGTTTTTTCTCACGTTGTTTCATCAGTTCATCGATATGTCGCGCAGCCAACCTGTTATGTTTCCTGATGACTTGGAACTGCCACCAAAGTATTATCAGTATCAGCACGACAAGCCGAATGATTCCACCTGCTGACCACAGAAGAATGAGCCGTTTCTGAGACTCAGCTTTCTCTTTCTCCAGTTCGAGCTGTTTCTCGTTTAGAGCGAATACCGTAGCCAGTTCCTGCGCCTGGGTTGTTTTTTCGCGTGCGTATAGACTGTCCTGCACCACATTGGCGCGTTCCATCAGGTCGAAAGCGCGTTTATGATTGCCTAATCCCGCCTCGGCTCTTGCATTGGAAATCAACAGACTGTGATAATCCCCGTTGATAGTGTCCGATCCCTCAAACTTTTTGAACAATGGTGCGGTAAATTCCAGCACAGTTGAATACTTTCCGGCATCGAGCAGATAATCTGTAATATAAGGTTTTCCGACTTCCGAACGTCCATAGTCTGTGCTCATGAACCTGGAATATGCATCTGCAGCCTCTGCACGGTTGCCGGTCATTTCTGCACTGGAAGCGATTCTTACATCGGCATTGGCAAATTGAGCGATAGAACGGCTATACCCTGATACCCCCCAACCATCCTCAACAAAAATACCGATTAACGGAGGTTGCAAAGGCATGGAAGAAAAACCAATCTCCGAGCTAACCGTAAAACAGCAGTTGATTGTTTCGATAATGCAGATAATGCGGAAAAATACAAGGATACAACAACGGATTTTGTTGTCTGCGTTGGTCTTCCAATCGCTTCCATTCAATGTCTACAGTAGTTATCTGCGTTTCATCATATCCATCTCCGCGGAGACAGATAAAATTACACACGGATCAGCAACCTCACAATAAAACATCTCGCGATTGTTTACAAACATGATGAAGTCATGTGGTTTTATAGCAAATCGCGTAGGCGGAAGGCTTTGGCTGAACCGTGAGAAATCATGAAATTCAGAATAGAAACCACCTTCTTCTTTGTATTTCTGTCGTCACGAATTTTGCGTGACCTCTGGATGCGGTATTGGTTCATAAAACGCTCAAGGTAGAAAATTGCTACATCAGAAAGATTTTCGGATTCCATGAGTAGTGCATTGAGAGTTGCTTCATAAACACAGTTCAGGCCATCGTCAATATATTTACTCCCTAATCCAGAAAAAAATTTACCCATGCAAAAAATTATTGATGGGATACCACCCATATCCTTTGCCGCTTTATAAAATATACTTATTATTGAAGGCTTGAGGGAATGCCAGTCATGAATATCCTCTTTCCAGATATTTGAGCAAAAGAAATAATTGAAGAAGATTTCATCGCGGTAATGACAATTTGGTTTATCCTTAAATTCCAAAATCTTCGGATATAACATTTCCCAGACAGCCTCAAACTGCTGAATCCGTTGCATTTCGTCTTCCTTGCAGATCAAAGAATTGATGAAATAAGCTGTATGATCGGAACATGCGAATTTCCGGATCAGCTGATTTAGAAATCTTTCAATTTCATCCGCATTGCTCCGTGATAATATGAAGCGTGATATATTATCGAACACATTGAACCGTGCCTCAATGAATGCAGTCTCATTGTAAGGATTATCTTCGGGATTGGATGAACGCCTATAACCATTAAAGAAGCGTCCCGGCAATTCAGTACATATCTTTTCGTAAATGACCAGAAACATGCTGTCATCGGTGTCATATGGAAGTAGGGCAAGGATAGTATTAAGATCCGGCACCTGAGTGCAATCTATATCCTTAACATCAATTGTAGTTTTCATAGGGCCCACATTCTCAAAAGCTTCCAGGAAATTATCTTTTTCAGTATATGCAAGTTTCTGCATAGTTAGAAAATAAGCCAATATGGATTCTGCTTTTTCAGGGTTCTTTTTCCAAATATGGGAATTTCTCACTGCAGCGGGCGCAAATTTAGAAATGCTACTCCAGTCGCCTCTTTTGGGAAATCTCACCATAGTTAATGCCAGAATAACGGCATAATCATCCGCCTCTTCAGGATAAAGCTCCATAAGGGTTGGAAGAGCCATAATGGAATCTTCCGTCCCATCACCCACTTGATACCAATAATCATAGCTGAATACATTTTGGCATCCCGTCAGAACTATTTCCTTGCAGTAAAGACGGTCTTCGTCTGAGAGTTTATCTGCCGATTCTCTTAGCAGTTTTGATGCAACAGCTTCGGGAGTTCCTTTATTGATGAGTGAAGTTCTTCCTGTTAAACTTTCAGTGTCAGCCATAAATAAACGGAGGTCTGTCATCACTTTTTCCGGGGAATTGTCATATTCCGTAATCTTCGGAATTTTCCCATTGTTTTCGTTGATATATTTTGATGACCAAAATCTCAGGACCGAATATTTCATTATTTGCTCATACTGCCTCTCTGCTTCCTTTTGTCCTTCGATTGTTTGTTCCGAATGTTTTTGGGGAATGAATTTAAGCATAATTCCACCGTCCACTGGTTCTGCCTCCATCTTCAGATTCCGGCGGTCGATTCTTTCAAGGACAGCGCTCATCCTCATCATTATGTTTTCATCTGACTTGAAAGAATCTATAAGATTATGAATTTTGCCAATATATTCCTGTTGTTCTTCATCCGAGAACCCCGGAATCCGGCAATATTGGTAAGCATGGACAATATTCTCAAGAGTTGTACTCCTGTGCTTATCATTACATGCCTCAAGCCTCTCCTTCAAACAAAGTTCATTGTATGGTTTTGGCAATCCCGCTGACATTCGAGCCAAAGATTTTGCTTCGTTTTCTCTGGCAGCTCTGCTAAGGTCAAGGTCGATAAATTCTGGAGTGGAAAAAATCATTATGGCTATGTCCGGCAGCTTCATGTAGTGTTTAAGCACCACGCTTGTCACAACAGCCGTTAGTGATGCTGATTTGGATTCAATCAGAATCTTTTTGAGAATCCATTTTACTTTATCCGCTTCAAAGGAGTCGAAAATTTCCATTAAGAATTTTTCAAGGGCCATATGAATAGACTGAATGAAATATGGCAAAACAGGTGAACCCATTCCGCGATAACATTTCCATAATCCCGGACTAGAGAATTGGTGGTATTCTTCTCCTTCAATCTTTAATGGGACTTCCTCAATACATGAATCATAATTGCATTCCTTGTAATTCTCGACAAACTTATTGATAAACCTGATTATGAATTCAAGGGTTTCAATAGGTTTCTTGCGCAACAAAAACAGAATCGGTGTCTGATATGCACTTGGAGGGAAATAATGATGTCCGGTTTCATTCGAAAGACCAAACTTATTTTCCCGTGTAAGATAATCCGAGATGAAAGGCCCACCATGATTTCTTAATTCGTCAGGCTTTGGAGGTTCATAAGTCCAACATTTTTCGCAGAGCGCAATCATTTTCAGAGGCAATTCCTGAAAAACATTAAGGTGCGTGAGAGGATTTGTCAGAATTTCTTCAACGAACAACCTCATTATATAGGTTCTTTGAGTATTGGATGTGGCAATTATCTTATTGATAAAAGCCTTTATTTGCTGAGGAATTTCTTTTACTGATTTCAACGAAATGTTTATAAGGTCCTTAGCCAAATTAGTAAAACAATGAGCACCATTTACATCTGCATTCTCAATGACGGAGAAAGCCATGACACCAGCTTCTTGGGTAGCTTGTCCGTCTGGATTTGCGCTCGTCCAGTCGCGCAAAAGAGGAAGAGCAAGTGCGATATCCTTATCGAATGTTTCATTGCGATATCTGTACATGAAATGGATGGCGTCTTCCCAACCTTTGCCACATGGGACCATCAACTGTTGAAAAAACTTATTAGGAACAACACAGGCAGTGCGGAGCAAGAAAAGAGCTCGTCGGAAAATTGCAAAATTATTTGCCTTAATTTCCTTGTCAAACAATGAAAAGAACCTGTCCGCATACTTAGAAAGCAAACAAGCCACGATGATTTCATCCTTCCAAAATTTGGAAAGTGTGGGATCTTTAAATGCATCAGGAATGATTTGTGGAATGTCGCCGTTGCACTCCATAAGTTCATCTGACAGCCACATACGGAAGGCTCTTCTAATGGGTAATGAATCACCAATTGCAGAAAAGAACGCTGGCACTTCTCCATTCTTTCTCCAACTCCGATCCACTATTTTATTAAGTGCCCATTCCTCATAGATATCATGCGATATAAAATATTCATTCCGACTTACATCGAATCCTAATATTTCATCTTGACACAAAGCAAAAAGAACATTCTGTCGTAAATCTGCTGTATCGACATAGAAACATCCGGAATCTACCCTTCTTTTTGCAATTTTAATCATATATCTGTCGCGCTGAGCGTCCATTCCGTCTTTCCGAAGAGAACCGCATATTTTCTTAAGCCAGAGTTTATCAGTAAAGTCTCTGTAATTCCCTTTGCGGTCTATGTCATCATAATTTTTTAAATATTCTCCGAAATAGAAAAGGTTTGAAAGACGCGAAACGAATCGTGGATTATCCGGTAGACTAAAACCTTTATTCAAAGCGAGCCGCTGTAACTCCGATTCCTGAAGAGTGGGGATGTTAATCAAGCTTGGATTGATATCGAAGCCATCGGCCATAAAAGTAGAAAGAGCATTTTGATAGACAGTCCGAGTGAGGAAAAGAAGTGTCCAGTTTTCTTTAAGAAGAGTGTGGAGCATCCCTGCAATCAAATCCAAATCATCGAATTCCGCAAGTCGTTCTGCGGAATCTACTACAAACACCCTTTTCGCTTCGGTTCTGTAGGTTTCTATGAATTGGGAAAATGAAAAATCCCTGTCAAGTTTGAATATATCATTCAAACTATCACGGTTCAATTCTGAGGCCCTGAATATTACAATAGGAAATTCTTTGGAATGCTTATGGTAAATCTCTTTTATCAGAGCTGTTTTGCCAGAACCACCTTCTCCCGAGACCATTAGCACGGCGCCCGGGGTGAACTGATTGACCAATTCTGAAGCAATTGAATTTCTATCAATATGAATGCATTCTCCATGAAACTCAATGTCTTCATGAATATGAGCTAATAAAGAATCGGAGTGGTTATCAATACTCAAAGAGAGGGCATAATTAGAATTCTCATCACCGAAGAATATATCGTAAATATACCGGTTTTGTGGTAAGGCTAACTGAGCCTCAATATGACTTGGGAGACGCCACACAACATTCATTCCCAATACAGAGGCTTCATTTTCTATATCCATCATATACCCAGGTTTTTTACCTGTGTTCTTATAAGCCGTTCCAGGCTCATTGTTGGTATAGATGTAGATATCTTCCAGACCGGGGTGATTGACCTTGGCTTTAGTCAGTGAATCGATGATATCATTTTTGCCGTCAGAGAAAGATGTAAGGAATTTAGCCTGAAATCCGGAGGATTTTCCGTTGAAATCAACAGGTTCTGTTTCGATTCCAGGATGGTTCTTATATCTGAAGATACCATTTGGATTGCCTGTTTCAGAAGCAAAAAGCAGATATGCCATTTGCTCAAATTTGGATGTTTCCCTGCCGTTAAATTTAGTCTTGAAAAGATCCCAGTCGATATTCAGTTCAATTTTTTTCATCATTATACAGCCAATCCCTTCCGTTTAATATCAGTAGCGGTTATCTGCATTTCATCGGTAAGCACATCATTCCCAATTTGACTGAGAAGCTGTCTATTTTGATTCAACAGCTCCTGTCTAAGTCTGAAATCGCCGGATATATCTATGGCCGGAGACAATTTATTTATGAATAACAACCAGTTACATTCCGATTGTAGCCTATTTCGCTCTCCATTTAGATAAATAACTTTTTGCATAGTATTTGCTGTTGAGATAGCATCAGCCACTTTCCTTATAAGACTTTCTTTATCATAGGTAAGTCTCACATCCTTTATAAATTTAGAAAAGTCATCTATATTTCTTAGCTATAACTAATTATCACAAAGACTAGAAGAGTCTTAAGGCAAATTGTAAGATAGTCAGTTTAAGTTCATTCAATCACTTCCCATATGCCTCCATTTGTCGGCCCAATATGTCTTAACCTACTCTCTTTAACAAGAGCTTCAAGCCGTCGCTGAACACTACTCTCATGTAATTCCATCTTTTCTGCTAATTCAACCCTTGTTATTGTCGGATTTTCCCTTATCATTTCGATAATTATGTTTTTCTGTTCGGTTTTGGTTCGGTTTTGGTTCGGTTTTGGTTCGGTTTGTATAGGTTCTGTATCGTTTTGGTTCGATTTTGCATCGCCCCTGACAGACATGAAAATCTCACGATGAATGATGGCTGTAACTCCACCTTGCTCCACGGTAAATTTCGGTCGCTTGAGATTAGCTTTATCAAAAGCCTTCATAATCTTTTCATAGCCACGGCCCCACGCCTCGATGAATCCGGCACGGTAGAAAACCTGCGCCATCTTTGGATTGCGGGGTTTGGAGGTATGCTTACTCATAAGAGTTTCTACGGTATAATTCTCCGGCAATACACCTTCGTTCCATAAACGAATATGGTCATCGTAGATACTCATCTGATTCCATGTACCGAATTGCAATTTATGGACTATGCTGTTGAAAATGATTTCACGGAGGGCATCTTCCGGAATTTCCAATGGTTCCTTGCGTTGTAACCCCTCGTAATGAATAGATCGGATAAGATACTTGCTGCTTAACACCTGCATTATCTTATCTGTCATCTGAATGAGATTGCCTTCGATTTGGTCTTGATTCAACAAGTCTGCATCATCATCACCAAATCGGCCAATCTTGAAACTGGAGGTTACGAATCTACGTTGAGGATATTTCCCGAACAGCAGAACAGCTCCGTTTGTGGGTATTCCGTCTTTGATAAGTCCCAGATTTGATAACACTTCTTCTTTGGAAGATTTGCGGGATTCCGGTTCCATACGACCCTCCCCGATGGCATGATCCAAGAAATACTCTATCGCACCATCGTCAATATCATCTAATGTAACTCCATCACAAGGAATATCCTCCCAGTTCAGGCCCATCTTCTTCAAAAGAAACTGATGGAGAGCCGTTCCGCGAAACTCTTGCTTGGTTGCCCCACTACGATAATAATAGACTCCACGATAAGAAATCGGCATTCCACATGGTTCTATAACAATCTCAATGACATCCTTGCCATCTATCATAAGATGGTTGGTTTCAGGAAACACGCCTGTATTGTTGATAATCTTGTTTGGTATATCTTCCAGTTGCTTATGGAGATTGTCAACGCCATACACTGTCAGGTCATCATCAATCCCAATATATATCTTTCCACCCTGAGCGTTAGCGAAGCCGGATACCCACTTCAGGTACTCGTCTTTCCATATGCGTTTATGCTCAACGTTCTGATTCTCTTGATTCATATTGCAAATTTACCACAAAATCCTGACACCCACAAGTTAATGTGTAATTAAGAGACCCTACCACATATGAAAATTCAAAGAAAATCGTTATCTTTGCAGTCAGTAAAGAATGGGCGCTTTGAGAGAGCCGGAACTGTTAAAATTGAAGGTGTGAACCCCACAAATTACCGGTTTGCATTCTAAAAGCGCAACTATCTAACTATCAAATATATGCCATAATTGCATAGGTGTATGCCCTCTGCTGGTCGGTATAGCCAAATCATGTAGTATATTAGGTCACCCTGGACGAATTTGGCTATACGGCTCAACAACATGACAAGCCCTCGGTCGGAGGTGTTCTGATAAATACTACCGGACTCACTCCGGGCGTTTATATCAAAGTAAGCGGCTATGCCCGAGAAAAGATTTTGATCAAATGATTCTTCACAGACAGTTCTTTGTAATATTCTCATTGACGATTGTCGGGCTGGTCGCCGCCTGCGGTACGTCCGAACCGACAATCGCCAATGAAAATGTGTATGTGCCGGCTGCTCCCGATTATTCCAATGCGGCGATGTGGCATATCGAGTGTAACGATAAAGGTGACGGCGCCGATGTATTCTATATCCCTTCAACATGGGAATTTGACTGGACTACTACCGACGGCAGAATATGCCATTATGCCGATCCATCGATTTCCAAACACCATGACGATGTAGAAATTGAGATGAAAGGGGTAGCCGATTATATGGCGGACGGGAATAATTTTTATTCTCCCCATTACCGGCATATCACACTCGACTCGTGGGCTACGCTCAACGAAGATACCATCAGCCGGAGATATAATGACGTCTCGTTTGTAGATGTGCGAAATGCGTTCGACCATTATATGAACAATGACAATAATGGCCGGCCTTTCATTCTTGCCGGGTTCAGCCAGGGTGGTAAGTCTGTTGTAGAACTGTTGAAAATATTGACACCGCAACAGCGGGACCGACTTGTCGCAGCCTATGTCCTCGGATATAAGGTAACACCGGACGATGTAAAAGTTGCACAATGGATAAAGCCCGCACAAGGAGCTGACGATACGGGCGTCACAATATGTTATAACTCCGTATCTGATGTGAAATACGTCAAGCCGGTTGTCAGTGCACCTAATGTAATGTGCATCAATCCCGTCAACTGGCGGACGGATGTCACTCCGGCTATTTTGAACGATACCATCACGGTTACATTGTCGGCCGAATACAATGTGCTTGTACTTGACGGTTACGATGGTAGTTCCTTGCCGAATATTCTAAACATACTCAATACAGGAGACTACCACGGTGCCGAACCTTGGTTATACAGCGAATGTCTTCGGGAGAATTTCCACAAAAGAATTAAATCTTTCAGACAATCTCTAAAATAATCATTGATTATTGTTTTAATTTGATCACTTACTAACCATAAATGACAATAAAACAAATGTCACCAAAAGCTTGTCTTCCGGTTTCTTCTCCTTTCAGAATTGCGGGCATCACGATATATCCCCTCGACTCTAAGATATCAAGAATATCCCACATCACCTCATGGTAGAATATAATTCGGGCCAGCTTCTCGGAAGCGATATTATATTTCAAATGCCAGTTTTTACAATATTCTTTGACCGAATCGCTTAACATGCGGGTAATTCTTTGACAAAGAATATCGATGCTGTCGTTGTTGTTCCTGTGTAAAATCGGTATTAATATATTTCCCGATTCATCAGTCATCCCCCACCCCGCAACAGCATCTATGATCTGTCGGTCCTCGATTTTATCACCATTCGTTTTTGCCACCTCTTTAGCAAAAGCAATCATTTTATCGGAACTCATCCAATAACCGAGATTATCAGTCCAATTCTGTTTGACAAGACCATATCCGTTTGTTCCTATTTTATCATGCTTCCGACTTTCATACATTGCCCAAAAAGCACCGGACCACGTGCCATGATCATCACAACTCAACGGGGATGAAAGTTTGTCTTCGTCCCAAATATAATCATCAAGGAGATAAGAGAAAACAAGACTGTATATCTGTCCGGAATATCCCGCTTGATTAAATTCAGATATAAGCTGCCGGATATCCGGTTCAATCAGGGGAAATATACTGTCGGCAAATGCTTTGGAATCGTGTCTGATACGGCAAGTCTCTTCCTTTCCGAAAATAGGCATTAATGTCGTATACACATCATTCTCCCCTCTCAGCAATTCTCCGACCTCCAGTAATCTCAGTTGGCTTTCATTATAAGAAATTCCGAGAGAATCAAGTCTGGTCTTTTTACCGGGTTCCGTAAAAGCACAGAGAATATCCCAGTTGTTGTCTGTAAGATATTGCGACGGATGGAAACTGCTGTAGGAACAGAAAGCGGTCGTATCGAATAATTTATATTCACGTCCGATGATTGAGTGAGCAACCTGTTGAACGGGAATCTTTATAGAATCCGGCATAGCATACTGCGCAAAAGCATTGACAGAGCATAATGCGGATGCTATCATAATAAGCGGGCATTTCATATTCTGAAGTATATAAGGAGTATACAAATATGACGCAAGAATCGGACTATTTGTGACACGGACTTTCGCTAATATTTAATTTTAGATTTTTAAGTAGCTGCAAGAAATCCTTGAAAAAGCTGGACACCCTATTTATATTAAACCTGTAACGAAACGGTCTTGAACTGGACTGTCTTGCTTATAAAGAAAGCGCAGAAAAATCAACGACACATTTTACGGTTTGAGAAAAATTGGCTATCTTTGTACCGAAATATTTGATAAATTTCGGTGCTAATAAATCTTAAAATGAATAATGGAGACCGCGGAAATATCAAGGCTGCCGTTATGAAGAGTATTGCTGAGAGCCAGCCTCATTCAGTATTCTTCATATCCGATTATGCCAATTTAGGAGCTGCGGAAACAATCAGAAAAATATTGCACGAAGCGACGATAACCGGCATACTTGAAAAAGCCGGACACGGCATCTATATCAAACCAAAAGTTTCCAGATTCGGAAAAGTTCCAATACCTCTTGAAAAAATAGCCAGAGAAATAGCGGACCGGGATAAGTGTAAAATATTACCCACCGGACATACGGCAGCAAATATAATAGGACTGTCAACACAGGTGCCTATGAATTTATCCTATATTACGACAGGATCAACACGAACCATAAAAATAGGTGAAAGGAAAATTTCATTTCGCCATGCCTCGCCCAAGAATTTCGCTGCAAAAGGTAGAGCAATGCCCTTATTGATACAGGGCATAAGAGAAATTGGAGAAGAAAATATATCCGGAAGCGAGTATAAGGCCATAAGGAGGTTTATTGACAAACAGCAAGACCCGTATCTTCATGAAGATTTACTCCTTGCACCTGCTTGGATTCAAAGAATAATAAAAAAACTGATGTAACGATGAGACATTGGCAACAATTAGGCATCGAGGAACGGCGTGATGTACTTGAAATAGCATCTGCAAGAACATATCTGCCACAATTGGCAGTAGAAAAAGACTGGTGGGTTACAATGATTCTTAAAGCATTATCAACTACGCGCCATTTCAATCTTATGTCATTCAAAGGTGGCACGTCTTTATCAAAGGGTTGGAACTTGATTAACCGTTTCAGTGAAGATATAGACATTGCAATGCGTCGGGAGGGTAAATTCAGTATAACATCGACATCAGGCAATCAGTTGGCTAAAGTAAGGCGTACGGCTCGCCATTATATCGTGCGAGAATTACCGGATGAGATAACAGAAGCTCTCAATGAAATGGGGATTGTTGATTTCAGTATCGAGCCGGAACTGACAAAAACGGGCTATGACGGAAACACAACTGAACTGCGGGCAACAACTCACCCATCGACAATCTTCGTCCACTATAAATCAATTTTACCAGAGGAATCGGAATATATAGAGCCAAAGGTTAAAATTGAAATTAGCTGCCTGTCAATGGATTAACCAGTAGAGGATAAAACGTTACGGAGTTTTATGGCTGACGTTCTTAAAGAGGAAGAAGATATAGAGGTACGGTTTCCTACTGTCGTACCAAGCCGAACTTTTCTTGAGAAGCTATTCCTGTTGCATGAAGAATTTCAAAAAGAGAAGCCCCGAAGCAAACGAATGAGCCGCCATCTCTACGACATAGAAAAGATTATGGATACTGACTTTGGCAAATCCATATCAGACAGAGAACTTTATGATAGTGTAGTGAAACACCGCTCTGTCTTCAATAAGGTGGAAAACATCGACTATGATTTGCATAATCCATCTACATTGTCATTTATTCCACCAAACTCAATAATAAAAGAATGGGAGAAGGACTATCAATCAATGCAAAGACACTTCATATATGAAGATCGGAGTCTTTCGTTTGATGAACTCATTAAACGCTTGAAAGAACTGACATTAAGAATAAGAAATTTATAGTACCCCGCTCATAGACTGCGAGAAAGTATCGTGATATGGGAATTTCTCACAACCGATGTAGAATGTATAGAAAGCGTCGGTGCCGTTGATGCGGTGTTCAAGCAGGACTTCCTCCTGATGAGTTCGGCGCAGCAAACTTCTATGGTATTGGGATATGACATAAAAACGGCTTATATATCATGAAGATACATAAGCCGTTTTTTTTGCTGTAAAAGAGGAGATTGTTTACTCCGCTCAATTTATCTTTTCCAAAGGAACATGAAAGATGATAAGGATGGTATATGCCTCTCTTTTAGGCGTTCCGTTCATTTGCTTTCATCTCCTCGTATAAATATCGCGCCAGGCTCTTTGAACCTTATGGGCAGATTATAACGGAGGCGCGTTCTTTTGGGCGTGAAAAATTTTACCCTGAATTTAGGCATTGTGTTGACAAGCCTCAATGCTTCGGCATTGGCAGCATCGTTTTTACTTGGTCTGAATAACTTCGCATCGGTAATAGATCCATCTGGCTGAACGTAGAACTGGACGATTACTCTTTCTTGCCCCTTATATCCTTCGGGAATTCGGATATTGGCGTCTAACCATTCTTTGAGCTTGCCATTGCCCCCGGGAAATTCACAAATCGGATCATAGTTTGCCCAAATATTCTTATTCGCTTCGCGTACTTCTGATTTCAGTCTAGCCAACCTTTCCGGCGACACTGTTATGAAAACCGCGCGGTTGCCGTATTCATCATCTTTGACTTCCATCTTTGAGATAGAATCGGTTTCAACCATATCGGGTGTGGCTTCTGCAATCCACTCGTTGTTGAAGTAATAGAACACTGTTTCGGTGTCCTGCTCAGTGAGAGGGAACTGGATTTCTCGTACAATGCTATCATTCACACAGCAATTCTGCGCGAACGCAATGTACGACTGAACGATAATCATGGAAATTAAAAATAACTTCTTCATATAGTATAAGGCTTTTATTTAAGTAGCTATTAAAATGTCGTGGATCGATAGAACCCTTTCCGACCGCAAAATTAGCAAAATTCTGCTATTCATCATCTTCTATATCCAATAGATTGCGGTGGGCGTTCTCGACAGCGAGCGGAGAGCCGACTTGTGCAAGCATCATTTCCCGGAAATAGAGCCGAATATTTATGTAAGTGAAGGAAGAAGATTGTATTAATGGGAAATATACAAAAATTTATTTGGAGCCATTGAAAAACAAGGCCACTTCCATGTTCGGGAGCAGCCTTGTGATGATTTATGAGATAGGAATCATCAGTCGCGCCATACAGAAAGCGACTGCCAATTATCCGGGAATCCCATGTCTTTAAGGTCAAGCAAACGGAAGTCGGATAGCAGTAATTCTTTTAGATTTCCTTTGAAATCGCTATCCGGACTGATGATGGAAAGGATGTAGGCTATACAGGAAAGAAGCGCAAACAGTTTGTTGGTTCGTATTGTCCGGATAGTGAATTTATCCATAAACGGATAAATGGCATTGTAAGGAAGTATGACGCTTACCATGAAGCGGCGGTTCCATACACGACTGTGATGAGCGCAACAATTCCGGAGATTAGATATGGCATGAAGCCAGTTTTCCAATATATCGACTTTCTTAAGTCCGAACTGACGTGTTATGTACTGCTTGCGCTTATCGGACTTGAGAGCCTGAAAGAGTCTACTCAGGGTTGCGAAGGACACTACTTCCAGAGCCATCCAACTTGGAGGCATGAGTGGCCTATGGTACTTTGTCTTGTAGTGTTTTATAAAATCCTCGTTGCTACGTTTTACATCGGCTTCAATATGATCAAGCAAGTCATCAATAGGATAACGATAAAGGCTTTCATCATCATACCAATGGCTGTCATGCGTGGATTCGGCATAGACCTGCACAATTTTGGCGCGTACGGCAACTTCGATTTTCTCAATAGCATTGAAAATCAAGGAGCGCAATCTGCGGTCGAAACAATATAAATCTATAAAGTCTTTGAAAAGCAAATTTTTATGCAGAAAGCAGTGGTCAGAGCCTTCCGAGTTGTCTTGAAACGGATAGGTGTACGCCCGCAAACGATAGTAACTGATATTGAAAAGGTAAGCCTTAGCCACGCTTTCATCATCGAAACCGAGGCCTCTCTCCTTTAACTTCTGAACCTGTTGGCCGAGTGTCAACGGTTGCTTATGGTATTCAATTTTGTCGGAGGATGCCATATAAAACTCGAAGACCTCCCCGGGTGCGCTGTTCTACGGGAAGCGTGGGAGGTCATATCGTTTGCAAAGTTAGCACTTTCATTTAAAATAACAAAGGATTTCGCTAAAAAGTTTTGGGCTAATAACGCAAAGGCCTTTGATTTCAGACTATACCACTCATGGAGAGGGCGTAGGTGTCGTAGAACAGGAATTTTTCGCAGCCAATGTAGAGGGTATCGAAAGCATCGGTGCCGTGAGTGCGGTGTTCGGGCAGATAGTCTTCGCTCTCGACGAGCTTTGCTTCATATAGATCTGCTTTATATACATTCTACAATTTATCAATTCTTCGAACTAATCCTTGCGGACTACTAAGTATCGCGACATGACAAGATAAATTTTACATGCGGTTTTAGAGAGTCGTACAAATATACGACTCTCTAAAACATAAAAAGCAAATTTTGCCACGATTTGAAAATCGCACTTCCCTGTCGACTTGATTTGTCGACTTGATTAAAAATTTGGAAGATTCAAAAGATATTGCTAATTTTGCGATGCAGACCGTTTCGCAGAAGCCCCGGTCTGGGGTAAAGTGAGGCGGGACTGCAAAGACATAAATTAAAGCGTCGACTTTCGCTTGATTCTTGACAACTGGAAATCTGACAGTTTCGCAATTGGAGTCAGGAATGAGGCAATGGAGATGCCCGTGGATATGTAATCGTAAGCTTACTGTGCCGATTCTGTGAAGAATAGACACAGATAGTGTATTGCATATACAAGCGTGGGCTTCTGCGTTGCTCGTTCAACTCCAATGGGCAATGTCAGAGCCTCCAGTTGTAGGACGAGCAACAAGTTCAGATCCTACGCTTTTTTTGTATATGCACACCAAATACATGAGGCTCTGACAACCATGGGATTTAAAGCAATACACGATACTTGTATGCGATGTGTGTCCACTATCGGACACATATGTAAGTATATATTGCATTCAAAACAAATGGACAGCAATATCAGCCGTCAACCGGAGGAAATGCCTTTGCTCTCAGATTCCGGCTCCCTATTTGAACTTGCTCTAAAATATATCTCCACTCCATATCACAATCCTATAATCGAGAATTTTAAAGGGAATGACAGACTGTTCATTGCGGTCAATATAGATAATGGCAAAGATTTAAAAGTAATATCCGCACTTGCATCCAGACATCCTGACATAAAGTTCATTATCAACCCATACACTATAAGTAAAAGCCGGCTTGACGAAATTCAGATCCGTCTTACCGGCAAATCCATGCTCTATTCGGACTGCAAGCTCTCTACCGATTTCAAAGGAATCCAAAGTCTTGTGATCGATTATATAGGCGATACGCCATATATATACAGATTCGCAAGCTGGTGCTATATAGGCCGATACGTCATAAACCGAACAAAAGACGCCATACAGGCTATGGCTTACGGTATTCCGGTAAGTTACGGGACGACAGAACCCTTTAATCCTCTTTATATCGGAAATTCAACAGAAAAACTGGTCTCGGCTGTAAATAATTCACGACAACTAAACAAATGGTTTAACAGACTCCGAGACTGCGCTTCCCAATACTTGTCTATATCGGAAAAATCTAAAAAATATGTCAAAGACAAAGCCGGCCACGGCATTGACAAATCACGGAACTGCTAATGGAACATTTCACAGATATGCTCATACAGTGGGACACCGCACTGCTACTTACTCTAAACGCATTGCATACTCCTTACTTCGACAGGTTCATGATGATATACAGCGGAAACTGGATATGGATTCCTCTCTATGTATCTGTCTTTATAATGCTTTACCTGCGATTCGGCTGGAAGAAAGCTGTCATTCTGGGACTTGCGATCGGTATTTGCATCTTTATCGCCGACACCACATGCGCGAAAATCTTACGGCCTTTTTTCTGTCGTCCACGTCCGGGGAGACCTGATAGTCCGGTCTCGCATCTTGTACATCTGATAAACGGATACAGAGGAGGGCATTATGGGTTTCCTTCATGCCATGCTGCAAATTCTTTTGCATTGGCGGCTGCATTGATCATAATATGCAGATGTATACGCCTCTCTCTATTCATAATTATATGGGCCATAATCAACAGCTATTCCAGAATATATCTTGGCGTGCATTATCCAGGAGACATATTGTTCGGGACCTCTGTCGGAATAGCTATAGCATGGCTTATAATACTGCCGATTACAAGTCATCTGAACATTGACTGCAGAGGGTCAACAAAAGCTATATACCCCTCCCCTCTCGATATACCCACGACAACAGGCATTCTTACAATAATCTCAATCGGAATAATCTCTTGTCATCATGTCTGAAAAATAATCAGAGAAGACAAGGACCCGACCATAATCAAATCAGAACAGATCAATGACCTATAATATTATAAAATTTCTGCTCAAAGTCATTTCGGTTATTCCGTTCGGAATGCTGTACTCCATTTCAAGTGTGGTATACGTCATATTATATTATGTCATACGCTATCGACGCAATACTGTCTTTAACAATCTCCAAGAAAGCTTTCCTGACAAAAGTAAAAAGGAGATAAAAAGAATTGAAAAAAGATTTTACCACTACTTCGCAGACAATATAGTTGAAATATGCAAAATGGGGTCAATGTCGGATGATGATATGCGCAGACATATAAAATTTATCAATGTCGATGATATAAACGAAAAATTACGTAAAGGCAAATCTGTCGCCCTCTACCTGGGACATTATGCAAACTGGGAATGGATCTCTTCGCTGCCGCTGAATATTGACAAAAATATCATATGCGGACAAATATATCACAGGCTGAGTAATCCCGACATAGACAAAATCATGCAGGAAAACAGAACATGGAACGGTTCTGTCAATATTGAAATGCGGGAAACGGCACGACATATCAACCGTCTTTCGATGGAGAATAAAGTGTATATAATCGGATTTATAGCAGACCAGTCTCCAAGAAAGAAAGATGCACGGCACTATATACCCTTCTTAAATCATGAGATACCGGTGCAGATCGCTACCGAAAAAATAATCAGGCATTATGAAATGGATGCATGGTTTGTAAGACCCAAAAGAATAAAAAGAGGTCTCTATGAAGCCGAGTTCATACATATGGACGATACAACTACCAAAGACCGGAACTTCGGACTGACCGAAACATATTTCAGACTTCTGGAAGAGACCATCCGTCGGAATCCGGAATTCTATCTCTGGACTCACAGACGGTTCAGACTGTCAAAACGGATATTGTCATGAAACTTTCATTGAAAATGAATATAAATATGGATATAGATTTTGTGCTTACTTGGGTTAATATGAATGATTCCGAATGGAAAGATGAATTCTCAATACATGCCCGTAAAAATGGAATCGAAAGAAACAGCGTATCAGAGGCGCGATTCCGGGATAACGGTTTCCTGAGATTCTGGTTTCGCGGCGTCTGTGAATTCACGCCATGGGTGCGCCGGATACATGTCGTAATCTCAGACAAATGCCGATTGCCTGGATGGTTGGACACTCATAATCCAAAGCTGAATATTGTCAGACATTCCGACATAATACCGGAAAAATTTCTCCCTACATTCAATTCTGTGGTAATAGAAAGATATATTTACCGTATAAAGGATCTATCTGAACATTTTGTATACTTCAATGATGATTTCTACATCATCCGACCCGTCTCCAAAGAAAGATTCTTCAAAAACGGACTGCCTTGCGACATAGCGGCCTTTATGTATAATCCATCCTGGTCGCAATGGTACAGAAGAATAAAAAACAATGTCCGTATAATCAACAGACATTTCGATAAAAATAGAGTCATGAATAAATTTCATGACAAATGGTTCGACAGCAATTATGGCAACAAAGCGTTGTGGAATCATATTTTAAGGTATTATGGAAAATTCATTACACTCCGGACACCACATAATGCACAGCCCTATCTGAAAAAGACTTTCGAACAAGTGTGGAATGCCGCCGGAAATGAACTGACTGCAACTTCGGCAAACAGGTTTCGTGCCAAGACAGACTATACCCCCGAACTGTTCAGGATGTGGCAGATCTGTATGGGAAATTTCGAACCATACAACACATATTCCGACACACGGATGTTTCCCCTCATGGTCAGGCCTCTTCAGGCCATAAAAGCCATCCATAACCAGACATATTCACTTATATGTCTGAATGACAATATGCATATTAGAAATTACACTCTGATAATGAATGATATCAAACAGGCGTTCGAGTCTATCCTGCCCGAGAAATGCCGCTTTGAATTATAAATAGCTATAAACACAATCACTATGCATAAAATCTTAGCGGAAATAATTGCCGGACTTATCCCGGACAGAATGTCAAGAAACCGGTGGCGCGGCATACTGCGTTACGGCCTGGCAAATGCCATCAGACTAAAGAAAGAATTAAGGCATACCGCCAATGATCCCGCCAACTATATGGCAATATGCGCTATTGCCAAAGATGAAGGGCCTTACCTTAAAGAATGGATCGAATGGCACTTGAAAAATGGAGTTGAAAAGTTCTACATATATGACAACGGCAGCAAAGACGACACAACTACCGTATTGAAACCTTATATTGAAAAGGGCATTGTAGAATACACATATTATCCTGGCTACCGTCGACAGATCGCCTCCTATGATGATTGTCTGCGGCGTCACCGTCATGACTCAAGATGGATAGCATTCATCGACATCGACGAATTCATCGTGCCCGTCAGAGACAATTCCATAATAGAATTTGTCAGGCGTCTCGAAGAATATCCGGCAGTGGAAATAAACTGGCTTGTATACGGCAGCGGAGGGATTAAAACTAAAAAGCCGGGAGACGTGATGGCTAGGTTCAAATACCATTCTCGCCCGGACAATATACTCAACCGTCATGTCAAAAGCATAGTAAATCCACGAAAGGTATTCACCATGACCGGATGTCACGAGGCGGCCCGCATGACAGGGAGAACCGTAGACTCACATGGAGATATTGTGACTGTCAATTTCAAACACCGAGAACCGCAGCATGACGTGATACGCATAAATCATTATGCAGTCAAGTCTTTGGAAGAATTCAGAGAAAAATGTTCCAAAGGCAGAGCAAGCGGACGAAAAAGATCAATAGATATGAACTACTTCCATATGTATGATCTGAATGACATTAAAGACAATTGAAAATGAATCTCAAAAATAACATTACCCGGGAGTATGTCGTGGTATCCATGACATCTTTTCCTGCAGCGATACCATATGCCGTCAAGGCGATAAAATCTGTTTTGAAAGGAAGCGTTCTTCCTGACAAGCTTGTGCTCTATCTGACTGCTTCCCAGTTCAAGAACAGCAAATTACCTTGTGAACTCGAAAGGATGGCCGAAGAAAATCCTATTTTTGAAATCAGGAATTACGATACGGATATAAGATCGTACAGAAAGCTTATTCCAGCCTTGAATGATTTCCCCGAAGCTGTCATAGTCACAGTCGATGATGATGTGGCCTACCACCGGGACATGCTGAAAAATCTCCTTCGTGCGCATTCAAAATTTCCTCACGACATACTCGCCCACCGAGTCAAAAGAATAAACCCTGACCGCCCATATAAATCTTGGAGCAAATTCAGATGGTATGATTTTATTTTTAAAAGATATCATAGAAGTTTCAGAAATCTCCAGACAGGAGTAGGAGGAGTGTTATATCCTGCACATTCACTAAGCGAAACCGTAAAAGACAAAGCTACGTTCACTTCAATCGCACCTACGGCCGATGACATATGGTTCTGGGCAATGGCTGTTGCAAAAGGGACAAGAATAACAACCGTACCATTCGGATATAACAAGCCCAAAGGACTCGGCAAACCTCGTGAAATATCTCTCAAAACCATAAATTTCAAATCAAAAGAAGACCGCAACAAATCTGCTTTGGATGCAATTCTAAAGAGGTTTCCCGAAATAAAATGCAGATTGAACAATGAAAAATGAAAAGGATTTCATACCGTCTGATCATACGTGCATAGACCTCGTATATACTTGGGTCAATGGCAATGATCCATTATGGATAGCCAAGCGGAAAAATCTTTCAGGATCGACATTTAGCAACGATGATTCAGACTGTATAGGCCGCTACGCGAATAACGATGAATTGAAATACAGTCTCAGATCCGTGGAAAGATATGCTCCATGGATACATAAGATATATATCATTACCGACAGACAGATTCCGGAATGGCTCGATATCAGCAATCCGAAAATAAAAATAATTGATCATACAGAAATAATGCCTGTCGAAGCCCTTCCTTGTTTTAATTCACGAGTGATTGAACATTGCATATGCAATATACCCGATCTGACAGAACACTTCTTATATGCCAACGATGATATGTTTATCAACCGACACGTTTCGCCTCCGGATTTTTTCGCAAGTGACGGGTTTCCGATCGTAAGGATGAACAGGCGTCCGCTCAGAAAACTCACCTTGATGTTAAAGGCAAAATTGCTCGGAAAGAAACCGAACAGTTACAATAAAGCTATTCAGAATGCGGCAGAACTGGTCAAACATAAATATGGAAAATATTTCGGGTGTAAGACTCACCACAACATAGACGCGTACTCCAAAAGCACGTATCTGCACGCGCTGGAAATTTTTGATGCCGAGATAAATTCCACATTGGCCAATCATTTCAGGAGTGATAACGACATACAGCGGAATCTTTATTCATATGTGGCGCTTGCGGAACATAAAGCACATCTCCACTACGTAACGAGGCGGACATCTTTCCGATTGCATATCGAGAAAGACAACTATAAAAAACTGAAGAGATACAATCCTTTGTTTTTCTGTCTTAATGATTCCGAATATGCAAGTGACCGAGATCGGATCCGTGCTAAAGATTTTCTTGAGCGACGTTTCCCTGATAAATCTGCATTCGAGAAAGTCATGATCAATTTTTCCGAACCATTACCGGAATAAGTAGCTACTTAAACACTTACAGGACACAACATATAGGTACGGATCAGGCCTGCCGTACCCAAATGTTATCCTTTTATTAACCATTTTCATACTAACCAAATTTCACAAGAAAAATGAAAAAGTTTTTAATTACAGCAGTCGCTCTGACGGCATTGACAGTGACAATTCCCGCTTCGGCACAGAATTATAACCGTGTCGGAGTATCTTACGAACTGGAAACATGGAATGTCAAACATGGAGACAACATCAATCTCAATGGATTCGGCATCGACTATATCCATGGCTTCGGATTGTCAAAAAACATTCCACTATATCTTGAGACCGGACTTAAGATGTCAATGGGCTTCTACTCTGATTCATACAGAGATTACGAAGAAGAGGAGAAAGTAGAAGAAAATATCACGAAAATGAGTTTCTCCGTTCCCGTGAATGTAGCTTACAAAGTGAACCTCGGAAACAATATGTCACTTCTCCCCTACGTTGGTCTGAATTTCAAGGTCAATGCCCTCGCAAATGCAAAAGTCACCTGGAAATACGATGACTATCTCGACTTGGAAAGCGAATCCGAGACAGTCAATCTTCTAAAAGGGGAAGATTCAGCCAATGTGTTCCAGCTCGGGTGGCATCTCGGAGTGGGTTTCAACTACAGCAAATTCTATGCGGGACTGAGCTACGGTACCGACTTCATAAAATTTGCCGACGGCATCAATTCATCATCTTTCAATGTAACACTCGGATATAATTTCTAATATTCTGCAAAATGAAAAGAAAACTTTATTATGTTTTTCTGACACTTTTTGCTTTCGCTGTCTCTGCGAATTTTATGTCATGCTCCGATGACAAGGAGGATGAACCGGCAGATCCGACAACCCATGATCAGGAAATTATAGGGAAATGGAGTTATGTGGATGATCGCCACGAATATTACAATGAGACAACATATGTGTTTAGAAAAAACGGCACATATGAAGAAAAAGATGTATGGATCGAAAACGGCAGGAAAAGCTCGGTCACTCACAAAGGAAATTGGTCTACGTCAGGCAATAAGCTTACATTTTACGTTACTTATTGCCCGTCGAAAGATCCGGAAGATAACTGTGAGGGAGATACTGAGACCACTCGATATACGGTCTCTGATGATTATCTGATACTTTTCGGAGACAGATACGAACGCAAGTAGAAATACAGACATGCCATCCTGACAAGTCCCGCTGCCGAGATTTTAATAACGGCAGCGGGACCAATCATAAACGGAGTGCTTCATACGACCAGTGCGTTTCTAAGGATGTCTGAACCGCGCCTGACAGTGCTAAAGGTTCAGATAGGACCGGAGGGCGTCAACGTATTCCTCGAAGGC
>OHAJ01000487.1_pt1 | contig 29433 bp, 33 predicted proteins | sample 1577101 | NCBI WGS metagenome assembly OHAJ01 (sample SAMEA3541531, study PRJEB24748) | human gut metagenome | biome: human gut; feature: human-associated habitat; material: faeces | place: China | collected 2012
CACGGAATATTTCAGGATTATGCCCTTTACCTATGATACGAACAGGCTTGAAAGGCCCTGTCAGATTATCGCTTACGGTATGAAATACGTATGAGTTAGGCCATTCCATGTGTCCTTTAGGTGAACATTCCAGCCAGCCGCAGGCAAATAGATGATATTTACCGTCTTCGCCTTTTCGAATATTTCCACCCCAATAGGACCAGATACCGTCTTCAATGCCATTATCTACATAACGCGGAAGCACACAGTCAGCGCCCCATGTATCGGATGAAAGTACATTTCCCTTCATCGGCAGGAAACGATCCATAAAGCGGGCACCTTTCACTAATTGTTTCCATTCCGCAGGACGCTCCCGTTCCGTTATTTGTGAAAAAGAGGAATGACTGACCAGGAACATGACTCCCAGTAGAGCAAATTTAAAGAGGCTTCTTTCCATAAATATAATATTAGAATTGGTTTTAAATAGATTTACATGGCCAAAAGTAGAAAAATTGCATATAAAAGGAAAAGGAAAGAAAGTAAAAAGGCACGTAAACCTTTACGTAAACAGAAATTACAGCTTTACAGATGCTTTTCATTTTCATCACGTTATTGTATACGATTCGGTGACAACTACCTAAGTAGTTGGAAATTAAGAGAGAATATCTGGTAAAACAAAAGTCCTTGAACTTTAGCAGTTCAAGGACTTACCATTTTTATTTGTGGAGCTGGAGGGAGTTGAGAAATGAATACACATGATTTCAAAAGAGCGTATATAGCACTGATAAACAAACAATTACACCACAGCTATCTGTTTCATAATTTCAAATAAACTCTTATACAATCTAAAATCGGGGGAGTAGTTAAAGGGTCTTACTCCCCCCTACCCACCTTCATATCTTTGCTTTGGAATTTAAGGAATAAAAATGAGAAAAGCAGCTTATAATATCTAATATGCTCTAGTGATATCAGCCCCTTTCCCCCTTAAAATTTCCTCTCTAATTTAGCAACAAAACTAAAATTCAAAGCGTATGAAAAAGACAAATTTTAGCACAAGAGCTTATGTAATGAAGAACGGGCAACTTATGATTCGTGTAAGATGGAACAGCAAAAAGAGTGAAGTGGGCTTTTCTATTGGTTATACTATTGATCCTTTAAAATGGGACAGTGACAAGCAACTGGTGAAAAGCAACACCACTCATAAAATTGGTGGAAAGATTGTCTATGCTCGTGAAATCAACAATACAATCCGTAGTTTCATTGCTTGTATTGAAGAAGTGTTTGCTGAATATGACATTCATTCAGCAATACCAAGCACTACAGATTTAAAAGAACTAGTAAATGAAAAACTTGGTAGAATAAAAAATGAAGTTATAGCAGAAGAAAACAAAACCCTAAAGGATTTGTTTTCCGAGTTTCTGATCTTACGCCCACAGGAAGGTAACTGGGGAGATAAGGTACATTATAAATATGGGCAGATGTGGAAACAATTATGTGGTTGCGATCCAAACATTACACTTGAAACGTTAACCATATCTAAAATGCAAGAACTTGCAAAGTGGTACGTCAAAAACGACTATTGCAATCGAACCATACAGAAACAATTCAAAATTGTGAAATCATTTCTCCGTTGGATTTCCAAAAATGGATATACAATACAACCCGGCGTACTGGAGTTCAAGCCTAAATTAAAAGTTATACCGAAAGCTGTTACCTTTTTAAAATATAAGGAACTGATGCAATTCTTCCACTATGAATTTCCTAAAGAGAAAGAACATCTATCAAAAGCACGGGATATGTTCTGCTTCATGGCTTTCACTTCACTTCGATACTCAGATTTGGCAGCACTTAAACCTGTTAACTTAGTGGACGGATGCTTGGATTTCTGTACAGAAAAGACCGATGATAAACTGCATATCGCTCTGAACGAATATGCCCAGCAGATTATAGACAAGTATTCATGGTACAAGGGTGATACTATATTTCCTGTTCCAAGCAATCAAAAGCTGAATGATTACTTGAAAGAGGCAGCCAAATTAGCTGGTCTAGATCGTGAAATATCCCAAGTTTATTTCAAAGGTAACACCAGACATGAAGATACCTATAAGTTTTGGGAACAGATTAGCTGTCATGATGCAAGACGAACTTTTGTATGTTGCTCACTTGCTCTTGGTATTCCAGCTAGCGTAGTAATGAGTTGCACAGGTCATTCTGATTACGAAAGTATGAAGCCTTATATTGAAGTGGCTGATGAAACACAGAAGATGCAGATGGAGAAATGGAATACACATCAATATAAGTCCGGGATTATAGAAAGCATGGAAAAGATGAACGTAATGCAACTTAAACAGCTTTTTGAATATGTTAAAGGCATAGCATAAAAAATTATCATTATATTTGGAGCAGCATCTGAAAAGTCTTCGGGTGCTGTTTTTTGTTTAATAAAAAATAGTTATTATGAATAATGTAGAATATAAGAAAATTGCTGCCCAAGTACTCAATAATGAATATGACTACGCTTTTTTTAATAAGGAATTTGCTGTTACAAATATATCAGAGTTTTTTCTTTTAAAAATTCGGGAAGTTTTATTGCAAAATGGGAAGAAAAACAACTCTTATACTATAGCTAAGGAGCTAAACTTAATTTGTCACATTTCTTCCTCAAAGGAAGAAGAAAAAGATATGGAGAGTAAGAATGATTTAACACCATATACAAATTTTAACTCAATAAGTACGAGTGATTTAGAATCTACTATTGACCAAACTAGAATAATACGATTTCTCTATATCCAATCATTCTTAAAAGACTTTCCTAATGCAACAGATATCTTACAAGGAATAGGTATAGAGCATTCAGAAGAGTTACTTCTAAAAGTAAACAGTATCAAGGATATTAGGACCGATGAAGATAAAAAAATAGTTTGTCATATAATTGAAGATTTTGAAAAACTAAATAATACGAGTAGCGTTTTTTTCTTCTTTCTATCTGTGTACTACAATCTAAGAATATCTCTTTTAAATTTTCTAAAACTTGATTCTTGTGACAAATTTATTCTCTCAATTTTGAATAACACAAAAAGAATCGTGGAAAAATATCATGATGTTTATGTTAATAGGCTAAAAAAATATTTTTTCATAAAGGAACACTGGGATGAATATTTGGATGAACACTTAGAGGCTATCATACGAATTGTGACGAGAGCAATGGAAAAATTCATCCAAGATGATGAATTCAATAAACTTAAGTCATGGAAAATAGATGATGAAAATGAAATAGATGCACTACCTTTCTCTGCTGCATTAATTCTGGACTTATTTTTTATGCTCCATTTTGTTACTTATGAAAATCCATTTTGGTTAAAGTTAGGATTCTATTTAACGTCAGAAAATGCGCCTTATCATTTGAGAACAGGCATGATAGATTCATTACAGGATAATAAATTCTCTCCAATAATTCAATATGAATATGAATGCTTTTGCAAACATAGTGCAGAACATTCCATACTACTTCAATTCTATTCTGGCGCCCCAGTAAATTTAGATAGTTTAAATATAGAATATTATAAGTTAGACCAATGGAATACGGATATTAATTCATTATTATTAGGAAGATACAAACCCCAGCCTATCTTGCAAGAAGAAAAAACAGCAGTGTCACCCAAGATAGAAACAATAGTACATGACTTAGAACCTAATTTGAAAGTATTCGAACAACGTTCTAAAAAGGGAAGAGGATATACTTTTAAAAGAGATTACTTAACTAATCTGATTACACTTTCTGAAAAAATATCAGGTAGTTTAGCCGTACATGGATTTGCATACATTATATACAAGTCACAATTCTTTAATTGGGGAATAATTGAATTTGATAATTCATTTGTAGAAAAAATAGCTAATATATTTAACATTACACACAAATTAGGAACAAAATATCCTCTCAATAAGTGCAAAAAGAAAGCAGAGGCTATGTTAGAAAAAGAAAGCCTACAAGGATTATGGAATAAAAACATATAAAGATAACTTTGAGAGAGAAATTCTATAACCATTTCTCCAATATTCCTTTTGTGTTCCTCGTTTATTCCTCCAACATTCCTCATTCAGCTCCTTATAAATTTATAAATACTTGATTTATAAGGAGCTTTTTTTATTCTCACATATAAAAAATATTCCTATCTGTTTCCTCCGTATAATGGTTTTGAAAAATAACATAGAACTTTGCGACATCCTTGCAGGGAGATAGAATAATTAAAAGAAAAATTATGGAGAAAGAAATTCAATTAAAGAAAGCACTTCTCAATAAGGCAGTGCTATCAATGAATGGTGCAGAGTTCTTAGAATTGCTGCAACAGGCAAAAGGAACAGAGGTAAAAGAGGAGAAAAAACAATCCCCACTGAATGATTATCCGAATTTACCACAGTTCATTACAGGTATTAAAGAACTCGCAAGATGGCTGGGTATTTCAGTAAGCACGGTGAGCAGGATGAAAAACGAAGGATTGCTTGATGATGCAACCTTTCAGAATGGCAAGACCGTGATTTTCGAAACTTATAAAGTTTTGGAAATCCTACGTGTGAGTAATAAGAAAAACAAGTTTAACGACTCTAAAAAATAAAAAGTTATGAACACAGAAATTAAGAGTGTAACTCAGGAAGAGTTATTAAAAATTACAGAGGGATTGTCTTTAGCTGATTTGGAACTCTGTAAAAGGGAAGCAAAACAGATAACGGATGTATTGTCACCTAAACAATTTGCCAAGCTTATGGTGCTTGGCTCGGAATCTTGTAGCCTCATTGATTTACTTGGTGCGGAAGAAGCTGGAGAAATCATCATTGCAAGGCTGGATATGAACCGAAAGCCTAAAGGGCGGGCTATTGAATTAATGGCAGAAACAATACTGGAAGTCGGTTCACAAATCATGTGTCTTGTAATTCCTGCTACAGTTGCTGTTCATTTCGGGTATAAGGTTACTGATTTTGATGGCAATCCTATCCCTGACAATAAACTAAGCATCACAATCGTAATCATTGACGGACAGACAAGATATTCTGCTATTCGGAAAATCAGAAAGGATAATCCTGACAAGAAGGTTCCTAGGCTGTATGCGTATTTCCCTTTGCATTGGGTTGAATTAGACAAGATGTTACAAGCTATTAATCTGAAAGTTTTTACATGGTCCAACAGTGATTTTATGACTGGAGTGTTGGGTAATGCAAACATTAGCGATGCAACCAAGGCGGCACTGATGTATATTCAGAACTTGGAAACAAAGGGGTACAATTATACTGCTGCCTGTGAACTGGTAACACTAAAGAAAGGTATTATCAGAAAAACTCCCCTCGTTAAGGCTATGAGTGAGAAAGTTCCCCAACTTGATTTTTCCTTATCCGAATTTGGTATCGGGATTCACCGTGTAGCCATAACCAAATTTGTAGGGAAGTATGAAAATGCGTTGAGAAACAAGACAGTTCCAGAACTTATAATAGACAAATGGGAAAAATCCTGTAAAGAACTCAGTCAGAAGGAAGCGACAGAATACATCAAGAGTTTTCTTTACAGATTGAGCAGTGAGGAGATTGTTGAAATGGACTCTCCTTCCGAATATAAGCGTGGATGTGGAAAGAAAAAAGAAGTGTTCGTTAAGAAACAGTTTGAGAAGTCATTCCAAGCGTTTCTAAAGGATAACCCGTACTCGAATTTCAAGAATCAGACAAAGTAACCAGTATGAATAACCTGAAACGACTTAGGGAAGATGGATATAGTATCTGTCTCCCTCAAAAACCCAAACTTGATACTGGAATTATCAACAAGTTACAATGCCAGTTGATGTGCCCTATTGAAACTATTATTATCCATGTCACTCCGGTCAGTGATTATTTGGTTCGTGGTGTGTCTGTAGTAGATGAAAATGGAGAGCTTGTAACTTCACTGGATAACGACTTGGAAAAGAAGTTGGTAGTTGTAAGTAGTGAGCTGAACCTTTGGTATGCTCTGTTACAATCTGCTGTTAAGGATGAGGAGATAAATATTGAAACGATTCCCAGCAGATATATGAAATTCTAATTATGAAGCAAGCATGGGCTCAGCTTGCTTTATTACAACTGATATTTATTAAAAATTTGAGGATAATGAGAAATAAGATTTTTCCCATTACAGACCTTTCTATGCCTGAAAATATCCTTGGCATAGAAAGGGCTTGGAGACAGAAGGATAGTAGTTTTATCACTTGACAGGAAAAGCCATAATCCGCTTCAAATCGCTAAAACGCTCTTCTATAACCCTCTAATCCTTATTCCTGAAATGATTTTAAAGTTAAACCATCCATTGAGGGTTCAGAATCTTCATTGGGTCGTCAGGAAAATACTGCTCCTGATGTTATCGCTAGAAAAGTAAGTATAACCCCGGAAAAATTCAGAAATGATGTGAAAACATTAGAGGAATATATCGGTGAGGAACATTTTATCTCAGGTCTGAATATTGAAGTTACATTGAGTGAACTTCTTGCTGTAATTCCAAGAAAGCGTAGAAGATGTGAAGCGTATGACTCTTTGGTAAAATACCTGAGAGAAGAGAGAAATATTTTATTAACCATTAAAAGCAATAAGAAGAATGGCAAAGATTTATAAGAAACAACCACTTGATATAGTAGTCAGTGGTATACCGCTAAGATATAGTGTGAAATATAACATTAGGGTAAACAAAGAAGGTACCCGTGCTTATCGGGAATATAATGATCCTAGCTGGAATCGTTTTTTACAGATTCATACTGATATAAACGGGAGTAAATTTCTGAATGTCAAACCCAAAATTGTTCAATTAGACGAAGTGGTTGCAGATTGTTTCAAACCTATGCCTAATGACGGAAAGAAATATGAACTGATACATAAGGATGGGAATATAGGAAATTGCCACGCCTTTAATCTTGAATGGAAAGAGGTAAGGAAGTATTTTCCAACAGACACCAAACGTACTCTAGATAATGGTTTGGTTGTAGAAGTCAATGGGAATATCTATGATAATGGGAAAAAACTGCATCAACAAAACAGCTTATATGATGGTGACATGCAACGTGAAGTGGCTATTGAGCCTAAAGTCAGATACCGTAGAAAGAACAGATGGAGAAACTATGATGATAAGAGTGCGGATGTTGATGATCTTATGGCTGCTGCTGAATTTGTGGATGGAGACAGGTCAACAATGCAAAAACCAAAGGTACTTCATAAGAACATGAATTACTTGGATTTTCATGCCGACAATCTTGAATGGGTAGAAGAAAGTAGTCCTGAGTACCAAGAGTATATGAAAAAGAAAAGGGAAGATATGGATAAGCTGACAAAAGAACTCAACCGTAATAATCCATTTTTCCAGAAAGATTAATCAATGAATAATCAGGGTTGGTCGGAGACGAGAGTATGGAACGGAGTGAAATGTATAACATAACTGGAAGACAAGGTGGAATAAAAAAGTGTGCAAATGATGTACAAAAGCTTAAAGAGTAAGCATTTATGTGATTAATTTATTCCATCCTAACGGTTATGTACTATACTCATACTTCGTATAGCCTTCTGTCTCTGACTAACCCACTAAACAAAAACTATAGAATAATGAAGAAAATACAAATAAGCGTTCCATCCGGTATCAAGTATTTATCGGATTGGGATAAACTTTGGGAATTATTCCCCAACGACCAGCCTTTCATTCTCAATAAACGAATCTGCGGATGCGGTGCGACAGAAATGTATATCCGTTCCGACAAAAAAGTAATCTTAGCCAGTCCAAGGAAACATCTACTTTATAACAAGTATTCCCAACATCTTTCCGATAACCTTCACCTTTACCGTTTTCAGGGGGACAAAAAGAAGTATTTTGAAAGTAAGACAGGCAGTGAAAAAGAAATTCTAACTTTTAACTCCGAACTTCAGGAATACATCAAACATGGAGGGAGCAAGATACTTACCACCTATGACTCGCTTGGGAAAATCATGGAAGTATTGGTTGGTCTGGGAGAGAATCTGAATGAATGGATTGCCGTAGTTGATGAATTTCAGGTTATTTTCTACGACTGCCATTTCAAACCAACTACAGAATATGAATTGTCGGAAGTATTACAAAGATTCACCCAAGTAATCTATCTTTCAGCCACTCCTTTTCTTGAATCTTATCTGGATATGACGGTACAATTCAAGTCTCTACCCATCTATGAATTACTTTGGCCGGAGAGTATGACAAAGTTACCCGATGTAGAGGTTATAAAGTCCAGAAAATCAGTATTGGAACTATGTAAGAGATTGATAGAGAAATATCGTTCAGGAAATGGAAGGAGTACGATGGTTAACGGTGAAGAGTTCATAGCTAAAGAAGCCGTGTTCTATATCAACTCAGTTTCAGAGATTATAAAGATTATCAAGAAGGCTGGATTGAAACCGGAAGAAACCACTATTATCTGTTCGTCCAAGAGTGACAATATAAAGAAACTGGAAGAGTTATCAAGACAGACAGGGATGAAGTTCAAAATCGAAGAGATTCCGGGAAAAGGAGAGCCACATAAGATGTTCACTTTTTGTACATCGACTGTCTATGTGGGAGCCGATTTCTATTCCACCAATGCTTATTCTTATATATTTGCCAATCCTAAAGTAAGCAGTATGACGATAGATGTCTCTGTGGATCTTCAACAAATCATAGGAAGGCAAAGACTGGAAGAGAACCCTTTCCGTAACTCAGCTACCTTATATTATAATACACGGGAATCAAAAGTGACGAAAGAGGCTTTGGAGAAATCAATCAGGGAGAAGAACGACAGCACTAACCGACAAATAGAGAACTACGAGGCTGCTCCACATAAAAATGATCAGCTTCAAATAATGGAGAATACAATCAGACAGCAAGGCCATAAAGAACATTATTGTTGTATCGTGAAGGATAAGGATAATAACGTAAGGATAGTTAAAAATGAAATCCTTGAAATAGCGGAACGGAGAGCTTGGGAAGTTTCAGATCAGATTTATCGGAGTGACTTTTCCATGTACAGGGCCTTAAGTTCTGGTGTAAATGTTACCAAAGCCACAGACAGTGATAATCCTGAGATACAGAAACGATTCAGCGAGTGGAATAAGGACGGTCAATTCTCCAGAAGAGCAAAAATGTATTGTGAACTTCATGATACTATTCCTGATTTGTTGGATGAATGTTCCTTTATAGAGAAGAAATTCAAGATCTATTATGATGCTCTCGGAAAAGAAGGTTTTAAAGCATTGCATTGGAGAGAGGACTATATCAGACAAGCCATTGAACCTACTCCTTTTGATAAACTTCCTAAAGATAAAATAGCGGAGGAATTGATAAAAGAACTGCAAGTTGGAAAGGAATATACGAAAGTGGAGGTCAAGGAATTACTTCAGGGAATATATGCAAGGCTGGAAATTTCTGGTAATCCCAGTGCTTCCGATATTTCCAATTATCTGACTTGTGAGGACAGAACCAACCGGATAGAAGGTAAAAAGGTGGCTGTATTAAGAATAGCATCCCATATCCGAACAAAAATATCACTTTTCAACAGGATTACAAACATCAATCATCCTGAAGAATATGATATAGATAAGGTGCTGGATATAATCAAGACTAACAGCTATTTTCATGTAGCCGAAAAAGTTGATGCGGTAAGGAAAGCCAAGACCAAGGAAGAAAAAGAGAAAGCCAAAATGAAACTTCCAGCTGTAACATGGAACGGAACTTTCAAGACTAAAAATAGGAATGATCTTATACACTATTCTTCTTTCACTGCTCTTGACTTCGACCATATTCAGCCGGAGAAAATGGATGAGTTCGGAAAATGGTTACAAGGATTCTCATGTGTCTATGCCTATTATATTACTCCAAGTGGTAAAGGTTATAAAGCGATTATTCTCCATGACAACTATGAGCCGCTTTACCATTATGACTTATATAATCAGCTTTTGAAACTCTTTAATTGTCCTGAGATAGATAAGAGTACAACGGATTTAGCCAGAGGTAATTTTTTGAGTTATGATCCAAGCCTATGGAAAAATCCGAATCCTCAACCTTTCCACTTTGCTCCATCCACTCCTGAACCTGTTATTCCTGATGTCGCAACGAAAACCATAATAAGGGATGAAGCCGGAAATGAAATACTGACGGAGGATGATTCTTATGTAGCCAATTTCCTGAACAGACTAATCAGAGAAGTTGTTTCCGATGATAGTATAATCCGTATTCTTAGGACTATTTGGACTGGAAAATCAATAGTCAACGGGAGGAATAATACTGCGATGGCTTATGCTGGTGTTCTATGTAAGGCAGGAGTAGAGAAAGACAGAGCTAAATCATTCATTGAAGAGCTTATTCCAGATTATGATATTACTGAAATCATTGAATACGCCTACTCTCATAATACTTTCGGGTGTGAACGTAGGAGATATAAATCAAGAAAGAAGTAAAAAAAGGAGACTGAACATTAATCCGTTCGGTCTCCCTTTAATTTCAGCGAAATGTCTAAAATAGAAAAGCTAGTTGCTCATTGTATTTGACTTTGCTTTTTCCTTCAAACTTTTCTGAAATTTCTTTAGCTAAAGGTTTGTAAAATGTCCTTATTTCAAATCCTTCTTTTTGCTTTAGCTCATTCAATTTCTTATATTTCAACCATATAATATATGGTTCATTGTCTATTTCTATCAATATGTATTCCATTTTTTTATCTAATGTACCTTTTACAGTAAAATAGGAATTCACAATATTCATAATAGATTCTGGCATTTTTTGAATATCAATTAATAGATTTTCAGTATTTAAAGATACACCAAAAATATCATTCAGACTTGGTATGTAATGGCGTGAAAGAATGTGACAAAATGTGTATGTATTTGCAATAAATTCATATCCTAATATATTTCTTTGAATATAAGTAGAGCGTTTTTCATCAAAAAAATATTTGACTTTATAATATATAAAAAAGAATATAGCTTTCAAATATTTAATTCTATTCTTACATTCTACTTTTGTTAATGTTCCTTCTGCTTCCAAAGCATTAGTTTCTTTAACTTTATATAGAAACATAGGTTTTAAAACGCTAAGATAAGCACCTTTACCTGCTGTAAGTTGATTATCCCATATACTCAAATATTCATGGAAAAAACGTTTGTCTCTTCTCAAGCTGTTAGGAGTTATTTTTCCGTTATAATCATAGAATACTCCGTTGAAATCAATAACTCCTTTACCGTATGTTAATATAATCTTATAAAAAAGAAACTCTTTAGCTTCTGGTATTTTGTAAAGATTGAAAGGAGATTTGTTATCCGTTGCATTACGAATGTATAACATAGAACGAAACAAAAAATCTTTTTCATGATGCTTCAATTTATTTATTTCATTCATATGATATTTATGCAAATATCGTTGTAATGGAACTGCGCTTTCTTTCCATTTAGGACTATTCAAATCATTTGATGTGTATAGCATTTGTTTTAATGTTTTTTGCAAAAATAATATATTTCAGCAAAATATATATCAAAATCAATTTTGTTTATTGAAAGTATAGATATGCTAATAGAAAGTCATTATATTACTTAAACACAACAATCCTAAATAGCCATGATAATATTAAAACATTCATATAAAGTTTATTCCTTATGCTGCCATCTTACCTCCCCATTGAAAAGCCATTGCATCTGCTATTCCGGGAAAGGTCTTACTTCTCAGTTTCCTTCTTTCTTCAGGCGATACACCTGAGAAGAATATATCAGTGAACCACTTAGGTGATTTGTTTCCACTCTTTGAAACATAGACCTCACCTTTCCCAACTATATTTGTCGGTATTAAGAGGGGTAAGCTTTTCAACCACAAACAGGTTTTCTTACTCGCTTCATGACCAAACATCCAAGGTTCTATTATCTGATTCGGTTTTCTCCATCGGCTGCTCATTATACCGACTGGATTTTCTATAGCTAGTTTATCCACCCCAATCCTTGAAACATCCATGAAGAACTGAACAGCATCTTCACGGTCTTTTGCTCTGTCGGGGAACTTGGGGTGTGGTCTTCTCTGTTCTATCGGAAAGTTTTTATCGTCAGGATGATAATACCATCTTGCACCTGAGACAGCAAGAAAAGTGCAGGGAGGATGGGCTATAACCAAATCCCAGTTACTATCAAGAAAATGTTTGATTCCATTCTCCAAAGTTCCCCCACGATTAGCTATTACATCAAACATATCTCCCTTGAAATGATATTCGGGATGCCCACCGCTACATTCCTGAAGGTCACAACTGAAAGCGTTATGCCCTAATCTTCTGAAAGCCAAACAAACAGTCTGACTTTCTTCGCAAGCCACTAAGACATTCATAAGGATTAAAAGACTATCTGCATTAGAATCCTGTCTGAGTAGCATCTTATACCGATATGCTCTACTTGTTGTCCTTTTGCCCCTAAGAATAACAATGTCTTATAGAACCTGATAAAAGCTGTTACATCTGTAAAGAAATTCTTCCCGGCAAAATCCAGTGGAAAAAGAAGAGGATAACCTCCGACTTCCATCCTTTGAAAGGCTCCGATTTTCATGCCTGTGATAAGGGCTATATCAACATCATAGACTATAAATTTATTAGGATCACAACGAAAATCCCTGATAAAGAAAAATCTGACTTCTTTTTCACTGATTTCCTTGATTCTGAATTGTGCCATACCGGAAGTGTTCTCGTTTAATGATTCTTGCACTTGTGATTCTATTTCTTCAAGACTCATATCTGTATTGAGTATTTCACCGTTTGCTATAAAATAGTTCTTCATAGTTTACTTTTTTGTGATGTGATTGATAATGTAATGCCTAATTCCCTTTTCAAATAAGATTGCAATCCTCTGTATGCATCAATTCTCCGCCGTTCTCTTGGCATGATTGATAAAGCCTCCTGTAGGGTTAGATTAATACAGAGACCAGTTTTGAAGACATCCCCATATTTGTCTAGGAGTGCTTTGATGTCTTTCTTATACTTTTCAGGATAGGCTTGGTTATTTGTACTACTTTTTTCGATTACATCAGGAGTAGTAACTTTTTCCTGACGATTAGAAACAGAAACTTTCTCAGCTCCTAATATCCTGCTTATAAAATCTATAAACATAAAAATGCGATTTATATTTCAGATATTAGGATTTGGGCTGGTGAGAATGGCATTTTAGCGATTTGGGAATAAGGACAAAAAAATAACGCACCAAGACATAAATCTTAATGCGTTATATTACTACTTTGTATAGGTAAGACAAACTTTAATCATCGTCTTCCTCGTCATCATCTGTCCAGCGATTTCCACAATTGGGACATTCATAACACCTACCATTGAAATAGGCATCTTCACAATCACAATTAGGGCATTCTATTTCCATAAATACATTAATTAATAAATTGAATATTAAAAGATTCATGTTTCTATTTTACTGCTGCTGGATAATTGAATATCTTAGGTGGAATATGTTTGTAATCTTTCATTGTTTTTTTATTTACTGACCTTGTATAAGTATTTATCCATTCAGCACGTCCAGGTTCATCAAACTTAACAAACTCTTCATAATCATAAGTCCAAGAATCACCATAAGCCAATTTCATAGCACGTTTATAAATAGCTTCACGACTAGGAGCATTGAATAGTCCTCCAGCATACATTATACTATATTCAGTAGGTCTATAAACCCCTTTAGGCCAATAAGCAGCTCCTTCATAAGCTCCAAGTTTTTCGTTACTATAACGAGAATCATTTATAAAATGCGCCCATCTTATATTTTGCAAATCGTTAGTAAAATCTATATTAGCATTATAACCATATTTCTCATATCTTTGTGTATAATGTTCGATATCCTCTTTAGTAGGTGATGAAGAATAATTTGGCTGTATATATTCATCAAGCAAATAACCAAATCCGTGCCCATTCGCTTCATGATGTACCATATCTGCAGATACTTGTAGGTTTCTGTCTAAAGGACAATAAGCAATACTAAAGCCGTTGTCAAAATGAAATGCTTGAGATACTTCAGAATATACATTTAATGCCATTATAACAGAAACATTGTCTAAATTATCATTACCTATAGCTTTTTGGGCATATCTCATACATTTGTCCATATCACCATAAAAAATATTTCCACTTCTTGTATTTGTAGAAAAAGCACATTCTTGATTCAGTTGACTGTGCTTTGAAACGGCTTTAATAGCAACTACATCAAAATATTCTCTAAGAGAACCAAAAGGCTCCATTGAGAAATAATGTTCCATTGCTTCTTTCATTCTGGTCTCATATACTCCTTCTGGATTCATATCTGTATCTACAAACAAATCGCCCATTATAACCAATTTGATACCATTACCTTTAGAATGTTCTTGTAATGTGAATATTTCACCATCTTTTGAATAATCAGTAGATGTATAAAGAGATTCTACCTCTACAGTTAAACGCCATTCTTGTTGAGGAATGATACTAAAGTCAGGTTGCCATACTTTCCAATTATCACATTGCAACAATCTAGCAGGAACAGATCCACTAAGACGATTCATTTGTAAACTTAAATCTGTAAGTAGGGGTAAATCTGCAAATTCTTCTGGTACACTTCCTTCCAAATTATTGAATTCTGCCCTAAATGAAGTCAGTTTTTTTAGCTTTCCTATACTTTTAGGAATAGTCCCACTAAGCTTATTAACACCAATATGAAGTTCTTTTAATTCTGACAAATTCCCTATGTTTTCTGGGATAATTCCATTTAATTGATTGGAATATACTCGAAAAGCTTCTAATTTGGTTAAGTTTGTAATACTTTCGGGTATAGTTCCTTCTAATTTATTGTAGTCCAAAAATATTGATTTTGCCTCTTTTAAATTTTCAATTTCTGATGGTATTGTGCCTGATAAATTATTAGATGATAACCAAATGTTCTCTATTAATCCCAATCTATTTACATAAACTCCATACCATTCAGAAATAGGCTTATTACTACACCAATTTGTGTTATTAGTCCAGTTTTCACCATTAGTTGCTTTATAAAATGTTATTAAAAAATCTCGTTCTTTTTTTCTTGCGGCATCAAGCTCTTCTCCATTTATTGATAATGTATAGATATTGCCTGGTTTAAAACCTCCCGTTGGTGCTTTCTTGGTGAAAAGGAGTGAGGAATCACTAGCGTATCCACCATATATTTTTAATTCGGCATTTTCCGTTTGTGGAAGTATAGCTATATAGCATGTTATTTCTTTCTCCTCAATGATTTCATCTAAGGAATAATAGTAGATAAAATTGGCTCCATTTTCAGCTACAATTTTTTCATCATCCATATTAAAATAAAAATTTTCTCCATGACTATCTGGAGCTATATATTCGGAAGACTCAATAGTAATCCAAATTCGATTATCTTTTATCTTAACCAAATCAACTGGAATCGTAATTTTGATAAAAGAGAAAATATGTTTAAACTGTAACGAGACCTTGTTATTTATTATACTATTCAAAGCATATATGAAATCATATCTTGAAAAATTTTCATTAGAATTATAAAACTGTTCTTGTATATTGGGCAATTTTATCTTCTGTAAACTTTCGGAGTTCTCTATATAGGGATAATAAGCATACACTTTTTCTCCTTCCATAGCCCTAATGCTTTCTTCTGAAGTGCCAAATTTAGCCTCTTTACCATCATTCAGAGCTGTATATCGAAGGTTATTCTGTTCTTTCGTAAATAATCCAATAGCATCTCCCATGTTCCAAGTAATATGAGTTACTCCATCATCCTCTACAAAAGTAGTACGTGTATTTGCAAATCCTGCTGTAACTTCTATGTCGCCTTTACTTTTGAATATTTCTTCATCGGTACAGCCCAATAAAGTTATAGCGACCAATATCTGAATTATATATTTCATTTTATTCATATTTTTTTTCATTTAATAGTTTACCAAGGTTGAGTAGGCATATCATCAATACCTCCTTCGGTATTATCTTTTCCTGCTTGTTTTATTGTAATAACTTTAGTTATGTCGCCACCAGTCAAAGTTATACTTCCGGTTCTTTGGTTCTCGCTTTCATTTGCTATAATAGTAAACCGTAACATTTCGGTAGCTAACGCACGGAGCGTAATTTGTTCCATCCAATCGTCAGAAGCGGAAACTGTGTATTCTATATTTGCATCTACTTTGATTTCGATAGTTCCACCTTCGTGTCCGAGAGTATATTCACTTTGCTCAATAATAATAGTATCCTGTTGCTTCTGGATTACTTTTACTGTTTCTGTCTTTCCTGTTTCCTCGTTAATAAAAATAATGTCTGCCGACCGATCATCATACCCTTCATTAGCCGCAATAGTAAAAATATGCGTATTGGTAACAGCTGCTTTGGTTACAACCTCTGTAATCCAATTTACTTCTGGCATTTGAATAGAATATTTCCCTGTAGATGTAACTTCTATTTGTATCTGTTCTCCTGCGGATGAAACAGTATATTCCTTTTGCTTTATATTAAATATATTCTTTCCTTTTTGTATGATTTTTATTTGTTGTTCCAATTTGTCATTAGAAATCGTAATCATGGCCTCACGGCTTTCGTCAACACTATTTTCTTCTATGGTGAAACTTAATTGCCTATCAACCAGACCACGTGTAGTGACTTGTTTAATCCATTCTGCTGATACAAAAACCTTAAACTCGACATTAGCACTCACCGTAAAATCCAGTTCTCCTCCTTTAGCTTCCATTATATATTCATCTTGTGCCAATACTATAGCATCTTTCTGCAATTGGTAAATGGTTACTGTATCAGCCACATTCTCATCTTTCGGATCATAAAATACAATCTTTACTTCCCTTGAATCATAAGTATCATTAGGAGATATAGTATAATGATGTGTATGAGTAGAAACCGCACGGCTTTGAATCTCCGTTATCCAATCTACATCAGATAACATTTTAGCCTCATAATTAAGTGTACTCTTAATTTCAATATCCACATTTCCACCTTCTTCTGGAATAGTGAAGTCCTTTTTTGTCAGAGTTATAAAGCCCTTATATCCCTGATAAACCTTGACTGTTTCTGATAATTCTCCACTCTTGATTATAATTTCACCTTCTCGTTTATCTCCAGTATCATTTGGTTCTATGGTGAAATTCAGATTACTTGTAGTCAGAGCGCGCGTCTTTTCGGTTTGCTGTTTAATCCAATCCGCTTTTACTTCAACCTCAAAGCTAATATTGGCTTTTACCTCTACACTGACATTTCCTCCTTCGCCATCCACTTCATATTTGGAAGAGGTTACAGTTAAAGCGTCTTTCTGTTTCTGGACGACGACGATGTTTTTACTCACTGTTCCGCACTTCAAAACCACAGTAGCGTTACGTTCATCATAGGTTTCGTTGGCTGTCGTGATTATAGTTATTTCATTCTTACCTTTCGTACCGGAATTAGGAGTAATAGTAATCCAACTTTCGGCACGGGTATTGACTAAAGATGCAGTCCAATCAGCAGTAGTAGTGAATGCAATACTTACCGTACCACCTTCTTGCGATAGTACGGGATTTAGATTCTCTGAGTTTGGAATCGTAATGGCTGGTGTCTCAGGCTCTTGTGGGATAATCTCATCATCACTTCCTCCACAAGCTGATACTATAAACAATAGTAACATAAATAGTGGAAATAAAAATTTACTCATAAGTTTTGAATTTAAGATTTTACATATTGTTTGAATGTAGTCACTTATTTATAATGATTTAGAAAAGTCCTAATTTCATCCAATATCTTTTGCCGATTTTGGAAATTTAGATTCAAGATAGGAAATACTTCCTTCTCTTTATAAACGATTAAATCATCTTGAATAGAACATTCACCTGTTTCTATTAAATCTTGTATCTTATAAGGATTAAAAATTTCACACTGATTGAATATTTCCTTTTCCCATTTATTGGCATTTTTTTGTTCACTAATCGTATTGTATAACACAGTTTTATCAAGATCGTCTATAGATAGAAATTCATCTTTCGCCATTCTCCTTATTTCTTTATTGATAATCTCTTTCCAACATTGAAACCATGTGTACTTTGCTTCATAATTATCATCATTCTGCTTTGAAAATTCAAGATCATTCTCTATTATTTCTTTTTCAAGACAAAATAATAGACGCTTTTGCTCATGTGGCATTTGTGGTTTTGGAAAGATAGACTTCATAGCTTAATCTCCTATTTACTATAAGCCCTCCGAGTAGTAATTCATAAACAAAGAGAAAGGCGTGAGGACTTGTCCTGCTATTCACCAAAGAACAGGCATCGCCAAACGCCATAATAGGAGTGAATAAGAAGAAACAATACTCACGCCGTTGCACTATGTAGAAAGGTATAGCATAAACTATACACAAAATACATATACAAACAGAATGAGCGTCATATTGTCTCTATCCTCCTATTGATGAAATTGGCGATTTCGTTCTTTCGGATAAAGCAAAAAACGCTTTCTATTAAGTTCAGCCATTTCTCCAGCCGAACACCGCAAAGATAGTATTTTTGTTCAATATGACGCTCTTGTTTTGAGTATTATTTCTTCAATTATAAGGAAAACAATGTTTTTGGGACGGTAAAATTAGAAAAATATCATTGAATGGTTAGCTTATAACATAATAGAATTGTAATTTTACCTTATATATTAAATCTAAAAATGCAAAACCTTATTTTTCTAAAAGACACGATTAGCTTAAAAAACGAATCATAAGGATAACTTTTTCATCTTTCTATTTTCTGTTTGCTATTAATCGGTTAGTCAGAGACAGAAGTACATACGAAGTATGAGTATGGTACATAACCCGAAGGGATGTTATAAAAAACTACAAAAACGTTATTCTTTAAGCATTTGTACCTCATTTGCACAATTTTTTATAACACTTTGTCTTACAGTTATGTCATACATTCCACTTACGTTCCATACTCTTGTCTCTGACCAACCCGAAGAAAGAAAAAAGAGAACCAAGTATTACCCCAGTTCTCCTTTCTTAATTTTATCCCACTACTTCAAACTCATGGAAAGAATACCAAACATCATCATCATCCTGTTCCTCCATATATTCATTCAAAGCTTCTCCAATAGCGTTCTTATCAGGTTTCACTTCTTTCCCGATTATTCCTGAAACATATTGGGCTGCTTCTTGGATAGTCTCAAAGTACTCCCAATCTTCCCCAGTATCTAAGAAAAATCGTTCAGGGAAATAATCACCAGTTGCATCATTGGTATAAAATACACCACAGCCAGTTTCTTGTTCTTGATAATAGACTTTGATGGAAGGGAATTTCTCTTCAATGATTTGTCTTACTCCTTCCTGCTCGCACCAAGCCGTTTCCTGACAGATAGTAAGGATGTTGCCATCGAGGGAATAATCTGTAATCTCACCACGACAACGATATTTTTCCCAATCTCCACCAAGTTTAGTAACCAAATTGCCCAGCCACCATTTGCCAAAACCGTTCCCTATAATTGAAGTCTTACGTTTATCAATATACTTCAAGACCTTATGCAACGACTTTACTTCCTTCAAGCCGCCCACGCATTTATAAGTACAATCACAGCAGTTAGGCATTTTCGACCTCCTTCCCATCTTCATACTTGTAAATGGATAAATCTTCTGTAACCATCCAATTACAGTCACTCAACCTAAATCCATACTTCTCTTCGATTGTAACAAGGAAATCTTCAAAGTTCTCGTAGTTCTTCGATTCTTTCAGTTCTTCATCCGTCAGCTTTATGATATTCAAGCAACCGACACAAAAATCTAAAATCAATACATACCTTGGTTCCATAATTCTTAATGTTATGCTATTGTAAAATAATTAGGTTCGTTAGGGTTAAAGCCAATTCTTATAGCCTTGACACCTTTCTTTATAGTATTGGTCGTTTTCTTAATCCGAGGCCGAAAAGGAATAATCTTTTCTGTGCCTTTTTTCTGTTTATTCTCTTTCATAATAAGTTATACCTTTTAATCAGTTTATATATAGTGGATTTTGTGAATGGGCAACCTTTGGAAGAGACAAATCCTTCCTGATTCAAAATGTCAGCCATATCCTTATAGCTATGGTTCTCTTTCACTAAAACCCGTAACATAGCGACAGCCCTTTTATTGTTTGGGTTGTCGTCCGCTTTAGCCTTGCAGGTCTTTATACTGTTTTGGATTGCTTGTTCATGCTTATCTAATAAATGTTCAGGATTACCTAGTCTGAATCCTCTGCTTTTCTTAGCCTGTAATGACGCTTTCGTTCTGGCTGCTATCAGTTCAGCCTCGTATTGGGATATAGCCGAAATGATATGCAATACCATCTTATTGGCCTGTGGAAAATCGCAAAACACTATTTCCACATCACTTTCCAACAAGTTCGACAGGAATGAAACACTTCGGGCGAGACGGTCCAGTTTCGCCACTATCAATGTCGCACTTTCTTTCCTGCATAGGGTTAACGCTTCTTTGAGCTTGGGTCGGTTGCTTTTTCTTCCCGATTCAATTTCGATATATTCAGAAACAGGATTTATGCCCCGAAGATGCTTGTGGATGATTTCTCTCTGAGCCTCCAGCCCTAATCCTGAATATCCCTGCTTTTGAGTGCTTACCCGGAGATAAGCCACGTATTGATTGTTCATTTGTTATAGGATTTAACATCCGTTCCATTGGCAAGACGTGCGTCTAATCTTTGGAACGAAACAGGTTGAACACAAAAAAGGGAATACATGAGTGCTCTATAATCTAAATTCTCACATATTCCTCGATAGCATAAATTATCGTCTGCCTTATACGGCTACCTTATATATAAGTCCGTATTTGGAGCAGATAAAATCATAGGAGGTTAAACCATAACTGACGGTATCATCTATCACAGCCACAATCTTATCAAGCGGCACACAATCATAGGTAATTTCTGATTCCTCATTGTCAGGTTTAACTGTTATCTGATAAAGATTCATTTCTGTTAAGTAACGAACCTCAATCCAACACTCGGTTTTGAGAAGGTAAAACTCTGTACCATTCTCTGTCACCCTTATGTCATTAAAGTCCAATCCCCAGCCAAATGGGAGAAAGGACTTTTGCAAAGCGTCATGCCAAATTACTTTAGCAATTTTCTCGTTCTCGTTCATAGGTCAAAGTCCTAAGATATAGTTCATAACTTTGGTATTGTAGTCATCAGCCAAATCGTTCTCCACATTTTGGTCGAGTACTTCAGCCAGATTATCTAGGTACACGTCATCAATCCGTTTCACCTCATTCCCTTCTTCGTCATAAAGGGAAACTTGAAACAAATCAATACCTTCTATATAGGTTATTCTCACATTTCCAGTATGTATGAAGCCTTGAACGTGAAATTCCAAAGCTTCGTCACAGGAAACAAAACTCTCCATATTTACGCCCCAACTCAAAGGTAGGGCAGGGTTAGCGGCAATGATACTCCAAATGTATCTCGCCATTTCTGTTGTTATCTTCATTTTTTTTGCTGTTTTATTATCAATCCATCTTTTCGCTGCATCCAAAGACTGAAAATGTTTGGTTTCTACTTCTTCATCGTCATTGAGTACAGAGGCTTGAAAATCTGCTGTAGAAAACTGAATAATCAAGTTCTCATTATAAACCAGTTCTTCAGCCATAGTATTCTTGCATATAACAGGTCTCACATAAGGAACCGTAATCATTCACATCACTACGGCTCATGGGTTTACCACAATAATCGCAATGTCTTACCACTTCTTCGTGCATATATCTTGCGACTTCCATTAACGGTGCTCCAGAATAGGAAACCGTTATCTTACTTTTTTTCTTAGTTATCTTCTTCTTTGCCATTGTTGCTCAGTTTTTTTGTTATACTTGTTTTTTTTATGTAGGCGGTCAGAATAGCTTTGATAACCTCAGCTCTGTCTGTTCTACTATAATTGGCAGGAACATCATGCTCATAACCATTTCTGAAGGATTCATGAAGCTTACCCAGACACAGATTTTCGTATCTGTTATCCAAGAAATCCTTTAGCTTATAATCAGCATAGGTATCTGTATCGTCTCCTTGGATGTAAACGGAGAGATATACTACATCCTTCTTGCCATTCCAGATTGAAGTTACATTGCTGTTCCAGTCGTTTCCAGCATCAGAAAGGAATAGCGTTTTGAACTTATTTCTCGCTTTTCCTGAATCTCCTTTTCCAGCCTTCTTGATTATTCTGAGGATGGTAGTGTAGGAGATTGAGAGTAATTCGCTTTCACTGAGAGAGTTTATAATCTCCAGTTTCTTCTTTGGAGCATATCTTTTGAATAGTTCCACGTTTATATTTGTTGCCATATTATTTACTTTTTAATGAAATATTCAATAGCAGAATGAACCAGAACGTAGTAGTCCTGATTCACTCCACATTTATTCTCGTAAGGGTTATAGTAGTCCAAGCATAAACTCTCGTACAACTGAGGTAGATGCTTTTTGATTTTACTCACCAGCCATTTATAGTTGACAGGCTTGATTCCCTTCATCTTCTTGTTCCATTCCGAAAGGGATATATCGGAACAACAGCATTCATAGGTCATAGGCTAAATGAATGGTAAGTAGATTTCATCCAATATGCCTGATTCGACCATCTTCTTGGCTGCTTCATGTGTGCTACGGTTTCTGTCATCGTAACCATAATCATCTGAAGCCATTTGTCTGATAGTTGCCACAAAAGTTCTCATGATGCTCTGCTGCAAGGTTCGATGCTGCAAACAGATACCTTTGGCAAAATACTCTGGTTTAAAGCTCAACGCGTTATGTATATCAGCGAAAGCGACAGCAGCCTTGTATTCGCTGCTCTGCTTAATGATTTCAAGACTCGGTTGTATCATTGCTTTCTTTTTTTGAGGTTATTACTGTGAATTTCTGACGCAGTTCTTCTATCACGTCTGCAAACTCCGTAAATTCATCATAATCCATTTTGGCTCCGTATGACCTGATTTCGATAGAGCCACCATTAGCGGTGTTAAGTGTAAGGGTAATATCGTTCCCCTCATTAACAGTTTGATTGATTGTTATTTCATATTTCATTGTTCTAAGTTTTATATAAAAAGAAAGTGAGGAGAACTTCATTGTTTCAGAAATCCTCCCCGCTGTTGAAAGTGGGTCTGTCGCTTTTATACCGCTATCATAAGACTTCCTGCGACATTGGAAGTCTTTTCGTAAAGAGAGTAATCAATCTCAGGGTGTTCAGCTTTCAGCTTGCTGGTATTGAGAGAGATTCGCGTACTTGGCATCTTCCTCGTAAGACGCATCGTTTCGGTAGTCCAGGTCTTTACTCCTGAACTTTCCATATCGGAGAGAATCTTGGATTTTATTTCTGCCAGTCTTTCCTCCGCATCATTTTGGGTTTGGATGAGCGTCCTGATTTCATCTTCCAAAGACTTGTATTCTTCTGGAATACCAAAAGGATTACAGAACTTTTCTTTTTTAAGGTCGGCTTCCAACAATTCCTTGCAGATTTCGGAAGGTATTCTGTTTACGAAGATAACTTCACTGATATGGTCAACAGTTCCATCTTTTTTAATCTTATTTCGAAGGTGGATGATGAAAAGCTTGTCAATCTTAGCCTTCTTGTTCTGTAACTCAAAGAAGTAAGCATAAAGACTGAGTTGCCATCTTGCTTTTTCAAGTTTCTCTGAGGTCATTACGCCATAGGTCTTAATATCGCCTAGACTGAAAGTGTCATCAGAAACCCTATAAACTTTGTCTATCATCGAAGCCCAGTCTTTGTTATCTGAAACGATATATTCGGAGGCTTCATGTACCAATCCATGTTCTTTGCAGATTTCAATATAATCCGCTACTTCCACAGTTCCATCGTTATTCCAATTCTTGTCGAAATCTTCAATGGATGAATGTACACCTGTAGCATATTCCGCTGCCGCATTAAGGACAGCTTCATTGATACCATTATATTCTTCAGGAAACAACTGTCTTTGAATCATTCCTGTAATACCGCTCAGCTGTTTGTCGCCAAGCCAATATTCATGAGGTTCTTCCAAAAAGATAACCTCGCTGCTTTTGAGTCCCACTCTTTTTGCTGCCATAATCATGCCGCTTTTTGAAGTTGTAACTTGCGCTCCGTAAAGAGAGCCTTAATTTCACTGTTGGAATCCACCTCGTTCTTATGCTGCTGGTATAATCCCATAAGTGCCTGCTGATTAATACAAGCGTTTAGGGCTGCTTTTATCCCAGCGTACTTCTCCAATGGTTGTTGTGTTGTTTTGGTTTTACGATTTGTTGTTTTCTTCGATGCTGTTTCTGCATTTTGGCCAGTATCCGAACTTTCATTCTCTGGTACATCTTCTCCGGCATAGATATACAATCCCAGCCCGAACATGGCGAGGTTCTTTACAAGGCATCGCATCAGGGTCTTGTTGATGTCGAACATAGTAGCAGCTTCTACTTTCTTTTCGACATACTGCTTCTTGAACTTGTCATATACATTATAAGTATAGGGTTCAAACTTCATGGCTTTATTGGCACCATTCATTACAGGTAGCCACATTTCATGGGCGATTCCATCTACAGTCACTTCTGTATATACGACAATCCCCACAAACGGATCCGCAAAATAAGGAAGTCCTGTTGATGGATGTTTGACAATCTTATACGTTGCACTAGGGTAGCATCGCTTAAACTCTGCCCAAGCGTTTGCCCAGCTTAAATAAGTCAGGTCGTTGTACTTCTCAACTTTGTCGCTGAGGTCTAATGAATAAAGCGCATCAAACATGATGGCTCTTCTTTCGTCATCCGTAGCATTTGCCGGGATTTCCGGTTTTTGAAATTTACACATAATGATAAGTTTTTAAACGGTTGATAATTTGATGGAAAGAAAAAAGGGAGGCGCACAGAATCTTGGTTTGATGTATAAACTTTGATAATGTGTACCTCCCTTTCAGGATGGTAGGGTTGTCAGCTAAGGAACCAGCCATAGCCTTCGGTGTCATTCCCCTCTATGGCTCGTTGTATTCCCAAAGCGAAGTCGGTGCAGTTCTGGTTGCGTTCCAGCCATCGGTCTATGTAGGCTGATTTGGCTGCCTCATTGGAGAGCTGCAATAAGTTCCAACAGGTTATGTTCTCGTTTTCCTTCTTCCCGAAGTTGGGATTGGAAACATAGCCTTTCACCATCGCGTTCACGGCTTGGTCGCCCATTTCCAACGATGGCAGGTTTCGCTGTTCGCTTACAGGTAGAAACTGATATAATCTTAATCTGCCTATAATTTTACAGAACAGTTCTTCGGAGATTTCCGTTGACTGTAAATTCTCCAAAAGGTTGAGTGCCTCTTCCTTATGAGGATTGAAACCGCTGAACAGTTCCAAAGCCTTTTGCGTGATGTCCGCCTCAGTCATACATTCTATCGTTCCTGAAAATCCGTCACAACTTAAACACAAGTTACTGCAAACCTTGACTTTCCAGCCAACGAAGATTTTAAACTTCATTGCGGTTTGGGGTCTATAAAGTTTGTCTTCACTATAACTTCTCACTCCACCTATACATAGATGAACTGCTTGGTTGTTTATAGTACGAGTTAGATTATTCACGTGTGCCACCCATGCCAAACGCTGGTAGAACACTGTTTTTTCATCCTCTCTTAGTTCGCTTGCTTTCTTGTGTTGGGCTGAAGGTATTCTACCAATGATCGGGTGCGATACCCTGCACTCCACTGGTGTCATTTCTCCGAAAACTTTTCCTGCCGCTTCGGTTACAGCACCGATGAAATTCTGATGGGATATTGTAAGACTGTTATCGCAGAACGTTGGAATCACGTTCTTCTCTGTAAGCTCTTCCAGTGTGATACCAAAAGTATTGCTCTCAATGAAGTTCGGATGAAATTTCTGATTTTCTTCCGGTACGGTTACTATATCTTCAATGCTTGTAGTCACTGTCGCCTGTTCTTTGATAGAGCTGGCTGTTTGTCTTTTTGTTGCTTTCATTTTACTATTGTTTTTTAGTTGTTAATAAAATCCGATAAAAAGAAAAAAGCCAAGAGGTGTCATTTCTTTGCTTTTACAAATATTCCTCTTAGCTTTTTTATTCCTTTGAGTATTGAAGTTGCTACCTCCAATACAGTTATTATCACGTCCTGCGTCTTGTCATAATCCATTCACCGGACGTATTATCAGTTCTCAGTTGCTGCGTTATCTACAGCCACTTTACTTGCAACGGATTTTCTCTTTCCGCCATATTTCTCAACAAGCTCAATTACTACCGAACTTGCTACGATAATCTCAGCCACATAAGCTGCGATTTTAATTCCTTTAATTACTTTTTCCATTTTCTCTTGTTTTTAAATTGTTTGTTACTATTGTTTCTATTCTCTTATATATTCTTCTCATATATAAGGCTTTGAAGGGGTAACGGGAAAAGAGGAAAGAAAAAATAGAAAGCCGTTATCAGGATTCTCCATCACTGATTTGACTTTCTGATAGACTGCATACTTTGGGTAATCAAGACTAAAGCTGTGAAAACTACTCGTACCGTTGCTATCCCTCGAATTAAAGTTCTAACCATCATCTGAAATTAGAATTAACCCGGAAAATTATTTATTATAATACTTGAAGCCATACACCTTATTATTGGGTGCTGAATTATGCTCCAAGCTATTTTCTCATATATAAGGGTTTTAGGTGATTGAAAATGGAGAAAATATGAGAAAGAATAAGTTAAAAATCTGTTTGCTTTTGATATTCTCATTGATTTTTGTTTCCTAAATTGGAACTATTTCATATTTTTGCAGTGTTAATTAATAGACATGGAAGCAAAGGCTAAATTCAAAATAATATATTCGGAAGAGACTATCCGGTTCTTAAATAGTCTTGATGAAAAGACAAGAGCTAAAATCATGTATAACGTAAATAAAAGCAAGTACGTGATTGACAAGGAACTTTTCAAGAAATTGGATGATGCGGATGATATATGGGAGTTCAGAACCTTATACAATGGAATCTCATATAGGTTATTCGCTTTCTGGGACACTGATAAAGAAACGCTGGTCATAACCACTCATGGAATAATAAAAAAGACCCAGAAAACCCCGTCCAAAGAGATAACAAGAGCAAAAGAAATCAGGAAGATGTATTTCAATTCTAAAAAGTGAAGATATGGAAGAAATGAAATTTTATACAGAGGAAGAAGCGCTGGATAGAGTGATAGGTGAAAAAGGCACTCCGGCACGCAACAAATATGAGGATGACATTAATAACTTTCTAATTGGTGAAGCAATCAAGCAGACAAGAGAAGCCAAGAATCTGACACAGGAACAGCTTGGTGAACTAATGGGAGTAAAAAGAGCGCAGATTTCAAAAATAGAAAGTGGAAAGAGCGTCACCTTCGCAACTATAATCAGAGCATTCAAAGCTATGGGAGTAAACTCAGCTAATTTGGATTTAGGCTCACTGGGAAAGGTCGCACTCTGGTAACAAACAAAAGAAGATAATACGCTTCAAGTACAGCCCATTCTACCTAAGAGTGGGCTTCTTTTTTGCAACCTTTAACGAGAAGAGGTTAAATGAACATAAAAGATAAGGGGGGAGTAAAAGGGGGAGTATCTAATTTATATAGATAAAAAACCGCTGATTTTCAGCGGTTTCCAAATCATTTCGTGGAGCTGGAGGGAATCGAACCCTCGTCCAAACGAGGAAATCATAAGCTTTCTACATGCTTATCTTTGCCTAAATTTTCGTGCAGCGGCAGAACCAAAGCCATCAACCGTTGCCTTATCCTCTAAATTTTCACCCGCGCCACGAGGCTGACACGAACTATCCCCGATTTGACTGCACCACTTTATCGGAATGCTTCGGAGCAACAGCTTCCGAGTGATGTCACGTCCCAGCACCTGGTGCCGGGATTAAGCTTCAATCTACTATACTTCGATTAAGCAGCGAGAGCGTAACGAGTTTCGCCAGATAAAATTTTGAGGACTGAGATTAAAGTGCAAATCAACGACGCACTGCATGCTTACTTACCATTTCTGCCCGCTGTCAAATCCAGTCAACCCCATGACTTTGTAACGGTCTGAAATTTAAAAGATTGCGTAACTCATTGCTAAGTAGGGAGGGTGAAAAAGGGATAAATGCTACTTTATTTTTCATCCTCTACCGCTTTCTTTGGCCCAAAGATACATATTCTTTTATTAGCAATCACCATATATTTACAAATATTAGCTAATACTGACTTTTCGTGATAAAAACAATAATCTTCCATACATAGAATATGTGCACCCCATTGTCATCAATGTTCAAACAGCTACCAAAGCCAGTATCCGTTGACGGAATTACCCCCTGCAAGAGGGAATATCTATCTTCTGTAATGGATATTTGCACAAAAGAGATGGGAAGTTAACGGAAAAAGTCTCTGAAGTTAACTGAAAAACCGGAAAGAATTAAGGAAGCAATCTATCCCAAACTTTGGTTTTTCCATACCCAACCTTGGGATGTCTAAACCAAGGTTGGGTTTAGACATCCCAAGGTTGAAAAGAAAGTTCTTCCGTACAAGCAACAATTCCGCCAACAGATTCCTATTATATAAATACACCCTCGTTTAACAGATGTAGCCGTAATACTTGTATACACCGCGATTGCATCTACTTTTCAGGTTATTATAGTGTTCTCTCTTTCTTTTTAAAAGTGAATGATATGTTTCGTCTAATAATGATTTGAATTCCCCGGTAGCGTCTTGGAGGATATTTTTAGTAAGAGGAAGACCCTTCGGACAATAAAAGCCGATACTTCGGACTATTTTATCCCTTTATTTCACACATTAGCCGTATTTTTGTCAACAAAAGAAACAATAATAACCAAGAGATTTTTAGAACATATCATGAAGAACCTTATTGCCCTAACCCTGCTGCTTGGAGGAAACACACTGCTCTGCGCACAAAAGCCTGCCAAAACACCGGCAACGCCACCACCAAGAGCAAGAATCCCATCACTACGAGTCATGCCATTCTTAATCAAAAACTCATAAGCCTTATTAACAGTTTTAAGATTTTTACTTGCTTCACCTTCTAGGAAATCAAAAACGACTACCTCAAAACCTTCGTGCTCCAAGCTAAGCTTAACTTTTTCTGCATATAGAGCTCCCACATGATTGTCCGTGATAAGTGCAATCTTTTGTGGTTCCCAAAGTGACTTCACCCATTGACCGACGGTCTTAAGGGCTCCTTTTTCAATAATAATGTCATAAGGGTTATGCGTTAAATTTACCTCTAGTTTCATAGTCGTCCCCTCCTAGCTATTGTAAATATTTTCTAATTCCTGCCAAATGGCGTCTGTTGGCATGTCCTTGCCGGTCCACAATTTAAAGGCACCTGCTGCTTGATGAAGCAACATGCCAAGTCCATTCACAGCCTCGATTCCCTGTTTTCTAGCCAAGGCCAAGAAAGGTGTTTCAAAAGGCTGATAAATGATATCATGCGGAATGACGC
>OHAJ01000488.1_pt1 | contig 29366 bp, 25 predicted proteins | sample 1577101 | NCBI WGS metagenome assembly OHAJ01 (sample SAMEA3541531, study PRJEB24748) | human gut metagenome | biome: human gut; feature: human-associated habitat; material: faeces | place: China | collected 2012
TATCATGACAGACGAAGAACTGTTGGGGGTAATAGGCCATGAGGTAGGCCATGTGTCAGGATCAGTGGCCGCAGCTCTCGCAGTGCTCGCAATCCTCTTCCAGCTTGCCCACGATGGGTTCCGGATCGATGCCCTGACGACGATAGTAATCGGACATCCCCAGACCGCCGATATCCACGCCGAGCAGGAGCTGCTCCGCATTCCCGGTGAATCCTGAGAGCATGACCGCGCAGGGTACGTTGCTTATCACCTGCGAGAGCAGTACGCCGACCAGCATTTCCCGACCGGAAACCACGCCGCTGATAAGCTCCCTGACGGCCGGGACTGCGGAGAGATTCCCGACGAAAACGAAGAAGCATATAAAGGTCAGGAGCAGGGCGTAGTCAACGCGTCTGAGCACGCGCCAGTCCGCAGTCAATACGCACACGAGCACCACGACAAGGCAGATGCGCCAGTCGAGGAGCCTCAGCACGGTGCACAGGCTGACCGCCGCCGCAGCGGAAAACAGCGCCGCCCGGAGCTTCGTGCGGTTTCCGGAGGCGCACGCCGATACGTCCGGGGCGTTTTCGGGGCTTTCAGGCGCGGACAGCTTACTGCGGGGGATAATCAGCACGGAGAGCAGGAGCAGCGCAAGGCTGAGCGCCGTTGGAGGCAGCGTTACCCGGAAGAAATCCGCGACCGGCATGCTGAAATGCGAGTAAATATAGAGGTTCTGCGGATTCCCCATCGGGGTAGCCATGGAGCCGAGGTTTGCCGCAGCGGTCTCGAGAACTATGGTGCGGATACAGACCTCCGGCATGCTGCGGAACAGCGCGATGGTAAGCGGGACGATGGTCAGCAGCGACACGTCGTTCGTCACCAGCATCGCGAGGAAGAAGCACATCAGCACCAGCGCCGCGCCCAGGCTGCGGGTGCTGTGGAACCGCCTGGTGAGCGTTCCGGCGAGTCTTGAGAACGCGCCTATGCTTCCGAAGCCCTGCACAGCCGCCATCAGGCAGAACAGCAGCCCCAGGGTCGACCAGTCCACGTAGCCGAGGTATTCCGGGTTCGGCGGGGTGAATATCATTGAAATAAGCGCTGCCGCAAGAGAAATGAACAGCACGGCTTCCTTTTTTACGAATTTGATTACTTTGCTCATTTTACATTCCTGCTTTATTCGGTATTATTCGACAACGATAACGTTCTTGCCGCTTGCCTTTCCCTTGTAGAGCCGTTTGTCGACGGTCGAGAGCATGGCGTCGATATCCTGGCTCCCGGATTCGCCGCTGGCGGCGAATCCAAAGGTCATAGAGACCTTCACAGGCGTGCCGTCGTGCGTGATTTTAAGGTTGTTTATCTGGGCTTTTATACGGGAGATAGTGTTGAAACAATCCATCGCGGTGCCGTACATTATCATGAGGATCTCCTCGCCGCCCCAGCGGCAGGCGGTGTTCCCGCCGCCCATGTTGCGGAGTATCACTTCGGATACGCTTTTCAGCACGACGTCGCCGCACTCGTGGCCGTAGGTGTCGTTGACCTTCTTGAAGTCGTCGAGGTCGCCCATTACGATACAGAACGGGCGTTCGGAGGTTTTAAGCGCGCTGAGCGCTCCGGTGAGGCTGTGGCGGTTGTACAGCCCGGTGAGGGCGTCGTGGGTGGCGATGTAGTTCAGCCGGTCGTTGGTTTCGTTGAGCTTGTTGATGAGGTTGTGTATCTCGAGGATGAACAGCGTGCTGAACCCGAACAGCAGTACTATATTAAAGGCTATGTTGATGGTGCGCATGAGGTCGGTCTCGTTAAGGGTGAGGGGTCTGCCGGATGCTTTCCCACATGGCCGGATTACGTAGTGGAGCGTATAATCCCGTAAGGGTGAGGGGTCTGCGGAACGTGTAGAAGAACGGGTCGCAGAAGTGGTCGAACACCAGCGCCGCGCCCAGGAACGCCAGCGAGCAAAGCGAGAAGAGCAGCGTCCCGCGCTTGAACATCTTTTTTTCGCAGGTGAGGAATAGGTAGTACAGCATCACAGGAATGGTCATCATCGTGTAGAGGAAGAAGCAGGTGTTAACTCCCAGAAACAGTGTGCAAAAAAACGAGTGTAAGGCTATCTCAAAGTAAATTGCGGATATCCAGTTGTACGCCCTTCTCTCGAAGTTCTCGCGCTTGCATATCATGCCCAGTACTATGTACAGTCCAACGCTGAAAACATTGAAAATTACCATGACGTATAGCTTAATAATAGCGAATATCACCAGAAAGGTGAGGTGCATGAACGCTCCGGAAAACGCCGCCGCCGTATATTTTACCGACTTGCCTATTTTTAAGTCGAGAATATCCCTTCTCTTATCTGTATTTCTCATGGAATGCCCCCTATTCTGTATTTTTCTGAGAATCCTTTATTCCATATTATAAAACTGTACGATATAAATTTCAAGCCTTTTTTCGGATAATTCAATTTTTTTCCCAAAAAATAATAAAATTTTGTTTACCCCCTTGAAAAATTCATATAAGTATGATAGAATAAGACCATCGGGCGTGTAAACGATTACCGCCCATTGCGGAGAAATAGATTTACGGAGGAAATGACCAATGAAGTATGCAGACGGATTATGGCTGAACAAGCCCGGTTACGGCGTGAACTACGCTACCCAGATGTACGACGCACTCTCATGAACGAAACTGCATCCAAGCTTCCGGAGTATCCCGTTGTTATGGCAATGAAAGGGGTTGGAACGTCACTCGGTCCTCAACTGATGGCTGAGATTGGTGATGTTTCCCGTTTCACTCACAAGGGTGCCATTACTGCTTTTGCCGGTGTAGACCCTGGTGTTAACGAATCCGGCTCTTATGAACAGAAAAGTGTTCCAACTTCAAAACGAGGTTCTTCTGACCTCAGGAAAACACTATTTCAGGTAATGGATGTCTTAATCAAAACACATCCACAAGATGATCCTGTGTATCAGTTCTTAGACAAAAAACGGGCTCAAAAGAAACCGTATTATGTCTATATGACTGCCGGTGCTAACAAGTTTCTACGCATCTACTATGGACGAGTGAAAGAATATCTTGCATCTCTTCCAGAATCTTAATTATCTACTATACCTTTCAGACCAGCACTGGTGTGGTGGTCTTGTTTTGATGTCTAATTTTCAACCTGTATAAAATTTTCAAAGTTCTTTCATTTTAGCCTTGACTTTTTATTTGCAGGCTGTGTTTTGGAAACCACTATGGTTTCTAAACTTTAGTTACTATAGCACTTTTTAAAAAGATACGCAACTGTTTATGCATAAATATACGTTGTTCTAAAAACACTTTCGAGGAACGTTACGGAAAAAAATGCTGTGATAATATAAGGAATAAACGGCTGTGGTTCGCGCAGTCTGCCTCTTGGAGTGACATTTCCCCGAAACAGCTGCACGATTGTCAATAACACGACTGAGAGGAACATCTGCAATAGAAACCCCACCATTCCGACTGCATTTCCGCACTCCGCCAAAGCACAGACCGAAAATGCATGGCAATCCGCTTTTCCGTACATTCTGCTGAAGAGAAGCTGCTGCAGCATGACAAACACCAGTACAGCGACGATACCAGAAAATTCTCCACCCGCCGTCAGTCCCAGGATTCCGGCCCACGGGAGGCACCACCACCATACATAATTATACACCCAGCAATTTCTACGATCCATGTATGCCGCACTCAGAAGGCCTCCGGCCAGCAGACAGCCGGCCAGCAGTCTGAGATTACTCACGACCCACCCATATTCTGTGCATTGCTCCGAATAGTTTACGGTCATCGCACCGAACACAGTCATGACATACATGAAAATCCTGTCACTTCCGTACCATTTTTCTTTATTCCCGCCAACTTTCAGCAGCCACTTTGCACTGCCTGAAATGATGATCGTCGCAAGTACTATTTTCCCCATGTCATCACCTCAGTCTGGTCCGCAGGTCCTCCAATACACTGCCTTTTACTCCGATCACGCTGATTCCGGGATGGTCCTCAAGCTTTTTATCTCCCTTATATGCCTTCACCGTAACTTCAAAATTCTCGTTTTCAGGAGTATACAAAGGCACCATAAACTGTAACTGTTCTGTAATACGATATCCCGGCTTGTCCCTATAGTCAAAAATACGATTCAGCTCCGGGCACAGATCTGTCATTTCTTTGGGGAAGATCACTTCCACACGATCCGCATATCCCCAGACCGTAAAAGTCAAGATACCGCTCTCACCGCAACGGAAGGCTGCATCCTGTGGCTCCCGTATTCTGATAATGTCAGCCTCCAATCCGAATTCCGTTGTTCCTTCGGATATTTCCGTTTCATTTCCCACCTGATCGCATGCATATGCAAACACAGTAAAGTCTCCGCTGAACAGAGCATCATCTTCTGTGATTTCCATCCGTATACTGCCATCTGCATCCGGATGATATGTTTTACTTACAGTATTGTCTGTATTTTGTATATTCACATAAAACTCCTTCACTCCACTGACAGCATCACTAGCCGTTATTGTTACATTCACCTTTCCATCCCGCCTGTCGATCAGTTCCCTGTTCTCCAGCATTTCCATTCCATATATCACCGGCGGCTCTCCATCCGCGATCAGAGTAATCTTATTTTTTTCATCCAGTTCATGAAGCGAATAGATTTTACCTGCAACGGAATCGGCCTCTGCAATGGGAATTACTTGTATCCTCTGTCCGGACCGGTCCCCTGTAATCGTAAATTTTTGTACACCGGTAAGACTTTTACCTGAATCTGAGCGAACAGTAAATGAATACGGATATTGCTGTAATACTGTGGTTCCTTCCGTAGCATAAATTAAACCTTCAGCATCTGTGCGGACAGTTTCCACAGTTGTATCTGACGAAGGCGTACGGATAATATTCCGGGCTATTGTCCCTTCTTGTGTCCTTGTCTCATAAATTGTCTCATTCAGCTGATATTGCAAAGAGGCCACCCCTTTCAGATATGCCTGATGCTTTAATGTGATCGGAGTTCTTCCGTCAGCGCGTACATACCAGCACCTTTCTTCCGATGACGGAGCTACATTTCCGTCTTCTCCTTCCGGAATCAGCTGGCCGGTATAAATCTTCCATGGCACCTCTGTTTCTTTGATGGTGAAATGTGTTGTAGCTCCTATATTTCCGGCAACATCTACTGCTGCCACATGGAGATACTTCGTGATTTTGTCAGCTGTCACATTTGTATGCGGTTCTATGTTGAAATGTCCGTTAACTTTCGTTACATTCGTATCTTTTGCGTCATCTATAACCAGATAATATCCTGCAATCCCACTGGTCAATCTGTTTTGTGTAATATTCGATTCACAAAGCCGTACTGTACTTCCGGTCAGATATGATTCTGCCTTGTGATAATATACCGTTCCATTGTCCTTCGGCACCTGCCAGGTAACACGTACGCTTTTTTCATCTATTGCCTCATAAATCGCTTCTGCCGGTATTTTATCCGGCAGTGCACAATCTGTTGCCACAATACCGTTTAAATGTGATGTTTCCTGATATCCTACCATTTGGGATCGAATCTCCACACTTCCGTCGCCTCTGTTATTACCACTCATGCTTTCAAATATTTGTACACAATCCTCATTCACATAGTTACTTCCTCCATAGGCCGGTTTAGACGACAGCACCTGACCTTCCGTATATCCACAAATCGATGTCATTCCGCCGGTGAAATTCAATCCGGTAAGAGATGATGAAAACCAGGCATTGCTGCAATCGTGATAAAACTTAAAGTGCAAATATACTTTTGTAGTTCCCTCCGGCAAGTTAAAGTGAAATGTTCCTGAAAATTTACTTGTGCCCGGAGCTCCACCCCAGGAGCCATCCTCATTCTGCCACGTAGAGCTTGGTGTTTCACTCAAAGCATACACTGCATCCCGGAAGGTTCCGGATAGAATGATTCTTCCCGCCTGATTCAAAATACAATATTCTGATCTGTTCAGTGAAAATCTGCACCCATTCCCCCAACTGTCAGCATATACAGATACATTTAATTTTGTATTTCCTCTGGTATCAATCCCCTGATATCCGCTGGTATTCCATCCATCTGCGGCCCAATGAGGCCGGGACCAGCCTGCTCTGATAACATGGTAGGTGTTGTTATCATCCGTCGTATGCCCTCCGACACTGGTGGCGGTATATGTATTACTGTAGGAATCGTTAGCATACACAAAATGCTGCCAATTTCCGAAAGCCGGCGTATAAGAAGCATCCCGATAGCATTCGTTCGTATGGTGATGAACGATTCTCTCCCCGGCACTTCCTCCCAGGTATCCGGCACCGCCACCAGCCATTCCATCCTGTCCGTCACTGTTTTCTGTCACTCCCGCCATACTTCCTCCGGCACCGCCGTTTCCCGCAGGAGATGCACCGCCGCCTCCCCCGGCGATCAGCAGAATCCCTTTGCGGTCCGACACAACGCTTGTCTTCCCGCCTCCGTTTCCGTAATCTGTGGCGCTGCCACCTCCGTTCACGCCATTCTGACCGCCCACAAAATAGGTAAGCTTCTCTCCCTGTTGCAGCCAGAATGTACCCGTAACACTCCCTCCGTATCCTCCACTGTTTGACTCATAATTTTGTCCCTGGGCCCCTTTTGCCGTTATCGTATAGAGACCTGTATACGGAATAAGAAATGTTTTTTCTTTTCCTGTATATTCCTCCTTTTTGTTCACCTCCGCTGCATTACTGATATCGTCTGTCGTATTCACTCTGATCCAGGCACCATTCTCCCGTTTCTGAAACAGAAGATACGATTTGTCTTTTTGATCCGCCTGCGACCATGTCAGATCTACGGCTCCTTTTCCCTTGTTGGCTCTGTAATTGTCCGTCGATTGCAACTGCAATGTCACCCAATGAGCATACAATGTCAGTGAGGCGGAGGGGATGATCCTGTCCCCCGGAGCGCCCGCCGGCTTCGTAAAACTTGTATCATAATACCATCCGCCGAACGACCAGCCCTCTCTGGATGTGAACGGCAATGTGATTGGATCCGGCTGATATACTGCTTTTACCGTATCCGTATGTCCGTCTGCTGCGGGAAATATATAACTCCCCCCATCTATCTGTCCCCGGAATGGCAGGATCCTCATCCATTCTTCGAAATGATTAGTCCCCCTGACCGGTGCCACCGGTGTACCTCCATTGGTCTCAAACTTTATAAGACAGCCTTCCGGTGGTTCTATATGTGCTTCCTGCAATGCATATTTTTTTTGATACTCCCCTGTAACTGAAAAAACACTTTCTCCGTTATAGCTTCCTCCTGCTGCATCTATCTTCAAAGTACTTTTACAGGGACGCCATTGTGCGTAGAGAATCACCGTGCCGTTGTCTTCCTCCGTCCATGTGGTCCTGTCTTTGTAATCAGCCGTAGACAGATTGTATATTTCTGCACGATCCCCATAAGAGATACCGCTTCCGTCCGGCCTGGTATTCCATCCGGTGAGCACATATCCGATCCGGGAATAATTATTTACCACAAGATGTGTGACCGGCGTTACTTCTTTTCCCTCATAAAGTACAGCATTATCATACATATGATAGCTTTCTTCCATAAAGCCATGGCAGGACTCAGCATTTGCATCATAGGTAATCCTATACTGATTGTTTGAGATTGTCTTACATCGGTGTGGTGAAAATGTAACTCCCTGTTCCAGATTACTACAAAACGGACACAAATAATAATAGGTCACAGGGTTTTCTTCGCTGCCCAGATCCATATACTGTATCGTCTCCGCCGCTTCCCTGCTCATATAAATATTCCACCATTCTATCGGTTCTCCGCAATCCGCACACAACGGCTTCCAGCCGGAATAATAATACCTATGACATTTTTTCATGCCAAACGAAATACCATGCCATCCGGGTTTCTTCCCATATGCATTGTGAATGCATTGTGCCCTGCGCCAGGTGACCTTCCACGCCCCTATGGGTACTTCCCCACTTCGGCTGGATTTGTAATAATGCTCTCCTTCCCGTAACGTTTCCAGGGAAGATTTGATTCCGGTATACACTGTCGTTGTTTCGTTTTCGTCATACCATTTATAGTTCCGGTCCCCAGCGCAGGTTGTCCATGCTTCCCCGTCCGGGCTGAATGATACATAACTGCTGTTGTAAATCGTCTTTTTTTCGGAGGCCTGTACATGCCCGCCCGGAAGCAACAGCACAATTCCCAGTGCAATTCCCATGATGCTGTACAATGCACAGCGTATTTTCTCCGTCATGCCGCTTCTCCTTCCTGGTGTATCCCGGGGCACTGTCAATCGCAGACCTTAACGACTCTGAGCGATCCTTTTGCCAGATTTCTGTAAAAATCATCTACTTTACCGTTGTCCATGTAAACATTGATCCTCTGCGCAGGAGTCGTTGTATCTCCACTGTCTATCGCATTTCCGTTTTGGTCGAAAACCTGCTGCACGAACAAATTCTTCCAGACCGGCTTTTCTTTGGCTGTTTCTTCTTTATCAATACAATAAATATGAATCCTGTCCCCCGCTCGCAGGACTCCTCCCACTGCCTGATACAGATCTTCCGCACGAAATCCGGCAATTACAGCTTCTTCCATCTCTCCAGTGATCTGTTCTTCACTTTCCAGCATTCCCCGGGTCACAACACTGCCTTTTTCAATCCGGTGTACCGCTATTCTGCCTGTGATTTCATCCATATTCTTTATTGCCGTGTCCGGTACGATCTTTCGGTCGATCTCCACCGTCTGTACATAATTCAGGATGTTGTCTTCCGTGATGCTTTCTCCCTTCGGGAGATCGTCGATCGTTACACAGACTGTGATTTTCTCATACTCGGCCAGAACCTTTTTTTCTGCCTGAAGCATTATGATAAATACTGCTGCCGCCGCTATGAATGCCGCCAGAATACTTCCGTTCCATATTTTATTTTTTGTGCTTTTACTCATTTCCCGTAACTTTATTTTCTGTAATTTCATTTTTCTTCTCCCTGTTGTCATTTCTTATAACATCTACCAGTTTTCCCTTATGAGCCATCACGCGTGTGCCCAGAAATCCTTCCACAGGATAAGCGATCTCACTGTACACACCGGTTTCTTCAATCAGCTGACCGTTCGGTGCATGAACATTTCCAACATTTCCGCTCCATACAGATACCGTTCCATCCCGATCTCTCTGCCATATCTCTACCAGATCGGACGTGACATTGTAGATTGTGTAATTCTGTATTTCCACCTGTCCAGAGATCATTCTCCGGTTCTGTGCCATAAAATGATTATCCAGTCCAAGATTTTCTCTCAGTGCATGACAGTACCTCTCATATGCCTGTTCGGGATCTGTTATGAGTACTTTTTGCGTAATGCCGTATTCTTCTATATCGATGACAGCCGAGGCCAGATTCGACAATGCCAGGGCATCTTCCATATACATGGCAGATTCTCTGTACAAAGCAACCTGCAGCTGCATACATAACAGTATTGCCAAAAACAATATCAGGAACAGTCCAAGCACCCAGGAAGCCTGCCCCCGTTCTCTAGTTTTTCGCTGTAGATACTCTTTTTTCATAAATTTCATAAGTTTCCCCCAGCCGGCCATGAATCTGCAATACAACGTCATTTCCGTATCCCGCCGGATTTAATGTACTTCCCTCATAATCAATCCCTGTTATCCCCAGCTTCTCCAGTTCTGCGGTCAGCTGCGTCTGATCCTGAGCCGCCAGATAGCCGACCGTTTCCATCTTGAGCAGATAACATCGTGCCAGCTGTCCCACTTCCGCCTTTTTGGCAATCAACTGTACATTTTCCATATAACTTATCATTACCGCGGTGAGTGCCAGGATGCACAGTCCCATTGTCAGTATTTCTCCTACGTTTCCGGCTTCTTTTTTTCGTCCTGTCATACACTCTCCTGCCTTATACACCGGTGAGAATATCTGCCGCTTTTGTCTGCATTGCCGTCACGATCGTCTGTATAAACGTTGTAAGACTGTCTTTCATGACCACACACAGCAACAATGCAATAATGCATAGTCCGACTGTCACCAGAATCCCATCGATTCCCGGTTCTCTGCTTAAGGCATGTTTTTTAATTCCGCTCACAATCTTTTCCCAATTTCCGTGTTTTTTCTCTTTCATTTTATTTCGTTCCTTTCGTATTTTAATATTTTTATATTTTGTATTTTTGTTTTTTCATTGGCCGGCTGTTTAGAATTTCACTGCCGCACGGAACATATATCCCACACAGGCATACAAAATCACTCCCAAGGTCGCGCCCAGCATCCCCAACTGGTAAAATGTAATGCTGCGGTCCAGTGCATTTTTCTGATGATTTAGGACTGTTATCTCCATATCCTTCAGCTGTTCTCCCATATCTCCCAGGAGTTCCACAGCTTGTCCGGATTCCCCCGCCTGGATCAGTGTGATACACAATGCATCAATTTGCCGGTTATCAAACTTTCCCTGAAAAGCTGACAAAGCCGTCATAAGATCAGACTGCATTACAAGATCCCCCGCCAGTTCTATCAGGGCCTGTTGCAGGCGCCGTCCTTTCACACTCTGACAACATTCCGTCAGAGCATCCGCGACATAAATACCGGCACGGATCTGTACCTCCAATGCCTGATAGATCAGCTTGATCTCCGTCAACATATTGCGATTATCCCTCTCATTCATATATATCAACAGCAGTTCCGGCAGAAAATACAGCACCGTTGCTGCCAAAACAGCGTATCCGCATCCGATTTTCAACAGACTGATCGCCCCCAAAAAAGCCAGCACGATTCTACCTGTTAAGTACTTCATGGGAGTAATCGTTTTTCCAAAATGATATTTTGCTCCGTTACGGATCAATTTTCTCTCTGTCTTTTCCGCCCAGCCGGTATAGCCTTTGCTTTCCCGTATCATTCCCGTAAATTCTTCCATGGTGCGCAGCAGGATTTCCGGTGTTTTGCTCTTTCCCAGACGAAAAACAAACACTCCGCCGAAGACAGCTCCCAATATCTGCGGTATCCAAATAGTTTTCCAGTACATTCTCTCATTCTCCTCACATTTTGGTATCTACACAACATTTGTGTTTATCTTCGAAACCCATATACCTTGCGCAGGAACAATCCAAATATGATCCCATAGATTCCCAATGCCAGGTGTCCGGGTAACGTATCTGTTACGATCTTCCAGACAGATACATCGATCAGACGATCCACTGTCATCAGAGCAAATACTGACATTGCCGCCAGCAGTCCCATATTGATCGCTGCTTCCCTCAGCATTCCTTTTCGTTCCTCCTCTGTCCTAAGATATTCCCGCACAGAACGTCTGCTACTGTCTACCAGTGTTGTCAGATCTGCCATGTAACGTATACTGATCTCCAGATTTCTGGCAAGTTCTTTGAACTTCGGATGTTCCACCTTTTCCGCCATTGCCAGCAGTGCCGTGGAGGAATTTCCCGTCATCTGTGCCTCATAGGCGCATTCCTCCATCACTCCTTTCAGTGGCTCTTCCATATATTTACTCACCTGCCCCAGGACACCGGTGATCTCCCCGGCAGTCAGGCTGTAATTTCCCAGGAAATTCAAGCACTTTAAAATATTGTCATTTACCGACCGGTATTCCAAGAAACGAAAGGTGTTCAGGAGAATCATCTCGACAGCCATTGTGATCATCAGATACAAAAGTGAAGTTATCATTTTGCACCCAAGCACCTGTGTCCCTCCGAAGACAGCCGCAATCAGCAGTACATTTCCGGCAACCCATTTTTCTGCTGTAAAATGGGGCATTCTTCTGCGCAATCCGCTGTACCGTAAAACCTCTTCTATCCTGTACCAGACATTATTTTTTTGTTGAAATTCCATCAGACGGTGCCGGTTCTCTACTGCTCTCAGTTGTGATGCACGATCCATTCCTTCCCTGGTCCGGTGCAACAGCTCCCATAGCTTCTCCAGCCACCTCATCCGGCCAAACAGAAGCAAAAAGCCCATAAATAATAAACAGACAATCCATACGTATATGATCATAAGTTCCTCCTGTGTAATGATCAAAACAACCTCTCATATTCCAGATTCTCTTTCTCTGCGTTCCAGCCCAGGCAGGCAAATATTTCCTTGACCCTGTAATGTTCCATGAAGATCAGTGTCTGAAAGCAGTCCATCATTTTCATCAACTCATTGCGTGAGTATCTACTGTCATACATTGCATAATCCACTATTTTCTCCGGAGCTCTGTCAGCGGACGGCGCATGCACTGTAGCGGCACAGATCTGTCCCGTATAAGCTGCATTCAGAAGATACAGTGCCTCTCCGCCCTTCACTTCTCCGATAATGAAAAAATCCACATCCATGGTAAGACCGGCAATGCTGATATGCTTCAGATCATAATTCACTGAGCTCTCCGAAGCACCCGGCAGGGAATGTAGAAACATCATATCCGGATGGAAAAGTGTCGTCAGTTCATCCGCCTGTTGGGCCACCAGTATCGCCATATCATCCGGCAAAGTCTCTTTAAGTGCATTCAGCAGTGTCGTTTTCCCGGAGGAATTGCCTCCGCAGATCAGTGTGGACCCCTGCCGGAACCTTTGCACCAGCAGTTCCGCCGTTGCCCTGTCCATCATGTTCTTCTCCACCAGTTGCGCCATCATCGGAAAATTCTTCGGAACTTTACGAATACAGAGATAAGGTTCGCTGTATGTATTCACGATCGGCATGGACAGTGTAAAACGAAATATAAAATCCGGATGACTTTCCGTATCCGTAAATCGCTGAATCGCATTCAGATTCGAAATATTCACCTGATTTCTGGTCGCTATATAATCAATAAACTGCCGATATTCCTTCTCGGAAGCAAAGGCAATGCCTGCATCCATACGTTTCCCCTCTCTCTTGATCCGAATGCAGTCATGGCTGACTACACGGATATCCGAAATACTCCCATCATCCATGAGCGGTGACAATCTGGAATAGCCGAACACATATTGCTCGAATTCTTTTAAAAGATCCGCCTGTTTTTCCACCGGTAAATGATAATTCTGCTCTATGTGTTTCAAAACTTCCCGTAAAAATTGTTCCTTACTCAGAATTCCTTTTTTCACCTGCACCAAAAGAATCTGCTTTTGCGTAAGGAAATCCTCTACTAATCGCTGTAAATCCTCTTCCATTTTTCCTCCAATCGCATATTTTGTTGTAGCCGTTCCCTGTTATTACTTCTTCTGTAATGTGATGTGTGGTCGAACATGACCGGATAAAAGATGCCGACGCTCTGACTGTCCCGTCGGGTAATATGCAGATTACTCCCTCTGCCATGATATGTCAACGCTTTCAAAACTATTTCCTGATTTTCGGAATAGTGCCCAAACAAAAACCGCAGTCCGGGGATTTTTCACTGAAAATCCAGTCAGACTGCGGTCTCGCACCTTGTATATTTTGTCTTTGTCTATTTTGTCCTATCATACTCACATTCCTGTTGCAACAGCAATGCATCAAACGCCTCCACCGGCATAGGACGGTGAAACAGAAAGCCTTGTGCATCTGTACAACCGCATCCCAAAAGGAAGCTCTTCTGTTCCTCTGTTTCCACTCCCTCAATCACGATATGTACTCCCAGCTGCTGCAGCATGGCAATGGTATTGCGGATAATGATCCGGCTCTTATCCTTTTCCAGATCCCGGATAAACTCTTTGTCGATCTTGATCTCATCCAGCGTCTGGTTCTTCAGCATATTCATAGTCGAATAACCGGTTCCGAAATCATCCATGGACACCAGGAAGCCCCGCTCCCGCAGGCTTTCCATGCGGCGATACATACCTGCCTCGTCCTCCAGGAAGGCGCTCTCTGTCAGTTCCAACGGAACATACTCCGGCGGAACATCATATTCCTCCCTGAGACGGATCAGTGTCTCTGCCAGTTTTTCATCATAGGCATGTAATCGGGATACATTGATGGAAACGGGGACAAGCATCCGGTCTTCCCGGTGCAATTTTCCCAGATAAGCAAACACCTTCTCCCAGATATATTCATCTACATTGATGATAAATCCGTTTTTCTCCAGTACGGGAATGAACTCTCTCGGTGGCACCAGCCCCTTTTCCGGATGCTTCCAGCGCACAAGCGCCTCGCCTCCGATCACTCTTCCGTCCCTCATATCGACCTTGGGCTGCACATACAGTTGTAGTTCTCCGTTCTCCAGTGCGGACACGATATCATTTTCCACCTGGCGTTCTCGCATCTTCTGACTACGCATTTTTTCGTCAAATACTGCATATGTCCGATATACTTTGCCTTTGATACTGTTCATAGCCATCGTGGCGCAATCTTTCAGATAGCTGATGGCAGGGGCTCTCTCCGGTGAGATTCCGATTCCAAAGGATGGTTGTACACGGTAAGCGAACGGAAAGTCAGTTATCTTTTTTCTGATCTCCCGCACAATAATTTCCAGTTCCTCTACTTCCTCATAGCTTGTGCATAAGCAAAAGATATCTGCTCTGATATGGCAGGCATAGCTATCCGGCCTGTTATTCTCATACCAGTCAAAGCAAGACGCAATAAATCTTAGCAATCTGTCTCCTTCGTCTCTGCCGCAGAACTCATTCACAGCCTTAAACTGTACAATATCCATAATTATGACACCGTATTTTTTATCCGGCTGCTGCTTGATCATTTCACCGCACAGATAGAAAAAAGAATTGATATTATGCAGATTTGTCAGCCCTGTTCTGTTATTTTCTACATTTTCTTCCGCCATTTTTCTAAGAGAATACAGATATAATTCTTCTTTTCCGGCATCTGTTTTCTGCGGAGAAGATTCAATGATTTCCTCTTTTGCTTTCTGATACGTCATAGGCACCCTCCTCAAAACATAAATCAGTCCCGATGAATGCTTTTATTATACTTCATTTTGGTGATTTTTTCTACTATATGCCGATTTTTATTGTTTTTTTTAGGAAAAATGATATAATATGGGTGTCTGTAAAGTTATTTCAGAGAGGAGCGTACTTTATGTTTTTACTTTTAGCCGGCGGACTTTTGATCATCCTTTTGGCAGTAGTGATCGCCGTAGTATCCTCCGTGGTATCCGCAGTTGCGGCAGCTACCGACGATGCAGAAGACTGACATTCCGAACTTCGGATTGTCAGTTTTCTTCTCCCCGTTCGATTCTAGCCGCCAGGTCTTCCAAGTACATCCAGCGTTCCATCTTTTCTTCCAGCTGCTGTTCCGCAGCCTCTTTTTCCTGTGTCAATTCATTGAGTCTCACGAAATCACTGGCATATTTTGAAAAATCTGCTTCCAAAGTTGCAATTTTATCCTCTAATGCCGCCATTTCGCCTTCAATGGATTCATAGTCTTTCTGTTCCTGGTAAGTGAATTTTAATTTGCGTTTCTGTCCGTTTTTCCAGTTTTTAGAAGTAGTTTCCTCATCGGCGTTCTTCGGCTGGGATGCTGCCGCCGTTCCTGTGCTCTCTGTGTTCCCCTCCGCAGCTTTCCTATTGGCATAATCTGTGTAACCGCCCTCATACTGCACCATGCGGGTATCCTCCAGGGCGAAGATCCTGCGGACCACACGATCCAGAAAATACCGGTCATGGGACACGACGATGACGATGCCCGGGAACGTGTCCAGATAATCCTCCAGTACCTGCAGGGTGGCAATGTCCAGATCGTTAGTCGGCTCATCCAGGATTAAAACATTCGGTGCCCCCATCAGGACTTTGCATAACTGCAGTCTGCGCCGCTCTCCACCGGACAGTTTTCCCAGCTGTCCATACTGCTCTTCCCCGGAAAAAAGAAACCTCTCCAGCATTCTCGCTGCCGTGATCTGCCCATCCTCCGTGATGATATATTCTGCCACATCCCGGATGTAATCAATGACTCTCTGCTCCGGATGCATCATGGTGTCGTCGATCTCCTGGGCATAATATCCTAGCTTCACGGTCTGTCCGATCTCGATGTGTCCGCTGTCCGGAGCCACTTCACCCAGGATCATTTTCATTAACGTAGTCTTGCCGCTTCCGTTGGGTCCGATGAATCCCACCCGGTCATCCTTGCCGAACAGATAAGTAAAATCGCGGATCAGGACTTTATCCCCATAACTCTTGGACACATTCTCGATCTCCACGGTGGTCCGTCCCAGTCTTGATGCTGCGGAAGCCAGCTCTACCTTACCGTCCGTCACAGGACTTTTCACGTTTTTCAGTTCCTCAAAACGCTGTAATCTCGCCTTCTGCTTCGTGGAGCGGGCTCTGGCACCGCGCTGCACCCAGGCAAGCTCATTCCGTAAAATGTTCAGACGCTTTTTCTCACTGGCCTGCGCCATCTCTTCCCGCTGCATTTTCAGTTCCAGATAGCCGGAATAGTTGGCATCATAAGAATAGATCTTCCCCTTGTCCAGCTCCAGGATCCGGTCAGTGACGCTGTCCAGGAAATACCGGTCGTGAGTGACCATGATCATGGCACCTTTTCTGCGGCGCAGCTGCTCCTCCAGCCAGTCGGACATGGAATTGTCCAGATGGTTGGTAGGCTCGTCCAATAACAGGATCTCCGCCGGGGACAACAGTACCGATACCAGTGCCAGACGCTTGCGCTGTCCGCCGGACAACTGCCCGCAGGGCTGGTCAAATTCCGTAACACCCAGTTTTGTCAGCATGCTTTTGGCATCCGCCTCGATGGTTCCTGCGTTTTCCTCCACGCGATTGCCCCGCAGCACCGCTTCCAGTACGGTCTCTTCCGGTGCGAACTCCGGATTCTGCGGCAGATAACGCACCAGACAGTGATTTGCCTTGATCACGGTACCGTCATCGGTCTCTTCCAGCCCGGCAATTATTTTTAATAGTGTAGATTTGCCGGTTCCGTTAATACCAATGATTCCGGCCTTTTCCCCTTCCTGTAGGAAAAAGGAGGCTCCGTCAAAAATCTTGCGTACTCCATAACTTTTGGTAATATTGTCAACAGTCAATATATTCATCTGTACTACCTCATTTTTTCAGAATTAATTCTCTGGATGGCTTATCTAAACTTTTTTCTCAAAGAATCGTATCATTTTTCATGTGCTATACTTCCAAATGTAGTATACTATAAATAATCTATTTTAGGAAAGAAGGTTTTCGCATGAACTTAAAAGATGCTGCTGCGAATCTGAATCAGGCACACCCGGAGGATACCCTGCATCCCCTCTATACTCCCTGGGGGGAATTGCTGATGCGATCCGGTTCTTATGATGATATCCTGTCCGAATATCCCCGGCCGCAGATGAGACGTACAGATTATCATATGCTGAACGGTCTTTGGGAATATGCCTTTGTGCCCGCAGATGGGAGCAGTTCCTCGGAGGATCCTGCACATTTTACCGCTCAGGGTATCATCCGGGTTCCTTTTTCTCCGGAAGCCCTGCTTTCCAGAGTTCACAGACGACTGGAGCCCACGGAGTACCTGTGGTACCACCGGGAACTTTCTTTTTCCACGGAAGAGCTTTCCCAAAAAGAGGAAAACATGCACTGCATTCTGCATTTTGACGCGGTAGATCAGGAGGCAACCGTTTTCCTCGGCACAAAGCAGCTTGGCATCCACAGTGGCGGCTACCTTCCTTTTTCCTTAGACATCACGGAGTATGCAAATGAGGATCCTGTATCCCTCTACGTAAAAGTCCGGGATCTGACCGACACCGGTTACGCCACCAGGGGAAAGCAGACCCTGAACCGCGGCGGCATGTTCTACACTGCCCAGAGCGGCATCTGGCAGAGTGTCTGGTACGAATGGGTTCCGGAAAACTATGTGATCAATTATAAGATCACTCCGGAGTACAACAAGGCTTCCGTAACCTTCGTTCTGTGTTCTCCGAAGCCGTTCAACCATTTGGAATTCCGGGTGAACATTCCCTCCTGCGACGGAACCCTCGCGCAGGAAAATACCGGTTCACTCACGCGGATGCGTGTACGTAAAATTTCTGAGCAACAGGATTCCTTTGGGCTCACGCATACCACGGTAGTACTTTCTTTTCCCGCCAGCGTCACCTATTCCGCAGCAGATCCCGCTGATGCACCGGAGCCTGTGAATTTCAAGCCCTGGAGTCCGGAACACCCCTGGCTGTATCCCTTTACTCTGACTGCCGATGGTGATACCGTGGAAGGGTATTTTGCCATGCGCTGCTACTCCGTAGAGCGAGATTCTAAGGGTATCCCCCGCTTCTGCCTGAATCACAAGCCCTATTTTCTCCATGGGATCCTGGATCAGGGCTACTGGTCCGACGGACTGATGACCGCTCCCTGCGATGAGGCCTTTGTCTATGATATTAACCTTGCAAAAGGCCTGGGCTTCAACATGCTCCGGAAACATATCAAGATCGAGTCTCTGCGCTGGTATTACCACTGCGATCGTCTGGGAATGATCGTATGGCAGGATATGGTCAGCGGTGGCTCTACCTATCATATGCCCTGGGTGTGTTATATGCCAACATTGTTCCCCCACATGTCCGCCCACACGAAGGACAATCATTACGAACTGTTCTCCCGTAGCTCCGAGGAAGGCCGGAAAAGCTGGGAGCAGGAATGTTTAGACACCATAGATCATCTGTACAATGTGCCTTCCATTGCCGTGTGGGTGCCTTTCAACGAGGGCTGGGGGCAGTTCGATGCTGCCCGTATCGCGAAAATGGTGGCAAAAAAAGACCCCACCCGTCCGGTAGACCATGCCAGCGGCTGGTTTGACCAGAAAGGCGGGGATTTCCGCAGTATTCATAACTACTTCCGTCCGTTACAGGTAAAATTGGATGGAAAAAGGGCTTTCGTTATCTCGGAATATGGTGGCTACGCCTGCCATATCGCTGGGCATTCCAGTGTGAACCGCATCTATGGATATCAAAAGTACGACACCCCGGAAGAAATGGCTGCTGCCCTGAAGCAGTTATTTTCCAGACAGTTATTTCCTCTGATCTCAAAGGGATTGAGCGGTGCGGTATACACGCAGCTCTCCGATGTGGAGGAAGAAGTCAACGGTCTGGTGACTTACGACCGTCGTGTTGTCAAACTGCCTGTGGGACATCCGTTTGCGGCACCATCCTCTTTTGCAGCACCTTACTCACATGGAAATAAGCCGGAATAAGGAAGGCATCTGCCATCAGCCATGCAATGGGGCTGCCCAGGCATACCCCGGTGAAGCCGATGATGGGCACCAGTCCAAAGCCTGCTAACGATCTTGCTATCATTTCGAAGACACCCGCTAAAATGGCGAATTTCGGGAAACCCATGCCCTGGATCAGGAAGCGGACAATATTCACCAGTGCAAGCGGAATATAGAATGCTGTATTCCATAACAGAAAAGCACGCACGTTGGCAATGATCTCTGCCTCGCCGCCGTCCACGAATAGCTGCGCCAGCGGATCGCCGAAAAATACGGCGATCAGAAAAGCAATGACGGAATATCCCACCCCCAGTGTTACACAGGCTTTCAGTCCCTTGCCGAGACGATCCAGTTTACCGGCGCCCACATTCTGTCCACCATAGGTTGCCATGGTGGAACCCATGGCATCAAAAGGACAGGCTAAGAAGTTACCGATCTTGCCGCCTGCGGTCATGGCCGCAACTGCCGCAGAACCTAAGGTGTTGGCTGCAGTCTGTAAGATTACGCTGCCAATGGCGGTAATGGAATATTGTAATCCCATGGGAACGCCCATGCCGCACAGCACCATCATCATATGTCCGTCCACTTTCCATTCTTCCCTGCGGATCCGCAGGATCTCGAACTTTTTCACCATATAGACCAGACATGCTGCACCGGAGACTCCCTGGGAGATCACCGTTGCCCAGGCTGCCCCCGCCACGCCCATGTGCAGGGAGATAATAAAATACAGATCCAGCACAATATTAATAATGGAAGACAGCACTAAAAATACCACGGGAGTCTTACTGTCGCCGGTAGCACGGATCACGCCTGCCACGATATTATACAGATACACTGTAGGGATACCGATGAAAATAATAAAAATATAATCATAAGCCCCATCAATAATATTCGCCGGTGTCTTCATCCAGACCAGAATATTCCGGCACAGAATTGCCGTCACCACGGTCATAACCACGGAAAATACCAGTCCCAGCCAGGCACAGTTCGCCACATACTTACGCATGCCTACATAATCTCCAGCACCGAATTTATGAGATACAGGGATGGCAAATCCGTTACAGACACCCATGCAGAAACCGATCACCAGGAAGTTGATGGAGCCGGTGGAACCCACTGCTGCCAGATCATCCACGCCTAAGAAACGTCCTACGATCATGGTATCTACCAGATTATAAAACTGCTGGAATAAAAATCCGAATAATAACGGCACAGCAAAGCTGATGATAAGTTTCATGGGGCTGCCTTTTGTCAGGTCTTTTGTCATGGTAATATCCTCTCCATTTTTCAAATCAACCGCAGGCACTGAATTTATCAGTGTTTCCTGTTATTTCTATCGTTGAGAGTATATACGCGGCGCTCCAAAAAAGCAATATCTTTTTTTGCACATTTTATGCTTTTTTGCTATACTCTTTTTGTTATTTTTTACGAGGATTATTATTGTGAGAGGGGAATTATCATGAACGAATTTTTGAAGTATCTGAAAATGATACCTGTAATTATCTATCCTTATATTTATGTATTGATTCTTGCTATCTTTTTATTGTTCGCAGGTATTCTGCCGGAAGACTACACTGATGTCGCACTGATTGGGCTGTTGATCGTTGCAGTGATTTATAATCTGTATTCCTTTATCATCGTGATCGTCAATGCGGTGCAGGCAGCGAAGGGAAAAATGACCGCAAGGCAGGCGGCAAGAATGAACCTGATCATCAAATGTGTGCAGATTCCCGCTTATATCATGCACTTTATTCTCGGCTTTATCGGACTTGCCATGAGTGTCTGGGGTATCGGCTTTCTCCTATGGGCGGTACTCATTGATCTTTTGACGATTCTGCTCACCGGCATCAGTTCCATTGGCTGCAGCGTCCGCATGCGTAAAGAAGGGCTTGTATCCCTGCCCGGTGCCATCTTCATGGGAGTCGGATGTTTTATCTACTGCGTGGATGTGGTGATCGCCATTGTGTATGTTGTGAAAGCCCGGAAGAAATCTCCTGCTAAATAGCAAGTTACGAAAGCATAGCCACGCATAGGCAAAAATAAGACAGTGCCTGGGAGCTTACTCACAGGGCACTGTCTTTTTTGGCGTGATGTGGCGAACGCCGCGATAGACAAACGATGGAAGACGTCTTTTGCTGACAATCGTATGAATAGCGTGGGTCTATAGCAGAAAATCTTCTCTCCAGATACTTTTGAAGCTGTCAAATGCCTTCAAAATAAGAAAAGTGGGGCTATACAGAAAAATTTCCTTCTGAGATACTTATTTTTCTTATTTTGAGTATCTCCTGAGCAAGTTTTTTTGTATAGACCCATTTGGGGGATATTTCTATAGATATAGCCAGAAAAAAGGGATTATTTAATGCAATTTTTCTGTATAGACCCAAAACACTCTGAACAAACAAAAACTCCCAGAGTTATCTGCTCACTCTGGGAGTTCTATGGTTCTAAAGTTTTCAGTAAACCAGTAGCCCCGGTTGCATATAAGAATAAGCTGACCGTAAGTAGACGTCGGTACCATAGCGTCCTGCGGACGCATTGCGAGGGTACTTTCCTCGCTTATGTACCGCTACGTCTGCGCCCGAGCAAAGTGTGCTAAAGCACACCGCGATGTCAGCGTTTCTTATATGCAATCGAGGCTACGGTAGGCTAGCCAATAAGTTAGTTAACTTGCCAGTTACTTAAGTTCTTTTTACGCGAAAGGATTCTCCGTAGGATACAGCATTCCATTCGGCTGGTTGAAATTCAGATCTTCTACGGGTACGCCAATGTACTTGAATACTTCGTACAGAGCCTTGCCGAAGTGTCCGAATGCTACGGCACCGTGGTGAGGGAAGTTCTTCTCGATCAGTACGTGACGATAGAAACGTCCCATCTCGGGAATAGCGAAAATACCGATACCGCCGAAGGATCTGGTCGCAACGGGAAGGACTTCACCCTGTGCAATGTAAGCGCGCAGCTTGCTGTCTGCAGTAGACTGTAAGCGGTAGAAGGTGATGTCTCCGGGAAGAATATCTCCTTCCAGAGTACCCTGGGTAACTTCTTCGGGAAGGGTTCTTGCCATGATCATCTGGTACTTCATGTTGCAGGAGGTCAGCTTCTTGGAGTTGGTATTGCCACAATGGAAGCCCATGAAGGTATCATTGTGCGTATAGTTAAATTTACCCTTGATGGACTCTTCGTACATATCATCGGGAACGGTATTGTTAATATCTAACAGAGTTACGGTATCTGCGCTGACACAGGTTCCGATGAACTCACTTAAGCAGCCGTAGATATCTACCTCACAGGATACGGGAATTCCCATACCGGTGAGACGGCTGTTCACATAGCAGGGTACGAAACCAAACTGGGTCTGGAATGCAGGCCAGCATTTGCCGGCAATCGCTACATACTTACGATACCCCTTGTGCGCCTCGATCCAGTCTAACAGGGTCAGCTCATACTGAGCCAGCTTAGGCAGTACTTCGGGCTTATGATTGCCTGCGCCCAGCTCTGCTTCCATCTCTTTTACCTTAGCCGGAATTCTCTCATCTCCGTCATGCTTCTTGAAAGCTTCGAACAGATCCAGCTCGGAGTTCTCCTCGATCTCCACACCCAGATTGTACAGCTGCTTGATCGGTGCGTTACAAGCTAAGAAATTCAGAGGTCTGGGTCCAAAGGAAATGATCTTCAGATCGCTTAAGCCCACGATAGCTCTTGCAATGGGAATGAACTCATGCAGCATATCTGCGCACTCTGCTGCGGTTCCCACAGGATTCTCAGGGATATAAGCCTTGATATTACGAAGCTTTAAGTTGTAGCTGGCATTCAGCATACCGCAGTAAGCATCGCCTCTGCCTCCTACCAGATCGTTCTGGGTCTCTTCTGCTGCCGCGATGAACATGGCAGGACCGTCAAAATGCTTTGCCAGTAAGGTCTCGGATATCTCGGGGCCGAAGTTGCCCAGATATACGCACAGTGCATTACAACCTGCCTTCTTAATATCTTCCAATGCCTGCACCATATGGATCTCGCTCTCCACGATACATACGGGACACTCATAGACACTGTCGGTGCCGTACTTCTCGGTATAAGCCTTCATCAGAGCTTTTCTTCTGTTCACGGAAAGGCTCTCGGGGAAACAGTCACGGCTGACAGCCACAACGCCAATTTTTACTTCGGGTAAATTACTCATTTTGTAATCCTCCTGTTTTCGTTTTCTTTTTCTCTAGCTTATTATTTATTTTACCGCAGATTCCGCCCATCCACAGAGTGAAATCCAGCGTTCAAACCCTGCTACATCATGCCCACTATTTGTTGACATCCAAATTCTCTCCAATCAGTCCGATAAAGCTTCCCTCGGAAAGTCCGCCCTCCGCATGACCGATCAACCACTTATTCGTAGCGGCAAGCAGTGCATCCTCACTGGGAGCGCGGCCATGATCCACTTTCTGATGGGTTCCCTGAAGCGGATAATTGGTGCCCTGGGGCAATACAATTGCCACCTGAAATCCCTGTCCGTCTACGCCGCAGGGAGCATAATGCAGAGAAGTAGCGAAGACTTCCACACCGGTACCCGCCGGTACTAAAAATGCTTCCATTTTAGAAGTATCATAGGTAAAATCCTCTGCCACATCAGCTAACTGTCCGAGGATCAGAATGGCGTCTGTTGCTGCCACATTAATTTCGGAACTTCTGTGATATTCCACGGCATTCAGTTTGGAATTATGGCCATTGCAGTAACCGATCTGTACAGGCATTTCTCCGTATGTGATGATCTCCAGTTCTTTTTTCACAGGTAATGCTTCCAAAGCATTGATCCCGGGCTCGTACACCACGCCGTCAGGAACCGGAGTCTTTTTCATTTCTTCCACCAGCTGTGTAAAATCCACATTGGTGATCACTCTGCCATACTTGCGAAATGCAGGATCTTTTACAGATAAAATATGCATTCTACTCTACCAACCTTTCTCTATTATAGCTCAAAATTAAAATTACGAGGTTCATTTTATTATGTTGTTGTTTGATTTTTCTACGCGTTATTTAATGATCTCAAACAGCGGTCTGCATGCCGGATAGATCTGGCGGAATTTCTGATAGCGGTCTTCATATTTTGCCACCAGTTCCGGATCCGGTTCTACGGTTCCTGTGACTTTCACAAACTTCTCTGCGATCTCTTCCACACTTGCATATTCGCCGCAGGCTACCGCTGCCAGCATGGCACCGCCCATGGCCGGACCCTCTTCACTCTCAATCACATCCACCTTCAGATTCAGGATGTTGGCGATCATCTTCTTCCACAGCGGGCTCTTCGCTCCGCCGCCGCAGATCTTGGTCCGTTCCAGATGGATCCCCAGAGATTTCGCCACCTCCAGAGAATCTCTCAGGGCAAATGCTACACCTTCCAATACCGCCTGGGTCATATCGGCTCTTGAGGTGTCCATGGTCATGCCGATAAAGGTACCTCTGGCATTGGGATCGTTATGTGGAGAACGCTCACCCATGAGGTACGGCAGGAAATAGACATGATTCTCTCCAAGCTTACTGATCTGTGCCTGTTCCGCGGCGTAATCCTTCGTTCCGATGATCTCATCCATCCACCACTTATTGCAGGATGCAGCACTTAACATGCAGCCCATAAGATGATAATGACCGTCTGCATGTGCAAAAGAATGCAGAGCATTGTTCTGATCCACACCGAAATGATCAGAAGAGATAAAAATCGTTCCACTGGTTCCCAGAGAAATATTACACATATTATCCCCAACGGTTCCGGTTCCCACAGCCGCTGCCGCATTGTCTCCGGCTCCCGCCGCTACCACTACATTGTGCGGAAGTCCAAGTTCGTCTGCCACCTCAGGCAATACGCAGCCCACCTTTTCATAGCTTTCATAACAGGTCGCCAGCTGCTCTTCCCTCACACCGCAGATCTCACACATTTCCTTTGACCAGCAGCGATTCTTCACATCAAACAAGAGCATACCGGAAGCATCCGATACATCCGTACAATGTACACCGGTCAGCCTATACGCAATGTAATCCTTCGGAAGCATGATCTTTTTGATCCTTGCAAAATTCTCCGGCTCATTCTTTTTCACCCAGAGGATCTTCGGTGCGGTAAAACCGGTAAAGGAGATATTCGCGGTATACTCCGACAGCTTATCCTTGCCGATCACGTTGTTCAGGTAGTCACACTCCTCGGTGGTTCTGCCGTCATTCCATAGAATCGCCGGACGGATCACCTGATCCTTCTCGTCCAGAATGACAAGTCCATGCATCTGTCCTCCAAAGCTGATGCCTGCCACCTGATTCTTGTCTGCGTCTTTTAAAAGTTCCCGGATGCCCTCCATGGTCTGTTCATACCAGTCCTGAGGATTCTGTTCCGACCAGCCGGGATGCGGGAAATACAAGGGGTATTCCCGGGATACAATATTGCAAATATTCCCCTGACTATCCATTAACAACAGTTTTACCGCTGACGTACCAAGATCAATCCCAATATATAGCATACTCTTCCTCCCATTTTTATCTGTACGGCATTTTTTGTCCCATAAGTTTCATTTTATTTATGTTTACTGTTTGCTTCCGTTTCGCCGCCTTTGTGTGCTCGTGCACGCTATGTTTTAATCATAACTGCTGTGAGAAATATTTTCAAGTAGAAATTTTATTTTTCCTATGATTTTCTCTAAAAAGTGAAGCTGTATGCTCCCGATGTCCGTCTATCCAAACCGTGCTCGGACAAGTGTGCAACATTCATTGACTTTATGTGGAAATTGTGATACTTTTATAACAAAATATAGGGGGCTTTTTATGGCTACAATCAAAGAAATTGCAGCTCTTGCCGGAGTATCCCGCGGCACCGTGGACCGTGTCTTGAATGATCGCGGCGCAGTAAACCCGGAAACTGCTGAGAAAATCAGAAAAATAGCAAAAGAACTGGACTATAAACCCAATCGTGCCGGTCTGGTCCTGGCTGCCCAGAAAAAGAGATTGAAGTTAGGCGTCATTCTGTTTTCCACCGGGAATCCCTTTTTCCAGGATGTATTGGCAGGAATCGATGAAAAAGCGGAAGAGCTGGCAAATTACAACTGCACTGTAATTACAAAGCAGATCTCCTTCGGTGTGGAGGCACAGCTGCAGACAATCGACGAGCTACTGGCGGAAGAGGTAAACGGCATCGCCATGACTCCTTATAATGACGCCCGGATCCGCAACCGTATCAATGCGTTATATGAACAAGGCATCCCCGTCGTCACGCTGAATACAGACATTGAAAATTCCAGACGCCTCGCTTATGTGGGCAGCAATTATACCCGCAGTGGTGCCACTGCCGCCGGGCTTTTACAGCTGATGACTTCCGGTACGGTAAACATTGGAATCGTCACCGGTTCTTCCAATATCCTCTGCCATACGGAGCGCATTTCCGGATTTATGAAAACCTTAGTCCCTTACCGTGACCGGATCCACGTGATAGACACGGTGGAGATCCACGACGATGAAGTGGAAAGCTACGAGAAGACCACTGCACTGTTATCAGAACACCCCGAGATCAATGCGCTGTTTTTTGCTGCCGGCGGTGTCTATGGCGGCTGCCGCAGTGTGGAATCTTTGGAGCGAAAAGGTTCCGTCCGGATCATTGCTTTCGATCTGGTCCCTACCACGAGACAGATGTTGGAAAATGGCACGATTGCCGCTATTATCTGCCAGCAGCCAAAAATTCAGGGCAGCAAACCGCTTTCCCTGCTGTTCGCCTATCTGACCACCGGAGAGACTCCGGAGAAGGAATACAATTATACCGCGGTGGATATCCGGATCAAAGAAAATCTCTAAAACTTTCTTAAGATTCTTCCGACACCCTTGTCATTCACAATATATAGTATTATAATATAGACGTTATCTACGAAATGTTGTTTTAAGGGGTACTAAAGCGGGGGAGTCTTTCATCAATGAATTTATCTGATCTGAAACGAAATGCATATATGTTGCGGGGTTCTGATGCAAAACGTGGTTACATGCGCTGGTGGCATTCTTTCCAGGGCGTTTGTCCCACGACACAGGAGACCCGCACTTTTTTTGTGGAATATAGTATTCTGAATCCGGCTCTCGGAACCACACAGCCGATTCTCGGACAACACCCCTATTACAAACGTCATGGCATGAAGCCTTCTTATGTCTGTATCAAAGCAGGCGTTTTCCCTAAGAACGGTGACGGTGGGCTGCAATTGCAGTCCTACTATCCCATGACCTCTCTACAGGTAGCACAGGATCCTTTTTATATGCAGATCGAGGAATGTGTCTTAAGTGAAAATCGCATCAGTGGTGCCATCGAGATCTCCGAGGATACCGCACGGCATCGCTCTCTGATGACCGATGCCGGCAGTTTTGTATGGGATCTGGAAATGCACAAGGCGGTAGCCTGCCATACCGGATATATTGCAAATGCGTTTTTTACGGTGATTCATGCGTTGGAAAGCTTCTGGCACGGTGAAGGAATCCGGACCTTTTTCCGTGGTACTGTTAATTTAAACGGTGTCACCTATGATATTACACCGGAGACTTCCTACGGCTATGCAGACAAGCATTGGGGACGCAGCTACAATCAGCCATGGCTGCAGTTTGCTTCCGGTCATCTGATCAGTGAACGCAGTGGTCGTGAGCTGAAACATTCCGCTCTCGCCATCGACGGCTGTTGTCCGAAGTTTTTATTTTTCCCCATGCGGCGAAGAATCCTGATGCAGCTGACTTATACCGGAGAAGATTTCGAATATCATTTCGGCAAACCGCTTACGTTGCCCCGTTGCAAATGGAAGGTAAAAGAAACCAACAAACGTTTTATCTGGCATTTCAAAGCGCAGAACCGTACTTCCGTCATACGCATCTCAGGAAGCTGCAGTAAGGAACAGATGATGCCCCTGCTCTATGAAAATCCGGATGGAAAAGTCTCTCCCGCTCCTCTATGGGAGGGCGGCACTGCTGTCGGAACCATTGAATTGTATCGAAGAGTCGGCGGTTCTTTGGAGTTAATTGACAGACTTCAATTTGAAAATGGATTGTGTGCTTATCAAAGATTTTAATTTTCCGCGTAAAAAACTGCTGCCGCAGATTTCTCTGACGACAGCAGTTTTTATATGTCTTCTGATGATTTAAATTGCCTCTTCCGGCTCTTCTAATGCTTTCTCGTAACTCTCCAGGATTACTTTCTGTAAATTCTCTCTGGTGGAAGAATTGATGGGATGTGCAATATCCCGATATTCTCCATCCGTTGCCTTCTTGCTGGGCATTGCAATGAATAATCCTTTTTCGCCTTCGATCACTTTAATATCATGCACTACGAATTCGTCATCCAGTGTAATGGATACAACCGCTTTCATCTTGCCTTCCTTGGTGATCTTACGAACACGTACATCTGTAATCTGCATTTGCTAACCCCCTTGGTGTTATCGTGATCCCTACGCATTTCTCCGCCCTGCAGGCTCTCGAAGCGCTACAGATATTCGTATTCCGGGCTATCGCCCTACTTACTCATATCTGTTAGATTCCCTAATGACCACATTGCCCTGCCTGCAAGCAGTCTCGCAATGTAATCATTGAGAATCCGGATCACTTAGATCACGTATCGTTCATTCCTCTCAACTACGATCTTAACTTCGCCTTCTCCCACAAAGTACGAATTTGCACGGATCGTGTCACGGCTCTCTACAATACAGTTTTCAATATGCGTGTTATCTCCAATATACACATCATTGAGGATAATGGAATTCTTGATCACACAATTATTGCCGATATAGCTCTTCTTAAAGATCACGGAATTCTCTACCACACCGTTGACGATACATCCACTGGATACCAGGCTGTTACGCACCTGGGAACCGGGATTATATTTTGCGGGAGGCAGGTCATCCACCTTGGAATATACGTCCGGATACTGCTTGAAGAAATAGTTTCTCACATCTGCTTTCAAGAAGTCCATATTGGTGCTGTAGTAATCATCCACAGATGCGATATTTCTCCAGTAATCCTTGATCTTGTATCCATAGATTCTCTTCAGATCCTTGTAACGGATCAGGATATCTCTTACGAAATCGTAGCGGTCTTCCTCAGCACACTTCTCGATCATCTCGATCAGCAGTCTGCGTCGAACCACATAAATACCACAGGAAATGGTATTGGTCTTCGCCTGTAAGGGCTTCTCCTCGAACTCTTCGATACGACTTTCCTCGTTCATGCGAATCGTACCGAAACGCTCTACATTCGTACCGGCTTCCATATCGCGGCAGACTACAGTGATATCTGCTTTTTTCTCGATATGGTATTCCAGCACC
>OHAJ01000489.1_pt1 | contig 29346 bp, 25 predicted proteins | sample 1577101 | NCBI WGS metagenome assembly OHAJ01 (sample SAMEA3541531, study PRJEB24748) | human gut metagenome | biome: human gut; feature: human-associated habitat; material: faeces | place: China | collected 2012
ATAAAAATCACCCATCCGGTAAAACAGCAGGATCTCGGGATGCTGGGCTTTCAGCTTGAGATACTGCTGCATCATTGGCGTGTGGTCTGATAGATCCTTGTCAATAGACTCGTTCATATTGATTTTACTCGTTTTTTAATTCTTTCAAGTGCTCATGTGGCCCCAGGTAAAACCCTTTTAAACCCACATAAACCCATAAATTTGTAGCTCACTTGTAGCCCAAGACGTGATAGATTGGTTTTACTCCTTCTCTGGGCTACAAATGGTGGTGGTACTTTGAAAACAACTCTCAATCAGGCTTTTATTATCAATAAGTTAAGTATCAATGTTAAGCCTGAGCTCAGTAGCTCTGGAAAAGTCGTTTTCGAAGCTAACCCTGACCAAAAACCTTACATAGTTTTTGACGATCATCGAGATTCGCCTGTTGGTTTCGGTGTGAAGGTCAGTTTGACGAAAAAAACCTATGTAATCCAGCGAAGAGTAGCCTCGTCAGATCGTAATGTCAGTGAGGGTAAGAAGCCAAGCTCTGTCTTGAAAGTAAAGGTTGGAAATGTGTCTGATTTTCCAAGTATCGATCAAGCCCGTGAGGCAGCTCGGCAGTTGGTTCAGACAATGATTGCAACAAAGAGAAATCCCAACAAGATTAAAAGGGAACTCGATCTGGCTGAATTGACCGTGAGTGAAGCTTTTGCCCAATACAGGAGTCACTTACTTGGCAGAACCAAACCTGCTAAGCCAAACACTCTCAATGTGTTAGACAAAGCTGAGAATCGGTTGAAAGAATGGCAAAACCTTCGAATCAAGGATCTTACTGGTAATGAAATCCTTCGAAAGTTTGACGAGATTGCTTCAAGAGCCAGAACAGCAGCAGAACAGACTTTTAGGTGGGCCAATGTTGCTGTAAAACACGCAATCGAGATTGAAGCTGGGAATGCTCAGACCCAGCAACGACAACCTTCGTTGTCCTATAATCCTTTTTCGATTTTAAAGGTACAGAAGAAGTTCAGAACACGATCTGAGCTCGAAGATAGCTATCGTGCCAAGGGCGTACGAAATCCATTGTCCCCCAAAGATACTTTGGGACGGTTTCTAGCTGCATTACACAATAAACGAGGTTTTAATCGTTTGGGTTGTGATTATCTGTTGCTGACCATTTTGACAGGAGCCAGGAAAGAAGAGACAGCAACACTGTGCTGGCGAGAGGCCCTGACAGAAGAGGAAGTCAGAACGACAAGCTATGTCGATCTCGAAAACCGGGTTATTCGCTTTTACGACACGAAAAATCGTAACGACCATGAGCTTCCAATCTGTGATGCTACAAAGCGAATTCTGGAAGACCGACGAGATATCGTCAACGATACCGAAATACGGGCAGATAAACGCAAATGGGTTTTTCCGGCTCGTTCATCACGAAGCAAGGTTGGACATTATTCTGACAGTAAAAGCTTGCGCGAGTATATCTGCCAGGAAGCTGGAATAATGAAGCTGGGAATGCACGATCTGCGAAGAACTTTTGGCCGTGTTGCAGAAGAACTAACTTCGTATGCAGTGGTGAAAAGATTGCTTAACCACCGTAATACCACGGACCCTACTGAAAGATATGCTGAGCCTGATAACGAGCGAGTTTTTGAGGCACTTCAACGGATTGAGCTTCATATGCTGATGACAGCACCTGAGTTGTATAATACACTTTTGGCTTCGGCGAAATATCAACCATTGCCAACAAATTAGGGGGATAGGGAATGAGTGCAATCGATACTTTAAGGGAATATGCTGAAGTATGGCGGCTATTTGGTAGTATGCCAGATGATGCAACCCTGAGTGCTGAAGTTTCGGCCCTTTACCTTGGTGTAAGTGTCAAAACATTGGCTCGTTATCGCCAGACTGGTAATGGCCCTGCTTATATCCAATACCAGGCTGAAGATAGCAAAGCAAGAAATCAACGCGTAAATTATCTGTTGGGTGATTTAAAAACCTGGCGGGATAATCATAAAGTGAAAAGCACAATGGAAGCTGCACAGATCCGTGGGTTGGCTTTTGCTTCTTTGGCTGATTTTACCAAGCCAGAGCCTTTCTGGACTATTGATAATAAAATTTATTCTCATGCCCTTACTGTATCTGACGAAGTATTCAAGGAGCTATTAAATACCTCTCGCGCAGAAGTTATTTGGATCTCTCTTGAGAAAGTGTTGTTTGAGAACTGGCATGCTTCGAGAGAGCGTCAGAAATGGAATGACGTTTTTGTTAGTGTACTAAGTGGGATGGTTAAATCATGTGAAATTGAACAAGAACGTCATATACTTAATGATATTTTATGATTAATGTCATTCCCAATATAAAATTGAATTTATATTGGGAAATAGTCATTTGCGGAAGTGTAAATTCTTCAATAGCATTATTTATTATTTTAATCAAATGGAATGCCGTCTGCAGGATATCTTCTTTTGGGATTTTTAACCGGTTTCTTTTTACTCCCTGCACGATAAAAATTAAATGAATTGGCAAAGTCTTCTGTCTCCAGTCTGGACTTTCTAAATTTATCCATCAGATCTTCATTGAAACGACGAGGGATTCCTTTAACACACAAGTTTGAATTAAGGTATACTTGGTTATCTATGGCGTCACGAATAAGTATTTTTCTCTCAAATAACTCTTTGAATGCGCGTGAGACATTTGATTTATTCAGCCCAAGATCTTTGGCTATACGTGACTGTGAAAAATCAGGGATAATATTTCCATAATCAATTACTGAGAAGAGATAAAGCACAATTCTAAATGCTGTGGGCGTCAAATCCATCCTGGCGAGTGTGGCCATATTGCCTTTGAATATCATTGAGAAATCGTCTCTGAATGACGTTTTTTTATAGCTATTTGCTTTAATCTTTATTTCTTCCAGATCTTCGGGCATAACCTCTAATGCTTCTGCAATAATGGACTTTTGTTCTTTAGTTAATACAACGCTTGTGATTGACATGATGGCTCCTTTTTTATTGTTGTGATTACATATATGGCATATTTAATTTATTTGTCAACTTGGTTGGAAGCATTATTTAATTGTATTTACTTTGAGATTTTACGGTTGTTAGTTAGTGGGAGATGGTTGGTTATCAAATTTAAAACAAGGGGTGCTAAATTTCACCATCACCTGTTATGTAATTAATGATTTTTGGTGCTGAAATTAATAACGGCAGGGTTTGTTTAATTATCTGATTTTATTGGTTAATTTTCAATTGTGTTCTGCAAGATAAAAGAGTGATAAAGAAATAAGAAACCACAGTTTTGCATTAGAACGATACTCAAGGCCTTGGTGTACCTGATGAAAACACTTTTATTATTGTTTTTCTTACATAATATCATTTCTTAAGTGAAGCCTGCGCAACTGTGTGTTGCGCCATTGGGCTTCAGAACATTGCGACAACGTTTTTCTGTCAGTATAAATACGCTTCGCGCACGAGTTCATAGACCTGAGGTTAACTGTCATTACAAATACGCTTCGCGCAAAAAATCAGGAGGCTGAGTTGATCGGGAAAGCGAACACAGATACATGATTTGCCCATTTGCTGAGTACGGCTCACGCCGGGACCCTTCGGAAAAACCCTTTCTGCTTCAGCGAGTGAGTGCTGTGGGCACTCAGCGGCGCTGCCAGGGAAACAAAATTATGGTTTTCACCGGTTTGGTAAAAATAATTAACATTTATCGGTAGTCGGGGCGTAAGCCAGTGCGTAGCACGCTCTCAAAAATATTCCTGTGGTTTTTTTTATCTGAAATATGGAAATGACTCAGATAATTGAAATATGAAATAGTAATGCAATCTGGAGGACTCAATATCTCCACAGTGAAAGCTGTTTTAAGTGAGAATAGAATAAATATTGTTTTATAAAAATATTTTTAAATTACTATTGATTTTATTTTTGAAGATGATAGTACTTAATTATAAAAACAAAAAATGGAGAAAATTATGAGTGCTATTGATGTTTTATCTCAGGAGGAAAAGTTTATACATGTTGTTGATAAATTTATAACCCATCATCACAACAGCGTTAATAACAATGTCTTTTACAAAAAACTTTATGTTCTCTTCGCCGGGTATCATCTGAAGTATTTTTATTCACGGGCGCAGTATCGCAATTCATGTTATCACGTTGATAATATTATGCAGATGTTTACAGGAGTCGTTTCAACCCTGAACACAACTCTGCTCAGGAAGCTTGCAAACAGCAATACATTGCTGCATTGCCTGAATTCACTTGTGAATTATATTTCAGGCAATCTGGACGAAGCAGAGCATATTTATGCTGATTTGCTGGCTCAGTATGAAAAGAAACGCATTGCAGGCTCTCTGGCTTATACTCCGCCAGGCTCAGTGATCAGGAAAAGACTTTGATAGCGGCAGCAGCGTGTACAAGGAATGGGATGCTGAATGGTGGAGAGAAATGGAGCTGGCGTTTCCGGCAGGTCATTACCGGGCATTAAAAAGGCAGGAGCCACCCATTCGGTGTCCTGCCTGTCGGGATTCCTTTACGGTGGTCTTATTTGTCAACGACCTGCCAGCCATCATCCGTTTTGACCAGCGTGACAGCCGCTGTGCGTTTTTCGTTATCGACAACAGCTGTTACATTGCATTTATAGCTTTTATCCGATACTTTCACGCAGTCATGCTTTTTGACAGATTTTAATTCCCGCAGTGCGTCTTTCGGGACATCTTTACCTGCTATGGATTTAACGATGGCATTCGTCTGCTCCACGACCTTATTCATCGCAGTGTAAATATCCTGCTCAGACGGTTCACCGGTACAGCCACTCAGCAAAAAAATGGACGCAATGAGTGTGGTAAATGCATATGTTTTCATAAAATAATCCCAGACTGTAGAGTACGTTATGGAATAAGACCGGTTTTCATCTTGCTGTTGTTTTCAGAGAACGTCCACTTGCTGACCGTTTCGCCTTTAAATTCGATTTCCAGCGTTTTGGCCTGCGTCTGTGAACCACCCGTTAACAGTCCAATTACCGGAATGAATGTGGTGGCATCAAACTGATTGTTATCCATCGAATAAGTCCATTCTTCATTGCCACTATCAAGTGTAGTTTTGGTTTCGGGCTCACCTAATGCGGTAATGATTTCTGATTTCGTCGTTTTATTTTTGATAATTTTCGACTGCAGACTTTGTGATGTTTCTTTTTTTAGATGCTGGTTGCCTGATGTTGAACAGCCAGAAATAAGGAAAGCAGAAATAAAAAACACAGAAATCATGAATCTGTTCATAAGTTCTCTCATATTAATTTTTTATATTTGCGGTGGTATGAAATTAATATCACCGTATAAACACAACTCTGTCTGCATATTTCTTTTTAATAATGCAGATAAGAATAATGAAGCTGGCAAAAAACGTAATGACTGAGACAGGAGTGCTGCCAGTCAATGAAAATACTAACCAGGCGAGACCGAATGCCACGAATTGAAACAGGAATGCCACACTGAGCGGACTCTCACCGTAGGCGACTTTTGCATGGCAGCCTTTGCAAATCCGCACGCCGTGCGGGCTTTGTGTAAAGCAGAAGGGGCAGCTAATCGTTTTATTATCCTTCATGACTCCGTGGCCTGATTTAAGGTGATGTATTTTTGAACATTTTCGATGAATGATCCGCTTTAGTAAAATTGCTTGTACCGATCGATGATTGCTGTATGATAGGTTATGACTATCATAAATTGATTATAGATCTATATAAACGATCAATATTTTATTGACTATGACTCTTGTATGGACTAGTTAACTTATGGTGCAGGATGGTGGTTGTTTTTAACTAATTGTTCTTTAATGGAATTTGTTGTTATGGAATGACAGGGTGTTAGAAGATGGAGGTGCAGGATTTTGTGGAAAGGATGTGTAGTGGCATGTAACAGAGACATGCCTCTGCGCCTGAGAAGTGCCACAATATGGACGAGCAATACAAGCCACGAATACAGACGACGCTGGCGGGGTATCTGACGAGCTGTATTGTGCAGTTTGCTCCTGAGCTGGATGATACCCACTGTCTCCTGTTGTCTTTCCAGACGAATTTTTTCTTCAAGCTGATGGATTTTCTCCAGAATCGTTTCCCGGTTTGCAGCCTGTTCTTCAGACTCGCATGATGGCACTGGCACTGGCACTGGCACTGGCACTGGCACTGGCACTGGTGCAATTTTAGGTTCTGTCGGCTTCTGTGCTTTTTTCAGTACAGTAAGATGCTCTGGCGTAAAATCAATCAGTGCTTGCAGGGAAGACCAGCCATATTTTTTACCCAATTGAGAGGCTTTAAAGGCGATACCCTGGTACTGAAATGAAAATCCATTCATTTTACCCGTTGTGGCGATATTGGGTTTGCAGGACACTCCTTCCTGTTCCAGTAAGCGGACAAAGGTTAGTAAATCGGGACGTTGGATTAATGCCTTGTCGATCAGGGTTTGCAACTGTGACTTAGGGCAGGGAGCTGCAGTTCGTTCTGCCATCATCAGTTCGTTGTGGGAGGGCTTCCTTTTATCCTGACGGCGGCTACCGATTACACCCGTAGTTTCGGTGAGACCGTGTACTCTCTCCAGCTCACTGATAATCCGCGTGCTGATAAGATTTTCATTTTTCCCCAGGTAGAGTTTTCCTCCGATCATGTTAATACGACTTGCAATGATATGAATATGCTGCCCGTCGGCATCGTCGTGAAGGATATAACAGCGAAGGTGCGTGTCAGTGAATCCCATTCGGGCCATATAATCGTCAGCGAATGCTGCCCACTGTCTGGTTGACAGACTCTCACCCTTTGGCAGGCGAAGCGAATTATGCCAGACAGATTTGGCGACATCGGGGCGCAGTTGCTGGGTGCCTTCAAATTCACTGATTAGTTCAGTAGCAGTGTTGCCCGTCATGTTGCCACCAATAACATAAGGCGTGATTTTGTGGTGAGAACCTGACTTCAGGCTATAGAGAACCACACCTGTGAATTGTTTACCCCTTTTTATTTTCTGCATGCCTTTCATCGGTCTGACTTCAGAAAGGTTGTAGGAATAAGGTGATCCCTGAGAGTTTTGATTTGTCTGCGCAGGGCAAAGAGTTCTGTAAGGGTCAGTTCGCTGTCAGGGCTTTTGCTGTCAAGATGACTCAGCAGGTGGTTTAAATCCTGTGAAAGGCTGCCAAGTTTAATCCATGCTTCACGATTGATTTCTGGCAGAACCGGCGGGAGTTTATTCAGGGAAGCCATCCTGAGCCATTCTCCTTTTTTATACTGACCTCTTTTATTGTCGAGAATAATTAACTCTTCTTCATTTAATCTGACACTGATGCAGTGATGTCGTATTTCATTCTCAGGATGTTTGTCAGTATGGAATTTACCGCGTTTTGATACTCTGGTTATATCATAATCATTACTCTTGTCACTGTTCATAGTTATCCTTTTATGCATGTTTATTACTACAGATAACCGATGAAGTGAATAAGTCAAGTTGTTACGGGGTAAATAATTTAATTGGCTGGATTAAAAAGGTATACCATTTGACAAATAGTATACCCATGAGGACATATCAGATTAATGGTCATTAAATGAAACCTTTCAAACTAAAAAAAGGGTTGTTTACTCCAGAGTTTTAGAGTCTTTTTCGCACAGGTGCACGGGAGATCTCTGGTTTCATTTCATTTAACATGTCTTTTTTCTCTCTTCCTGCGATATAAGAAAAAATCTTATCGGAGTCGGAACGCTGTCTGAGTATATCGTCGTCAATTCGGATACCATTTCGAATAAACCATTTCACACTCTCTATGCCGGTGTAGATACCAATGTGCTTCTTGCGACAATTATAAAACTGAGTGTGCTTGATTTCGATATGTTGTTTTAGTTCGTTAAAGATTGATTTCATGTCTTTAACATATAATTCGACTGTACAATGCTCGGCAAGCAGGAAATTAACACCATTCTGTTTAAGGAAATTAATAAGTTCTAAAGAGTTATAGGTGATATGTCTGATTAAAACAGGTGTGCTATCTATTTTATCTATGTGCCGGATAAGAGCACTGACGTTGAATTGGTATTTCCACTTTTCATTGTCCACAGACAAATCGAGTACTGATTTACCATTATGATAAGTGTGATTAATATTACAGCCTTTTTCTATCCAGTAATCAAAATCTTGAGGGCAATAGTGGTGATAGAGCACAGTCTGGCCTTCATTATCAATACTGTGGATATCAGCACCTGCATTAATAAGAATTTCTGCACATTTTATATTGTAGCGTTGCGCGTGAAGGCAGGATTGGCCTTGATCATTCTTATGCTGAATATTAATGCCTGAATGGATTAACAATTCCAGAACCTTTGGATTAGTGTTACAAAACAGTGCATTATTACCATAACTGTCTATGTGGTTTAGTTCTATGCCTGCTTCAATCATTGCTTTGACAGCGTCTAATTGGTCGCAATAGAAAAGGGCATTTCTACCACAATAATCAACAGTATTAATATTTATTCCTGAATTTATGCAATTCATAACTTCCTCTCTCGTCTCACTTTGTATTAATATGTTTATCATTTGTTTGGTCATGTTTCTCCCCTTTTTAGGCTGCGAATTTGTTATAAGTTTCATTGTTAGCACTATACTCTTTGATTTTTACGATATCGTCATAGATCCGTGAGAATGAAAACCATGAGATCTCCTTAATTTCTCTCTTCTTGTTTTGATAAATGATATTGCACCCGCGAAACTGGAATGCATTGTTGAAAGTGTCATGGTTTGCTTTTTTGAGAAAATGTACAAATGACTTAATTGTCTCATTCTTGCTTATGTTGTAAGAGAGGAAAGTATGAATAGAAAAGAGGGTTAAGATATTTCTCTGAGTAACCATATGTCGGGAGAAGTAACAAAAGTAAAAATCCTGCTCTTCACTGGCTGTTTTGCTGAATACAGAAAATTGTGGGTTATATAATCTGTAGAGATCTGCATTCTTTTTTGTTTTAGCAAGATAGTTTGTCAGGGTAGGGTAATTGTGTTTTTTCATTTTTTATTCTCCTTTATTGTTTTGGTAAAATGAATATATATTATTAAATAAATATAAATCAAATTTATTTTTAATATTAAAAATTACGCAAGCGTTTTCTTTAATATTTAACTGATTTAAGTGGGTGTTTTTTATGAGGAATATATAAATTTGGCAAAAAGTGCTGTTTTTATTTTATTTAAATAATATGTTTTTAAGGTAAAGGGAGGTTTAAATGGTTTTAATTAGCGAGATGAGAGGTAACTAAATAGCACCATCATAGCGCTAAGGCTTTATGTGAAGAAGTATACTAAATTAATTACATTAGTTCCCCTTGACTACTTTACTGAGGTTAAAGCCAGGGGGAGGGGGGGAGGCATATTTATAATCTTTTCTTTGTAACTGCTTTGTTGGTAACTGGTTGAAGCGCCGTTCGTAAAACCTTTTGCTCTCTCTGTAATTTGTCCTGGAGGATTTCTTCATAAAAGTAGCGTTCTTTTAGCGATTCTATATCAACTTTTATATCATTACGTATTAACCATTTAATTAGCTGTCTTCCTGCATAGTGCGTCAGTAGATATGTACTGCTTATGTAAAACCAAACATGACTAATGTCTGTCAGCTTCTTTAGTTGTAAAATTAATTTTTTAGCGTCGGCATTTGTTGGTGTTATGATACATTTATCACTTATCTCAAATTCATTTTTTTGTTTTATAAGCAATGACAACAGCTCAATTGATTTAAATGTAATGTTCTTGAATACAATTTTTGAACTGTTTGTAAGGTGAATATTACGGATAAGGAAGCGCATGTAGTTATCATTTTTAGATTCCCAGTGCGTATATTTACCAACTATGCTATTATTTTCTGACTGCCAGTGATCGAATGCTGTCTGTCCACTTATATTTTTATGATTAATGTCGCAACCAGCCTCAATTAGTGCATCGTACACATATCCTTCAAATGGAATGAAAAGAAAGGAATTGCCATAGCTATCTTTGGCATGGATATCTAGTCCTGCTTTGATAAGATATTTTATTAACCCAGGTGAAACATTAATATGCTGTATGGCAAGGGTGCCTGACTTGTTTCTGTGGTTTACATTAATTCCATTGCTGACAAGAAGTTCCACCGTCTCTATATTTTGAGCATAAAACAATGCATTGTTTCCGTCATTGTCTAAGTGGTGAATGTCAATGTCAGCGTCAATCATTGCCTGTATAGCTTCGGGTACATTACAGGTAAAAAGAGCAGTTTGACCTTTGTCATTACAGATATTTATATCCACGCCAGCCTTAAGGCAACGAAGGACACCATTTTTTGACTTTACACGGAAGAGGTTATTTTTATTACTTTCGTTTGGTTTCATTTTTTATCTCCTTTCTGTTGTTTTCAAGATATTAATAACACCAGATTTTACGGTATTCAAATTTATTTTTGTTTTATTAAGGGTGTATCTAATTTGGTTTGTTTGAGGTTATTCTTAGCTTAATGGAACATGGGCCGCTAAGGTTATCCTATGTGATGTGGATTAATTATTTTCACAAGATTATTTATCCATGTTTTGGTTTGTGTTTGGATTATTTAAGTAAGTAAAAAGATATTTTAAATGTATGGAAGAATATTGCAGATGGGAGCTAACCTGCATAAAGAACATAATTAGAGGCTAAGATATTAATACTTTGGAAAGTTATGCTATAGGATATATAAAAGATCAAGTAATATAATGGTGATTATTCGTGTTCTTATTGATATTGGAAATTAAATGAGTAGTGTTTTTTATGAGGTTTTTTGCTGTTGATAATGCTTATTAAAATTGGAAGAGCATCCTTTAAGTTATTCGGCTTGAGGATGCTCATTTAAAATTTATGCAGCGGAGTCTTTTTCAACAGCCAGGAAGGGCGAGTTATCAAGTGCTGCAAAAGATGCTTCATTATTTAGAAGTCGGATAAAATATCTCTTTTGATCTTTAGTATTAAGGTTTATTAATCCTCCTGTTAGATCAATATTCCGTTGAAATACAGGGAATTTTTGCATAACTTGTTGTATTTGAGGGGCTGAAACTCCCGTTTTTACTAAGTTCCCTTTTGAAACCATAGCAAGTCTACGCATAAATGCTCTGTCTTTATACATATCCTTGAAAATATCTAATGGCACTGGCATACCTTGTGTATTAACAATTCCAAGGTTTATTATTAATGGCGTTGAGTTATTTGCAAGATTATCTATTACACTTTCTAATCCATACATTCTTTCAAGAAGCTTAATGTTTAGCACATAGTACTTATTCTGAAAAAAGAAGAAGTCAATAGTGTCATTTATATCAATACTGTCATGAGTGATCTTATCTAAGGTTCTGCCATTTAGACTCAAGAAAGATTTTTTTGTTTTCTTATGTAGAGAAACAGGATATTTATGTTGGTAAATGACTACGCTGTTTCCATTACCATCACAAAGGTGGTAAATTACGGCTTTTACCGATGTGAGGCTTTGTGTTGCAAAATCAAACTGTGTTGCATTCCCATTGACACCGAAATTTAGCACGTTGTTCATTTTAGTAAATTCAATTGGGAGGTGATTAATTGCTAAGTGATCATATTCGAAAACTTGCTTATCTCTTTCTAATAAAGTGGATACAAGTGGAACGGCCACTTTACCTCTGTTAGGTTCAATAATATTATTGATTAAGCTTTTAGAAAATGAAGTGGTCAGATCTTTTTCAGCATCAGGTTCAAGGTTAACCTTAAATATATCTATCGTACCTTGAACATCAGCAACAAAAAAAGCTTCACCAGAGATGTGTTTCGATTTTAAAATATTTTCAATGTTAGTGAACATGTCATGACCTCTACACTATTTTAGCCAAATAAGTTTCATCGTCGATTTTTATATACTTTATATTATCTGTACTCTTTAGAACACTGCGGCAGATTACTGTGCATTTTTTCACTCCACGGTCATGAACATTAGCTTTGTATATTCTGAATCCGAGTATTGCAAGTGATGGGTTAGAATAAAACCGGTTTGTCTTTACGTATATTGCGCCGATTACAAATATCATCAATCCTAAATTTAATACAGTTCTCTTACTATCGACATCAGTGAAAACTAAGGGCATTATATAAGTGGTTAAAAACTCTAAATGTTCATGGTTTTCATTGCTAATATCCGAGACAGTGCATGCAACAGACCAACCCGAACCAAAGCTATTTGCAAGGACTATTAAAATAATTGCACCAATAAAAATGAAAATCAAACTAACTATGAAAACGATATTTCTCACTTTCAATGACGAGATTGAGAAAGTAAAGTTTTCAGTAAAAATATAGTCCCACACATTTTTTATCAAAACCTTATCGTAGGACATAATTAATAATGATAAAAATAGAAGCCATAGTGATAGTATATATAGTACTGTTTTAAGATATGGCCTGCTATCCATTAGCTTCTCCTGTATAACTTAAAATAGTTTGTATGTTAAAAATTTAGGGGAATCATTTTCCTAATTCTCCAGCTAAAAGTTCAGCCTGCTTCAAAATGGTCTCTGTGGCGAGCAAGGACATATCGGGTGGATAACCATATTTTTTGAGCAGACGTTTTACAACCACGCGAATTTTTGCTCTTGCTGCTTCTTTCACTGTCCAGTCAAGACTGACATTGTTGCGGATAGCCTCTGTAAGTACGACTGCCAGTTCTCGTAGTTTTTCCTTTTCCATTAACTCGCGAGCACTGTCGTTATCTGCAACAGCAGAATAGAAGGCATATTCATAAGCGCTGAGGTTTAACTGGCTGGCAAGGCTGTCAGATTCCTGGATAGTCTTGGCAAGCTTGATTAGCTCATCAATTACCTCCGCTGCGGTCAGTACCTTGTTCTGGTAGCCATTGATTGCAGAGGTCAGCATATCAATCAGTTTTTTGCCTTGGGTGATACTTTGATTCGAGCGAACCTTAATCTCGTCAGAAAGCAGTTTTTTAAGCGTTTCCAAAGCAATATTTCTGTGTTGGTAATCCTTCATTTCCTGAAGGAATTCTTCAGAAAGAACGGAAATATCTGGCTTTTGTATCCCAGCAGCGTCAAAAATATCAACAACTTTATCGGTAACCAGAGCCTGATCGATAGTCTGTTTTACCCGAACTTCCAGACTGTCATTGTGTTCTTCTTCTGATCCGTCTGAGTTTTCAGTAAATTTATTCAGTCTGGCTTTTACTGCCTGGAAGAATGCTACTTCGGGTGCCGCTTCCATTGCTTTATCGTGCGGTGTCGCCAATGCAAATGCCTGCGACAAGGCTGCAACCGCAGCCAGGAAACGCATTTTACCTTTACCGTTATCCAGCCCTAAAATATGGTTTTCTGATTCAAGAATAATTGTCAGGCGTTGTGAGGTAGTTGCGGCAAAGTAAGCTTTGTAATCGTATCCATGCATCATGCCTTCCAGGATTTCCAGCTTTTCCTGCATGAGCGTTACGGCTTCTTCCTGAACCTCAGCAGGATCTCCACGTCCACCTGCATCAGAGTAAAAGGAGAGGGCTTCTTTTAAATCAGAGGCAATGCCCAGATAGTCAACAACCAGACCGCCTATCTTATCTTTATACACACGGTTCACACGGGCAATTGCCTGCATAAGGTTGTGGCCTTTCATTGGTTTGTCGATATACAGCGTATGCATGCTGGGAGCGTCGAAGCCGGTTAACCACATATCACGCACTATCACCAGTTTCAGCTTGTCGTCGTCATCCTTCATACGGTTAGCCAGAACCTGACGTTCTTTTTTTGTGGTGTGGTGTTTGGCAATTTCTGGCCCGTCAGCAGCAGAAGAGGTCATGACGACTTTTATTATACCGTCATTTAAATCATCGCTGTGCCATTCAGGTTTTAAGGCTATGATTTCTTTATATAGTTCAGCAGCAATACGGCGGGACATGGTAACAATCATGCCCTTACCATGATCGGCATTGGATTTTAAGCGCTGCTCAAAGTGCAGAACCATATCCGCCGCAATCGCTTTAATACGTTTTGAACTGCCAATCAAACCTTCGATTCTGGCCCATTTAGAACGTTCTTTTTGCGTGAGCGTCAGTTCGTCCTCGTTAAACTCATCATCAAAGTCTTCAATAAGCTGACGACCTTCATCACTGATGGCAATTTTGGCAAGACGGCTTTCATAAAAGATACGAACTGTTGCACCATCTTCAACGGCCTGCGAGATATCGTAGATATCAACATAGTTACCAAAAACAGCAGGCGTGTTGACGTCCGTTTTTTCTATGGGGGTTCCGGTAAAGCCGAGATAGGTCGCATTAGGTAAGGCATCACGCATATATTTGGCAAAGCCATAAACAGTGCGCTTACCTGTAACGTTGCCTTCACTGTCTTTCACGTCAACTTCTTTGGCGCTGAAACCGTATTGTGAACGGTGGGCTTCATCAGCGATAACGACAATATTGGTTCTGTCTGACAACAACTCATAGATATTGCTGCCATCATTAGGCTGGAATTTTTGAATAGTGGTAAACACCACACCACCAGAGGCTACGCGCAAATATTCTTTGAGTTCTTCCCGGTTGTCGGCCTGTTTTGGTGTCTGACGAAGTAGCTGGGTCGCGGAAGAGAACGTACCGAATAGCTGATCATCCAAATCGTTACGGTCAGTAATCACAACAACTGTCGGATTATCCAGCGCCAGCACAATTTTCCCGGTATAAAACACCATCGAAAGCGATTTACCGGAACCCTGAGTATGCCAGACTACGCCCGCTTTGCGATCTCCGGTTTTTTGCGCATTAACAAGATCTTTACTGTTACGTCCCTGCTGGCGCAGTGCCACTTCGGCAGAGGGGGAGTCCGCATTCACCGCTGAGGCACGAATAGTGGAAAGAACTGCTGCATTGACCGCGTAGTACTGGTGATAAGCCGCCATTTTTTTAACAGTACGGATACTGATAATCCCTTTGCTGTCTTCATTTTTGCTGGCCTCAAACACGATAAAGTGGCGGATCATATCCAGCAGCGTTACAGGATTAAGCAACCCTTGTAATAAAACTTCAAGCTGTGGTTGGGTACTGGTGGCTTGCGTTTTACCGTTAGCAGTTTTCCACGTCATATAACGACTGAAATCGGCAGAAACCGTCCCCGCTTTGGCTTCCAGCCCGTCAGATATCACATTAAAAGCATTGTAGTTAAACAGACCGGGGATTTGGTTCTGATAGGTTTTAATCTGATTATAGGCACCTGTTACCGTAGCATTTTCGTCAGCGGCATTTTTAAGTTCGATAACGACTAATGGAAGGCCGTTGATGAATAAAATAAGATCAGGTCGGCGGGTATGATTGCCTTCTTTGATGGTGAGCTGATTAATGACCAGAAATTCATTATTAGTGGGATCGTTAAAGTCGATCAGGCAGGCCAGCTCTCCTTGTGTATTACCATCCTTACTGACTTCGATATTGATCCCTTCGGTCAACAGGCGATGAAAGGCCAGATTGTTTGCCATTAGATCAGGTGTGCTGATCTGCATCACCTGTTTCAGGGCTTCCTCACACTTCTGTTCACTAAGGTGCGGATTCAGGCGTTGTAGAGCAATACGCACCTTATCTTCAAGGATAACCTGCTGATAGCTACGTAACGGATTGATTCCACTGGGTTCAATGTCCGGGCCGTAAACATACTCATAGCCCAGCCCTTGCAGGTGCTCAATTGCCATTACTTCAATATCGGATTCGGTCATCTTTGCCATGCGTACTGTCCTTATTGCCGCTTAACCAGAGAGCGGGCTGTACACCCGCATAATTATTTTATGCTACTGATGCGATTGCTTCTTCTGCATACTGAACCCGTACTTCACCGCTCATCAGTTTGGGAAGTAAGGTATCGCGGAGTTTTTCTAAGCTATCAATTTGTTTTGAGTTGTTAATAAGTTTACTTTCAAATGAATCTAATAACTCATTAATTATACGTAGGGAAGCTTCTGTTGGCAGATTAACATTGAACTTCTTAAGATGATCCAAGTTAACTCGTTGTCTGCCAGTTGAACCTTCCATACAGCTTTCTGCATATTCTTTGAAGTCCGGGTTTCGGCACATGATATATGAGATAAAAGGATGGATTTCTTTTTTAGGACGCATAACTATGAATTCGGTAGAACCCCATCCAGTTTCATTGTCGTCTAAAAAATCAATATAGGCCGCTTTCCCATTTTCTAAACATGGGGTAATTCTGGCTAGCAAGGTATCTCGTTTAGTAAATTTAGTTCCTGAAGAAAATGGACGTCTGTAATATCCATTTGCACGAAAAATAACAGTGCTCAGTCCAGCCATGTCCAAATAAGTAGCGTCTTGGCTTTTAATTAAAGTTCGCTTTGGATTAAAGTCAATTATCTGATCTATACTAACTGATACACCAGTGCTATCTAAAATAAACCACTGCCTAAACAGGGTTTCAGCCATAGATTCTAGTGTTTTATTCTGGCGATGAAGCAGGTCTATTTTTTCATCAATAGAATACAATACAGAACTTATAGCAACTTGCTCATTATAAGGTGGCAGAGATATTGGAATTTTTTTAAGGATAGATGATTTAATACCAAAAACGGTTGTGCCGGACGCTCGTGATTCAAGTTCATATTGGCCTTGTTCTGATTGCAACCAATATTTTAGAAATTTATTATCCAGGATGTTTTTATACCCTCTTAGGGTAATAATTCGTTGAGCAAGGGCGACATTTTTATTCTTGATAAGTGCAACTTCACCCAATGGAGCCTCTGTGGTTAAAACAACATCGTTTACTTCTGGATAGCCACGAGTCATCCATAGTGGGTAATCCTCGACCGAAATAAATTCAGTAGGTGTTTGTAAACATCCATCTTTGACAATTTTGGCCGTGATAAGTGGTATGCCTGAACCTGTTTTAACAGGTGTTTTCCCTCTGTAATCAATGAAGTATTCAACAACTTCATCTAAATTTTTAACCACCCATTCACTCATAGTACCACCTTCGCCAGATTTTCAGCGATAGATTTATTTAGACGCGCTTCTTCTTCCAGTTGCGCCTCAAACTCCGCTTTAAGAGCCGTAAACCGTTCTTTAAAGTCGAAATCGTCTTCTTCATCAGCAAGACCAACATAACGGCCAGGCGTCAGCACATAATCAAGTTTAGCAACTTCATTAATGTCTACGGACGCACAGAATCCAGGGATATCTTCATATTCACCACCTTTATTGCGCCAGTTATGGTAGGTATCGGCAATGGTATTGATATCGTCGTCGGAAAGCACTTTGGTACGACGATTAATCAAATGACCAAGATTACGGGCATCGATAAACAGAATTTCTTTACTGCGATCACGATACTGGCTGCTGTTTACACGATCACGACGCATAAACCATAATGCAGCTGGGATCTGAGTATTCAGGAACAGCTTTGCAGGTAAGTTAACGATACAGTCAATCACATTGGCATCTTTAACCAGCGCTGCACGGATATCACCTTCACCAGAATTTTTCGAAGTCAAAGCCCCTTTTGCCAGTACTACCCCTGCCTGACCTTTTGGCGAAAGGTGGTACAGGAAATGTTGCATCCAGGCAAAGTTAGCATTACCAGCAGGTGGGATACCGTATTGCCAACGGGCATCACCACGAAGCTGCTCACCGGACCAGTCGGAAACGTTAAACGGTGGGTTAGCAATGATATAATCAGATTTTAAATCTTTATGGGCATCATTCAGGAATGAGCCTTCACTGTTCCACCTGACGTGTTCAGAGTTTATGCCACGAATAGCAAGGTTCATCTTTGCCAGGCGCCATGTTGTTTGGTTGGATTCCTGACCATAGATAGAAATATCGTCGATATTACCCTGATGAGCTTGAACAAATTTTTCCGACTGGACGAACATACCCCCAGAGCCACAGCAGGGGTCAAAAACTCGGCCTTTGTAAGGTTCCAGCATGTTAACCAGTAGGCTTACGATGGATTTTGGCGTATAGAACTGACCGCCCTGTTTGCCTTCTGCCAGTGCAAATTCACCAAGGAAGTATTCGAATACGTGGCCTAATACATCAGCAGAACGAGCTTTGGCATCTCCCAGTGCAATGTTGCCAATCAGATCTATCAGTTCACCCAGCACAGTGGCGTCGAGGTTCTGGCGAGCGTAGACTTTCGGCAGCACACCTTTTAGCTGTGGGTTACCCGCTTCGATAAACTCCATAGCATCATCAACCAGCTTACCGATTTCGGGTAGCTTGGCCTTAGATATTAGATAGTTCCAGCGTGCAAGCTCAGGGACAAAGAAAATGTTGTAAGCGGTGTACTCGTCTTTATCTTCCGGGTCAGCGCCTGCGAACTCGCCTTCACCAGCCTTCAGCAACTCATAATGAGATTCAAAAGAATCAGAAATATACTTAAGGAAAATGAGGCCCAGCACGACATGCTTGTACTCGGCTGCATCAATGTTCTTACGTAGCTTGTCAGCCGCTTTCCACAGGATGACCTCTAACGGGTCTGTTTTGATTTCTTTAGGTTTTCTGGCCATTAGCGTAACTTTGTGAAGGGGGAAGATGGCTCTATCTTGCCTTAAAGTTCCGCTTGTTACGAGCTTATACAGCGATTAATTATTATCTGGTTTTAGTGTGTTCGTGTAGCTCAGCAAGTGCAATGACTCATGAATAAATGCTTTGTAGCGGGATTGTAGATGTCAGGTCATTGCCGTCAATGGAGCCACTATCATTGGCATAATTGCTGCACAGCCGATGCCACGCGCACATTCGCCAGTTCACTGGGGTTCATCGTGTGTACTACACCAGTACGCAGTCCGGAAAGTAACGGTATGGCAGAATCGCTTGTAAAGACGTTCAAGCGGGATTACGTGTATGTAAATGATCTGCCGGATGCAGTCTCAGTGATGGAAAAATGGCATAATGGATAGAGGATTATAATAATCTGCATCCACACAAGAGGTTGAACATGAAATCGCCACGAGAATATCGTGATGCCATATTAGCAGTTAATTAGCCGTGTCCGTTTTAGCAGGGGCAACTCCAGTATTCAAAAAAGCTTTCTTAGTGCATATGCATGAGATGAATAGATGTACAGGATATGACAAGCCATAGTTATAATTTTTAATGTTTAAAATTCTCCGTTATAGTAGGACATTCCTTGTACATTAAATTCCATCTAAGGTTGAATTTTTAATTTAATAAGGTCGCAATCTAAAATGATGTGTGTGGGGTTGTTTGTAAAATGATTTTTTTATTTTTGATAGTGGTAGTTAAGGGGAGGTAATGTTTGTCTATTCAAAAATATAGATGTTCAAGGTTCGTAGCGGTTTGGTTTCTTTTCTAACCGAAGGGCAGAAAAGCAAGGGGAACTCGAAGAAGCAAGCGCAGCGGCTTCGCAGAGTTAGCCCTTGCTTTAGTTATAAGAGTGAAAGAATTCTTGCAACAGCGACCCTTGCAAGAAATACGTAAAACTTTGCTTATGTTGATCTCATACGCTTCCGTTGCAACGCAGAAGAAGCCCTGAATTGCTGCTTCGATTGTGTGTGAGAAACTCCGTAATCCCCGTAATCAGGTGTTCCAGGAGCATGTCTGTTCTGAGTGAATCATCAGACTTACTTGATCAATTAAGGTCAACATTGCTTTTTCCTTGACTTAACTAAGCTTTTTGAACAGTTGGTCTTGGTGCTTCGCTTACTATGGAGTAATCTGATGTATAGAAAAAATGAAGCAGGGAGTCAGTATATTTATATGTATATCAATAAGTTATCAATCAGGAACTTTAAAAATTTTCGTAATTCAAATTTCTACTTTGTAAAAAACTCAGTAAATACAATCATTGGTGAGAATGCTTCAGGTAAAACAAACCTATTTAATGCCATCAGACTTATTTTAGATGATTCTCTTCCTATGAATTCGAGGATACTCCTTAATGAAGACTTTCATCGTGGCATAGGTGAGCCATTTGGGCATTGGATCATAATCACTCTACATTTTGATGATTTAAGTGAATCTGAAGAAGAACAAGTTCTTGCTAACTATACACTTAACGATGGGAATGATAAATCTATAACAAATGGGAATTATACTTTTATATTCAGGCCTAAGTTTCATATCAGGCAAAAATTGTATGAATTAACAACTGAAAATGCCACGACCAATAAACGACGGATTGCCTTCAAAGAATTTATATCTAATCATATTATATCTAAAGAAACCTATGAAGCTGTTGCATTTGTCAGAACTAAAGTTGATTTCAATGACAATGAAATCTATGAAACTATAGTTGGAGATTTCAATAAATATATTTTCCCTAATCCAAATGATGATGATGCTGGATCTTTAGGAATAAAAAAACCACCTTACTTCGCTTTAGGTAGTGAGGTCGCTTGTACTTATGTTAAAGCACTGCGAAATGTTGTAGCTGATCTTAAATATTATAAGACTAATCCACTCTATAAGCTGTTAACTTTAAAAAGTAAACAAATTGATGATAGAGATGATATCGTTGATAATGTTAAGGAAATAAATTCAAAAATATCATCCATACCTGAAATTGAAAGGTTAAGCAATAAAATATCATCATCATTAATTAATACCGTTGGTTCGACTTATTCACCAAAGATTTTAGTATCATCACAACTCCCAGAAGATTTTACTGAATTAATTCAATCACTTGGCTTAGTGGTTGAAGACTCCTTAGATTATGATGGTTCTGGTCGTATTGATGATTTAAGCCTTGGTGGGGCTAATCTTATTTACCTTGCTTTGAAACTCTATGAATATGAAGAAATTAGAGATAGTGAGGACCATATTACTCATTTTCTGTTAATAGAGGAACCAGAAGCTCATATCCATACTCATATTCAAAAAACATTATTTGATAATTTTAATTTCAAAAATACTCAAGTTTTCGTTTCTACCCATTCAACTCAAATTAGTTCTGTATCCAAGATCTCTTCGATGAACATTTTATCCCGTCAAAAGGGTTATACTGATGTTTACCAGCCATCAAATGGATTAAAACCAAAAGAAATATCATCCATTGAAAGATATCTTGATGCAATTCGTAGTGATATTTTATTTGCAAAAAGTGTAATACTTGTTGAAGGCGATGCAGAATTAATACTGATACCTGCAATGGTAAAGGCGACATTGGGAATCAGTTTAGATGAATTGGGTATTAGTTTAATAAAAGTAGATGGAACTGTATTTACACATATATCAAACCTTTTTAATAAACTTCGTTTAAAGCGAAAATGCGCAATATTGACCGATCTGGATTCGGCATATGTAAAAGAAAGTGATGAAATATTTGATGAGGAATTTGTTCAGTCTTTAGTTAATGCTGAAGTTGATGGGTTAAGAAGACAAGTAGAGTTGGATAAGTATACAAGTGATAATGAATTTGTTAATGCTTATTATGCAACGAATACATTTGAGACTGAAATCATTAAATATTTGCAGAATAAAAAACTATTTATATCAGTAATGAAGACAGCTTATAAGCAAGAAGCAAACTTTAACAAAGCAGTGGCCGAGATCTCATCGACTGATAAGAGAGTTCGTTATAAAAGAGCATTAATGTTCGCAAACAAAATAGGTAAAGGTTGGTTAGCCACGAGTATGGTTGAACATCTTAATGTTAATAATAGAATTCCCGACTATATTTTGAGTGCAGTTAAGTTTGCTCTTGGAGATCGTGAACTTAATACTATATATGAGAAAATACTTTCCTACAATATGTCATGTATGGGGGATGAATGTGAGAAGGAGTTCAATAGCATAAATAGTAAGCCTGATTTAACCAGTAAATTAACACAATATAAAGAATGTTTTAGTGATACTTTTGTTCGCTTCATGGAGTTGTGATATGCCATACAGAAATTTAACGTCAGAACAAATGGATGCGGTTAGATTTGATGGTCACCTATTGTTAACTGCATGTCCTGGTTCAGGTAAAACTAAGACATTAGTTTCAAAGCTATGCTATATATTAGAGCATAAAGAATTATTGAAAGTAGGAAAGAAAAAAATAATTGCTTTAACATATACAAATATAGCAGCAGATACCATTCTTGAAAGAATCATGTCATATGGAATCGATAGTGATTCGTTATGGATTGGTACAATACATAGTTTCTGTCTTAATTGGATTATTAAGCCTAATGTGGATAGAATACCAAGACTTCGGAAAGGTTTTAATGTAATTGATGAGCATGAAAAAGAATTTTTAATTAATGAGATAAAAGGAAAATATAAGTTATCAATTCATGATAAAGTAAATACAGCATTAAATTTAAATTTCAAACCGCTTTATATCTCCGGTCAAAAAGAGCACTCCGTGGTAATGGAATATCATACTTATCTAAATTCTAATAGGTTAATAGATTTCGACTTGATTCTTAATCTATCTTGCCGTCTTCTGGAAAAGTATGATTTAGTATGTGAAAGGATCTCATTGCTTTTAAAACATATTTTGGTGGATGAATACCAAGATACATCTCACGTACAGTATGAAATATTAAGGCTCATAGTTACGAAAAAAAATACTATAATGTCGTTAATAGGGGATCAGGAACAGGCTATTTATACTGGGCTTGGAGCTATTGTAAAGAATAGAACTGAATTAATAGATTTTTTTGAACTTAATGATTTGACAGAGATGAGATTGACCGGTTGCTTTAGAAGTAGTCAATCAATTATTGATTTTTATAGTAAATACAAAGATGAACCATATAAAATCAATTCTCTTTCAGAATATAAAGAGTTTAAATCAGTTCTTGTCACTGAAAATACAATAGACTTTACACAATTATCATCATACATTTCAAGTGTAATTAACACTCATTTGGGAAAAGGTACTCCTCCTAATGAAATCGCTGTTTTGTGTCCAGGTTGGTTTGATGTAATTAAATTATCCAATGAAATTATTGCTCTTAACCCTCATTTTGAAATAGATGGAGTAATGGTTTCTCCAATACCTAAGAGTAATGAGAACTTTTGGTTAAACCTGATTAAATTGCTTTTAATTAAAAAAATACCTAATAATTTCAATCTGAGACAGAAGTTGCTTCGTGATTTTCATAAGCAATTATACAGTTTCGAACCATGGACTGAATCTTTATCCTCAAAGCAAATGATGAAGTGGGTAAATAAAATAGCTATTACAGTTGATTATGACTGCGATATTTCTGATTGGATAAGTAAAGTGATTAATTGTTTTTGTGACTATGTACATATTGATTGTAATTCTGAAAGCTATTACTTTAAAGAAGCAGAATCTTTGATTAATGCCACTCAAAAAAGAATGAATAAGTATAAGATGACTTATAAAGCAAATGACTTACATTCATTTTTCAATTCAAAAAGTGGTATTAAAATAACGACTTGCCACTCTACAAAGGGTGATGAATTTGAAGTGGTAATATGTACAAGTCTACTTAACGGTAAAATACCAAACTGGAATGACATTAGAGGATGCAGTCATGAGCATCAAAATTATGTTGCTCGCAGACTTCTCTATGTCATTTCATCACGAGCAAAAAAACATTTATATATGATATCTGAATCAGGGTGTAAAACCAAAGGAGGATATCCATATAAGGTTACACCTCAATTATGATTTTTCATTTCATCTCTATAACAATGAAAAGGTTTAGGGAATTTTTTCATTGTTATGACACTTGACATTTAAAATATATCCTCTATCTAATATTTAGCAATAATGAAAATAAAAGGTGCACCATAATGGTTAAATATAAAAAAGCATTCAATGAAGTTAATGTGCTAATGAGTGAGATACTTGACAAATTAAATATAACATTGGAGGAAACTGATTTATTTCCTACGGAAGATATATTTAGAATAGTTGTAATGAAAATCGAGGTTGATAACTTAAAGTTAATATCCTCTATTTTTACGAATGATGAATATCATGAGGTTAAAGAGGGTATGACACCCGCAGTGAACAAATTCATGCATTGGTGGGGAGATAATCTTGATTGTGATAATATTAATATACCGGCTTTAATTGCAAAAATAGAGGAAAGCGTTCTTTCTCCAGTTATGTCAGAAAATTCAAAAAGTGAAATAAAACAGAACAAGAAAAGACTTTGATTTTTTTTGGTAAAAATTTTCTGAATCCATGGAGAATATCATACTCATAATTTAATAAAACCTATGTAAAAGCGATATCTTTATCGCTTTTTTAATTTGTAGCTCATTTGTAGCCTGGGTTTAATGAATTGATTTATATTAATTTAAAATCAATAGGTTAAGGTTGTTAATCTATACTGCTGCATCATGGGCGTATGGGCGTCGAAATTTTCTATTTCACTCATGGGGTTATGTCCGGTTCCCTGATATTAAATGGGGTGTGATGGTTTTTATTTTCGTTGTAATCACATAAGGCGCACATGATACCGGAGTTAATCATTTCAGGGGAAGAAGCGAACGGCGAGTTCTTGATGCTGGTTCCGGGAAAGATGCTGTTTTGCAGCTTTTGCGTGATGCTTATGAAGCAAGTACGCAAAATTGCGTCGGTTGAATAAACCTCCTCCTTCAGAGCCATAGTCCCCTTTCAAATTAAGTTTTAATATAAATACACCTTAAGAGTATGGAGGCAGCATGTCCGGCAAGCGTATCTCTCGTGAAAAACTGACGATTAAAAAAATGATCGATCTTTATCAAGCGAAATGCCCGCAGGCGTCAGCGGAGCCGGAGCATTACGAGGCGTTGTTTGTTTACGCGCAAAAGCGGCTGGATAAATGTGTGTTCGGCGAAGAGAAACCAGCCTGTAAGCAGTGTCCGGTGCACTGTTACCAGCCAGCAAAGCGTGAAGAGATGAAACAGATTATGCGTTGGGCCGGGCCGCGAATGCTGTGGCGTCATCCGATCTTAACCGTGCGTCATCTCATCGATGACAAGCGTCCGGTGCCAGAACTGCCGGAAAAATATCGTCCGAAAAAAACTCGTGAATAGTATGCCGGACAGGCAGATCTGTCCGGCAATTTGCAGTTAAATCAATGCCGATTTATCAATTCCAAGCCGCTTCATCCGTGACAGCAAGGTCGTGCGTTTCAGCCCCAGACGTTGCGCAGCGCCTTTAGGCCCGGCAACCACGCCGTTGGTTTCTTTCAGCACGCGAACAATCAACTGATATTCATCTTCGCCCTCCTGGGCGACAACCGTTGCGGCAGGCGGCGTTTCAGGTTCCGGTAAAACAATATCTGGCAATGACAGCTGCAGCACGTTACCGCGTGTTAGCAATACCGCGCGCTCAATGACGTTTTCCAGTTCGCGTACGTTACCCGGCCACTCCATGTTGCTCAAGGTGCGCAGCGTCTCGGCAGGAATGCTGTCGATATTGCGCCCCAGACGACGGGCAATTTTGAAGGTAAAGGCTTTCGCCAGCAGCGGAATATCTTCCGGACGCTCGCGTAGTGGCGGCAGGTGAATCGGGAATACGTTCAGGCGGTAATAGAGATCGCTACGGAACTCACGGTCGGCGACCATTTTTTTCAGATCGCGGTTAGTCGCGGCGATTAGACGCACGTCCGTCTGAATGATTTTGTTGCTGCCGAGACGTTCAAACTCCTGTTCCTGTAATACACGCAGCAACTTCGGCTGTAACTCCAGTGGCATATCGCCCACTTCGTCGAGGAACAGGGAGCTTTTATCCGCCAGTTCAAAACGACCGATACGCTGGGCGCTGGCACCGGTAAAAGCCCCACGCTCATGACCAAACAGATCGCTCTCCAGCAATCCGGCAGGCATCGCCGCGCAGTTCATTTTGACCATGCGGCGATTATTACGCCCACTGAGATTATGGATAGCGCGGGCAATCAGCTCTTTACCCGTGCCAGTTTCACCGAGGATCAGCACGGTACTGTCACTTTGCGCCACCATTTCAACTTGTTTAAGCACGCTGTACATGGCTTCGCTGCGGCCAATAATCTCGCCAAATTCACTATCAACATTGTTGAGCTGCTCGGTCAGGGCGAGGTTTTCATCAACCAGCCGTTCTTTCAGACGATGGATTTCCTGATAGGCGAGGGCGTTATCGACAGCGATTGCCACACGTTCGGCAATCTGGCGCAGTAAATTCAGATTGGTAGTGGTAAACACTTTCTCTTCGCATTGCGCCAGTTTCAGCACGCCCAGCATGGTGTCGCCAGACATCAGCGGTAACAGGCACAAGGTTTGAATCTGGTTGCCCCAGGTATCGAACAACATGCGTTCATAGGGGGCTAAATCATCCCGCTCGTGGAGATTAATCAGCAGCATCTCTTTACTTTTGAACACGCGTTCGGTGAGGGTTCCGGCTTCATCGACTTCGCTCTGTTCGTGGGCGGGATGTTGTTTATCAAGATAGTGAGTGGAGTAGATGTTGAGTTTGTTTTTACGGTGGCTGCGTAAGACGATACTGATATCGTCAATATCGAAATAGTAATGGATTTCTTTGGCGACTTCGCTGACCAGTTCGTCCATATCCAGGCGGGAAAGCACCGCGTTGGTGATGGCGACCAGGATGCGGAAGTTATCGCGTTCCCGGCATAACAACTCATAGTCGACATTGTTAACGACGCGACTCTGGATTTGTTCGGTGACGACAGAAACGATCTGCGTAAATGTTTGCAGACGATTGAACTCTTTTTCGCTCCAGGGGCGATCGTCATAACGAATAAATTCACAGCCACCAAAAATATGCCCTTCCGCCGCCAGTGGCATCAGGCAATAGTGACCAAATTTTGGGTATAGCCCACCTGCGGCCAGCTGCGGCCAGGTTTCACAAAATTCTTCGTAACTGCAATGCAGCGTATCAGGGCGCGACAAAATGCTGCGTACCGGACCGTGTGCCAGAACAGTTTCGTCTTCATATTTAATGGGGGTGTCTTTTTCACGCGATGCGTAATAAGACGCACGTTGAGTCTGCGCTTGCCACAACACAATAGCCGCGTTGTCGGCGAGCGCAGAACGCTTTACCAGTTGCGAAAGAGCCTCACACAGCGAGACCAGATCGGGCTGCTGCAATAGTGTCCGAGTGATGTCGAACAACCCTTGCTGTCCGAGATCACTCATCGGTGTATATGACATTTTGTTCTTCCAGGAAAGCACCGCAAAGCGGTGCAAAAGGTCATTGACTAACTATAGGAGATTTAGAATTTTATTAGCATATACGCGGAAGCGGTTCGGCGTGTGGTAAATCGAGGGTTCGTTTCACACCATACAGACCGGCAAGACGAACACCTTTACGTTCCACCACTTCACCAATTAGCGCCGCGTCTTTCCCCAGTGGATGGGAATGTAACGCTGCCAGCACTTGCTCTGCTGCGTTGCGTTCAACAGCTATTACTAGTTTGCCTTCGTTGGCAAAGTTAAGGGCGTCCAGTCCCAGCAGTTCGCAAACGCCGCGCACAGCAGGTTTAACCGGCAGTGCTGATTCAGAAATTTCAATACCACAACCGCAGGCTGCCGCGAACTCATGAACCACCGCGTTTACACCACCACGGGTGGCATCACGCAGCGCTTTCACGCCGGGAATGTCACGCAGCGTCTGAATAAGCGGCGTCAGCACCGCGCAGTCGCTGACCAGTTCACCATCCAGCCCCAGTTGTTCACGCAGGTTTAGGATAGTCGCCCCGTGGTCGCCGAGTGTACCGCTCACCAACAATACATCGCCTGCGGTTAGCGTCTGTGCGCCCCAGTGAATATTCGCCGGAATTGCGCCCATACCAGCGGTGTTGATAAACAGTTTATCTGCCGCGCCGCGTTGTACCACTTTAGTGTCACCGGTGACGATGGCAATGCCTGCCGCGCGGGCGGTTTCTGCCATGCTGGTGACCACGGCTTTCAGCGTCTCCATCGGCAATCCTTCTTCGAGGATAAAGCCACAGGAGAGATAGCGTGGAATAGCGCCACTGACCGCAACGTCATTCGCGGTGCCGCAAATCGCCAGCTTGCCGATATTGCCGCCGGGGAAAAACAGCGGGTCAATGACGTAGCTGTCGGTGGAAAACGCCAGGCGGTCGCCTTCCGCCACCAGCTGCGCCAGCTCAAGACGCGCCTGGTCTTCCTGTTCAGCCAGCCACGGGTTGGCAAAGGCTTCCATAAACAGGCTGTTGATTAATTGCTGCATCGCCTGGCCGCCGCTGCCATGGGCGAGTTGGATATTATTCACGCTTCACTCTCCTGCTGACGATACTGATACCACGCGGCGCAGGCTCCTTCGGAGGAGACCATCAGCGCGCCAAACGCGGTTTGAGGATTACAGGTGTTACCAAACAGCGGGCATTGATGCGGCTTACATTTGCCCGTCAATACTTCGCCACAACGTGCGCGCGGGTCGTCGCAAACCTGCTGCGGTGCCGGGCGGAAATGCGCTTCGGCATCGAATCGCTGATAATCCGGCGTCAGGTGTACGCCAGAGGATTCAATCACGCCTAAGCCGCGCCATTCGCTGTCGCCGTTGACACAGAACACATCGGCAATCGCCTGTTGGGCCAGCAAGTTACCGGCATCCGGCACCACCCGGCGGTACTGGTTCTCTACCTTGCTGTGGGCCGCTATTTTCTGCTCCACCAGCATCACCACGCCTTGCAGTAGATCAAGCGGTTCGAAACCAGCCACCACCAGCGGACGATGAAAATCGCTGGCGATAAAATTATAGGCGTCGGTGCCGATAACCATGCTGACGTGACCGGGCGCGAGGAACGCATCGATACCATTGTCCGGCTCTTCAAGCAAACTGCGAAGCGTAGGGATAAGCGTAATATGCTGGCAGAAAAAGTAAAAATTCTGCACATCGCGCGCTTTCGCCTGTTGCAACGTGATGGCGGTGGTCGGCATGGTGGTTTCAAACCCTAAGCCGAAGAACACGACTTTGCGGGTTGGATTCTCCTGCGCCAGTTTCAACGCATCCATGGGCGAGTAAACGATGCGCACATCGGCACCGCGTGCTTTTGCCTGCAACAGCGATCCCTGTTTCCCCGGCACGCGCATGGCGTCGCCAAAGGTACAGAAGATGACTTCCGGATGGCTGGCAATCTCCACGCAGGTGTCGATTCTACCCATCGGCAGTACGCACACCGGGCACCCCGGACCGTGGATAAACTCAACGTTTTCCGGCAGTAACTGGTCGAGGCCGAATTTAAAGATAGCGTGGGTATGACCGCCACACACTTCCATAATCCGCAGAGGGCGTTCGGCGGTGTAAGAGAGATGTGAAGCACGTTCGCGCAGATGCTCAATTAACTGCATCACCTGTTCCGGCGCGCGATATTCATCAACAAAACGCATTATTTTTCCTCGCCATACAACAGCGCGCCGACATCCGGCTCAACGTCAAACATGTTTTGTAAGG
>OHAJ01000492.1_pt1 | contig 29273 bp, 29 predicted proteins | sample 1577101 | NCBI WGS metagenome assembly OHAJ01 (sample SAMEA3541531, study PRJEB24748) | human gut metagenome | biome: human gut; feature: human-associated habitat; material: faeces | place: China | collected 2012
ATGGCGCAGGGCCCTTCGTTTTCGCGTGCCATGGGCGGCGTAGGACTCGGATTCATCAGACGATTCGCGACGCTGATGCCAACGCACAAGGCTCCACCACTATGGCCGATCTCATGGCTGGTCTGCCGCCATTGCTTCTCGGAACATATACGCCGAAGATCGATGCCAAGGGCCGTATGGCGCTTCCGGCCAAATTCCGCTCCCAGCTGGGGCAGGGCCTGGTCATGGCCCGAGGCCAGGAACGGTGCGTGTACCTGCTGCCGTTCGACGAATTTCGACGTATCGCCTCGCAGATTCAGCGTGTGTCGGTGGGAAACAAAGCCGCCCGCGAATACCTGCGTGTGTTCCTTTCCGGTGCCGTCGACCAGCAGCCGGACAAGCAGGGCCGCGTGCTGGTGCCGCAGATGCTGCGCGATTACGCCAATCTGGGTTCCGACGTCGTGGTGATCGGCGTTGGCACCCGTGCCGAACTGTGGAATAAGGACACGTGGGAGTCCTACCTCGCCGAGAAGGAAGAGGGATATTCCGATATTGCTGACGATGTGTTGCCGGAGGTGGAATTCTGATGGTTGATGTGGCGAATATTCATCTGCCGGTATTGCTTGACGATTGCGTGAACCTGATGGCACCTGCCCTGGAACATGAGAACGCCATCGCAGTGGATTGCACCCTGGGCCTTGCCGGCCATTCCATCGCCTTCCTCAAGGCCGCGCCTCAGGCTCGGCTCATCGGCATTGACCGTGACAGTGAAGCGCTGGGGCTGGCCACCGAACGTATGGAACGGGAGGGGCTCGCCGATCGATTCATTCCGGTGCATGCCGCCTTCGATCAGCTCGATCAGGTGTTGGCGGACCAAGACATCGAACGCGTGGACGCCGTATTCATGGATCTGGGATTATCCAGCCTGCAGATCGACGAAACCGATCGTGGCTTCTCCTATTCGCATGATGCGCCGCTGGATATGCGCATGGACGTCAGCCAAGGGCAAACTGCGGCGGATTTGCTCAATTCCGCCAGCGAACAGGAGCTGTGCCGCATCATCCGCGATTACGGCGAGGAGAAGTGGGCGGCACGCATTGCGCAGATGATTTGCGAGCACCGCGCGAAAAAGCCGATGGAGACGACGTTCGACCTTGTGCACGCGGTGGACGCGGCGATTCCCAAGGCGGTTCGCCGCAAGGACGACGGCCACCCCGCGCGCCGCACGTTCCAAGCCATCCGCATTGCCGTCAACGATGAGCTTGACCCGCTGGACAAGGCAATTTGCGACTTCGTGGACTGCCTGAAGCCCGGCGGGCGGATGCTCGTCATCACCTTCCATTCGCTGGAGGATCGACTCGTCAAGCGCTGCTTCCAGCGGCTGCAAAACCCGTGCACCTGCCCGCCGAAAGCGCCGATTTGCACCTGCGGCAAAAAGCCGGTCGTGAAGATTTTGGCGCACGGCGCGGTCGCCCCGACGGAGGAGGAAGTCGCCCGCAACCCGCGCGCGCGTTCCGCCAAGCTCCGCGTGGCGCAGAAGCTGGAGGTGCTGTGATGCCGACGCTCTATGTGGTGGGCACGCCCATCGGCAATTTGCAGGACATGACCCCGCGCGCCATTGATACCCTGCGCCGCGTCGCGCTGATTGCCGCCGAGGATACCCGCGTGACGAAGAAACTCCTGACCGTTTTTGATATTGACACGCCCCTGACCGCTTGCCATCAGCACAATGAGGACACGAAGGGCGCGTATCTGGCGGACAAGATGCTCTCGGACAATATCGACATCGCCCTGACGACTGACGCGGGCACGCCCTGCATTTCCGACCCCGGCTACGCGCTGGTGAAGGCGTGCGTTGACCGCGGCATTGAGGTGCTGGCGATTCCGGGCTGCTGCGCGTCCATTTCCGCCTTGTCCGTCAGCGGATTCGACACGCGCGAGTTCGCGTTCTACGGCTTCCTGCCGCGCGAAAAGAAGGATTTGCGCGAGAAGCTCCTTCAAATGGCGCACCAGGTGCCGATTGCGGCGGTGCATGAGTCGCCGTTCCGCGTCGTTGAGCTGGTTGAAGTGGTTTGCGATACGCTGCCGGGCTGCCGCATCAGCGCATCCTGTGACCTGACGAAGCTGCACGAAAAGACGATTCGCGGCGACGCGGCGGACGTGCTGCGCCAATTGCGGGAGAATCCGAAGGCGGAAAAGGGTGAATATTGCCTGATTCTGGATTTCCATGACGTGCGCCTGCCAGAGGAAAAATCCCCCGCGGCGGATGTAAGCCTTGAAGCGCGCCTGATTGACGAAATGGTGCGGAACGGTCTGACGTTGCGGGACGCGCAGAGCGAACTCGTGCTGGACGGCGAAAAGAAGAACGCGGTCAAGGCGGCGGCGCTGCGGCTGAAAAAGCTCTTTGAGGAGGACGACGCATGAAGACGGTAAACGCGCAGACCATCACGGAGACGATTGCGCATTTGTGCATCGACGCGAACCGCAATCTGCCCAAGGACGTGGCGGAGGCGCTCCATCAGGCGGAGGAGACCGAGCCTTTCGCGCCCGCGAAGGACTTGCTTTCTCTGCTGACGAAAAACGAGCAGATTGCCCGCACGACGCAGATGCCCATCTGTCAGGATACCGGCATGGCGGTCGTCTTTGCCGATGTCGGGCAGGACGTGCATATTGCGGGGGATTTCGCCGAGGCGGTCAACGAGGGCGTTCGCCGCGGCTATGTGGAGGGGCTGCTGCGCAAGAGCGTTGTCGGCGACCCGCTCCGGCGCGTCAACACGGGCGATAACACCCCCGCCGTCCTCCATACGCGCCTTGTGCCGGGCGATACGCTGACGCTGACCGTCGCGCCCAAGGGCTTCGGGAGCGAGAATATGAGCCAATTGCGGATGCTCACGCCCGCCAGCGGGATTGACGGCGTGAAGCGCTTCGTGCTGGACACCGTGCGCGCGGCGGGCGCGAACCCCTGCCCGCCGATGGTGCTGGGCATCGGCATCGGCGGCGACTTCGAGCAGGTGGCGGAGAACGCCAAGCGCGCGCTGATGCTGCCGCTGGGCACGCCGAACCCCGACCCGTTCTACGCGCAACTGGAAGAAGAGCTGCTTGAAGCCATCAACCAGACCGGCATCGGCGTGCAGGGACTGGGCGGACGCACAACGTGCCTGGGGCTGCACATTATCGCCGCGCCGACGCACATCGCGGGTCTGCCCGTCGCCGTCAACGTCAGCTGCCACGTCACGCGCCACGCGACGGCGGTGCTGTGAGAAAGGGGAGAATGCTATGCGAAAACTGACCACCCCCTTGACGGAAGAAGACGTGAAGTCCCTCCACGCGGGGGATCACGTCCTGCTCTCCGGCGTGGTTTACACCGCGCGCGACGCGGCGCACCTGCGCATGGTGGATTTGATCCGCGCCGGCAAGCCGCTTCCGGTGGACTTGGCGGGTCAAGTCATCTACTACGCCGGCCCGACCCCCACGCCGCCCGGACGTCCCGTTGGTTCGATTGGACCTACCACCTCGACGCGCATGGATTCCTCCACCCCGACGCTCTTGCAGCACGGTCTGCGCGGCATGATTGGCAAGGGCAGCCGCTCCCCGGCGGTGATGGCGGCGATGCAGAAATACCCGGCGGTTTACTTCGCCGCGGTCGGCGGTGCGGCAGCGCTGATGGCGGAGTGCGTCACGTCGCTGGAGGTCATCTGCTGGGACGATCTTGGCCCTGAATCGGTCAAGCGCCTGACCTTGAAGGATTTGCCCCTTGTCGTTGCCGCGGACTGCTACGGGCAGGATGCGTTCACGCTGGGGCAGAAGGCGTATCTCGAAGGGCAAAATGAAGCATAATCGCGGATGAAATGCCACACACTAAAAACGCGCCTGTCACACCCCATTCGTGACAGGCGCGTTCTCTACCATCAGCCAGTTTTCCCAAATCCGCCGCCAGTGTGCGGGAAAATCATCGCGGGGCACGTCCGCGTCCGCCACAAGCGGCACTTCCGCAATCACCTCGCCGCCGCTGATGAGCCGCGCCACGCCAAGTGGTGTCCCGCGAATCACCGGCGCGTCGAGCTCCTCGCTGCCCAAGTCAATCTCGATGCTTGGAATCGCCCCCTGCATGACGACGCCGCGCAAATCCGCCGCCAGCACCGCGTGGACGCTCGCGCCGCCCGAATGCGTCACGGGCAGCGTCCGCAGCGATTCGCCCGCGTTCAGCATCGTCACGGATTCGTATCGCTGGAATGCCCTGTCCATCAGCCGCGCCGCCTCGTCGAACCAGTCCGGGCAGTTCAGCACCACCCCGATGATGCGCATTCCGTTCCGCTCCGCGCCGAACACCAGGCACCGCCCCGCCTTGCGCGTATAGCCCGTCTTGATGCCCGTCGCACCCTCGTAGGTGGCCAGCAGCTTGTTCTTGCTGCTCAGCACGCGGCTGTACGGCCGCCCCTCCCACGGAATCGTCGCGCGGCGCGTGGAGACAATTTCCCGGAAGAGCGGCAGCGTCATCGCCTGACGGCTAATCAGCGCCAAATCGTGCGCGGTGGTGTAATGCCCGTCGCAGGGCAAGCCGTGCGGGGTCAGAAAGACGGTGTTTTGGCAGCCAAGCTCCGCTGCGCGCGCCGTCATCATCCGGCAGAATTCCTCCGCCGTGCCGCCAATGTGTTCCGCAATCGCGACAGCGGCGTCGTTGCCGGACGCCAGCATCAGCCCGTAGAGCATCTCGCGCAGGGACAGCGTTTCTCCCTGCGAAAGGTAGATGCTCGTCCCCGGTACACCGAAGGCATTGCGGCTGCACGTCACCGGGTCGCCTAAATTCCCGCGCTCAAGTGCCAGCAGCGCCGTCATCACCTTCGTGGTGGATGCCATCGGCAGGGGCGTTTCCGCGTTGTGGCTAAGCAGCACCCGCCCGGACGCTTCGTCGATGATGATGCACGCCTTCGCGCTTGTGGCGACTTCCTCCGCCTGTGCGCGCGGAATCAGCAGGAGGACGAGCAGCAGCGTCAAGAGGGGAAAAAGGAGTCGTTTCAGCTTCATGCTTTGCCTCTTTATTCATGCGTCAGGAAAGACTTCACATCCTCGACGACCGTCGGAATCAGGTCGACGACGCGGTCGGCGACGCTTGAACAGGTCGCGGGGAGCATCCGCACGGTGTCGCCAGAGAGGACGAGAAACCCAACCGGCTGCACGGATACGCCCGCGCCGCTGCCGCCCGCGAAGGGGAAATCCGGCGCGTCTTTCGCAGGCTTGTCGGCCGGCAAATCGCCGCCCGCGGTCATGTAGCCGAACGTGACGCGGCTGATGGGGATAATCGTGCTGCCGGAAGATGCCTGCACCGGATGCCCGACGACGGTGTTCACGTCCACCATGTCCTTCATCGACGACATGGCGGTCTGCATCAGTTCGCTGATGGGATGTTCCATGAGGATGCCTCCTTCCACGCGGTCAGCGCCATCGCCGCCGCAACGATGATTGTCCCCAAATGCAGGAAGATTATGCACCGCGCCGCCAAAACTGTCTGTTCATGCAGGAAATCAGGTGCAATGGCGATGCGGACTTTTTCACGGCAGTTCGCCGGAATCAGCAGCCGAATCTGCCGCAGGAACGCCGTCGTCAGCGCCGTCGCCGCCGGATCGCGCAGGGCGAGGGAGACGTGGACGAGCAGCTGCTCCAGCGCGGTTTGGCGCATCAGCAGGCGCACGGGGCGCTTGAGTTTGGGCAGGGCGCGCAGCAGCGCCTTGCCTTTTTGAAGCTGCTGGGCGGACGGGGGTTTAGGGCGCATCGGCGCTTGCGAATGGTCAAAGCGCAGGGGAATGCCCCAGATGCGCAGGAAAATCCGGAAGCGCGTGCCATGCTCCTGCCGAATTTCCGCGCGGCAGGAGATGGGGGTCACGAGCAGCAGAAGCAGCATCAGCAGGGAAATCCACATGGGCAGTCGCCTCCCGCGAAAATGATTGACGAAGCACCGAAAACAGGGTATAATGGTACTATTCTGATGAATCAGGGGGATTGCAAGGATGATTGGTCTGATTGGCGCCATGGCGGTGGAGGTGGAGGCACTCGAAAAGAAGCTCGAAGGGCGCAGGGAAACGACGATTGGCATGGATACGTTCGTCAGCGGCAAGCTGTTCGGGCAGGACGCGGTATTGGCGGTGTGCGGGCCGGGCAAGGTGAACGCGGCGGTTTGCACACAGAAGATGATTACGGCGTTTTCGCCGGATTGGGTGCTGAATCTGGGCGTCGCGGGCGCGGGCGCGGACGGCGTGCGCATCGGCGACCTCGTGGCGGCGACTGCCGCCGTGCAGCACGACGCGGACACGTCCCCCTTGGGCGACCCGGTGGGCATGGTCAGCAAGGTGAATCTCGTCGAGCTGCCCTGCGACGAAGAACTCCGCGCGCGCCTTGTGGCGGCGGCGAAAAAGGCGAATCTGACCGTTCATGAAGGCATTATTGCCACGGGCGACCAGTTTATACACGACGGCGCAACCCGCGCGCGCATTCATCAGCTCTTTGGCGCCTTGGCGGTGGAGATGGAGGGCGGCGCGGTGGCGCATGCCTGCCTGCTCAATGGGGTCAAGTGCGGCGTACTGCGCTCCATCAGCGATCAGGCGGATGGCCACAGCGACATGGACTATCCGACCTTCACGGCGCTGGCGGCGGCGCACTCCCAGCAGGTGGTGGAAAACCTGCTCCGCGCATGATCGCCTACATCACGGGCGCGTCAAGCGGGCTTGGCGCGTACACGGCGCAAGCGCTGGTGGACGCGGGCTGGACGGTCGTCGCGGGCGCGCGCTCGTTCACGGGGGAAACCGACGGGCGCATGACACGTCTGCCGCTGGACGTGACGCGGGACGACAGCGTGCGCGATTTTATGGAACGCGCGAAGCAAATCGGCGCGCCGGATGCGGTCATTCACTGCGCGGCGGTGCTGTGCTTCGGCTCGTGCGAAGAGACGACGCTGGCGGATTATGCCCGTGTGATGGAGACGAATTTCCTCGGCATGGTGCGCGTGAATCAGCAGGTACTGCCGCTGATGCGGGAAAAAGGCGGCGGCAAAGTGGTGCTGTTTTCGTCCATCAACGGGCTGATGGGGCTGCCGTTCCAGAGCGCCTACACCGCCAGCAAGCACGCCATCGAGGGCTACGCGGAGTGCCTCGCGCAGGAGGTGGCTCCCTTCGGCATTCAGGTGATGCTGATTGAGCCGGGCGACCACCGCGGCGGCTCGTCGCGCTGCCGATTGACCTCCGCCGCGATGACAGACGCATCCCCCTACTGGGCGGATTTCTGCAAGGGAACGGAAGCCATCCGCCGCGACGAGGAAAACGGGTCTGACCCGGCGAAACTGGGACGGCGCGTCGCGGAGCTTCTCACGCGCGAGAAGCTGCCGTTCCGCAAGAAAATCGGCAGTCCGGCACAGATGCTCGCCCCCGCGCTGCACAAAGTTCTGCCCGGACGCGCCATGAACCGCATTCTGCGCCAATATACCCTTGGTGGCAAATAATTCGCCAAATTATCATTGCATTATTGTGTTTCTCGAAAAAATGCGGTATAATAGAGCAGGATCGACACATGAATTTGGAGGCTTGAAGGATGTACAAGCTCTTACTGGCGACGAATGACCCGGCGGTTGTCGAAGCGTTCAGCGCAGTCAAGTGGGAAGAACTCGGCTTTAAGCAGCCGCGGGTGGTCTCCACGGCGGAGGAAGCGCTGAGCAGCTTGCGCGTCAACCATGCGGACGCGGTGGCAATTGGGCTGCCGAAGGAGCAGGATGACCTGCTGGTTGAGCAGCTGCTGGAGAAAAATCCGATGCTGCCGATTATGGCGGTCAGCACGAAGCCCGGCGTGATTGAAAGCTATGCCGTGGAACTGCGCCGACTGCTGGGGCGCATCAACGCCGATGTGAGCAACGATGCGTTTTCCACGGCGGACTTGCTCAAAGAGTGCCGGCATGAGTTTTTCCGCGCGCTGATGGACGGCAGGGCGACGTCGGAGGAGGATGTGCTGCGCCATTTGCGGCTCATCCGCAGCAAGATGGATCCGACAAAGCCGTGCGTGGTCGCGGAACTGGAAATTCCGGCGGATAACGACTTCCTGCGCGGCCGCTGGCAGTACGGCAGCGACCGGCTGGAAGTGGCGCTGCGCAACATTTTCGGTGTTGAGGCGCACGGGCTGCGCATTCTCGCCTGCGTCCTGCCCGGCGACCGCATTGTGCTGCTCGGCTGCCCGATGCTCTTCCACGAAGGCCCGGACGAGGACGCGTCGATTACCGGCATCCTGTCCGACCACATCCGCGACAGCATTGAGCATGTGGACGAGTATATGGGCATTGACCTGCGGATTGCATCGATTCGCGTGCTGCCGTGCCTGACGGCGCTCGCGCATAAAGACTGATGGCGTAACATACAGTTATGATTAGACAGCAAGGAGGCAAATCATGGGCATTTTTGACAGCATCGGCAACATCGTCCGCGGACAGTTGATTGATGTCATTGAGTGGACGGACAGCACGAACAACACCATCGTCCACAAGTACGACATGAACGGCAAGGAAATCATGATGGGCGCGCAGCTGACCGTCCGCGAGAGCCAAGTGGCGATTTTCGTCAACGAAGGCAAGCTGGCGGACGTGTTCCAGCCCGGCCGCTATGAGCTGTCCACCGCCAATATGCCGGTGATGACGGCGCTGAAGGCGTGGAAGTTCGGGTTCAACAGCCCGTTCAAGTCCGACGTGTACTTTGTGAACACCAAGCAGTTCCTTGACTGCAAGTGGGGGACGACGAACCCCGTCATGATGCGCGACGCCGAGTTCGGCATGATTCGCCTGCGCGCGTTCGGCGCATATTCCTTCCGCGTTGCTGACCCGGAGGTTTTCCTGCGCGAGGTGTTCGGCACAAGCAGCGAATACACGGTGCAGGACGTCGAAGGGCAGCTCAAGCGCACGCTGGTGTCCGGTCTGTCCGACGCGATTGCGGAAAGCAAGCTGCCCGCGCTCGATTTGGCGGCGAACTACGACGAAATCGGCGATTATGCGCTCAAGACCATCAACCCGCGCATTGAGAAGCTCGGCTTGACGCTGGCGTCGTTCGTCATCGAGAATATCTCCCTGCCTGAAGAAGTCGAAAAGACGATGGATAAGCGCACGTCCATGGGCGTGCTGGGCGACATGAACCGCTACACGCAGTATCAGGCGGCGGAAGCGATGCGCGAGGCGGCGAACAACCCCGGCGGCATGGCGGGCGCAGGCGTCGGCATGGGCGCAGGCGTGGCGATGGGTCAGGCGTTCGCACAGGCGATGCAGGCGACGCAGCAGCCCGCCGCGCCGGTTCAGCAGCAGCCGACGGCACAGAAGGGGAGCTTCTGCGCAAACTGCGGTGAGCAATTGACCCCCGGCGCGAAATTCTGCCCGAACTGCGGCCAGAAGCAGGAAACGGCGAACGTCTGCCCCGCGTGCGGTCAGAAGGTGCAGCCCGGCGCGAAGTTCTGCGCCAACTGCGGACAGAAGCTGTAAACGAATCACAAAATAAACCGGGAGGTACACCGCATGGTGCGTCTCCCGGCTTTTTGCGTGCCGTTTTTGCGGATTCGCGTCGCCTCATTCGGCATTCTGCATTCCGAATTCCGAATTTTCCTCCAGCCGCTCCCTTGCCACTTTCTCCGCCGCTTTCATCGCTGTGGGAATCGTCAGCGCGTCCATCTCATCCCGCGTGACGTACCGATACCCCTTCGGCGCATCCGCGTCGGGCGCGTCCATCTGATACAGCTTCATCCGCCAGATTTGGTGCGTGAATACATGCTTCGCTTCCCCCGCGGGGCGGACATTCCGCAGATTCATGTGCATCTGCGCGCCGAAATCTGCGGGATTGTCCGCATGCCCCGGCAGCATCGGGAACACCCACAAGCCGTGCAGCATCGTCTCCGTGCGCTGGCGCATCAGGACTTTCTCGCCGGAAAAAATCAGCAGCACGTCCCAATCGAACGGCTTCGGCGGATTCTTCTGCGGCAGCACGGGCAAATCCTCCGCGTCGCCCGCGTCGTACGCGTCGCAGTGCGCCCGCAGCGGGCAAACGTCGCAGTTTGGCGTGCCGGGGACGCACACTGCCGCCCCCAAGTCCATCAGCGCCTGATTGAAATCGCCCGGACGCGCCGCTGGCACAAGCGAATCCACCTTTTCCTCCAGTTCGCGCCGAACGGAAGGGATGCCCACGTTCTCGCGGATGCCCATCACCCGGCTGGCGACGCGGATGACGTTGCCGTCCACCGCCGGAACGCGCTGGTCAAACGCGATGCTTGCAATCGCCCCGGCAGTGTATGCCCCGATGCCCTTCAATTGCCGCAATTGCGCCACCTCGCGCGGCATTTCGCCCCCAAAGTCGCGCACCACCTGCCGCGCCGCCTGATGCAGATTCCGCGCGCGCGAATAGTACCCCAGCCCTTCCCAGAGCTTGAGCACGTCCGCCTCGTCCGCCGCCGCCAGCGCCGCCACATCCGGGAAGCGCGCCAAAAAGCGCTCGTAGTACCCGCGCACCGTCTCCACGCGCGTCTGCTGCAGCATCGTCTCGCTCACCCATGTGCGGTACGGGTCGTGGATGCCACGCCAAGGCAGCGTCCGCGCGTTCTGGTCGTACCAAGCCAGCAGCAGCGCCGAAATCGTCTCACGCATTCGATAAAATCCCCCTCTTTATCGTCCTATTGTACCACAGAAGGAGACTTTTGCCCACCCCACGGATGATTTTTCCCGATTTGCAGAAATTTTTTTGCATTTAGAACGTTTGTTCGCTTGCATTCGTTCGCGTTTTGGTACATAATACTCCATGTTGATTAGCACTCATGCAAAGTGAGTGCTAACAGCCTGAAGAGAAGCAAGGAGGAAATGACACTATGACCGTGAAGCCTTTGGGTGACCGCGTTGTCATCAAGAATGTTGAAGCCGAGGAAACCACCAAGTCTGGTCTGATTCTGACCAGCGCCGCGAAGGAGAAGCCGCAGATGGCGGTTGTTCTCGCTGTCGGCCCCGGCGGCAATGTGGATGGCAAGGAAATCAAGATGCAGGTGACGGAAGGTCAGAAGGTTATTTACAGCAAGTACGCCGGCACGGAAGTCAAAATCGACGGCGAAGAGCTGATTATTGTGCGCCAGAGCGACATTCTGGCTGTGGTGGAGTAATAAGCTGACTCCGCAATTTATTGAAAGGAAGTAAGTTTTATGGCTAAGCAGATTCAGTATGGCGAACAGGCTCGCCGGAGCCTTGAAAAGGGCGTGAACGCGCTGGCGGATACCGTCAAAATCACCCTCGGCCCGAAGGGTCGCAACGTGGTGCTGGACAAGAAGTACGGCGCGCCGCTCATCACCAACGACGGTGTGACCATCGCCAAGGAAATTGAACTGGAAGACCCCTTTGAAAACATGGGCGCGCAGCTGGTGAAGGAAGTCTCCACCAAGACCAACGACGTCGCTGGCGACGGCACGACCACCGCCACCCTGCTCGCGCAGGCGATTATCCGCGAAGGTCTGCGCAACCTCGCCGCCGGCGCAAACCCCATGGTGCTGAAGAAGGGCATTGCCGCCGCGACGGATGCCGCCGTGGAAGGCTTGAAGGAGCTGTCCCAGCCCATCAACGGCAAGCAGGCGATTGCCAACGTCGCCGCGAACTCCGCTGCGGATGAAACCATCGGCAAGCTGATTTCCGACGCAATGGAAACTGTCGGCGCGGATGGCGTTATCACCGTGGAAGAAAGCAAGACCATGACCACGGGCATGACCATCGTCGAAGGGATGCAGTTCGACCGCGGCTATGCGTCCGCCTACATGGTGACCGACACCGAAAAGATGGAAGCGGTGCTGGATGATCCGCTGATCCTTATCACCGACAAGAAGATTTCCGTCATTCAGGAAGTCCTGCCCCTGCTGGAGCAGGTGGTGCAGATGGGCAAGAAGCTGCTCATCATCGCCGAGGACGTCGAGGGCGAGGCGCTGTCCACGCTGGTTGTCAACAAGCTGCGCGGCACGTTCACCTGCGTTGCGGTCAAGGCGCCGGGCTTCGGCGACCGCCGCAAGGAAATGCTGCAGGATATCGCCATCCTGACCGGCGGCACCGTCATCTCCTCCGAAACCGGCATGGAGCTGAAGGAAGCGACGCTGGATATGCTCGGTCATGCGCGTCAGGTGAAGGTGAACAAGGAGAACACCACCATCGTTGACGGCGCGGGCGACAAGGATCAAATCGCGGCGCGCGTGGGTCAGATTAAGGCGCAGATTGCCGAAACGACCAGCGACTACGACCGCGAGAAGCTGCAGGAACGTCTGGCGAAGCTGGCTGGCGGCGTAGCCGTCATTCAGGTTGGCGCGGCGACTGAAGTGGAAATGAAGGAACGCAAGCTGCGCATTGAGGACGCTCTGGCGGCGACCCGCGCGGCGGCTGAGGAAGGCATTGTGCCCGGCGGCGGCATTGCCCTGCTGAGCGTGCAGCAGAACGTGGCTGCCCTGCTGCCGAAGTACAGCGGCGACGCCAAGACCGGCGTGCAGATTATCCTGCGCGCGCTGGAAGAGCCGATTCGCCAGATTGCGGCGAACGCGGGTGTGGATGGCTCGGTGATTGTCGAGAACATCAAGACCACGAAGAAGCGCAACGCGAAGAAGGCTGCCGGCTACGGCTACGACGCGCTGAACGACGAATACTGCGACATGATTGAGCGCGGCATCATTGACCCGACGAAGGTCACGCGTTCGGCGCTGCAGAACGCGGCGTCTGTTGCGGCGATGGTGCTGACCACCGAATCGCTGGTGGCGGACATCCCCGCGCCCGAACCCGCGGCTCCGGCTGGCGGCGCTGGCATGGGCGGCATGTACTAATTTCTTGATTTGCCTTGTGCAGCAATGGGCTGTGCCTTTTCCGACGAGGAAGGGGTGCAGCCCTTTCTTTGTTATTTTATCCTGATTGATTCTTGCTTTGCTGCTGCAGGGGATTCGGCGAAAACAGGCAGGGCGCTTTTTGCCGAAAAACAGCAAATTATGACGAGTTCATAACTGTTGTTCAAGTCCAAGCCCCCTCGGATTCGGAATATCGCGAATAATTTCAAGTTTGTTCATGCAGCTGTCATAATTGTATGATATGATAAAGGTGGCGGACAAGTAGTATCGCGCTTGCGCCGCCGCAAAACGCTGTATATTTGTCAGCGCTGCTGCATAAGGTTTGCCATCCATGTGGCCAAAGTGCTTCCTGACTTGTTTTGTCGGGTCAAAAGCGCTTTTGCCGAAGCGGGCGAGCGGGGCTTCTATTTCCCCGCGCCGCCGCGTAGACTATGAAAGGATGGAGGGCAAGCCATGACCCATTCCACTGCACCTGCGCATCCGAAAAAGGCGGCGTACACCCGCGCGGCGCTGTGCCTGCTGCTCAGCGTACTGACTTTCTGCTACGCCGGGCCGCTGCATCAGGACGCGACGACCGTACTCGCTGCCAAGCGGATTCTGCCGGTTTACTCCGTCGAGCGCGACGACCGCGTGATCTCGATTTCCTTCGACGCCTCGTGGGGCGGCGATCAGACCATGCGCATCCTCGATTTGCTGGACGAGTACAATGCCAAGGCGACGTTCTTCCTCGTGGGCATCTGGGTTGACAAATACCCGGAGCTGGTGAAGGAGATTCACGACCGTGGGCACGAAATCGGCAATCACTCCAGCAAACATCCGCACATGACGAAAATCAGCGAAAGCCGAATGCGGCAGGAGCTGTCCGACATGGCGGAGAAGCTGGAAGCGATTACCGGGGAAAAGCCGACGCTGTTCCGTCCGCCGTATGGGGACTACAACAACACGGTCGTCAGCGTCGCTCGCAGCGAGGGGTACGAGGTGGTACAGTGGAGCATAGATTCGCTGGATTGGAAGAACAAGGGCGCTGCTGATTTGATTCGGCGCGCGACAACAAACGTTGCGCCGGGCGACATTGTGCTCTTCCACAACGATTCTAAATACATTCTCGACGCTTTGCCTACCATTCTGAAGACTTACCACCAGCAGGGGTTCACGCTTATTCCTGTGGGCGAGCTTCTGCTGGAGGGAAACACAACGATCGACGTGCAGGGCAGACAGCATCCCGCAAAAGCGGAGTAGCCCCGCCGTCAAAAAGAAAGGTGAATCGCTATGGAAGAGAACGGGAATTTCTTACATTTGAGCGGCGTCCTGACGGATAATCCCGTCTATGGGCATGAGGTGTTCGGCGAGAAGTTTTACTATGCCACCCTGTCCGTGCCGCGTCTGTCCGGGGCGGAGGATCTGCTGCCCATCACGGTGTCTGAGCGCCTGATGGATGATACGCCGCTCACCATCGGCTCGAAGCTGGCGCTGGACGGTCAGCTCCGCAGCTACAACAAGGTCATCGAGGGCGCGGGACGCCTGCTCATCACGGGCTTCGCGCAGCATCTGGTTGACCCGGACAGCGACGAGAACCCGAATCAGGTGCAGCTGACTGGCGCGCTGTGCAAGCTGCCCTCCTACCGCACGACCCCCTTCGGCCGCGAAATCGCCGACCTGATGCTGGCGGTCAACCGCGCTTATGGCAAGAGCGATTATATCCCCTGCATCACCTGGGGCCGCACCGCGCGCTTCGCCAGCCACCTGAAGGTGGGCGACAAGGTGACGCTGCTGGGACGCTTCCAGTCCCGCGCGTACCAGAAGCAGCTGCCTGACGGCACGGTCATCGGCAAGACGGCGTACGAAGTGTCCGTCGGTCGCCTGACGATGGCGGACGCGGCGCCGCAGCCCGCGCCGTTTGTCATTCACCCGGAGGAAACCCACACGGTGGAGACGCTCGTGCAGCCTTCGACCCCGGTTCAGGTGAATCCTTTTACCACGCCCACAACCTGATTTTTTTCGCCGTCGCTGCCCCTTTTTGCGGGGGGGCGGCGGCTTTTTTAATGCGGAATAAGCAATAGGGGAGCACACGCAAAAATCCATATCAAAAAAGAAGAAGCCGGTCATGAGAACCGACGCCTTCCTTTCAAGATGGGGAATTATGAAAGATTCGCGACACCGGGGAAACGCAGCTTAATTCTGCCGCGCGAGCAGCCCGCCGACATCAAAGTGCCGCTTGTCGCCCTCGAAGCCGCAGTAGGAGAAATCGTCGCCCAGCCGGCGCAGCTCTGTCCGAATCTGCTGCATCGGCATCACTTCCGCGTCGAAATTGACCGCGAAGTGCTTCAGGTACGCGCCGCGCATGGTGTCAATCCCCAGTGCGTCGCAGCACCAGTCCAGATAGCGCGTGTTGTTGACGTGGCCGTTGAAATCCAAATCGGTGTAGCGCGGCTGGCGCATTTCAGTTTGCAGCGTGCCGGACACCTCGGTCACGGCGGCAGGCAGACCCAGCGGCGCAAGCAGGTCGGAGTTGTCGGGCATCAGCGCCTTCACCACGTCGAGCTTCGTCATGCTGCGTGTGCCGAGGTCAAGCAGCACCCACAGCGTCGCGGCGCGTCCGATTTCGATGCCATTGCTGTCGCGGAAAATAAAGTAACGCGGGAAGAAGCAGCGGCGCACGGGCATCGGGAACGTCTCGACGGAGAACGTCTCCTCGAACGCCGGATAGCGATCCATATCGACCTCCACGCGCGTGAGCACCCACGCGGTGTTCTTTGCCAGCAGGGCACTGCGCCCCAGACCAAGGCGCTCGGAGTGCTGTCCGGCAGCTTCCTGCATCACTTCCAGAATCGCGCTGGGCTTCATGCGGGCGTTCAAATCGGTCTGGTAGGAGCGAACAGTGAAATCCTCCTTGTAGATTTTGAGCATAATGGGTATCCTTCCTTTGGTCATTTTGTTGATAAAAGCAACCAATATAGAAAAGGCTGCAAGAATATTATACGCCATCAGCAGGAAAATGGCAAGTGCTTTTCGCATGAGCGGAGAAAAATCCGCATAGAAAAAACGGGCTGCACCACTCAGTGCAGTCCGCTGGTGGATGGGCACGTTGCCACGCTTCCGCCCATCCTGCTTCTGCTGATTAGTCCTGCGCGTTCCGCAGTTCTGCCAGGCAGCTCTTGCAGACGAGCTTGCCCTTGTAGGGAACGACGTCACGGGCATCAGAGCAGAAAATGCAGCTCGGATGATACTTCTTGAGGATGATTTCGTCACCTTCGACGAAAATTTCCAGCATGTCCTTCACGCCAATGTCCATCGTGCGACGAAGCTCAATGGGCAGGACGATCCGACCAAGGGTATCCAACTGACGCACAACACCGGTAGACTTCATAGTAATTTCTCCCTTCCGTTCGGTAGCGGTAATGTTGCCATGAGGGATTGTCCGGCACTCCTGCACAGCGCAGGACGATTCCACATATTGCATTGTCATTCTACATTTTTTTCTAACGTTTGTCAAGGGGTTTTCATTAATTATAAGATTTTTCTTGCTATTTTCAAGAAAAAAATTTCGAGATACGCTTGAAAAGTTCCGTAGTTTGGCGCGCAAACAATATACAGATATGCACAAAATGAGTATAACATCCGTGCTAAATTGCTTCTGAAAGGAGAAGTATTTATGGGTAGGGTATTTTTCATCCTGACAACGCTATCGCTGATACTGGCACTGCTCACAAACCGTGCGCCTTCAGCGGCGTCGGCACTGCTGAACTCGGCGGAAAGCGGCGTTTCGCTGATGCTGACGCTGCTGGGAACGATGACGCTCTGGAGTGGCTTGATGGAAGTGCTTCTGCGCACGGGCGACGTGGCGAAACTTGGGCTGCTTATCCGAAAATTATTCGGAAGGCACAGCCGCGCGCTTCCGGACGCTGATTGCTGGGAGGCAGTCGGCATGAATCTGGCGGCGAACGTCCTCGGTCTGGGGAATGCCGCCACGCCGCCGGGTGTGTCCGCAGCGAAGCAATTGGCGGTGCACGGCGAGCCGGGACTGCGCGTGCTGGCGCTGCTGCTGGTGCTCAACAATTCCGGCCTGCAGGTGCTGCCGACGACGGTGCTGACGCTTCGTCAGGCGGCAGGCGCACAGCATCCGGCGGACATTTGGGGCGCTATGCTGATTTCGTCCGCCGCCGCGACGGCAGCCGGGGTCATTCTGCTGGGCGTGTACGACAAAATCCGCCAAAAAGGAGCGAATCCGCATGGAGAAAGCCGCCGCCGTCACCCTCATCCTGACCGTTCTGCTGATTCTTCTGCGCGGAAAATGCGCGGGCGTTGAGGTCTACGGCGCATTCCTCTCCGGCGCGAAGAAGGGCATGGACGCCGCGTGGCAGCTCCTGCCCGCGCTGACGGGGATGCTGCTCATGCTTTCCTTGATGAACGCTTCCGGGCTGACGGCACTTCTTGTACGCCTGCTATCGCCCCTGACGGCAATACTGAACCTGCCGCAGGGGGTTGCGCCGATGCTCATCCTCCGCCCGATGACCGGGTCGGGCAGTTTGGCGGCGCTGCAGGAGATTTTCGCGCAGTACGGCGCGGACAGCCGCGTTGGGCGAATTGCGTCGGTGCTGATGGGGTCAAGCGAGACGATTTTCTACACGATGAGCGTCTATCTCGGCGCGGCGGGCGTGAAAAAGCTGCCGGGCGCGCTGGGCGTGTCGCTGCTGTCCTACCTGACGTGCGCGTGGGTTTGCGGGCTAATCTGCTGAAAAATCAGGAAAATCGCTTGCAGGAAAGGGGAAAATCATGTATAATAAACAGGTATGCCGGATGAAAGGAGCGAAGGAAATGCTGGAAATCATCGGGGACAGCCGCGCGGTGGCTCGTGCGGCGATTCAGCTGGCGATGACGGCGACACGCGAGGAAGAAACCGAGCTGAAGGCGTCGCTGACCGAAAAGGATATTGTCGGCGCGGCATCGGACTTCGGCGGCACATTCGTGGATTCGATGATGAAGATGATTGAGCGCGCCGTGGTCGCAGCCAAGCGCGAGGGCGTCATCAGCGATACGCACCGCGAGGAAGGCGCAGTCGCTGGGGCAGCGCACGACGCGGTGTGCCAAGTCAGCGAGAAAGCGATGGGCTTTTCCGTCGGCGGCAAAATCGGCGTCGCCCGCTCCGGCGAGCATGTGGCGGTCGCGGTGTTCTTTACCGTGGGCTTAGTGCACCTCAACGAGGTCGTCGTCGGCATGGGACACCGGGCGATTTGACCGAATGGGTTTAAGGGAGCGACCGGAAAGTTCCCTTGCGCTCCCGCAGGAGCGAAATCCCCTGCAAGCAGCAGATTCACATAAAAAGTATCATATAGAAAGCAAACAAAAGGAGACATTCCTCATGGTGCTGAATATTGCCATGGACGGCCCTGTCGGCGCAGGAAAATCAAGCATTGCGGACGCCGTCGCCAAGCGGCTGGGCATCCTCCACCTCGACACCGGCGCGATGTACCGCGCCATCGGCCTGACCGCGCTGGAAAAGGGCGTTCCCGTGCAGGACGAACAGGCGGTCACGGCGCTGTGCCAGTCGCTGTCAATGACGGTGGGCCACGCGGCGGATGGTCAGCATACCCTCGTGGATGGCCGCGACGTGACGGGCTTCATCCGCACGCCGGAGGTCAGCATGGCGGCGTCCACCGTCGCCAAATACGCGGGCGTGCGCGCGGCAATGGTTGCGCTCCAGCGCCGCCTTGCGCAGGAAACGCCCATGCTGGTGGATGGCCGCGATATTGGCACGCGTGTGCTGATGAACGCGCCCGTCAAAATCTTCCTGACGGCCAGCGCCGAGGAACGCGCCCGCCGCCGCTATCAGGAGATGGTCAATAAGGGCATGGACGCGAATTTCGACGATGTGCTGCGCGATCTGCGCGCCCGCGACGAACAGGACATGCACCGCGCCGTTGACCCGCTCCGCGCGGCAGAGGACGCCGTGACGGTCGATTCGACGCACCTGACGTTCGACGAGGTGGTCGAGGCGATTCTGCGCATCGTCGCGGACAAGACGGGGGGCGCACAGGCATGAGTGAGCAGAATCAGCCGGAAAAGAAGAATTTCCAGCACCGGATGGCTGTTCCGGGCAAAAAAGGCATCATCTATACGATTGGACGCGGGATTTTCTGGATTTACTTCCACCTGTTCTGCTTTATGCACTGCACGGGCAGGGAGAAGCTGAATCTCGACGCGCCATACATCGTCATCGCGAATCACACGTCCTTCGCTGATCCGATTATTGCCGCGATGCTGATTCGCCGCTACGAAGTGAACTTCCTGGGGAAAATCGAACTGGCGAAAGCGCCCGTGATCGGAAAATTGCTGATGCACCTGCACATGATTCCCGTTGACCGCCACCACAGCGACATGGAGGCGATGCGCGCCTGTCTGCGGGTGACGAAGGCGGGCGGCGTGCTGGGCATTTTCCCCGAAGGCACACGCCACAAAGAGGGGATTATGGAGCACGTTGAGTCCGGCGTGGCGCTGATTGCCCTGCGCAGCGGCGTGCCGATGATTCCCCTGTACATCGGCGGCAAACCGCGCCTGTTCCGCCGTCTGGACGTGCGCGTCGGCGACCCGATTGCGATGGACGACCTGCGTGAGCGCGGCGTGAACCGCGATACCTGCGAGGAACTGCTTGGCCGCATCACCGAAACCTACCGCGCGCTGACGGCACACCCGGAGGCGTGATTGCCCCAAACGCGGAAAATCCTGATTTTGCGCGCTTTTTTCGCGAACAAAAAATTTTTTCAAAAAAAATTGCGAAGGAAGCAGGAAAATCAGAAGATATGTAGAATCAATATAGAGGTCAGAAAATGGTCTGACCATGCTGGAAAGGATGCAAACGGGAAATGCCGATTGAAATCGCGGCTCATGCGGGGTTCTGCATGGGCGTCCGCCGCGCGGTCGAAAGCGCCGTGCAGGTGGCGGACAGCGGCGTGCCCTCTTGTACGCTGGGGGAACTGATCCACAACCCGACGGTCGTGGACATGCTTCGTCAGCGCGGGATTCCGCCGGTCGCTTCCGCCGAGGAAGCAGCGGGTCGGCAGGTGCTCATCCGCAGTCACGGCGTCGCGCCGGAGGTCATCAGGCAGCTGGAGAAAGCCGGCTGCAAGGTGGTTGACCTGACCTGCCCCTTCGTCAACAAGCTCCACCGCGTCGTCGCGGAGGATACGGGCGAGGATTGCCCGCTGATTATGGTGGGCGAGCGGGAACACCCGGAGGTCAAGGGGACATGCGGCTGGGCGCGCGGCAAGGTCTACGTCGTGGCGACGGCGGAGGAAGCGGCACAGCTGCCCGAAATGGATCAGGCGGCAGCCGCCGTGCAGACGACCTTCCCCCCGGAGCGCTGGGAGGCGATTGTCGCCGTCCTGCGCGGGCGTGTCCAGCATTTGAAGGAGCATAACACCATCTGCAACGCCACCGCGGTGCGCCAGCGGGAAGCCAAGAAGCTTGCCGCGGCATCCGACGCTATGATTGTCGTCGGCGGTCGCACCAGTGCGAACACGCACAAGCTCTTTGAGGCGTGCAAGGCGCTTTGCCCCCGAACAATTTTGGTAGAGTGCGCGGCGGAAATTCCGCCTGCCTTTGCAAATATTCATTCCGATAAAATTGGAATAACCGCCGGTGCTTCCACACCGGATGGCTCATTAGAGGAGGTTGCAACCCATATGACCGACAACGAAAACATGGCTCAGTCCTCTGACTTCACCATGGACGCCATCGTGGCCACGATGACGCGCATCAAGGCTGGACAGACGGTGACCGGCAAAGTTGTGCAGGTGACCCCGGACGAAGTGTATGTGAACATTGGCTACAAGGCCGATGGCATCATCAAGCGCTCCGACCTGACCCAGCAGGACGTCAAAGAAGGTGACGAACTGGAAGCTGAGATCGTCAAAGTGAACGACGGCGAAGGCAATGTCGTTCTGTCCCAGCGCAACATCGTCAACCGCAAGGCGTGGGAAGCGCTCGTCGCCAAGTACGACGCGGGCGAGTATGTCAAGGGCGTTGGCAAGGAAGCCGTCAAGGGCGGCCTGATTGCTGATGTTGAGGGCGTGCGTGCTTTCGTGCCCGCCTCCCAGCTCGCGCAGCACTATGTTGACAAGATTGAAGAGTTCGTTGGCAAGGAAATGGAACTCAAGATCATCGAAGTGGACAAGCAGAAGAAGCGCATCGTGGCTTCCCGCAAGGCTGTCATTGCTGAGCAGACCGCTGCCCGCAAGAAGGCTGCTTGGGAGAACCTTGAAGAGGGCGCTATCATCCACGGCGTCGTTCGCCGCCTGACCCAGTTCGGCGCGTTCGTCGATGTCGGCGGTGTGGACGGCCTGATTCACATCACGGATCTGTCCTGGGGCCGCATCAACCATCCGTCCGAGGTCGTCAAGCCCGGTCAGGAAGTTGACGTGAAGATTCTGTCCCTCGACCGCGAACGTGAACGCATCCAGCTTGGCTACAAGCAGCTCCAGCCCCGTCCGTGGGATAACGCCGCCGAGCGCTATCCGGAAGGCTGCATCGTCGAAGGCAAGGTTGTCCGTATTGCGGACTTCGGCGCGTTCGTCGAGCTCCAGCCCGGTCTGGATGGTCTGGTGCACATCTCCCAGTGCGCGCAGAACCGCGTCGCGAAGGTCACTGACGCCGTGCAGGAAGGTCAGATTGTCCGCGTGAAGGTGCTGAGCGTTGACACCGAGAAGAAGCGCATCTCCCTGTCCATCCGTCAGGCCGCCGAAGACGAATTCTCCTTCGACGACGAGGCGATGGGCGAGGAAGCTCCCGTGGACGCGGAAGAAGCGCCCGTGCAGGAGTAATTGCGGAATTTCTGATTTCGCCCCGCAGCAGGAGGCAAGTGGGATACTGCTTGTCTCCTGCTTTCTTATTATATTGAGGGGGATTTTTGGCTTCTCGAAGCGACGAGGGGCAATGAAAATCATCATCAAAGCGAGGAGAACTGCTATGCCGCGCTGCATCATCCTGACGCCGCTGTATGCGGGCGAAGAGCTGCCGTGGATTGCGCCGCAGCCGGGGGATTTCCTGATTTGCGCGGATGGCGGCTGGGCGCGCGCGCAGCAGTTCGGGCTGATGCCGCAACTCGTCGTGGGGGATTTTGACTCCATGCCGCCTGCAATGCGCCCGGATGTGCCCACACTGACCTTGCCGACGGAAAAAGATGATACGGATTTGGTCGTCTGCCTGCATGAAGGGCGCAAACGCGGGTACACTGAGTTTATCCTCGCGGGGGCGATTGGCGGGCGCTTCGACCACACGCTATCTTGCCTGCAATGCGCGGCGGACTGCGCCCTGCGCGGCGAACGCGCGTGGCTGGTGGATGGGCAGAATCGCGCGACGATTCTTGCGCCGGGCACGCATCATCTGCCGAAAATGCCGGGGCGAAAGCTGTCGCTGCTGGCGTATTCACCGGAGGTACGGGATGTGACGCTGACGGGCGCAAAGTGGACGCTCACCCGCGCGACGCTGACGTACCGCTATCCGCTGGGGTGCAGCAACGAGTTCACGGCGGACATGGCGGAGGTCACCTTCCGCGAAGGGCTGCTGATGGTGTGTTTCAGTGCGGATAAAAATCCTTGACTTTCGTGAAAAACCGACAAACTTTTGCAAGCTGCGGAAATTCCCTTGTCCTGCGGGGCGAAAAATGGTACAATAAACCCTACCCGCAGAGGAATCTGTACGCAATGAAAGGGGCGCTGGCGCGATGGAACTGGGCAAGCTGCTGACGGAAGGAAAAGGAAAACGCGTTTACGCAACCGACGATCCGGATCAGGCAATCGTGTACTTCAAGGATGAGGCAATGGCGTTTCATGGGCTGAAGCGCGGGCGGATTCTGGGCAAGGGCGAAGTCAACAACGCGATTAGCGAACAGTTCTTTAAAATGCTGGAAGAAAACGGCATCCCGACGCACTACCTGCGACGGCTGGACGCGCGGCAGAGCCTTGTCAAGCGATGTCAGATTTTGCCGGTATCCGTGAAGGTGCGCAACCGCGTGGCGGGGTCGCTGGCGAAGCGCATCGGTCTGCCGACTGGCACGAAGCTGGACACGACCGTCATCGAGCTGGAGCTGAAGGGCAGCGAGATGGACTACCCGCTCATCAACATCACGCATGTTGAGGCGCTGCATCTTGCGACGCGCGAGGAAATGAACTACGTCATCGAGACGGCACGGAAAATCAACCAAATTCTGTCGGATTTCACGTCGGAAATCGGCGTGGAGCTGGTGGATTTTAAGCTGGAGTTCGGGCGCTACCACGGTCAACTGCTCGTTGCGGATGAAATCAGCCCTGATTCTGCGCGCTTCTGGGATGCCCGGACGCATGAGCCGATGGACCTCGACCGCTTCCGCCGTGATTTGGGCGGCGTTGAACAGGCGTATCAGGATTTGCTGCACAGGATGATGGGGGAATAAGGATAAAATGTGCATGTGCGATTTCTGAAGCCGTCTGCTGTGGCGGAAAACTGCTTGCAAGGCTTGATTTCTGTGGGAATCGGGTCTTTTTTTGTTGATAAAGGCGGCAATTATCGTTATAGTATTCAATATAGGGATGGCAAATATCGAAAACGCAGGCGAAAAAATCATGCAGGCACGCAAGACAAAAGCCTGATACACAACTTACTCTCCCTTCACGGCGTCCGCAGCCTGCAACCTGCGGACGCTTTTTTGTGCTTTGTGCTTGACAAAAAACAGACAGATGCATATACTAAAATTGCGACGAAAGGGCGCGAAAAAGGAGGCTTTTTTCATGTTCAATAACATCGGTCACAAGATTCAGGTGCTGGCGAAGGTGCTCTGCTGGATTGGCATCATCTGCTGGGTCATCACGGGGCTTGCCCTCATGGCTGGCGGCTCATCCGTGACGTATCGGCTGAACGGCGAGTTTGTGCGGGCTAATAGCGGCGCAGGCGTTGTCGCGGGCATCCTGACCATCATCGTCGGTGTGCTGGTCTCGTGGATTGGCTCGTTCCTGCTCTACGGCTTTGGTCAGCTGGTGGAGGACACCCACGCGATTCGCGCAAACACGGAAAGCAAGAAAGACGCATAAAAAGGGAACCCGAATCCTCGCTTTTCAGCAGGGGAAACGGGTTCCTTTTCTTTGCGCTTATTTCTGCAAGTCCGTGCGGATAATCAGCAGCATGTCATGCGCCATGCCGTCCGCCACGAGGTCGAAACTCGGCACATTCGCCATCTGGCTTTCGAGGTTGTCGAAGAGGTCAAGCGCCTTCTGCACGTCGCCGCTCAGCAGGTTGAGCCCTTCTTCGGTCAGCTTCGCCTTGAGTTCCGCCAAGCCGTCGGAAAGCTCCGTCATGCCGCCCGACAGCGTGTTTGCGCCGTCATAGAGCTGGGACGCGCCGTTGCCCGCCTGCGCCACGCCGTCGGTGTACGCCTTCAGGCCGTTCACGAACGTCTCCACGGATGCCAGCTGCTCCTTCAGGCGCTTGAGCGAATCCACCGCCGCGGCAATGGTCGCCTTCTTTTCGCGGACGGTGTTCTGCACGTCCGCACTGGCGTAGTTCTCTTCCACCAGCTTGTCAATTTGCTCGGTCACAGCGGCTTCCAGCTTCGCCTGCACATCGGCGGATGCGAAATTCTCTTCCACCAGCTTGTCTTCCTGTTCGGCGACGGCGGATTCAATCTTCGCCTTGATGTCGTCTGATGCCATGTTCTGGGCAATCAGCTGATTCTCCTGCTCGGTGACGGCGGATTCAATCTTCGCCTTGATGTCGCCTGACGCCATGTTCTGCGCGACCAGCTGATTTTCCTGCTCGGTCACAGCCGCTTCGATTTTCGCCTTGATGTCATCGGACGCCATCATCTGGTCAACCGCCGCGCTGATCTGCTTCTGCTGCGCGTCCGGCACCTGACCCGCCGCAACCGCGTCCTGATACTGCTGCGCCGTCATATTGAGACCCGCCTGCGCCAGCACGCCCTCCAGCACTTGCGCCTGACCCGCCTGCGTCACGCCGGCGCGGATGGTATCCTCCTGCGCGGCAACCGCGTCCTGCACCTGCGCCTGAACCGCCTGCGTCACCGCCGCGCGAATGGTGTCTTCCTGTGCCGCAACTGCCTGACGCACCTGTTCCTTCACCGCGTCGGTCACAGCGGCGCGGATGGTTTCTTCCTGCGCGACAACCGCGTCACGCACCTGACCGCGCACCACTTCGGTCACGGCCTCGCGAACCTTGTCCTCCTGCACCATGACTGCCTCGCGAACCTGTGCCTTCGCCAAATCCTCGATGGTCTTGTCAATGACGGCGGGGTCAAGCTGGGCAATCAGGTCGTCCAGCACGGCTGCGTAGTTGCTGGCGGTCAGCGTCGGCACTTCGATGCTCAGCGCATCCAGCCCCGCGGCGGTCAGCTGCGTGTTCGCGGTATCCAGCACAGCGGCAAACAGCTGCGCCGCGCCGTCGTTGAGAGCGCTGCTGTTGCTGCTTAGCGTATCCAAGCCGTCTTTGAGCGTCTTCACGCCGTCCAGCAGGGTGATGGAGCCGTCCTTGAGCTGCGCCGCGCCGTCAAAGAGCGTGTTCAGCGCGGTCAGCAGTTCGTGAATATCTTCGTTGCTTTCGGGAATGTCCGAGCCGTCCGCCAGCGCGTTCAGACCCGCCGTCAGGTCGCTGACGAGGGTGCGCGCGTCCGCCGCGTGGTCGGAGAGCGCGTCGGTCAGCACCTTCACGGGCTGCGCTGTCGCAATCGTCATCATCCAGTTCAGGTCGGCATGATCCACATGCGCCGTCATGGTGAAGGAATCGGGCAGTTCCAAATCCGCATCCGCGCCGGGGATGCCGAAGCCCATCAGGAAACTGTGCGCGCCGTCGGTCAGCACCGCGCCGTTGTCCACGGTCACGTTGGTCACGTCGTCGGATAGCGGCATCACCGTCATGGCGAGGAAGGGGGATTCGGCACGGTAGGAGACGGTCATCGCCAGCTCGCCGGATGCGTTCTTCACGTCCGCGGCGGTGACTTCCTTGCCGTCCAGTGTCATGCGGACGACGGGGGTCACGTTCAGCGCCTTGTCCGACGTGCCCTGATAGATGATGCTGTTTCCGTCGGCTTTCCACGTCACGGTTTCGCCGCTCTGGGTGAATTTTTCCGTGCCGCCGACGTTTTCCAGCGCGGTCAGCAGCGTCCGGTCGTCGATTTCCGTCAAAGCGTCGCCATTTTCAAGGCGAACGTTGTCAATGATGGTCAGCGCGTCGCCGGCGGCATTCGTCACGGCATAAACACGCTCGTGTTTCACGGTTTCCGCGCTGGCAAAGCAGGTCAGCGTCATGCAAAGCGCAGTGATAAGAGCAAAAGCACGCTTTTTCATCGGGTTTTTCCATCCTTTCTACCACCAAAGTCAGTTCTTCACGTTCATTTTCAGCGTCGTGTGGATAATCACCTTGTCCAGCACCAGCAGCACCGCCGGCAGCAGGAACAGCACAACCACCACCGAGCACAGCGCGCCGCGCGCCATCAGGGAGCACATGGAGGAAATAATATCGACATTGGAGTACAGCCCCACGCCGAACGTCGCGGCGAAGAAGCCGATGCCGCTGACGAGAATCGACTGCGCGGAGGACGCGACCGCCTTGCTGACGGCCTCACGCTTGTCAGATCCCGCACGGCGGTTCTGCAAGTAGCGCGTCGTCATCAGGATGGCGTAGTCCACCGTCGAACCCAGCTGAATGGTCGAAATCAGAATCGGCGCGACGAACGGCAGCGTCACGTTCGTGTAGTAGGGGATGCACAGGTTCGCGGCAATTGCGGTTTCAATGACGGCGACCAGAATCACCGGCAGGGAAATCGAGCGCAGCACCAGCGCGATAATCAGGAAAATGGCGATAATGGAAATCAGGCTGACGACCTCGAAGTCGTGGTCGGTGCAGGAAATGAGGTCTTTCGTGCAGGGCGCTTCGCCGATGAGCATCCCGCCCTCGTCGTACTTTTTGAGGATTTCGTTCAGCTCATCAATTTGCCGATTCACCGCGTCGGAGGAAATAATGTATTCCGAGGAAATCAGCATCAGCTGGTATTCGTCGCTCTTGAGTTCGCTGAGGATTTCGTCCGGCACGATGCTTTCGGGGATGCCCGCGCCCAGCAGCGAGTCAATCGACAGCACCTGCTTCACGCCATCGACTTCCGCCATTTCGTCCGTCATGGCGACAACGTCCTTCTGCGGCACGTCCGCATCGACCAGCACAAGGTGGTTCGTGGACACGTCAAAGGTTTCGGACAGTTTCGTGTTCGCCTTCACGCTTTCCAGCTCCTGCGGCAGGCAGGCGGACATGTCGTAATACTTGCCGACGTTATTGTAGCCGTAGAATGCCGGGATGCACAGCACAATCAGGAGGACGAACAGTACCTTGTAGTGCTTCGTGACGAACTTGCTGATGCCCGCAACGCTGGGCAGCAGCGGCTTGTGCGAGGTCTTTTCTAGCGCGCGGTCAAGGATGCGGATGACGCAGGGCAGCAGGATGACCGTGCCCAGCACGCCGAGGATAACGCCCTTGCTCATCACGATGCCGAGGTCACGGCCGAGCGTGAAGCTCATGAAGCAGATGGCAACGAAGCCCGCGACCGTCGTCAGGCTGCTGCCGACGATGGAGGAAATGGTCTTGCAGATGGCGCTTGCCATCGCTTCGTCCTTGTCCGAATAGGTCTGCTGCTCTTCCTTGTAGCTGTGCCACAGAAAGATGGAGTAGTCCAGCGTCACGCCCAATTGCAGAACGGCGGCAACTGCTTTGGTGATGTAGGAAATCTCACCGAGGAAGTAGTTCGTGCCCATGTTCCACAGGATGCTCACGCCGATGCACAGCAGGAAGATAAACGGCAGGAGGATGGAGTCCATTGTCAGCATCAGCACGACGCAGCACAGCGCAACGGCGATGGCGACGTAGATGGCTTCCTGATCCTCCACCAGCTGCTTGGTATCGGTCACAACCGCGGACAGACCGGACACGAAGCAATGCTGCCCCGCAATTTTGCGGATCTGCGCAATGGCTTCCATCGTCCCTTCCGCCGACGACGTATCATCGAAGAACACCGCCATCAGCCGCGCGTCGCCCTTCTCGAAGATGTTCCGGTATTCGTCCGGCAGAATCTCGGAAGGAATCGTGCCCTTGGTGATGGACGCATAGCCGATGACCGTATCCACATGCGGCACGTCGCGGATGGCGTCCTCCAGCGCCTGCTGGTCGGTTTCGCTCATCCCTTCCGTGATGCACAGGGAGAACGCGCCCTTGCCGAACTCTTCCATCAGGATGTTCTGCCCCTTAACCGTGTCAAGGTCTTCCGGCAGATAATACAGCAGGTCATACTTGACCTTTGTGGCGTTCATGCCCAGCACCGACGGAATCAGCATCAGCAGACAGATGATGACGACGGCAACACGGTGCTTGACAATCCACCTTGCGAATCGGTTCACAACAGTTCCTCCTTTTCTGAAATCCATAACTTTTAGTGAACAATGTGTTGACTTTCTCAACGAGGGATAGTATAATAGCATGTGTACCGAAAATCAATCATCAGATTCGGTTTCGGACGCTGATTAAGCAACAGGACAAACGCCAATTGCGGAAACAATCAACAAAATTGGCAAAAGAGTTGAAAAACAAGGGGGTCGCCATAATGACAGAAAAGGATACGATGCAGGTTAAGCCGGAGAAGAAGGAAGACCGCCGGGTGCGCCGGACGAAGAAGCTGCTTACCCACGGGCTGATTCAGCTGATGAAGGAAAAGCAGGTGCAGGACATTACCGTGCGCGAGCTGGCGGATTTGGTGGACGTCAACCGCGGCACGTTCTACCTGTACTACCGCGATATATTCGACATGCTGGACAGCATCGAGCAGGAGCTGTTCAATCAGGTGAACCAGCTGATTGCCGCGCATAAGGGCGAAACCGTGCTCACACATGCGCTGCCCGTGCTGAAGGAGCTGTTCCATTTGGTGGAGGAGAACAAGGAACTGTGCCAAGTGCTGCTGGGGCAGAACGGCGATATGAAGTTCCTGAAAAAGCTGTCCGACGTGGTGCAGGAGGCCTTCCGCCGCGAATGGCTGATGATGAAGAAGGACGAAGTGACGTTCGATTACAGCTATGCGTTCGGCGCGCTGGGCTTTGTGGGTCTGCTGCGGACGTGGCTGGAGCGCGACTGCGTGGAGAAAGCCGACGACATGGCAGTCCTCAGCGACCGCATGATTCGCTTGGGGCTGACCAGCAGCCTGCAAACGCAATAAGCCATATTAAGGAAGCAATTGGGCAGGGAAGCCCCGTGCAAGCAGCTTTTTGCGGAACATGCTGCCCACGCGCCATCTGTATCGTCAAAACTTCTGCCCAAACAGCGCATGGAGAAGGCGTATTGTCTGCTGGCGAAACAGATGCTCATTGCAACCGGAAACTTTCACGGCGGGGGGAGTCCAGAGGGGGCTGTCGCTCAGACTTGGA
>OHAJ01000496.1_pt1 | contig 29231 bp, 26 predicted proteins | sample 1577101 | NCBI WGS metagenome assembly OHAJ01 (sample SAMEA3541531, study PRJEB24748) | human gut metagenome | biome: human gut; feature: human-associated habitat; material: faeces | place: China | collected 2012
TGAACGGCGCGCTGCCGTCGTTCAGGTCGATGGGCTGCACCCACTGGTGCCAGCGGAAGGCATCGTAGTCCGTGTCGCTGTCGATGCGGCCCTTCCAGCTGTCCATGGCGCTGACATAATGGTCCAAAAGCATATCTGATCGCACTCCTTCACTGTATTTCCGATGGTGTTTTTATTATTCGTCCAGTTTGAGGACGGCAAGGAAGGCCTCCGTCGGCACCTGCACGGTGCCGAGCGAGCGCATCTTTTTCTTGCCCTCCTTCTGCTTTTCCAGCAGCTTTTTCTTTCGGCTGATGTCGCCGCCGTATGTTCGGGATGATAACGCGCACCTCTTCGGCGCACGACGAAATCTCCCCGCGCTCGAGCCGTTCGAGCAGTTGTTTCAGGTGTGCGCGGTCGTCGGGATGGACGTTGCGCCAGGTCCCGATGATTTGTGAAACGGGCGTGTCTGCGGGTTCTCCGTAGTTCACCACCCAGGGGCCTTTGACGTAGCCTTCGCCCGTGCAGGTGTTGTAGCTGACGCAGCCGACACGTGCGAAGTCCGAGACGATGTTGAACAGGTTTTCGAAATCTGCCAGCCGCTCGCGGCTTTGCGTGGCGTCGGTAATATCTTCGAGCAGGATGACCAGTTCGTCGTCGTCGCCGGGGGTGTTGTAGATCAAACAACGGCAGATACGTCCTCCGTCCGGGCTTTTCCAGGTGTAGTCCCAAAAGGCCCGGGAGGGAATCCGCATGAATGTCGGAAGGTGTTCGTAGGGGTCTGCTCCCGTTTCGCAGGCCGTTTTCCCGGCGTAATCCTGCGTACGGATGCCCAATATCTTGCCAGCCTGCTGGTTGATGTAGGAGATCAGATAATCGACCGCTTCGCCCTGTTTGTCGCGCAGGATGTTGACGCGTACATAACCGATGGGCAGGTGCTCGATCAGTTGTGCAAGGTGGCTGTAATTGCGTTGTATGGCCTTGTAGCTTTCTTTGATGGAAGCTGATTCTTCGTTTTCGGGCGTGCCGTCCGCGACGCTGCGCACGGTTCCGAAGGCGGTGCGGTCGCCGGTCCGCGGATCGTTGCTAACTTCGATGCATTTGGTCTGCACACATTTGCCTCCGTTCGCCGTGACGAATGTTTCGTCGAGCGTGTCGACGACCTTGAGTGCGGCGCAGCGGGTATAAATCCGCGCCCGGTGCTCCTCTCCGGGCAGCGAGTAAACGTCCTCGAACGATATGCGGGTGCGATCCGTGCCGAAGAGTTCTGCAGCCCGTCGGGAGCAGATCATCTCATGTCGGCTGAAATCGAGCAGCCACCATCCGATGCCGGAAGCATCGAGTGATTTTTGCAGCAATTCAGGCGGGATTTGTCGTTCAGTGTGCATGACGGAAAAGCCGAAATTTCGATGGATATGCAAAAATAGCTAATTTCGGAAGAAAAAGAACTTTTCCCCGAATGATTTTACCGGACTTCGGGTTATTGGGTTTTGTCCTGCGGAGCCAGCGTGCGAATCATGCGTGCCGGGTTTCCCGCGGCCACCGAATCGGCGGGAATGTCGCGTGTGACGACGGCCCCGGCGCCGATAACCGAGCGGTCGCCGATCCTGACGCCCGGGCAGACGATCACCCCTCCGCCCAGCCAGCAGTCGTCGCCGATGGAGATTGGGCGGCCCGCTTCGAGGCCTGCACGGCGCTCCGCCGCGTCGAACGGATGCAGGGCCGTGAGCAACTGCACTTTGGGGCCGATCAGCGTGTGACGGCCGATGCGGATCGGAGCCAGGTCGAGGAACGTGCAGCCGAAGTTGATGAACGTATGTTCGCCGATCGAGATATTATTCCCGTAATCGCAGTAGAACGGTTCGCGGATGAAGCCTTCGCAGCCGGGGCATAACTCGCGCAGCGTGGCGCGGTAGGCCTCGTCGTGGCCGCATAGTTCGGCGTTCAGGCGGTGCATCAGGCGTGTGGCGTTGTCCCGGATGGCGGTGAGTTCCGCATCCCGGGGATCGAACCATTCGCCGCTGAGCATCTTTTCCCGTTCCGTCATTTCCTAGTCGAAGGATTGCATTTCGATCAGTTTGGCATAGATGCCGTTGCGCTCCATCAGTTCGTTGTGCGTGCCGCATTCGGCGACACGCCCGTGGTCCACGACGACGATCAGGTCGGCATTGTGAATGGTCGATAACCGGTGGGCGATGACCACCGACGTACGGCCTTTGAGCAGGTTGTTGAGGGCGTCCTGCACGAGCTTTTCGCTCTCGGTGTCGAGTGCCGAGGTGGCTTCGCGCTGTTCATAAACTCTGCAATGTTATCCGTGCGCCCATTTAACTCAATTGCTTTATCTGCACCACCGCGGGCAACTGTAAGAATCGTTCCTTCTTTTGGTTTCATCACTGCTTTATACGCAGATTCTACAGCACGTTCAAAGGCTTTTGTCAAAACATCGACATCCACTTCATCAACCTTTGACACTTCTTTCGTGAATCCACGGAGTAATTGCGACAAAATAACACCTGAGTTTCCTCTTGCACCACGTAAAGAGCCACCGGAAATTGCTTTACCAAGCGATTTCATATCCGGATTTTCTAACGCTGCTACTTCTTTTGCCGCAGACATAATAGTCATCGTCATATTGGTTCCTGTATCACCATCCGGTACAGGGAACACATTCAAATCGTTTATTACTTCCTTCTTTGCATCGATTGCATTTGCCCCGGCAAGAAAACACTTTCTTACAAAAGAGGCATCCATCGTTTTTATAATCACAGTTTTCTCCTCCAATTTAACAGGCAAATTAGTTAATCACGCGTACGCCTTCAACGCATACGGTAATTTTTCCAACTTCCATGCCGGTATACTCTTCTACCTTATACTTCACATTATCAACAAGGTTTTGTGCAACCGCAAGAATACTTACTTCGTATGCCACAATAATATGAAGTTCAATCATCAGCTTGCCATCCGCCACACTAACATTCACGCCATGACGCAAGTTGTCCTTTTTCAACAACTTTACAAAGCCATCGCGTACGTTTACGGATGCCATACCAACAACGCCAAAACACTCTACCGCTGCGGAACCGGCATACTTAGCCAATACATCCTCATCTACAAAGATTTTGCCCATTTCGGTATCCATCTGACCTTTCATAGTAACCTCCAATCTGGTATCCCCTAACGGATAACTGCATAATTATTTTTATTTTACACTATTCTATAAAAAAAAGCAAATCCACATACTGCGAAACTTTTCCCATTTTCTGCATAGAATAGTAACAAAGACATCTATGCGGGTATCTTTTATGAAACGCTTAATCGGATTTATTCTGTTTTGGATTGGCATCGGTATGTGCATCATGCTTTTCATGCGGCACAGTCTGCTTGCCATCCTGATTATTATTGCCTGTCTTGTCCTTGGCTATAATCTCTTCACAAGCTGTGACTAAAAAAAGAACACATTCTCCTACTCTAGTATAAGAATGTGTTCTTTTTTTATGATGTACGGGTAAACCGCAACTACGCTCTTTCCACTTTACCAGAACGAAGGCATGAAGTACAAACATACATTTTCTTTGTACCACCGTTCACCTTTACTCTAACAGATTTCAAATTCGATTTCCAAATCTTATTGCTTCTTCTATGAGAGTGGCTGACAGCGTTACCAAAGTGTACGCCTTTTCCACATACTGCACATTTAGCCATGAAAAGCACCTCCTTCTGCTTAAACTTCGCATGTCTCTTCTATATGAAACAAAATATCTCTCACACACGACAACACGAATATTTTAGCAAAATTCCAACTATAATGCAAGCAAAATTTTTATTTTTTTACAAATTTTAAAATTTCCACAATTCTTACGGATTATTCCGCATCTTTTCCCGCATCGTGTGGCTGCTCTTTATTTTTCTTTCCGGCAAATTTGTCAACAAAATCCGGTACCATATCGAGAATCTTTGTGATACCGTCCTGGTTCTTCACATTGACAAGTTTGGACGTTCCGTCTTTAATTACTAACACGGCACTTGGCTGGATTTTACCGCCCATACCGCCGCCACCGTTGTTTTTCTTTTCGGTGTCGTTTGCAAATGCACCGGCAGCAACGCCAAAGCTCACGTCCACAAGCGGAAGTACAATGGTTCCATCGTCAAAACGCACAGCGTCTCCCACTACGGTCTTTGTTGTGATAAAAGCATCCATCCCCTTAAACAGGGATTCTACTGTGTTGGTAAAATTATTTTCTGACATTTTAAAAAGCCTCCTTTTTTAATCTATGAATCTGTTTCCACATTCGTTTCAATTCTTTATCCTGATACAGTCTCAAAAAGAGCCGTAAAAAATAAATCACCCTCATTCTGCCCTTTACAAAAAAATCAGCATCCAGTCTTTTTTCCTCAAAGTCCGGTGTAACAAGCACCCCCTCCTGATAAGCAATCGGGAACAAACTGATAAGCCCCGTAACAAGCCCCGTCGATGAAGGGTCGCCGGTTCCAAATGCAAATGTCCCTCTCACCTTTTTCGGTGCGAGATACTTAACTAACTCTTTTATTTCCCGATACAACCGTTTCAAAAGTTTCTTGTTTTGTTTCACACACTTCATTATACTGGATAGCCCTTGAAATGAAAAGTGTTTTTTGCTTTTCATTTTCTTCGCTTTTTTGGTCCTGAAAAAAGTTCTCTTCTTCTTGTCCTTTCTTTGTTCCTTTTTTTCTTCCTGCGCTGCCAAAACCGGCTCGCCTGTTTCTTCTTTGTTATCCTGTAATGGTTCCGGCTCTTTTTCTTTCTCTGATTTCACCACGTTTTTTTTTACCGGTTTTTCATTTCCCATTCTCTTTATCGGAATACCAAACACAGAGAAAACAATCTGCTCCGAATCTTTTTTCTTTTTCACGGCAACAACGGACAAAAGCCAACTCACCTTAAATGAATACTGGATTTTTTCATGGTTATCCCCTGCTGCCCGGTAGCGCACCGGCACACATAAAACAAGAGCCGTAAATAGTAAAACAAGTCCTAAAAGTATGCCAAGTATAATGAAAATCCATTTGAGTATTAATAAAAAAATCCACATAGGCACACCTCTTTTCTCTGTTACTTTCTACCCGGATAAAACTCCTTCTTGGCAAATACGTTCCTTGGGTTATATTCCGGATTCTCACGATATCCTTTTTCTAAAATCTGCTGCAGGATTTCGACAGCGGCATCATGATCCGAAGTCAGTGCCACTACATACATATCCACATGACGGTAGCGGCGGAAAAACAACTGGCGCGTCTGCATAATCTCAAACAAATTCTTATCATTCTGCGCCAAGGTAAGCACGACGTAACTCTTTTTCCATGGGCGCCGCTTTTCCACCCGTTTTTTGCACCGTTTCGGATTTTTTTCTACGGTTTCATCCATATATAAATTCTGATACCAGTAAATCATATTATGTCCACTCCTGCTCCTCGCGAATCAAGTCTGCTAACATCGTAAGTACCACACATTTTTCAGCCTTGTCCTGACATCCCATCAGATTAACACGGATATAATCAAGTACCTCATCCGAATTTTGGAACGTCAATGGCAGTTTTTCAAGGACAAGTCCCATAATTGCTTTTTTCACCGGTTTTGACACCCGGCTTAACTTCTCGGAAAGTTCATTTACCAATTCATCTGTGCATTTTCTCACATAGGAAAGGTCTGCTTTTTCCTCTTCCTCACCGGATACTGACAAGTCAATAAACAAACTGTCTGACAAAAGATTTGCCACTAATACAAAATCGTGGAACTGTCCGGCAAGACCGGTTTCCATTAATTCTTTCTTATAAGAACTGCGGATTTCATATAAAATCGATTCCAAATGACTGGATTTTTCGACGCACTCCTCGATGCTGCCCTCTAACGGCACTAACAGTTCTTCTTTTAACTCACCTTGTGCCAATGCCTGCCAAACATTTCTTCCTGCTTTTTCAATCCGACTCATTTTCTCGCGGTAAGGAAGAATCAGTGCCATGGCATACACACCATTCACAACATTTTGCACTTCATAATAAAAGTCCGTAATTTCATGAATTTCTTTGGCTGTCTTTTCCAAAAGTGATACCAATTGATTGTATTTCTCGCCCTCTAATGACTCAAAATCGGTCTGTTCAAACGTTTGCAGGGCCTCTAAAATCTCCGGAAACTGATTTTCTTCCTGCTTTGGCTCATACAGCATCGCGCTCGTACGCACCATATACAAAAAGCCATCCAGTGCCGATTTATCGCCATCCTGATATAACGTAAGTGCTTCACCAATCCGCTCAAACAATTTATTCTTTGTCATATGAACCGGAATCTGTCCCATAATCAAACGAATTTTATCAAGCGCCACCTTTTGATCTTTACTGCCAAACAAATACCCTTCTAACATTTTCATGTACTCTTCTTCCTCAAAAGCTGCCAGTTTCTCTGACAATTCTTTCTTGGAAAGATATTTTAATTCCATGCGGTTTAACACATATTCATAACAAATCATGCGGTCCGTGTACGCAGTTAAAACATCCATTTTATCCGTAATTTCATCCCGCAGATGATTCATTTTTTCACCAAGTGCCGCGAAATCGCAGGACTCATCCGACAAACAGCCAATCGCCTGTTTTACCTGCGAGAGCATTTTCTCCTTCTCATCCGCATCTAACACCTGTATTTCATCTTCCAAAAGCGAATACGCAGAAAAAGTCATTTCAAGCGTTCCATAATCCACATATGTTTTTACGGCAATATCCGCATAATGTTTTAAATTTTCCTTTATATTTTTCCCGTTATGAATCTCTTGAATCAGTTTTCTCACGTTTTTATCCTTCTTTCTATCGTTTGTTTAGCTGACAAGCTGCCAGCCTTCCAGCCAGCGCAGTCCATCTCTTGCCATCTGCTCATAGATCGGCTGTCCGGAAAGTACCGGATAAAAAACTAAGAACAGGAAAAAGGCAACTGCCAGATAAACCATACACCATTTGAACCATTTTTTGTCCGCATCCACAAGTTTTACCATACCGTACACAATCATCATGGCGACAAATGGCACACTTGGAAAATAGTGATAGGCAAATGTACAGCGCGGCACTAAAATCCACGGTAATAATTGAACCGCATAGGCAAATACCATAAACAAGGCTTTTTTGTCTCCCCTTGTCACAAGCTGGTAAGCAATATACAAAGCCGACGCCACGCCAAGCACAATAAGGAACGGTCCATATAACTTCCATGAATCACCGCCTCCATTACTTGAAGACTGTTTCACAAACACACTCCACAAAGCAAGGAACACAAAGAATTCACAGCCGATACTCTGAAGCCATTGCGACGTTTTGCTTCCAAGTCTGTTCGAACGCCTTCTTCCAAATGGCAGAAGAATCAATATCAATGCCGGGATTCCTGCCCACCATACAAGCGGGTTGCCAAAGGCACTGATACCCTCTTTCATACCATCCCGCAAAGTCTGGCAGTAATAATACATCGGTCGTATCATCGTCGGCCACTCATACCAGCTTGACTGCCATGGATGGGTAGCCTCCAGTTTGCTGTGGTATTCATACATAGCATGCTGATTATTCAACATTTTTCCGACCGTCTCAGCCACAGGATTTCCACTGTGGTCGCGAAGTGTATCCACAAGACCGGAAACAAATGTATTTTCCCATTTAAATCCTTCATAATTCTCATCTGTCACTTCGTAGAAGCGCTCGGTGTTATCCTTTGCACTGTCCTCAAACGGAACATAGGAAGCAACATAAATCGTTCCTGCTACAAACACAAAGAAAATCACACAGAAACCAAGGGTTAAAAGAAGTTTCTTCTTAAATACTTCAATAATATGTTTATGCGCAATTCCTTCGGTTTCGCCCGTAGGATTTTTCTTCGCCAGATGGTACTCAAAAATACGCCAGCCCATAATGGCAAAGAAGAACACAGCAAGACCGGCAGACGCATATACTGCCGTCCATTTCGATGCACAGCCAAGTCCCATCATCACTGCACTTAAGCCAAGCGGGATAAAAGTCTTCCACAATTTTGTATCATAAAAACTTGTCTGGCTGTACTGATACATAAAGTAGAACATTGCTATAATAAAGAATGTTCCGTACACATCAATGGTAGCAATTCTTGTCTGCGTAAAATGCATAAAATCAAAAGTAAATAAAAATGTCAACGCACCGGCCGCCCACGTACGGTTCTTGAACAAACGCCTGCCAAAGAAGTACATAAACGGAATCATCCCGATTCCAAACAGCACACCGATAATTCGCCAGCCAAACGGATTCATGCCAAACATGCGCACACCAAGACTGATAAATACTTTACCAAGAGGCGGATGTGTCCACTCATAATTGCTCATTCCATGCGCAATTTCATAAGCCGTTCTCGCATGATAAATTTCATCAAAATAAGTGCCGCTCCTAAAGGTAATTGCCTTTCGGTATCCATCCTGTTCATCAAACAAGGAATCTCCGCCAATATGGTCACGGATTTTCACCGTATTTCCATTCGTATCCGTCAGTACCAGTTCATTCAAACTTGTATTATCCGAAAGTGTTGTCAAGCGGATATAGCGGTACGAATCATTGGCAAAAGAATAAGTATCGGCATTTTGCTGATTTTCCTCTGAAAGTCTGCTAAAGCCATCAGCCTCACCACTGACTACCGTTCCCACTTTCTGATACTGTGGCTCCTCACCATCATTTGCCGATTTTGCCACTTCCACTTCAAACCGCTGATTTGCTTTCTCCGTAGAGTAGCCGCGCAGCATACTAAAGTAACTATCTGCACCCAAATCTAAAGTCACGGTTTCTCCAGCTTTTTCAGCTTTCCAGACAGTCTCCGGCAAATCACTCTGCGGCTCAAAACAATCCTGCTCATCAAACAAATTCTTATATTCAGAAGCATTGACCGGTTTCATCCAGTTTCCGTCTTTGTCAAGAATCACTAATTCATTCAGCATAAAGGTATCAAAAAGCTGGTCTTCATCAACACTTAAGCGGATATAACGGTAATCTTTTGCCAGATTATAATCATCCGCGCCCTCTTCCTGAGATTCTTTGTCCCAAGTCTTTAATGCATCCCAACAGAACACACTTGTTGCTCTGACCGTGCCGACCATATCATAGTTTTTCCCGTCCTCTGACATTTCAAGCGTCATCATACGGTCTTCCTTCGCTCCAAGGAACGTATAAATCATTCCGATATCTTTTGCTTTACCAAGATCTAACACAATCTCGGAATTACCATTTTCCGGCTGCCAGTAAGTCTCCGGAGCCTTGGTATCACCCAAATCACGAAAAGCGAATACACTGTATAATACAAGAATTCCAAACAATACAATATAATCCCACTTTGTAAATTTAGGCATTCTTCTTGTCGCATGAATATGTTGTTTATAGACTTCTTCCGGTTCTTTCTCTTTCACCTTCGGATTTTTCACAAGATATGGAAGGGTGTTCCTTTTCTTCTTTCCTCCGGATACCTCTTTTAAATCCTCCATAACCGAAACAGAAAAAGAAGCATAAATCAAATAAGCAAACATTAAAATTGTAAGGACTGCCGTAATTCCAATTAACGGTCCGTTTGGTGCCGTATTCTCGTTTTCCTCGACATACGCCCACAAAACATGACCTACATTCAAAAAGTGAATTGCCGAAAATCCCACATAAGTAAAGAATAACTGTTTGGTCGGCTTCACCAAAAAGGCAGCCAACATAAGTACAAGTGCCGGGAATAAATATCTCTCATGCATACGCACTGAGAATAAAAACATATTGGCAAGAAGTACCGCCATGCTTGTAAAATAGCGGGAATTATCATCTTTTAAGCGGAAGAAAATCACGGCACTCAGTGCAACGGATACTAAAATTGCGAGTGTTCCCCACGAGCTTGCTGACACACCTAAAAATGAATTTGCCTGCGGCTGCCAGTTCTGTCCTAACAACGCCCAGAAATTGTATGCATTAATCGTCGCATACGGATACGAGCCCAACGTATTCACATACTGGCTGAACACTTTGTCCACACCAAATGGAAGGGTAAATACAACCATTGCCACAAGAGATAAAACGCCGCCTACTAAATCCCGAAACATTTTTTCTTTTGAAAAATCTTTTAAGAAAACCTGTTCAATAATTGTCCAAATCAAAAGCGGAGCAAACATAATCATCTGCGGTTTGATAAGAACTCCGGCAACAAAAGCAAAATACGCAAAAATACGCTTTTCTTCCATGCACAGATAGCAGACAAGCAACAGGAAAAAGGTAAATACACCATCCACCTGTCCCCATGCCGAAGAATCCAGAACAACGACCGGACTGAGCACGTATGTCGCTGACAAAATAAGAGAAGAACCTTCAGAAAATTTTCTCTTTGCTATCTTATAAAGCAGTGCCCCTGCACCAAGATCAAACAAAATCGGAATCAGTTTAATAACACATCTTCCGGCTCCCGTTGCAACATCCAGATTAAAGATGCTGCGCAGAGCCCCAATGCCCCACAGCATTGCCATATATCCGGGCGGATAATCCGTAAAAGAATCCGAATGATAGAAATTCCAGAATCCATCTTTAAAAATCATATCCGACCACGCACTAAAGCAGGTCATATCCGTTCCATGTCCTTCATACGCTGCCGCAAAAATCAGTTTTACAAGCAGCGCTGCCGCTAATACAAGCAGTAGATTAGTCCATGACTTTTTGCTGTCTTTGCGGTAAATCCGAATTCCTTCTACTTCATAGCGGAATTTTTCAAAATACAAAACAGCAAAAACTGCCACGGTTAAAACCGCTACTAACACTAACATTTGTACACTATTTGTCGCAATACCAAACAATCCCATTTTCCGACTCCTTTCTCCTTTTAATGATGCACATGCTCATGGGTAAATAAATGCTCTGAACAATACTCATAATTCCCCTCACATTTGGAGCAGTAACGGAACTCTAACTGCGGAGAGTCCACATCCGTTCTGCCACAAATCACACAATGATGCCTTGGTACACTTCCCTGTGTGGGTGCTGTTTTTTTCTTATATTCCATCTTTCTCTTCTTCTGATGGTACGCCTGCTTTGGCGTAAGAGAACCACGTCCCATAAAATAGAAGATAAAAAAGTTTAATAAAAGAACCAAAATCACCGCTGCCGAATAATAATATCCACTCATCAGATAGCGGACAAACATATAGCCATCCATCAAAAGATATACAATACTCAGCCACTTTGCCTTAACCGGAATAATAAAATACACAAGGAACTGTGCATCCGGGAAAGCAAAGGCAAACGCTAAAAACATCGTCTGGTTCAAATCATCCATAATATTGGCGGAAAGCATATAATCCGTATAAGCAGTTGCAGCATTTGGCACTAACCCAAGTTGTAAAAACAGATAAAAAACAAATGTCATAATTACAACCAGTAAAAGTCCGCCAAAATAAAACAAATTAAAGCGGAAAGTTCCCCACATGCGCTCCAGATTTGTTCCAATCGAATAATACACAAAAATCCAGATTGCAAACCACAATAAACTAACCATGCCGGTACCGCCAAACTGTCCGGATGGGCTTAACACAAAGGTGAAAATACGCCAAACCTGTCCATGCAGAATACTTGCAATATCCAAACTCAGATACGAATAATAAAACATCGGATTCACAAGACTAATCAGAATTCCGACAATATTAACTCCAATGACATACCGCATCAGATTCGGAATGCCAAATTTTCCAAACCGTGTTCTCTCCAATCGGTCTAATAAACTCATAGTTCTTTTTTAACCTCCATTCAACAATCGTCTTTTCCCTATTAAAACAAATCTTTTTTGCGGAACAACAACGCCACAACGCCGGAAATAATAAGCGTTAAAACAATAATGGTAAAAAATCCAAACGGCGAATGTCCAAGTGGAATATTATCAAAGTTCATTCCAAAGAAACTGGCAATCATCGTCGGGATTGATAAAACAATCGTAACCGTTGCCAAGAACTTCATTACAATATTTAAGTTATTGGATATAACAGACGCAAACGCATCCATCATTCCACTTAAAATTCCACTGTATATATTTGCCATTTCAATCGCCTGTTTATTCTCGATAATGACATCTTCCAATAAGTCCTCATCTTCCGGATATTTTTTAACGCGCTCCGTCCGCAGAAGTTTCTCTAAAACGACCTCATTTGAGCGCAGGGAAGTGGTAAAATAAACCAGACTTTTTTCCAGCTCCAAAAGTTCAATCAACTCACTGTTTTTCTGGGAAATATGCAGTTTTTCCTCAATCTGGTCACTTTTTCTGTCAATAATACGCAGATAACGCAGGTAGGAAGCAGCATTGCGATACAAAATCTGGAATACAAAGCGAGTCTTTTTGAATGTGTAAAACTCGCGTACTCTACGGTTTACAAATGCTTTCAAAACCGGTGATTCTTCCAGACAAATCGTAATGATATGCTCCTTTGTCATGTAAATACCAAGAGGAATCGTGACATACCGGTCTTTCTCATCAAGCGAAGGAATGTCCACCAAAATCATATTGTATCCATCTTCCAATTCGATACGGGAACGTTCCTCATCATCCAGAGGTGCCCGTAAATCATCCAAGTCAATCCCAGTCTCTTCCTGCAAAAAAGACAATTCTTCCTCATTTGGGTGAATGGCTGATATCCAACAGCCCTCTTCTATTTTATCAAGCACCACCATATCATCTTCTATGGTTTTATAAATGGAAATCATGCTTGTTCACCTTCCTTTCAAAGACAACGGCGATTCCCCGAAAACAAGGCATCGCCGAGTCTGACTAATCCATTTTCATTATAAAGGTTCTAATAACCTTTGTCAAACCTTCTTTGGCACTTCAAAAAGGACATCTGCCGCGATAATAATCTGCTCCGGATTATTCTTTTCAAAAAACTCTGCCATCGTCATACCGCACTCATTCAATATCGCTCCAAGGCTTTTTGTTCCATCTGCACGATAGACACAAGACACCTCTTTTTCTTCCTCTGACTGTGCCGTTTGTTCCTCTTCGTATTCCTCATCGTCTGTCTCCTGTTCGGTTGTCTCCACATTTTCCTGCTGAATTCCCCGTCCTGCCATCGGTCCGCTTCCACAGGGCATCGGAATACAGATTTCCTGTCCCGGTCTTAAATTATACACATCCACATAAGGGTTTGCCCGCAGAATAAGTGCGAGCGGAACACGGTAGCGTCTGCTCAACTGGTAAAGATTATCGCCGGAGCGAATGACATGTATCATTCCATTACAAAAGCGTTGATTCATTTTCAGATTCCTGCCTTTTTTTATTATCCTATTCAAAAGAATGCCATTTGTTCTTTCTAATTTTGTTGCAAAACCATTCTTTTTGTCGTATAATAAGGTTTCGATAATTAGATAACAAAAAATGATTTTAATAGGAAACTTTAGGAGGTACTTATGAAACGAGTAGGTATCGATATTGGTTCAACCACAGTAAAAATTGCTGTGCTGGATGATAACAATAACATACTGTTTTCTGCCTATGAGCGTCACTACGCAAATATCCAGGAAACCTTACGTGCAATTATGGAACGTGCTTACAACGAACTTGGTGACTGTGACATCGCACCGATGATTACCGGTTCCGGTGGTCTTTCCATTTCAAAGCACCTTGATATTCCATTTGTGCAGGAAGTTGTGAGCGTTGCTACTTCCTTAAAAAGTTACGCTCCTCAGACCGATGTCGCCATTGAACTTGGTGGTGAGGATGCAAAAATTATTTACTTTACCGATGGTATTGAGCAGCGAATGAACGGTATCTGTGCCGGCGGTACCGGTTCTTTTATCGATCAAATGGCTACCTTATTAAAAACAGACGCTGCCGGATTAAATACCTATGCAAAAGATTACCAGGCTTTATATCCGATTGCCGCACGATGTGGTGTATTTGCAAAGACTGATATTCAGCCTTTAATAAATGAGGGCGCATCGAAACCGGATCTTGCCGCTTCCATTTTCCAGGCTGTCGTAAACCAGACAATCAGTGGTCTTGCCTGCGGAAAACCGATTCGCGGTAACGTTGCTTTTCTCGGCGGTCCGCTGCACTTTTTAACAGAATTAAAACAGGCATTCATCCGCACTCTTAATTTAACCGGGGATGCCATTATTGCACCGGAAAATTCCCATCTTTTTGCTGCAAGCGGAGCAGCCATGAACTCGGAGGGAAAAGGCGCCACAACAATCGGTGCTTTGTTAAAGAAGCTTTCCGGCGAAATTAAAATTGAATTTGAAGTGACTCGTATGGAGCCTCTTTTCAAAGATGAAACTGATTACAATGAATTTATCGAAAAACATAACGTACACAGCGTAAAGAAGGGAGATATCTCCACTTACGAAGGAAATGTATTTCTTGGCGTAGATGCCGGTTCAACAACAACTAAAGTAGCTCTTGTCGGCGAAGACGGTTCCCTTCTGTACTCATTCTATGATAATAATAACGGAAGCCCACTGAAGACGACAATTAAAGCAATTAAGGAAATTTATGAACTGCTCCCGGAAAGTGCCACAATTGTGCGTTCCTGTTCAACCGGATACGGCGAAGCACTGATTAAATCCGCTTTGATGTTAGATGAAGGTGAAGTTGAAACCGTTTCCCATTATTACGCTGCTTCTTTCTTTGACCCGGATGTTGATTGTATTCTGGACATCGGCGGTCAGGATATGAAATGTATTAAAATCAAAAATCACTCCGTAGACCAGGTACAGTTAAATGAAGCCTGCTCTTCCGGCTGTGGTTCTTTTATCGAGACGTTTGCACGCTCGTTGAATTATGAAGTAAAAGATTTTGCAAAACTGGCTCTGTTTGCCGAAAATCCAATTGATTTGGGTTCCCGCTGCACCGTATTTATGAATTCTAAAGTAAAACAGGCACAAAAAGAAGGAGCTACGGTCGCAGATATTTCTGCCGGACTTGCTATTTCCGTTATTAAAAATGCCCTGTTAAAGGTAATTAAATTAACAGACCCGAAAGATCTCGGTAAAAACGTAGTTGTTCAAGGTGGTACTTTCTATAACGATGCGGTATTACGAAGTTTTGAGCGTGTTTCCGGATGTCAGGCAATTCGCCCTGACATTGCCGGTATCATGGGTGCTTTTGGTGCCGCACTGATTGCCCGTGAGCATTACGAAGAGGGAGAAACTTCTTCCATGCTCTCTTTACAGGACATTATCGAGTTAAAATTTGAAAGTTCCATGACAAGATGTAAGGGATGTACCAATCATTGTCTCCTTACAATAAACCGCTTTACCGGTGGCCGTCAGTTTGTGTCCGGTAACCGATGTGAACGTGGTCTTGGCAAAGAAAAGACAAACCGTGACATTCCAAACCTTTACGCCTATAAAAATAAGCGTCTTTTTGACCACTATAAACCATTATCTGCGGACAAAGCATATCGCGGCAAGGTCGGAATTCCACGCGTATTAAATATGTATGAGAATTATCCATACTGGTTTACTTTCTTTACGGAACTTGGCTACGAAGTCGTTCTTTCACCGGCTTCCAACCGAAACATTTATTCACTTGGTATCGAATCGATTCCAAGCGAATCGGAATGTTATCCGGCAAAGTTAGCTCACGGACATATCTCATGGCTGTTAAACCAGGGCGTTTCGTACATTTTTTACCCTTGTGTTCCTTACGAGCGCAAAGAATTTGATGAAGCGGGCAACCACTACAACTGCCCAATTGTCACTTCTTATGGAGAAAATATCAAAAATAATGTAGAAGAATTGGCAGATGAATCGATTACCTACCAGAATCCATTCGTCTCCTTTGAAAGCGATAAAATTCTTGCCGATGAGTTAGTACGCTATCTCGGCAAAGAAAATAATATTGATGCCGGCGAGATTCGAAAAGCTGCCCACAAGGCATACGAAGAATTGCAAAAAACAAGAAATGATATCCGCTTAGAGGGCGAACGCGTATTAAAATGGATGGCAGATAACAACAAGCGTGGTATTGTGTTAGCCGGTCGTCCTTACCATATTGACCCGGAAATCAACCACGGTATTCCGGAATTGATTACATCTTACGATATTGCGGTATTATCTGAGGACAGCATTTCCCATTTAGGAAAAGTTGACCGGCCAACGATTGCGATGGATCAGTGGATGTATCATTCCAGACTTTATGCCGCTGCCAGTTTTGTACGCACCCAGAACAATCTGGATATGATTCAGCTTAACTCTTTTGGATGTGGACTTGACGCAGTAACAACCGACCAGGTCAATGATATTTTGACAAGTTCCAATAAAATATGTACGGTTCTTAAAATTGACGAGGTCAACAACTTAGGTGCCGCAAGAATTCGTATCCGTTCGCTTATTTCCGCTGTGAAAGACCGCGAACGCAAGGGAATTAAGTCATCTCCTCAAAATTCAGCCTATAAACGAGTTGAATTTACAAAGGAAATGCGTAAGAATTACACGATTTTAGCACCACAAATGTCACCAATTCATTTTGACATTTTAATGCCGGCTCTTGCTGCCTGTGGTTATAATCTTGTCCAGCTTCCTACCGGCGTAGGCGAATTGGATTACGGCTTAAAATATGTAAATAATGATGCGTGCTACCCGTCTCTTCTTGTGGTCGGACAGTTTATGAAAGCGTTGTTATCCGGTGAGTACGATTTAAATAAAACTGCTTTAATCATTACTCAGACCGGTGGTGGATGCCGTGCAACGAACTATATCGGCTTTATCCGCCGTGCACTAAAAAAAGCAGGCATGGAACAGATTCCGGTTATCTCATTAAGTGCCGGCGTGGAAACAAACTCCGGCTTTGACATCAATTATCGGTTGCTAAAAGCCGCTATTCACAGCTTAATCTACGGTGATTTGTTTATGCGCGTCGTATACCACACCCGCCCTTACGAGAAAGTACCGGGTTCCGTAAACGCTCTTCACGATAAATGGAAAAAAGTCTGTATTGAGGCTGTGAAAAAGCCAAAGCAGTCGGAACTTAAGAAAAATATCAAACAAATCGTGAAGGAATTTGATGAAATAGAATTAGATGAAACAAAGAAAAAACCACGTGTTGGAATCGTTGGTGAGATTTTAGTTAAATATCTCCCTGCAGCCAACAATCATGTTGTTGAACTCTTGGAGGCTGAAGGTGCTGAAGCAGTCTGTCCGGATATGCTTGACTTCTTTATGTACAGTGCTTACGATAGTGAATTTAAGGCTGACCATCTTGGCTTTAAGAAAACCAGTAAGTGGCTTGGAAATGCTGCTATCTGGCTGTTAAATCAGTTCCGCAAGCCATACTGCAAAGCACTTGCTGAGAGCAAACGTTTTGAGGCACCACCTGAGATTCACGTACTGGCTAAATATGCAGAACCTTTCGTATCTAACGGTAACCAGACCGGTGAAGGATGGTTTCTCACAGGTGAAATGATTGAATTGATTCACAGCAATGTGCCAAACATCGTTTGTACTCAGCCATTTGGCTGTCTGCCAAACCATGTCGTTGGTAAAGGTGTTATCAAACAGATTCGAAAGGCATTCCCAGATGCCAACATTGTAGCCGTTGACTATGATCCCGGCGCCAGCGAAGTAAATCAGTTAAATCGTATCAAACTGATGTTAGCAACAGCGAATGAGAATTTAAACAAATAAAAAGAATCACAATTTAGGAGTCTGCCAAAAGGCAGGCTCCTTTTTATTTGTAAGAAATAAGGAGTCTGCCTTAGCAAACTCCTTATTATATTTTGAATCATTTTGTAGATTCTTTTTCATTTACTTCTTAACTTAGTTCATTTTCTTTCTAAATACAATTACTCCGAAAATTGCTAATACAGACAATCCCATAACAATCATTGGGAACAAAAGATTTGTTGTATCTCCTGTCTCCGGTGCGGAATCAGATAATGGTACATCTTCATCAAGCAAAGTAGTTGTTTTCTTACTTGTTGCTGATGCTTTTGGTGTATCCGGGTCTGTCAGCTCTTTACTTGCTCTCGGTGTGTCTTCATCAAAATCGAACAAGTTTGGAGTAGCTGTTGCTGTAACTTCCGGTGTCGGTGTCGCATCATCACCCGGAGTAGCCGTTGGTGTTACCTCCGGAGTAGCCGTTGGTGTTACTTCCGGTGTAGTTGTCGGTGTTACTTCCGGTGTAGCTGTCGGCGTTGCCGTTGGTGTTGGTGTCGGTGTTGCTGTCACTTTTGGTGTTGGTGTCGCTGTCACCTTCGGTGTTGGTGTCGCCGTTACTTTTGGTGTTGGTGTCGCCGTTACTTTTGGTGTTGGTGTCGCCGTTACCTTTGGTGTTGGTGTCGCCGTTACCTTCGGTGTCGGTGTCGCTGTCACTTTCGGCGTTGGTGTTGGTGTCACTTTTGGCGTTGGTGTCACTTTCGGGACTTTCTTTGAAATCATATGCCATTCGCCAGAATTGCTGACAACAGTATCACATACCAGCCATCCTTCGGATGTAGTACTCAAATTCACAAAAGCTTTTGGCGCAATTATCGTAGCTCTCATACCATCTGAGTTCAAATTCAAATTCGTCACATAAGGCATATTCCACACAACAGACTCTGCCATTTCCTCGTGTGTTTTACTTCCATTTTTTACAGTAATCTTATATTCCGGAATGCGAACATCATCTTTCAATGATACATTAAATACTAAGGACTGATTTGCTCGCAATGTGACCTTAATACCACCATTCTGAATTTTCCCTGCAGTGATATTTTCAACCATAGCATCCGCATCCACATATACAACTTCTTCATCAATTCCTGTAATGTCTACATGATAATTGTTCATGTCCTTAACATCTTTTGGTGTTGTGTAATCTGCCTTTTTCACAACAGATTCTGCATAGTTTGAAACAGATGCAAGCATTGCTTTAACTTCATCTTTCACACTTTCCTTTACTACTACATAAGGCGTCCCACGGAATTTCGACTCTCCTACAACTTCTCCAATCCGAATCTCTCCGGAAGCATTTGCTTTGCTCTCAGAAATCGTGTTTCCGTTCCAATGACCATTCCCCTGGTACTTACCTACGGCAAAGTTTGTCTCCATATCTGCTGTCTGATTCAGATAATTACAAACAATTCCGTACTCAATGCAATCTCCCAAAAAAGGCTGATTATTTGACGCAAATGAAATTCCGCCAATTACCCCGATTGCAATTGCGATTGACGCCACAGCAACTGCTGCTTTGGCCCAAAAACTTCGCTTTAATCTCCTCATCATATTCCTCCAGTCTTTTAATCCTTTTAGTTTAATTTGTTACAAGATTAGTATAATTCTATACTTATCATTAGTGTAACATAAACCTATCACATATATCAAGAAGTTTTTTTCATTTTTTTACATTTTTTTAATGATATGAAAATTTCAAATCAGGAAACACTAGAAAGGCCGTTTTGCTATGAAAACATTTACTGATATCCATATAAAATAAGTCATATTTCACTATATGAAATAAGACTCATCCAGTTGAGTCTTATTCAAAATTCATTTTCTATTTTTTCAGGAATCTCCCACTGAATTGGAGCTTCTCCATTCTTTATCAAAAAATCATTTGTCTGGCTAAAAGGTTTACTGCCAAAGAATCCTCGGTATGCCGACAAAGGGCTTGGATGAGGTGCTTTCAGCACAAGGTGCTTCGGATTTGTCAACATTTTCGCCTTTTCCTGTGCCGGCTTTCCCCATAAAATGAATACAATTGGTCTATCCTGCGTATTTAATTTAGCAATTGCCGCATCCGTAAACTCTTCCCAGCCGACACCACGGTGTGACATCGGCTTGTGTGCCTGAACCGTAAGCACCGTATTCAAAAGTAGAACACCTTGTTTTGCCCACGAAGTCAGACAACCGTGGCTTGGAATTTTGCAGCCTAAATCATCATGCAGTTCTTTGTAAATATTTTCAAGAGACGGTGGAATTGCCACCTGTGGTTTCACCGAAAAACAAAGCCCATGCGCCTGTCCTTCATTATGGTAAGGGTCCTGTCCCAAAATCACAACCTTAACCTTCTCAAGTGGCGTAAGATGAAAGGCTGTAAAAATTTCATCTGCCTTTGGATATACAATTGTCTCACTATATTGTTTCCGAATAAAAAAGAATAAGTTTTTATAATATTCTTTGGAAAATTCTTCGTGCAATGCACGCTCCCACTCACCTGTCAAAGCACTCATAACAACCTCCCTCTTTTATAACCGTACACTGATTCCCCGCTCTTGCAGGTATTTTTTCAATTCAACGATTTCAAGTTCTTTAAAGTGAAATAGCGAAGCTGCCAAAACTGCATCCGCTTTTCCTTCCGTAAGGGCATCATAAAAATGTTCTTTTGTTCCTGCGCCGCCGGATGCAATAACCGGAATTGAAACATTTTCAGAAACCGTCCGTGTCAGTTCAACATCATAGCCGTCTTTTGTTCCATCACAGTCCATGCTGGTCAAAAGAATTTCGCCGGCACCTAAGCGCTCTGCTTCCATTGCCCATTCCACGGCATCTTTTCCCATATCTACACGACCGCCATTTTTGTAGATTGTCCATCCACTGCCGTCTGCCCGTCTTTTGGCATCAATCGCAACAACGACACATTGGCTTCCAAATTTATCCGCAGCATCCGATACAAGTGTCGGATTTAAAATTGCCGCTGAATTCACTGCAACCTTGTCCGCACCCTCGCGCAAAATCATACGAAAATCCTCAATCGTGCGAATTCCGCCGCCTACCGTAAATGGAATAAACACGGTTTCCGCCACTTTACGAACCATGTTCGCCTTTATCTCTCTTGCATCACTGGATGCTGTAATATCTAAAAAAACCAATTCATCTGCTCCTGCTTTTCCATAAGCAGCACCAACTGAAACCGGGTCTCCCGCATCAATCAAATTAACAAAATTAACTCCCTTTACCACTCTTCCCTCATTTACATCCAAACATGGAATTACTCTTTTCGTAAACACCGAAATTCCTCCTATCTTCGTCTTATTCTATATGGAAACAAAATTCTTCAAAATTTCCAGCCCAACATCTCCGCTCTTCTCCGGATGAAACTGAGTTGCAAAAATATTGTCATGTTCCACTGCCGCATGTACCGGAACAATATAATCCGTTGTAGCGGCTACATCTTCGATATGTTTGGCTTTTAAATAATACGAATGAACAAAATACACATACACATCCTCCGGAATTCCTTTTAACAGTTTTGAATTCGGATTTATTTTCAAAGAGTTCCATCCCATATGCGGAATTTTATATCCTTCTTTTTCCGGAAATCTTACAATTTCACCGGGGAGAAGTGAAAGTCCTTTTACATCATGTTCTGACTCATCGCTTCGCTCAAAAAACAACTGTAGTCCGAGACAAATGCCCATAATCGGCGTACCGGATGCCGCCACATCCTGCAGCACTTTTGCCAGTTCATAGCGGTTCATCTTTTCCATCGCATCCTCAAACGCACCAACTCCCGGCACAATTACATGGTCTGCTTTCTTAATTTCTTTCACATCTCTTGTAATCACCGGATGTTCCCCAATATATTGTAACGCCTTCTCAACGCTTTTAATATTTCCTGCATCGTAGTCTACAATTGCTACCATCGTTTTGTATCACCTCTGTCATTGTATTAGAATAGCCGACCGAAAAACCGGTCAGCTATCTTTTCATTATCTCTCATCCGCTTCATTTCTCTTCTGCCACTGCAAAAGAATCGCCTGCAAGCGGTCTGTGTATTCCTTTTGTGTCTCGGAAGCAATAATATTTCGTGCCTGTGATTCACTGACACCAAACTCATTGTATAATTGATTTGCGAGTTTACTCTCCAATTCATTGTACTGGCTGAGCATATCATACTGCTCCGCTTTTGATTTGTTTGCATCATAAAGACGAATTCCGCCAATCAAAGAATCCAAGGATTCCAAATACATCTTCATCTTATAATAATTCTGATAAGCATCATACTCACGCTGGAGCTGCATACACATACGCACCTTCTGTTTGAGTTCTTTCGACGAATCCGAAACAGAAACTTCTGCCAAAGAATCATAGGCGTTCTTATAATCCCGCTGTTCAAAAGAACTCTCCGCACTTTTTACGGATGTCGTATAAGAAAGTGCCTGACTGCCAAACACAACCGCTACACAGAGAAGTCCGAAAAATACCATAACAATCGCAGCACCAACCGGATTAATTCTGCCAACCACTTCATTAGCTTCCTGCTCGGCTTTTAATCGTTTCTTTTCTTCTTTTTCTGCCGCTTTTGCTGCTGCTTGTTCTGCCTTTGCTGCTGCTTTTTTTTCTTTTTCTTCTTTTGCCTGCTCTGCTTTTGCTGCCTTTTCCTCTGCTGTCTGCTGTTTCTTTTCCTCTTTCGCCGCTTTCTTCTCTTCAGCGTCAGCCTGCTCTTTCTCACGCTCTTTGGCTTCTTCCTCTGCGGACTGCTCCGTAATGATATTACCAAAAATACGTTTAAAGAAACCGTCTTTTTTCTCTTTCTCCTGCTTTATATCTTGTACATCTTCCTCTGTGTCATCTGAAACCGCCAACGGCTCTCCGGACACACCAGCCGCTTCACTATCATCCAATACCAAAGGATCCAGCGCCAAATCACCAAAATCATCACCGGCATCTTCATCCATCTGCGGAACAAATTCTTCCTCAATTTCAGGAAATTCCGGTGCCTCATCTGCCTCACTGTAATCCACAGCAGAAAGTGCATCATCATAAATATCATCTACAGATAAAGCATCTGCATCATCGGCAAATACGCTTTCCTCATCATCTTCCCGAAAAAGAGAAGTCTCAGCCGGACTTTCATCCATAGGCTCTGCTGTTTGAACCTCCTCCTCCGGCTGCACTGCGGAATCCGGCTCATCATAATCTTCATAATCCTGCGAAAGCAGTGTCAAAAGTTCATTTACATCCGCTTCTCCATCAGAAGCTTCTTCTGCCGGTTTCTCCTCCACCTGTTCGTCCATAACGGGTGCCGGTTCACCTGCATTTTCCGGTTCTTTCTCTTCATCACTCATGCTCTGCATCAATTCTTCCAAATAAGCCTCATCCATCTGTGATTCTTCATTTTTACAGTCTTCACACAATTCTTCGCCATCCGGAATTTCTTTTCCACATTTTCTACATAAGGTCAAATGTCACACCTCCTCTTGCCAAAGCACAAACTTCTTATTTAAGCAAAAGGTCCAGCTGATGAACCAATCTGCCAATCTCCGGTTTAGAAAGCTGGGCATCTACACCAAGTGCCTCTCCTTTACGTTTCATCTCATCATTTACCAAAGATGAAAAAATAACAACCGGAAGTCCTTCAAATCTAGGGTCTTCTTTAATTTTCTTGGTCAGATGATGTCCATCCATCTGTGGCATTTCAATATCCGTAATAACAAGTGAAATATCTTTTCCAATCACCGCACCATCTTTCATCATGCGGTCCAAAGTGTTCCATGCTTCCAGTCCGTTGCTTGTTGGAATCAAATGTGAATAGCCAGCCTTTGTTAAGCATTTCTTCAACATCTCAAGAAGCAGCGGTGAATCCTCCGCAAGAAGGATTGTGTAATCAATACGGGAGCGCTCACCCATTGCCTCAATCTCAGACAGCTTAAGTCCCGTTTCCGGATTAACTTCCGTAACAATTTTCTCAAAGTCAAGAACAATAATTATTCTTCCGTTAATCTTTGTAATGCCGGTGGCTACCCCTTTACCATTTCCACTAATGGTAGAGTCCGGTTTTGCGATGTCTTTCCATGATACACGGTGAATACCAAGCACCTGCTGAACATGAAACGCTGTGTGTAGACGGTTAAAATTCGTAATAATATACATATCATGAGATGTGTCAGCGCTTGGCTGAACACCTAACGCTTTCGCCAAATCAATTACGGTAATCAGCCGTTCTCTCGGCATGAAGATTCCCTCTATGTACTCATGTGCATTCGGCACCATCGTTGGCTCTTGATACGGACAGAGTTCATTAATCTTTGCCACATTGATTCCATAATGCTGATTACCAACCACAAACTCCAATAATTCAAGCTCATTGGTACCACTCTCTAATAAAATTCCTGTTTCTACTGCCATTGTCTCTCTCCTCCTTACTCCATGTCATCAATATCATCAAACTGACCGGCATCTGCATCCAACCCCATTGTATGAAGGGTTCTGACTTTGCGCCGTTCTTGTTCTGCGGTAACTAAAATGACTTCTTTTTTTCCTGATACATAAACGCCTCCTACTTCATTTTCACTGATGCTTTACTATTCCCTTCTTCAATCGACAAATCAATTGTAGAAGCGTTTGTCGCATTTTTATCTACCTGAAATACTAACACTGCCTTCTGTGACTTTCCTTTCGCAATCACAGTTTCCAAATAATCCAGTTGATTCTCCAATAAACTAATCTGTGGAGAATAAGTTGTTCCGTCCACATTCAGCTGATAGGTGATTTTTCGTCTGTCAATCAGTTTAACCTTTTTTTTCGCACCGGAATTATTTTTTAGTGAAAACTCTGCAACAAGTAGTTTTTTCCCCTGTTCGGCACGAATCTGTGAACTTCCGTATTTATCTGCCAGACGATAAGAAGTATACAAAATCGAAACACCTTTCAGATGATATAAATCATCTAACGATACTTCCTTTTTGGAATCTTCCGGTGTAGCTGCTGTCTGTTCCGGCTGCGATTCCTGTGGTGCGTCTGATGCCTGTGCAGCTGCCGATGTTGGTGTCGGTGTCGCCGGCATCGGTGTCGGCGTTTCTGTAACCTCTTTTTCTTCTTTTGCGATAAGCCGGTACGGATATTTGTCAGAATTTTGGAGCAAAACACCTGCTGCGTACTCCGCAATTTCATTTTCCTGCTCCTCAGACAAATTTTTTATATCCGCACATCCGGTAAGGGATAGAACGGACACAGCCAAAACGGCACATAAAAAACGTATCTGTCTCAAAAAACCCCTCCTTTTACAATTAAATCCAGTTTATTTATTATAGCACATATCCCGTCCATCAATCAACACTTTTCACGTCAAGTTCAAACCAAAATTCGACACCATTGTCATAATTTTTCACACCAAACTTCTGATTATGGGCATCCATAACGGCTTTTACGATAGATAAACCAATTCCATTGCCACCATATTCTCTTGTCCTTGCCTTGTCCACTTTGTAAAATTTCGACCAGATTTTATCCATATCTTCCTCCGGAATCGGATCTCCGGTATTGAATACGCTGGTGCATACATGGTCACCTTTCCGAATCGTCTTAATTTCAATTTTATTCTCGTATTTCACATGATTAAGTGCATTGCTCACATAATTGCTGACAACCTCCTCAATCATATACTCATCTGCCCAAACCATAATTGGTTCCTCATCCGGATGATATGACAACGTAACTTCTTTCTGACGGAACAAAATATCAGAGGAATTTACTATCGACTGAATTACACTTCGCAAGTCAAAATGTTCAAAATGAACCTGGTCATTTCCAAACTCTAACTGATTTAAACTCAGTAGTTTTTTTACCATCTTGTTCATCTTGTCAGCCTCGTCCACAATGACTTCACAGTAAAATTCACGGCTTTCTGCATCATCATTAATATTTTCCTGCAATCCTTCTGCATATCCCTGAATCAAAGCAATCGGCGTCTTCAGTTCATGCGAAACATTCGCCAAAAATTCCTGCCGCATCTGCTCCTGCTCCGAACGCCTCTGTAAATCCAGCTGCAATTCATTATTCGCTGTCTTTAATTCGGAAATGGTTTTCTCCAAGCGGTCTGACAAAGCATTCATACTGTTGCCAAGCACTCCGATTTCATCATCACGGTTATCTTTATAACGAGTTGAAAAGTCAAGTTTCTGCATATTTTTTGCATGAACTGCCAGGCGCAGAATCGGCTTCGTATATTGATTGCTGACAAAATACATAATAAATACGCCGGCAATCATCACAATCATTCCGACATACAGCATAAACTGATTCGATACACTGGCACTTTCCTGTATACTCTGATAATTACTACGCAGATAAATCCAGTAATTATCGGGCATCTTTCCTGTGAGTTCCAAAAAATTAGAATCTACTCTCGTGTCATACACATTATACATCGAATAATTTGCTGTCTGTGTAATCATTTTACAGTTATCGTCTAGCTTTTGCCCAAAATAAATTGATTTTACGTACTTATCAAGTTGGTTTTTTGTTACCTGCTGCAAACGCTCACTGTCACTCGGATATACATACGCTAATTCCGCGATATCACCAGACCCTTGGTAAACCCGAATCTGCACAAGATAAATGCTCATGTTGGTATTGCTCGAAAGCTGGTCTAACTTATCATAAATTGTATCTTTTTGCTCGCTGTCCATCTTATTCCAATCCACATTTTCACAAATATTGATAACACGCGAATAAACGCCCTGCATCTGGCTTACCTTATTGGACTGATAAAAATATGGCAAAAGCACAACGTTTGCAAGACTGATAACACCGATAATAATGACAATGGTAACGACAAAAATCGCTACCAGTCTTGTTTTCATGGAACGCTTCAAGATAATCACTCCATTTCCTATACTTCAAATTTATATCCCATACCCCAGATTGTCTTAATGTACTTTCCTTTTTCACCCATTTTACTGCGGAGTTTCTTCACATGGGTATCAATCGTTCTGGCATCACCAAAATAATCATAGTCCCACACGTGATTCAAAATCCGTTCACGTGAAAGGGCAATATCTTTGTTTTCCATAAAATAGGAAAGCAGCTCAAATTCCTTGTAACTCAAATCCACTTTCTCACCATCAATTATAACTTCATGTGCGGAGCGGTTTAACACAATTCCGCCATATTCGAGATTTTTCTCATTTGCCGAATTGGTTCTGCGAAGCAGTGCCTCTACACGCGCCACTAAAATCTTTGGACTAAACGGCTTTGCAATATACTCGTCCACCCCAAGTTCAAAGCCACGCAGTTCGTCATTTTCCCCGCCACGTGCCGTCAGCATAATAATAGGCACTTTGGAGTACTGGCGGATTTCCCTGCAGGTTTCCCAGCCATCCATCTTTGGCATCATAACATCCAAAATCACAAGAACAATGTCCTTATTCTCCATAAAAACATCTACGGCTTCTTCACCGTCTGCCGCCTCTAACACACGAAAATTCTGCTTTGTCAAAAAATCGCGTACCAATTTTCTCATACGCTGTTCATCATCTACGACTAAAATTGTATTTCCTGCCATATATAAACTCCTTTCACTGATTCAGACTGTCCTCTTTTTGCTGAAGACGTTCTTCCCATTTTTCATATTTGTCAATCAAATCTTCTTCCATATTAACCTTATAATTTGTAAAATATGTGAAAATTGAGTATTCAAATCGAAAATTTATTACGACAAAACCAATCAAAAGAACAACTGCCGCAAAAAGGGCAATTTTCAGTTTCTTATTCAGTAACTGCTGCCCTTCGTACAATCGCTTCCACTTTGCTTCTTTTCGTGATGTCTGAGCAATAACATCCGGCTTTTTCTCATTTTCTTCCTTAATTGGAATTGGCGCTAAAGACTGCTCACTCACAAGTCCGCTTTTCCCAATAAAATGCCGCAGTTCCATCAAAAAATTATAACCGGCCATCGTATGAAACATCTTGTCTGACACGCATTTATTATAAATTTTCAAAGCGATTTTCGGATTTTTCAAATCCGCTGAGTGAATCAGTTTTTTTATCTGCTCTGCTTCTTTTTTCGTCTGTTCATACGATTCACGGCTCTCAAAAGAATACTGGTTTGTTACATAATTTTCAGCCATATAAATCCCCGCCTTTATTTCATCTTTGAATTTTTGCCAAGATACTCTTTTACTAATTCAATAAGCATATCATCTCTCGGATAACAGCTCTGTTCTTCGAGATATCTTTTCTCCATTGCTTTCAAAGTCTTGTCCTCTTCTTCTTCCGGCTCTAAAAACGCCAAAAGAAAACGCTCATAATCTGCATCCGATAATGTAAGCCCCTCTTTTATGGCAATTGTCTTTGCTGTCATACGCGCTTTCACCTGATCGTCAGCTGACGACTGAATATCTTCATCAGTCTGACCTAATGCACCGATAAATTCTTCATACGATTGCCCACTTACTTTGGCAAAGACCTGATACGAACGTTTCTGGTCTTTATATGCCTGTTTTCTGGAACCTTCCGGATATTTTTTCACGTTACATTCTTTTAATAAATCCTCCCATACCGTATCACCGATTCCCTCTCTGTTTTCTTTCTCTTCCTTCGCTTTTGCATACGTATAATACGCTTTAACGTTCGGATATTTGTTTTTCGACATCTTTTTCGCATATGCATCGTTAAACTTCGCATTCACCTCAACGGAAAAAGTAATCGTTTTCCCCGCCACGTCCGGATCTGCATCATCCTCTGCAAATGTTACATTCAGATTATATGTCTCTCCTAATTTCAAGCCCATCAATCCGCGTTCAAACGCCGCATTAAACAAATTTCCTGCACCAACTTGAATCACGGCACCGCTCTCACTCAAATCATCGGATGGCTGGTCGTCGACATAGCCTTCGTAATCCAGAGAAATCCAGTCACCTTTCTCTACCCGCTCTCCATCGGCCACCTTTTTCTTCCAGTCCTCTGCCTCCAATAAAATTGCCTGATAAACTTCCGTCTCGGTCGGCGTAACGGTAACCGTTCTCCCCTTATATTTACCAAGTTCCAACATATTATTTTTTGTATAGTCGACTAGCTCTCCGTCCTTCATTTCACCCTGTGCCCGTATTTCTTTTTCCTGCGTTCTTGTCTGTGTGTTCGTTTGCTCCTGCTTATCTTTTTCTCCCTTATATCCAAAATAAAAACCGACGCAAAACCCAATCACTGCCAATACAATAATTACAATCCATGCTTTTTTCTTCGCCTTCATAATATCCTCCAGTACATTTTTCTATTGTCATTCTAGCACAAAAGTGTGACGAAAGAAAGAATATTTGCGTAACCCCTTAGCGGATACGGTTGCTCCGCCTCCAAATTTTTCTTTTCTCCGCTTCTTTTATTAAATAATCGCGGAATGCCGGATGAGCAATACTCACCAATGCTTCCGCACGTTCCCAGGTCGAACGCCCCTCAAGGTTCACAACTCCGTATTCCGTTGCCAGAAAATAAACCTGGCTGCGCGGCGAAGTGATAATATCGCCATTAAACTGCGGATGCCATTCATGCCTTTTGAGCGTTTTACTGCTTTGATTTTCTTGCTCGTA
>OHAJ01000503.1_pt1 | contig 29078 bp, 25 predicted proteins | sample 1577101 | NCBI WGS metagenome assembly OHAJ01 (sample SAMEA3541531, study PRJEB24748) | human gut metagenome | biome: human gut; feature: human-associated habitat; material: faeces | place: China | collected 2012
TTAAACCACATGTTCCTCCGCTTGTGCGGGCCCCCGTCAATTCCTTTGAGTTTCATTCTTGCGAACGTACTCCCCAGGTGGATAACTTATCGCTTTCGCTTAGTCACCGACTGTGTATCGCCGACAACGAGTTATCATCGTTTACTGCGTGGACTACCAGGGTATCTAATCCTGTTTGCTCCCCACGCTTTCGTGCCTCAACGTCAGATATAGTTTGGTAAGCTGCCTTCGCAATCGGTGTTCTGTATGATCTCTAAGCATTTCACCGCTACACCATACATTCCGCCTACCGCAACTACTCTCTAGTCTAACAGTATTAGAGGCAGTTCCGGAGTTAAGCCCCGGGATTTCACCTCTAACTTATCAAACCGCCTACGCACCCTTTAAACCCAATAAATCCGGATAACGCTTGAATCCTCCGTATTACCGCGGCTGCTGGCACGGAGTTAGCCGATCCTTATTCGTACGATACTTTCAGTCACCTACACGTAGGTGAGTTTACCCTCGTACAAAAGCAGTTTACAACTCATAGAGCCGTCTTCCTGCACGCGGCATGGCTGGTTCAGGCTTCCGCCCATTGACCAATATTCCTCACTGCTGCCTCCCGTAGGAGTCTGGTCCGTGTCTCAGTACCAGTGTGGGGGGCCTTCCTCTCAGAACCCCTACGCATCGTCGGTACGGTGGGCCGTTACCCCGCCGTCTGCCTAATGCGCCGCATGCCCATCCCGGAGCGGACCGAAGTCCTTTCCTATCCAGAAGATGCCTCCTGGATATATACGCGGTATTAGTCCGGCTTTCGCCGGGTTATCCCCCGCTCCGGGGCAGGTTGCATACGTGTTACTCACCCGTGCGCCGGTCGCCGGCAGCAGAGTGCAAGCACTCCGCTCCGCTGCCCCTCGACTTGCATGTGTTAAGCCTGCCGCTAGCGTTCATCCTGAGCCAGGATCAAACTCTCCGCTGTTAGTTATATATTGCTATATATCTTCTTTAGATTGTTGTCGGTTCAGAATTCCTTCTATTGTCTTTTCGGTATTGACGGGACTTACTTTACTTTGTATGTCCCTGTACTCTTAAAACAACTTTCGCTGCTTGTCTTGGTAGCAAAATGTCAATGTTCTTGTCGCTCCCGGGTCCGTCCGCCCCTCTCGTGAGTGACGTTCTGTTTCCCGTTTGCGGTTGCAAAATTAGTGCAAATTCCAGCCCTGTGCAAATTTTATTCGAACTTTTTATGCTCAAAAACATATTTTATGCCGCAAAGCACTGTTAATCACCGTTTTTAATAAATGTTAATTTACCTTTCGTTATGTTAATAGATTTCCCCACCTTTTTATTCGTTGACAAAATCTTTCCTTAAAATATTTATAAATTCATTTCGAAGCAAAAAAAGACCGATATTATCGGTCTTTCAAAAAAGCAACTTCCCAATATATCTATTGTCAATTCAGACACATTCCGGATAGGGGTACTTTCAGATGTGATGCGGGGCCATATGCACATAACAGGATGCACAAACGCTCATAAGTATTATCAGAACTGGAAATAAATGAATGGTGCCACTTCCTCGCTCATAAACTCAATGACAAGCTGGACAACTGTCAGAAAACAGAGAAGCTTCACTATCCACGGAGATCTTACAAATATATACTGTACACGATCGGCTATAGACTGAGGCACAAAATGGAAAACTATCAGACTTATCATCATTATGCACCAAACCATACGCGCCTCAAAGAACTGAGGTATCTGATTCCAATGGAAATCGATGAAGATATTATTTATGATCGTCACAGAATCCTCAAAAGAGGCTGCACGGAAGAAAACCCACAACAACGACACATATACAAACGTAAGCAGCCAAAATATGAAAATAGTAAACCAGTTATCCGGTATTCTTTTCAAAATTGGCTTGCATGCTTTATGGACAGCAAGACCTGCCCCATGCATCGCACCCCAGAAAACGAACTTCCACGCAGCTCCATGCCATAATCCTCCAATAAGCATGGTCAAGAAGTTATTTAAATATGTACGGAACGTCCCCTTTCTGTTACCTCCAAGAGGAATATATACATAATCTCTCAACCATGATGACAAAGAAATGTGCCACCTTCTCCAAAATTCGGTAAGGTTTCTGCTCTGATAGGGTGAATCGAAATTTATACCGAGTTTAAAGCCCATTATTAGAGCTATACCTATAGCCATGTCACTATAGCCTGAAAAATCGCAATAAATCTGCATGGTATAGCCTAATACTCCCATAAGAGTCTGCACTCCTGTATAAAAAGCGGGATCATTAAAAATCAAGTCGTTGAATTGCGCAATATAATCGGCAATTACAGCTTTTTTGACAATACCTATCAGAATAAGCCATAATCCTCCCCATATTTCATCGGAGGTTGCGGTTTCATTTTTTTCAAGCTGCGGCAAGAAATAGTCTGCTCTTACAATAGGTCCCGCGACGAGGGCAGGGAAAAATGACAGAAAGAATATATAGTCCAGCCACGTACGCGTAGGTGAGATTTTACCTTTATATACATCTACCACATAACTTATAGACTGAAATGTGTAGAATGATATGCCGACGGGCAGAATTATATCAAGAGGCTGGAAGTTGGCCTCAACCATAGCATTCCAATTCCAAAGGAAGAAATTGGCATATTTAAAATATCCCAAAATAGAAAGTGAAAGAACTATGGAAAACCACATCAACAAACGCCGCGCGTTTTTATCTTTCAGACGAGACATCCAACGTGAAACAAGCCAATCGACCAATGATGTCGCAATCAACATCAGAAAGAACAATCCGCTTGACTTGTAATAAAAATAGAGAGAAAAAGCGACAACAAATATTGTCATCTGTATTCTGCTCCGCTTCAATAACGCATATAAAGGCAAGAAAACCAAAAACAGCACCCAGAATATACCGCTTGAAAAAAGCATAGGCGCTGAAGGATCATATAAAAAGAGATTGCCGAACTTAGCGGCAACAGTCTCGTTCAGTTCCGGTATTGAGAATGACATTTCTCCTATTTATTGAGAGCTTTTAAGAATATAATATGAGGATTCGCCTTTTTAACCGAGTCGGAAGGCATTTCCGCTATAAAGGGATGAGCAGAGGAAGGCAACCACCGCATGATACTGTCGATCCAGGATGCGGAAGAAGACCTCGTGGGATGAATGTGGTCAGCTTTTCTTTGAAACTCCATACCCGCTGAGCGGAAAAACGAACCCGGGCGGCAAGTACGTGCGAGAAGATCATTTATACCTCCATCTTCCTTCCAATTCGGAGGGCCGATCCATACGTATGGGATCGTATCAATTACTTCGAGGATTTTTTTGATATATGGCAATCTTGTCTCGGGTTTTGAAATGTACAATTCATTACTGCCAAGAGAAATAAAAATCTGTGTCGGACGAAATTTTTCTATATAATATGCAAGAGTGTCATGTTCAGCCCAAATTTTAGTATTGCTTGAATCCCAATTAACCGAGTTTATGACATGACCGTTCTGTTTTGCATATTGAGCCAGTCTAAGCGCCAGATTAAATGTCATCGAATCGCCAAAGATAAAAATGGACTGAGGAAGCGAATCGGTTTTTATCTCTTCGATCAATTCCGGTATGGAATCGGTTCCGGCTTCCGCCAATTCAACCGACAGACTATCGGTGGCAAACAAATCCGCTACAGGTGCCTTTCTGAATGTCTTTCCTCCAATAACAATATCATCGGAAAACGCAACCAGAAGAACGACAATCAATGCAACAGAAAGCAACAGCCACAGCGCCAAGTATGTTTTTTTAAACATTGAAGTGCGTCTCGTTAAAAATATCCTGCGAATAAGACATATCCGAGAAGAGATACGCCCATCCGCAAATTGAAATGCAAAATTACAACTTTTTCTGAGATTAAGAAAGGTTTACCACAGTAATTCCGGCACCACCGAATCTTATATCCTCATCATCGAACGACTCTACACCGGGAACAGTCTTCAATTGCTGACGAATCAACGTCTTAAGAATACCATGCCCCGTTCCGTGCAGAATACGCACACGTCCCGCATTGAACTGTATCGCATCATCAAGGAAATAAGTCACCGCCTGCAACGCCTCATCTGCCCGCATGCCACGGACATCAATCTCATTTTTAAAATTCAATTGACGGCGTCTGCTATCATCAACGGTCGAACTGCTGACAGTAGAGACAGATGAAAGAGCAGCCGGTTTCGGACGCTGCGTCTTTTTCAGTCTGGACACCTCTACAAAAGTACGTAAAGCGCCAAAAGCCACTTCAGCCTTCTTTCCTGAAACAGATAAAACCTCACCAACCGAAGCACCTCCATCAAGCTTGACAAAATCACCGGTTTCTATAGTTTTAGATTCTGTCGGTTGAGGACGTACGGTCTCAACTTTAGGCTTTCTGCTTTTATGTTTAAGTTTACGAATCTGTTGAGATGTATCATCTGCACCTGACAACGAGTCCGAGGCCTCAGCAAACTCTTTCAGTTCCTTGCGCAACTGCCGCGTTCTTTCCTTCTCTGCCTGAGCCTTACGAATCTCAAGAATAGTACGCTCTATTTTTGCGTTTGTCTCAGCCAAAATATCTTTCGCCTCACGCCGCGCGTCATCGAGAATAATTTTCCTGCGGGCCTTGAGATCTCCGGCCACCTCTTCATATTTTGACAAAAGAGCATCGAGTTTATTCTCTTTTTCTTTTATATTCTGACGTTTATTCGCCCAATATTTACGGTCGCGCGCAATATCGGAAAGATACTTGTCAAGATTGACATACTCCTCTCCCACGATTTTCTTAGCCTCGTCTATCACCTCTACCGGCAATCCCATCTTGTGGGCTATATCTATCGCAAAAGAGCTACCCGGATTACCTATGGAAAGCTGAAATGTGGGTTCAAGGCGCGCTCTATCATACAACATAGCACCATTAACAAATCCCGGACAATTATCTGCAAATGTTTTAAGATTCTGATAATGCGTCGTCACCACACCATAGCAATGTTTACGTCCAAGGTTATCAAGTATAGCCTGTGCCATTGCGCCGCCAATCTGTGGCTCGGTGCCCGAGCCCATTTCGTCAGCCAATAAAAGAGTTCTCTCATCGGCATGACTAAGGAAGAAGCGCATGTTGCGAAGATGCGAAGAATATGTCGACAGATCATTCTCAAAAGACTGCTCATCCCCTATATCAATAAACAGCTTCTTGAAAAATCCCATATGTGAATTATCATAGACCGTAGGCAGCAATCCACATTGCATCATATACTGTACCACAGCGACAGTCTTGAGACATACTGATTTACCGCCTGCATTCGGACCTGATATGATCAATATACGTTTTTCTTCCGACAATGTAATATTTAACGGAACAACATCCCTTCCGTGCTGACGTAAAGAAATCAACAAAGAGGGATGCACTGCATGATACCACTCTATTTCCGGCTTGTCTTCAACATGAGGCATAGATGCATTGACATCAATGCAAAATGCGGCTTTAGCATTGATAAAATCCAGCTTTCCTATTACATGACAACTTTCCGCAATTTCTTCCGCATAGGGACGTATTTCAGTTGCAAGAGCGATAAGCACAGCTATTTCCTCCCGTTTTTCCTCCATATGCAGTTCGCGGAGCCTGTTTCCGGCCTCCACGACTTCCGCAGGCTCAATAAAAACAGTCTTTCCAGTCGCACTCTCGTCATGCACTATACCATTTATCTGTCTTTTAAGTCCCGCCGCAACAGGTATCACCAGACGGCCGTCGCGCATTGCAGGAGCGGCATCTTTTTCAATTATTCCCGCCGCGATCGCCCTGTCCATAACACGTCTCATGGCACGCTGCATTGTTCCGCCGGCAGCCTTAATGGATTGTCTCACCTCATATAAAGCCGGTGAAGCGGTATCTTTTATTTCACCGAATTTATTGATCGCATTAGATATAACACGGATTAACTGAGGAAACTGGGAAAGCGGGACTATATCCTGACACAACTCAGGATATAAAGGGAGCTGCGAATTATCCTCATGTTGCAAATCGAAAAAAGCTCTTACTTCAGCAAACGAAGTCAACATCTGCATCAACTTATAAAGGCGATCCGCACTCATAAATGAATTCTCAGCCTTTATCTCAGCAATATATGCGATGATATCATGAGCTGACAATGAGGGAAACGGTAATCCTTTCATCCGTATATCCATCATCTCCCGGACACTTCCAAGAGAATGCAATACAGCTTCAAAATCAGTAGAAAATGACATTCTGTCTACTTCCTCATATCCTATCCGTGTCGTAGTCAATTGAATGAGTATACGCCGTATGGTATCAAAACCTATTTTTGACTCGAAATCTTCTGGATAAATCATAAACCGCTAACCGCTTGATTAAATTATCATGATTATGAAGTCGTACAAATGTACTACTTCTATATTAATGTACTACTTCTATATTAAAGTGTGTCGACTAATAAAGTTTACAAAAATACAAAAAAAAATTTAGCCGCGAAAATCGCGGCCAACATCACTAATTTATTAAGAGCTCTTAATTCAGACTGGAAGTACAAGCAACGGAACATCCCGGTCAAAAAGTATCCGGTGAGCCAACGTCGGATGAAAGAATCTGCTGAACGCACTTGACTTTTTGTTAGGAACTATTATAAGCTGAATATCCTCATCCGAGAGAACTTTACTTACCCGTTCGTCAAATTTGCCTTTCAATGAGGACGCCGCATGGAACCGCGCTGTGGGAAACATATCCGAAAGATAGCGACACATCTCGTCAAGTTTGCCATGAACATTGGAGATGGGACGATCACTGACCGGTAAAAGATGAAAATCGCAGGATGGATAATCGAACATCCTCATTAGTCCACGGATCGTAATCAGATCAAAACTCGTGAACGTACAAAACATTGCAATGCGTTTTATACCCTCTACTCCAAGCGGCTCATAGTTTTCGGGTACGGTAAAGACCGGCACACGGCATGAATCAATAACTTCAGCTGTAACACTTCCGACAAGATCGGATTCTTTTTTGTCTATGCCGCGGGTAGCCATCACTACCATCACAGGATGATTCTGTTTGCAATACTCCTGAATTACCTGCTCGGGAATTCCCTCAAGCAGGGTAGTAGAAAATTTTATGTCGGGAAGCACTCCGTCAGATACTGCCTTCGCCACATCCGCTTTGAACTTTGACAATTGCGATGCCGCGACTTTCCGAAGGTTCAACGCTTCCACCGCCTCGAGTTCCGAGTCAGATATATCATCTATGTCCTCGCCTGTAACTTCCGGCGATGTAAACAGAGGCGCAATGTAGGAATGAAGGATTATAGGTTCGACACCGAATTTTTCCGCGAGAAAAAAACCTACGCGAACCGCCATCATGCTCGATGGAGAAAAGTCGACGGGAATGAGCAGATTACTGCCCATACCCGTCATTTTAATTACTGCAAGAGGGGTGGAATTAGCATCTCCGCTTTCAAGAATTTTCAAGCCGAGAGCCAAAGAAGCGATAGGGATCCTGACTTTCTTTGGAGCGATCTGCAAAGGAATCCCCGGGAGTTCTACATCTTCAAGCCTCACAGGAATATCATGAAACTCAAGAATCTCTTTAAGTCTCAAAGCCCTTTCCTCCGTATGTACAACAAGAGTTATCAGATCACCATCGTTTCCCATAACCTACACTCCCGGATTACTGGTTGTTCTGCTCTTCAAGGATCTTAAGGGCCATGTCATAGATTGTAGTATCATCAAGAACCACAATACCGCCATCGGGTCCCGGTTCGATATGAAGACCTGCATTTTTACCAAACTGATAATTGACGCCGCCGAAATAATTGCGTACTGTCTGGACCGTTACGTTAAGTTCATCAGCGATGCGATGAGTGGCGCCGTCAGGCAAACTGTCTTTCAGACGACGAAGTTCGTTGAATGTGATGGTCTTGCTCATAATTATATAAATTATTAGTTACGTTTGAGTTTTTCGATGGAGAGCGATCGTTTATTATCTTTTGCTAAATTAATCAAAAAATATCGGTTTGCAAAAATATATAGATAAATATTTATATTGTTTTTAAACATATTTTTAATAGCGAACGATTATAATAAAATAACCGTTCTATTATTTTAGTAAGACTGTCATATAGACTGCTTAAATTTAATCCAAGAAAACAATTATGCCGGTTTCAGCAACTTCATTTGTGTCTTTTCCGGTGCTTTATACAATTTCCGAATAAGCTTTTATTTTGAAACACTCTCTATATTCCGACCGCCTCGAAATCCGGGGCAGCCACCCAACCTACGAAATCGGAATTCAATCTTACTTTATACCATTCGGGCGAAGAGGAATCTGCCGGGAAAGTATCAAGAATTGTAACCCGCGTGCCCCGCGTAAGCGCAACAGGATTTTCTTTGGAATTAACAGATGCCTCACTCATCAGCCGGACTTTCCCGCCAATAATGACACCCTCGTCCGACTTATAAGCAGCGGCCATAAAGGCAAAGACAAGGGTTATCAATGAAATACCGAGACACACGAAACCTCCGAAGAAGCCGATCTTTCGTGCTATCACTTTTTTTGAAAAGATATAGAGAGCAAGACACAGGACAAAAATAACAAATGCGGACACTGCCCATACAGCCCAGGTATTACTTAGATGATCTCGGCAAATGAAAAGCCTTACGGAAGAAAAAAACGTATTGCCATCAGGATCTATAGAAAGTTTTTTTCCTTTAAGTTCAGACCGGTTACTGTCGTATACCTTTGACTCCACATAAGCCACGTTTGATTTTGCCTGCGCATTAGAAGGATCAAGCCTCAACGCACGAATAAAATTTACCAGCGCGTGGCCATAATCTCCTCCCTTGGCATAAGCATTCCCGAGATCATAGCATAGAGCGGAGGAAAGGCCATCCGTATCCACAACCTTCTTATAATATTCTACAGCTTGAGCATAATCACCTTTTAAATATGCAGAATCCGCTTCTTCTATATTGCCGGCCCAAAGAGACACACTGCCCAGAATAATCACAGTTGTCAAAACCAAGAATTTCGGGAATAATGATTTCATTTCGATCTGAATTATATGTTTAATCTGATCACTTACTTAAATTCATTTTCAAGGCGATTGATAATATCAGCCGCTTCTCTGTAGGATCTATTCAAATCCGCGCTTCCTCCTGCTGAAGAATACTTAGCGAATTCCGCATCATCAATTATTTTGATAAACGTATCAATGACATCTTCCTTCACGCCGCGCGAAACCAATACCTGTCTGACATTATCACGCATAAGTTCGGAAGTCGGCATCTTGAGTTTATCACCAAGGTAGCCCCACAAAGCTATCAACAATTCGTCATAAAATTTATCGGAATCATTCCTTCTCAACGCGACAGCAGCTTTTTTAAGACGTTTACGTGCCAATTTGTCTGCCCTGCGACTATTGAACGCAACCATATCGGAATGTGCACTGACATATCTGCGATATATGATTACGGCACAAGTCAGTATAACGAGAGATAACACGAACCATATCCAATACCCCACGGTATAGACGTATGGCTTCTTATCCTTTGCAAGAGAGGAGACATCTACTTTCTGAAGTTCCGAATCAAACTTCAGATGCATACGCGCGCCATCTTCCTTGACACGAGAACCTTTCCCTACATGTACTGAATAACCTTTGGCAACAGAAGTCTCATATTTCCCGGACTCGGGATTGAAATATACAAGCCGGATATCCGGAATCTTAAAATCACCTTCCTCCAAAGGCATAAAGGAGTAATCGAATGAAACCGTACCCGACACGCTGGAGGAGCCAACGGTTATATCTTGTTTAGTTGTGGGGGTATATATTTCAAGTTCAGGAGGGTATTGTGCCGAAAGATCCGGCAACTGGACATATTTGATATTACCTGTTCCCGAGAGTGTATATACAATGGACCCGGCCTGATTAGTGCGGAACTGAGAATTCTTAAGTTGTGACGTAAGCTTGAAGGAACCGACCGCACCGGAGAAATCGGCAGGTTTAGGCGAGGGCAATTCTTTTACATTTACTACAAGATCATTAGGTGATACGTTCAGTTGCAACGGTGTGCTGAATGACATATTGCCAAAGAAAGAATCATGGTAGTATTCCCTCCGGTCTACGGCAATAGTATAATTATTACCCGTGACTTTCAGATTTCCAGTCATCTGTGGGAATATAATATATCTTGCTATGACAGCTGTGGCATAAGTTTTTCCCTGATAGGTCTCGAAAGACAGCTGAGTAGATATATCTTTTGACTCCTCAATAACGAATCCGTCAAATTTAGGCGCCGCAGTGGCTCCGACAAATTTGATCGCATCGTAGGTAGTATACAATTTTACAGTATAAACTATGGCCTGCTGCTCATATGCGGTTGTACTTGATACACTTGCTCTAAGAAACAGATTGCCATCGCCTTTACCAATAAATTTAGGTTTATCGGATGCATCGTCATCTTGGCCCGAAGCGCCTGGATCAGGGCCGGCAGGATTGTTTTGCACAGAAGGCGATGCCGAACCGATAGAATACCGGACCTGGTTGCTCTTCACCCCACCCACATTGATCGGTCCATACGAATATGAGCCTTCTTTTGTCGCCCGCATGGTTGCGGTATAAGTAGCGGCATATGACTGAGTGGTCACTCCATTTATGCTTGAAAAGCCGCTTTCCTCACGTGTACGGTCAAAATAGACAAGTCGTGCACCGCCGACATTATCCGGCCGCGCAGGTGAAGAGGTAATATTGCTGACTTCAATCGTCAGATAGAACAAATCACCGACTTCAATTCTACTTTTACCCCTCTGAGGAGACACCGAGACCTTAACAGATGCCGCAAAGGCTGATGATGCGGTCAGAATAAAAGCCAACAATAATATATGGATTTTTCTAAGCATGATTCTATAGTGGATGAACTAACCAAATAATGTCATATAGATAAACTTTCTCTCTTGGATGTCGAAGATTTGACCTCAATCTTCACAGGACTCGACCGAGCCACACTATATGCGCCGGTGTCGGGATCAAAATAACTGAACAATACCTCTCCGATCTCGACATTGTCTCGTTGAGTGGGAATAAATGTACATTCGAGCTGCAGTTCCGAAATCATTTTCCCATTATCATAAACCGCATTACGCGATTCCGAAACCGATTTCAATTTAACACCGTTCTTGAATGCATCCCTATACTCAGGCATAGTCGCATCCGCAATCATGCCTGAGCCTCTAAGCACCACTATCGCGGTAGCTTCCTCGTTGACAAATATATCTCCCCGGGGAATTACAGTCTCGACAGTGAACTGTCCGACAGATCCTGAAAAATCAATTGAGTCAGGAGGATTGGGTAAATCACGCACCTTGAAAGATTTTTTTTTAACCGGGATATTTAAACGCTTTACTTCCGTAGAACGCCTCGGTCCCCAAAACGGATCATTTACAACAACAGGATAAGCAACGCCTATCGTGTATTCCCCCCCACCGATTGTATACGAACCCTTATCGGCCATAGTTATCACAGAAGCCTCCAACGGGAAACAATAATACGTCTTTCCGTCGACGACCTCCTTATAAGCGTTTCCTGCAGGCGACACTTTCTGAAAAGTGGCATATTCCCCTTTTATCAGAGACGGAGGCGTCACTACATCGGCAAAAGCTATATCCGGAGTGGAACTGCGCAATGTAACGACAAGCGAAGCCGGCTGACGTTCATAAATCACAGCAGGTTCCATCCGGCACTCAATGGATAAATCTACCGCATCAGCATCCGTACGAGAATTTTCATGTGCAAATGACATGAAAAAAAACGACATAAGCAATAAAACCGATATATACAGTCTTACAATCACCATCTACGAGTATTACGGCCGGCGGCCTCTGATTTTTCACCTTTATTCGCCTTATTGACACGTGCACGTGTGGCACTTTCCTTATTGTCAATGGCCTGAAGGATCTGAGAGGCTGACTGCTGACTCAGATTCTGCTTGTCTTTCTGCTGATTTTCGTTTTTGTCTTTATTTGTGTCCTTATTCTGATTTTTATCTTGCTCCTTATCAGATTTGTCCTGATTCTTATTCTGGTCCTTATTCTGATCTTTGTTCTGGTTCTGGTCCTTATTTTGATCTTTATTCTGTTTCTGCAGATTTTTTTGGGCAATCCTCAGATTTTTACGTGCCCGGTCGTCCGACGGATCTATACGCAGCGATTGTTTGTAATATTCCACGGCTTTCTGAAAATCCTTGGCATTGAACTCGAGATTTCCCAAATTATAATTCGCTTTTGCAGCCAGACCAGGTTTTGTCTTTGCAAGTGATGCCACCTCCGTAAAATTCTTAATTGCCTGATCCATCAATTGGCGGTTCCTGGCAGTAGTATCCGCAGGATTTGCTATCTGACGCACCAATGAAAGCCCGAGATTATAACGGGCTTCAGCAGAAGCAGCATTCTCAACAAGCGCCTCCTGATACATTTTCTGAGCCTCTGTATATTTCCGATCTTTATAAAGGCTGTTACCTTTATTGATCAGAATACGTTCCTTACGTGTCGAAGCGGCAGAAACAGAATTCATAAATACTGTTCCGGCGATTGACAGAATCAATATGACAATAACCCGTAGTTTCATTTCTTTTCCTCCTTCTTAAAGAACGTGATTTTATCAAGCCAGCTTATCTTACGTTCCAATAAGAAAATATCGATTATTAAACATGCCAATGCAAGCCATGCGAATACTCCGAACAATTCATCATGCTGTGAATACACACTTGACTCAAGAGCCGCCTTTTTCAACTTACCGAGTTGACGTTCCAGATCGCTGAGGGCATCCCTTGAAGAGGCGTTCACATATATGCCTTTACCGGCTACCGATATCTTGGCGGCAAGTTCTTCATTAAGAGCTGTCTTAACAGGTTCACCAGTCTGCTCGTCAATCATAAGCGCGCCATTTTCGGGAATAGTCACCGGCACAGACTGCCCGACTCCTACCACATCAATCTGTATTCCCTTTTTGACAGCATCTTCAGCCGACGCCATTACACCGTCCTGATCTTCAAGCTCTTCAGCATCGGTAATAAGTATAATCGCCTTCCCGATATTTTTATTATCGCTGAATGAATTAGTCGCCATTTCTATAGCAGATGTCATATTGGTACCTTGCTGTGCGATCTGCGAAGGGTCTATTGAATTAAGGAACATCTTGGCCGAGACATAATCATTCGTCACGGGAATGAGGGTATATGCCTGACCCGCATAGACAATAAGTCCCACCCGGTCATTATCCAGTCTGTTGATAAGTTTTTCGAGAATCAGTTTGGCAGTCCTCATCCTATCAGGTCCATCCGGACTATCCGAAGCAGAAGCCAACATTGAATTCGAGGCGTCGACAGCGATGACGACTTCGATACCTTCCTTCAAAGTTTTTTCATCCTTCACTCCACCCCAAGGTCTGGCAAAGGCAAGAATGACAAACACCAACGCAAGCATCTGGACTGTAATCTTCAACGGAGGCTTATAGGGAGAGACTTCCGGCATAAGACTACCGATAACCTTCAGTTTTCCGAATTTCTTTAAATTCCTGCGCCGAGTGAAGCGTGCCCATGCATAAAGAATAACAAACAGGGGCACCAGAAGCAAGAGCAATAATAATTCGGGATATGCGAAACTAAACATAATGTAGAAAATGCAATTATTATCTCACCAAATCAAGGGATCCGGCGCAAAACGGTGTATCTTAACAACAACTGTAAACCCATAGCACATAACGCCACCAGAATCCAGGGCATAAAATTCTCTTCCGTCTGAGTGAAATTGTTGACATTGAGTTTCGATTTTTCGAGTTTGTCAATTTCATCAAACACATTGCGCAACATACGGGAATCTGTGGCACGGAAATATTTTCCACCAGTGACATCTGCAATTCCTTTAAGAGCTCCCTCATCAATCTTGGTTTCCATTGTCGTTGTTGAGAAGCCATACGGATCGGTGATACTGATGGTACCATTGGTTCCGACACCGATAGAATAAATCTTTATGCCTTTTTGTCTGGCTATCTGTGCGGCTGTAGAAGGAGCCACCTCTCCGGCGTTGTTTGTACCGTCCGTAAGAAGGATGATGCTCTTTGACTTGGCCTGTCCTGAAACAAGCCTGTTGATTGCCGAGGCAATTCCGTCACCAATGGCCGTCCCGTCGTTAAGGGCACCGGTTTTCGTACTGCTGATGGCATTGATAAGAGCAGCCTTATCAGTAGTAAGAGGCATAAGGGAAAGACTCTCACCTGAGAAAACAACAAATCCGATATTATCATTAGGCCGCTGGCTTACAAATTTTGATGCGACTTCTTTGGCAGCTTCGATTCTATTGGGCTGCAGATCAGTGGCAAGCATACTGCTTGAAATATCCAGTGCGAGTACGATATCTGTTCCCTCGATACTTGATGAACGCAAGGAATCATGTGTCTGCGGGCGCGCGAGAGCCACCACAAGAGCCGCTACAGCAACAAGCTGAAGTATAAAACAGAAATGCATAAGCCAGACCTTGAACTTCGCTTTGTGCGTACTCAAAGAAGCTACAGTAGAAATTCCAATCGACGGATTGGAATTCTTCCACTTGGCGACATACCACACAATCAGCGGCAGAAGCACAATCAACAGGAACAGAATATATGGATGACGGAACATCATTTTTCACCTCCTTTCTGAGGATCGGTATTTTCCTCTTCAACCGGAAGCGGTTTTGTCTCCTCGACAAATCTGAGAGCATTGTCATATGCCTTTACGTTATCTTCAGGCAACGGACGGACTTTTGCAAATTTTACAAAATCCGCCATGTCAAGAATTTGCCGGAAATAAACCCTCTTATCCTGAGTATCCGTATTTTTTTTCAGACTTGCAAGAATCTGCCGCGAGGTCATCTCAGCCGCATTTATACCAAATCGTCTATACAGATACAGACGGAGAATATCTGTCAATTCTGTAAAATACACCTTTTCCATACCTTGTTCCCACAGCTTTTTATCTTTAAGATTCCTGAGAGCCGACATAGCGGCCTCATATGGCGTAGGTTCAGGCTTTTTGGGAAGTAAAGAACCCTCCTTGCGATATCTTCGCATCGCATAAAGGAATGCCAATACCGCAAGAACGATTATCAATACCACCCACCAATAATCGACAATCCAATCAGGCACATGGTCAAATATCGAAGGATTCTCCGGACCAGCAGTAGATGCGTAATCATAAATCGGAGTATCCGCTTCGGCAAGGACAGGAACAACCTTTATGCCAAGGCTCTTCGAAAGGACAGTATCCTTTCCGTATACATACGCGAATTCCGGTAATCGATAATATCCCGAATCAAAAGCCTGAACCGGAACATCATAAGTTATAGTCAGATTATTGCCGTTTTCAACAGTATCGACTCTCGAAGGAGCGCGGAGTTCAACGCTGTCGCCGCATATGGGAATGATTCCATTCTCCTGAACGCGGCTCAATAAGGGAAACGCACCCTTAACATCTTTCGGCTGAGTGACAGAAAGATGGAGAACTGTCATTTTTCCCATCAGCAGATTGACAGAATCAAGCTTGACCTGTACCGCAGGCGCGGCAAACAAAGGAAAAGAAAAAAATACAGCCAATACCGACAGAACTGTTTTTTTCAAGAGTCTAAAATCCATAACACTTTTAAGTATGTGTCAATTAAGAAGCTGTTTAAAATTAAAGATGTCAACGCACCACAGCCCTGCGTCTAAAAAGGCCGAGCAACGCTTTAACAAAATCCTCATCTGTAGTGATAGATGCAAGATCCACACCGCTTCTCGAGGTCGCAGACACGAGTTTCTGCTGTCGCATATACCATGATTTCGCATAATTGGCACGAACACTTTTAGAAGAAGTATCTACCCATATATCCGAACCGGTCTCCATGTCGCGCAACCTTACTAATCCGACATCCGGCATATCCGCATCCCGTCTGTCATATACCTGTATAGCCGCAAGATCATGCTTCCTGTTAGAAATCGACATGCTTTTAAAAAAGTCGTGATCATCGATAAAATCACTGATAAGAAACGCAGTCGAACGCTTCTTTATGGCATTTGTCAAAAAACGGAGAGCGATGTCTATATCGGTTCCTATGCTTTCCGGTTCAAAATTGATTATCTCGCGGATGATCAGAAGGATGTGTTTCCGTCCTTTTTTAGGAGGGATAAACTTTTCAATCTTGTCAGAAAAGAAAATCACCCCGACTTTGTCGTTGTTCTGTATAGAAGAGAAAGCAAGCGTCGCGGCAATTTCAGCCATCTTCTCTTTTTTAATATCGCCGGCCGCGCCAAAATTTCTGCTGCCGCTCACATCTATGAGCAGCATCACAGTCATCTCGCGCTCCTCTTCGTAGACCTTGACATACGGTTTGTTATGTCGGGAAGTGACATTCCAGTCTATATCACGCACGTCATCTCCCGGCTCATATTCACGCACTTCGCTGAATATCACGCCCCTGCCTTTAAAGGCACTGTGATATTCACCCGCAAATATATTCTGACTCAAGCCCCGGGTCTTGATCTCGATCCTGCGAATCTTTTTTAAGAGTTCATTGGCATCCATAAATCGCGATTATTTTATCAGGGCACCGCCACTTTGTCAAGAATGTCAGTGATCACCTCATCAGCATTTATATTGTTTGCCTCAGCCTCGTATGTCAGACCGATACGATGACGGAGCACATCATGACAGACAGCACGGACGTCTTCCGGAATCACATATCCCCTGCCCTGCAGGAAAGCATATGCCCGGGAAGCAAGCGCAAGGCTTATAGAAGCACGTGGAGACGCACCGAAAGAAATAATGCCCTGCAGATCAGACAGACCATATTTGGACGGCTGACGTGTCGCAAAGACTATATCGACAATATAATTTTCAATTTTCTCGTCGATATATATTTTCTCCACAATTTTCTGAACCTCCTGAATGTCACGCGGATTTATAATCGGCGACACGGGAGTCTGGACGCCACGTATGTTCTGACGTATGATTATCTTTTCTTCCTCTTTATCGGGATATCCGATCACGACCTTGAGCAGGAAACGGTCTACTTGAGCCTCAGGCAAAGGATAAGTACCTTCCTGTTCGATCGGATTTTGCGTAGCCATTACAAGGAATGGCGACGGAAGAGGATACGTATCGTCTCCTATAGTGACCTGACGCTCCTGCATGGCCTCGAGCAAAGCACTCTGCACTTTTGCCGGAGCGCGGTTGATCTCATCCGCAAGCACGAAATTCGCAAATATAGGACCTTTCTTGACTTCGAAAGATTCTTTCTTGACACTGTATATCAATGTTCCTATCACATCGGCAGGAAGAAGATCCGGAGTGAACTGGACACGGCTGTATTTTGCGTCGACCAAGCTGGCAAGAGTCTTTATGGCAAGAGTCTTGGCAAGACCGGGAACACCTTCCAGAAGAATGTGCCCGTTACAAAGCAGAGCTATCAATAAAGAATCAACCAGATGTTTCTGGCCAACGATCCGATGATCCATACCAGTACGGATCATTGTAACAAAATTGCTTTTTGATGCGATCAGATCCTGCAGTTCTCTGATGTTTACTGTTTCATCCATAAAAATAAAATTCAAATTGGTCCGGCGATATGGCAATGCCTGTCACACTGAAATGACATTAGCCGCGATCGCTTCATTTTCTTAATGCAAAATTAGCACAATTAACTTAATTATGTTAATATGCCTTGTTAAATTAAGTTTATATTTGCTAACAAACCGTTTAAACTCCGGCTTCATCTTCCGGTTGTCCCGCAGAGAACGCATTCCAACCCTGGGCTCTGATAGCAATCTCACTGCCATCTCTTGTAACCATTGCGGCTCCAAGTTCCGGCTTCGTTATATAGCCGATCATAGTAATGCCCTTAAGTTTCTCGATTTTATCATTGTCTTTCAAAGGCACGGTAAACAGAAGTTCATAGTCCTCGCCACCGTTCATGGCCGTCATCACAAGATTCATATTGAATTCCTCCGCCATTATCGCGGTCTGATAATCAATAGGTATCCTGTCCTCATATACCCGACAACCCACATCAGAGCTCTTGCAGATATGAAGGAGTTCGGACGAAAGGCCATCGCTCACATCCATCATGGCCGTAGGACGGATACCGTTTTCAGCGAGCAGGCGTATTATATCTTTCCTTGCCTCCGGCTTCAGCTGGCGCTCAAGGATATATTCCTTTCCACTGAAATCAGGTTGAAAATCAGATTGTGATTTGGCTGCCACCTGATTCTCGCGTTCAAGAAGCTGCAGACCCATATAGGCCGCCCCGAGATCACCGCTGACACAAATCAAGTCGGTCGGTCTGGCTCCGTTCCTATAGACAATTTCTTCCTTAGAGGCCTCACCGATACATGTCACACTTATGACAAGACCGGTGACAGACGCGGATGTATCCCCACCTACGAGATCAACACCATATATCTCACATGCAAGTCTTATACCGGAATAAAGCTCTTCAATATGTTCTACAGTAAAACGGCTTGAGACACCCAAACTGACAGTAATCTGTTTAGGCTGGCCATTCATAGCATATATATCGCTGAAATTGACAACTGCGGCTTTGTAACCGAGATGTTTCAGCGGCACATATCTGAGATCAAAATGAATGCCTTCAAGCAAAAGATCGGTCGTCACAAGCGCTTCCTTGTCTCCAAAACCAAGGACAGCTGCATCGTCACCGACACCATAATGCGAAGAAGGATTTTTAATAGGAAAGTCACGTGTAAGACGATCTATGAGTCCAAACTCGCCTATAGACGAGATTTCAGTCTGTTTGTTTTCCATAAATATAAATAAAAGAGACGTAAAACTTTATATCAAAATAATCTTACGTCTCCCTGATAATTAAAATATTTTTAAATTCTTGTCAACATTTCCTTGATGAGCTTTGTCATTACCGGCTGGGCCTTGACCGCCGCTTTCTGGACTTCCTCATGAGTCGGAACTTCCTTGATATCCTTGCCTCCAAGATCAGTTATAACGGAAATTCCGAAAACCCTCATGCCGGCATGGTTAGCTACAATAACCTCCGGTACCGTAGACATTCCTACAGCATCGCCGCCTATGACACGGAAATATTCATATTCCGCCGGAGTCTCGAATGTGGGTCCCTGCGTGCCTACATAGACGCCATGCATCAGTCGGATGTTATTTTCACGAGCTATATCATCGGCCATATTGATCATTGCATTGCAATAAGCTTCCGTCATCGCCGGGAAACGGGGGCCGAGTTCATCAAAATTGCGTCCGCGCAAAGGATTCTCCGGGAAGAGATTGATATGATCAGTTATGATCATCACGTCTCCTACTCTGAATTCCTTATTCATGCCTCCGGCAGCGTTGCTTACAAAAAGAGTGTCGATCCCGAGATCGCGCATTACACGGACCGGGAAAGTCACTTCTTTCATATCATATCCTTCATAATAATGAAATCTGCCTTGCATTGCCATTATATACTTGCCCCCGAGCATTCCAAAAATTAATTTTCCGGAATGTCCTTCCACAGTCGAAACTGGGAAATTGGGGATCGTATGATAATCAAGCTCTTTTCTGATCTCTATATGATTAACAAGATCACCGAGTCCGGTACCGAGGATAACGGCTATTTCCGGAATCTCACCCACCGCGTCTCTAATAAAAGATGAGGTTTCTTTAATCTTTTCCAAATAAGTCTTTTCCATTAGTTATTGATTTTGGGTTATAGCGTTCCGATAAAGAACGGAATCCAATAACGGATCCCTTCTTATAAACACGATTCGGTTCATTATAGTTGGAGAAGAACCGATATTTATTTTAAAAGCTGTTTTAGAGTATATGGAAATATACTCTTACTTGTCGATCAATTTTTTCAAATCGCCGATCAAATCGTTGTCGTCCGGCTCCACCACCATTCTTACACCGATGGGGATGTAATAGATGAATTGTTTGAGCGCGGCAGGGAAATAGGGATTATACGCCAGCCTCACAGCGTCTTTCTCTGTAGTCACTATGATCTTTCGCTCGCCTTTGAGGTCGTGGAATCTCTTTTTCAAATCCTCTATATCCGAGCGAGAAAAATCATGATGATCGGAGAAATGATTTACAACCACCTTAAAAGGATAACTTCTAAAATGGCGCACAAATCCACGCGGATTCGCGACTCCTGTCACGAGCATCACCGTATCTCTCGAGGTCAGAGACATGAGTTCCGCATGATAGGGGCGGTCATTGGGAAAGACAGGCAAAAGCTGACCGTACGAGTATGTGGAATAATACAGTTTCTGATAAGGCATCAGCCCCAATTTCTTGGATATAAGCCTAAAAGACAACGGAGAAAGACCGGAAGGACATTTTGTGACGATTACCATATCCGCTCGGCTCATCTGATGAGATGATTCTCTCAGACGTCCATAAGGCAACAAAGAATCATCATAAACGGGCCGGCTGTAATCCATAAGCACAATGTTGACCTTCGGCTTGACATAACGATGCTGGAATCCATCATCAAGCAAAATAAGCTGTGTATCGGGAAACTGTCTGAGAATTTCCTTGATACCATATCTGCGGTTCTCGCACACGGCGACTTTCACTCTGGAACCAAGTTTAAGGTATATCTGCAACGGTTCGTCACCGATACTGTCGGGAGTACTGTTATCGTTCGCAAGAATAAAACCTCGGGTCTTTCTCTTGTAGCCTCTGCTCAATATCGCGACATTATATGAAGTCGAGAGTAATCCGGCAATATATTCTACGTGCGGGGTCTTACCCGTACCACCTACAGTTATATTTCCAATGCTGACCACAGGCACATCAAATTCCTCAACAGTCAACACCTTATGGTCAAAAAGCCAATTCCGCACATCGGTCACGGCACCATAAAGCCATGATAGAGGCTTCAAGATATAAGGCAGGGTCTTATGTGCCAGATTACTCATTTTGCTCATCACCACATATATTACATATCAATTTTAAATTCAGGCATTCTTGCCTGTACAGGCTTACGGGACAATATGCGTCTCAACAGATATATTTTCAATTTTTCCTCATCGCGCGCATCGACCGCATGCTTGAGATCAGCCATAGACATGGATCCCAGCTGTATCATATTCCATATGGTAGGTTCCACGCGCGGATAAGCCGCGACATCGTAATTGTCAGATACGCCTGCCTTGGACGCAGTCCATTCGATCGCGTTGCCGAGATAAGCGAGAGAATCTACAAGACCGATCCTCAAAGCCGTCGGGGCCGCCCATACGCGTCCTTCCGCGATACGCAATACCTGTTCTTTTTTCATTTTACGACCCTTTGCGACGCGAGACGTAAAGTCATCGTAACCTTGATCCACATATTTCTGCATAACTGCAAGCTGGCGCTCGTCAAGAGGTTTGAATCCCGAAGGAAAAGCCGCTGCCGGATTAGTACTCACAGTGGCGACATTCACACCCAGTTTATCAAGCGTTCCCTTGAAATTAGGCAACAGACCGAAAATTCCGATTGAGCCGGTTATGGTCAATGGATCGGCAAAGATCTTATCCGCGTTTGCTGAGATCCAATATCCGCCGGAAGCCGCATAATCACCCATAGACACCGCCAGAGGTTTACCCTTGGACTGGAAATAATCGAGAGCCTCACCGATCTGGGTGCTTCCATAGACAGATCCGCCGGGAGAATTGACGCGAAGCACAAGACCTTTTACTTTCTCATCATCCGCAAGTCTGACAATCACGGGTACAAGTTGTTCGTAATTGATCTGATTGTCATTGCCATCGGCGATTTCACCACATGCATAAAGCACGGCGATCTGATTTTTAGAATTATATGCAGTAGACCAAGGTGTTTTTGAGACAAGAGTGCGGGGACTGACAAAATTCAATTTGTCAGCCTCTCTGCCTGAAATCTCTGAAAGGCGCTTATTCATCTCTCTTTCATACACCAGAGAATCAACCAGACCGGCTTTCAAAGCGTATGAAGCCTTGGAGAAAGCTATAAAGTCTTTGCTGACCAGAGAGTCTATTGATTCCGGAGTCAATCCATGCCGGGATTCAGCTATCTGAGAACGTATATATCCCCACATCGCACCAAGCAGCGTATCCATCTGGGCCCGTGCAGGATCGCTCATATTGTCAAGAATATAGGGCTCGACAGCAGACTTATATGTTCCGACTTTTACTACCTGAAACTGGACACCGAGTTTATCGAGCAATCCTTTCATGTAGAAATTGGATGAAGACAATCCCTGAAGTCCCATCTCTCCTGCAGGGTTCAAATAGATGTCATCCGCTACCGACGCGATAAAATAACACCCTTGTGTATACCCGTCAGCATATGCCAGAATCTTCTTTTTGTTATCGGTAGTTTTCTTGAATTCAAGCAACTCATGCCGTATTGCATTAAGAGTAGCCGCGGACGCCGAGACACTTCCGCATTTCAGATATATCGCGACTATATCATCGTTTTTAGCAGCTTCACGAATAGACTCGATTATAACATCAAGCGTCTGCGGAGCCTGAAGATTACCCTGAAGCACAGTCATAAGATCCGGTTCCATAGGCGACTCCCGTTCTTCAATAGGACCGTCAAGATCGATTGTCAATATGCTCCGGGATTTCACCTGTTCTACCTCCGAACCTGCCGAAAGAGCGAGATTGCCGGCAAAACCGAAAACAAGCAATATTGCCGATATGACAAACAATGCCAGCGCAATCCATGCGCCGACAAATGATGACAGCATATTCAGAAAAAAACGTTTCAACATAATTGTGATAATCTGAAGTTGTTAAAGTTGTATGATCCGACAGTGATTGGATCACTGCCGGGTAACGAAACCGAATCCGAAAGCGATCACTTCAATGAATTGATCACTTCTATCATATCCGCAGCGAGTCTGTCGGCCATTTCAAGGGTGGGCGCCTCGCTATATATGCGGATTATCGGTTCTGTATTTGATTTACGAAGATGTACCCAACAATCCGGGAAATCAATTTTGACACCATCTATATCAGTAACACGCTCATCGGCATATTTTTTCTTTACCGCCGCAAGTATAGCATCCACATCAATTTCCGGAGTGAGTTCTATTTTATTCTTCGCTATTGAATACTGAGGAAGCGAAGCTTTTATTTCCGACACTTTCTTACCGCTTTTGGCAAGCAATGTAAGGAATAACGCCACACCTACCAAAGCATCGCGGCCGTAATGCAATTCAGGATAAATGACTCCCCCGTTTCCTTCACCACCGATGACAGCTTCCACTTCCTTCATTTTCCGGACGACATTGACCTCGCCTACAGCAGCGGCGGCATACTGTCCACCATGTTTTTCTGTTACATCACGTAATCCACGCGATGAACTAAGATTCGATACAGTGGCTCCCGGCGTGTGTCCGAGCACATAATCGGCAACAGCGACAAGTGTATTTTCCTCAACAAACATCTCGCCGTTTTCCATGACTATGGCCAGACGGTCTACATCAGGATCGACTACAAATCCTACATCCGCAGTCGAATTTTTCATTACTTCCGCAATCTGTGTAAGATTCTGGGGGATCGGTTCGGGTGTATGGGCAAATTTACCTGTAGCCTCGCAATTAAGTTCTATGATATTTCTGACACCGAGCGCACGCAGCAATTGAGGGATGACAATACCGCCTACAGAATTTACCGCATCGACAGCCACTGTAAAATCAGCTTTACGGATAGCCTCGATATCGACAAGTCCAAGATTTTTGACTGCTTCAATATGATGCAGGACATAAGCATCGTTAAAATATTCTTTCCCCAGCTCCATCACACCGACAAACTCATAGTCATTCTCATCAGCGATACGAATGACCTCTTTTCCTTCGGCATCATTAAGAAACTCTCCATGCTCGTTAAGAAGTTTAAGAGCGTTCCACTGGATGGGATTATGACTTGCCGTAATGATAATACCTCCACATGCTTTTTCGGAAGTGACGGCAAGTTCTGTAGTCGGAGTCGAGGCCAGACCTATGTTTATCACGTCAAATCCCATGGACACAAGCGTGCCGACCACAAGATGAGAAACCATATGGCCGGAAATACGCGCGTCACGTCCGACTATAATCGAATTGCTCGCTCCCTTATATGATTTGCGGATAAAAGCAGCATAAGCCGCAGTAAATTTGACAATATCGACACTGCTCAGACCATCTCCCTGACGGCCACCGATCGTACCACGAATGCCGGATATAGATTTTATCAAAGACATAATCAATATTCTGCTTTAAAATATTTTAAATTCTTATATACGTAAGCTTTACAGTCACTGATATCAGTTGTGAGACCCTCTATCGACTTTACAATCAATTCAACCTCGCAGTCATATCCGAGATATCCAAGTGGGACCTGAAGTCCGGATCCGTAAGAGGTGGTCGAAGACAAGACATTATTGCCATAGACCACCGAGGCACTGCTGGCTCCCATATTCTCGGCATTACCTACTCCGATCACGGTTCTGCCATCATACATATCATTTATGCAATAACGCATGAACCTGAAATATACGGTCTCGCCTTTCTTAGGCCGGTTCTCCATATCGCCCTGTGAAATCACACGCATATAGACAGTGCCGTCATTATTCATACGATAGAACGGCGCATCCTTGCCAACCTTAAAGACAGAGTCTTCAGGCACGCGGGGTTCCACACGATTCTGAGCGAGATACCAGTTTACGGCAGCCTCCTCGTCACGCAGCAGATCGGCATAACTCTTGCTGTCATCACAAGCGGACAACGAGAGTGCAAACAAAAGACATGCCGAAAATTTCAATGCAAAATCCAATATATTATTCTTTAACTTCATATTCATAATTTAAATGCATAAACATAAGACATTCTCATCCAAACTATCTTAATTCAAGACGTTCGATCTTTGCCGGAATATACTTGTCATAATCTCCCATTCTATCAATAAACAAATCACGGCATTCCTCCAGAGAGCCATAAAATTCTCCACCGGCCGCCATCAGATGGCCGCCGCCATTGAACAGATCACGGCATATGTCACAGACGGGAAAATCATGCTTGCTACGTGCGGAGACCTTGATACAATCGGCATCCTCGCGTATAAACACGCTGTAGACAATTCCTCTGATCTGAAGCGGCATATTTACGAGTCCCTCCGTATCCCCTTTCTGATATTTGAATCTGGCAAGATCTTCTTTTGACAATACAATAAGCGCGCACCGGGATTGCTCGAATATGCGCAGCCTTTCCGAAAGCGCGAAGCTATTGAGACGGAGAGCATCGTAGGAAGTGGCTTTAAGAGCTTCGTCGACTATGCGTTTCTTGTCTACTCCTTTCTCCAAAAGGCGCATCATAATCTCATAAATCTCCAGATTATTGCAATTGACCGTAAAATTCTGGGTATCGGTTATCATGCCTGTTAAAAGACATGTGGCCGCCTCTCTGCTGACAGCTCCGTAATAACCGCACGCCGCTATTATTCTTACAGCAAGCTCACATGTCGATGACATCTCAGGGTAAGAAAAGGATACACCGCATTGCAGATCCGGATCGCGATGATGATCGATCAATACCTTGTCGCATTCGGCCGACTGTATCAACGGCGCGAGATCTCCCTGCCGCTTGGCCGTATTGAAATCGCACATTATGATAAGCCCCGCCTCGTTCACAAGTCTGGTGCAATAAGGGTCATACTGTGTATAAACCGCCAATTCCTTTGATCCCGGTAAAAAATGAAGAGAACGTGGTATACGGTCAGGAACGACAACACAAGCATCCTTGCCCATATCCCTGAGGAGATGGCACAGGCCAAGCGTGCTTCCGACCGCATCGCCATCCGGACGCATGTGGCAGGTAAGTACAATTCTATCATGCTTTTCGAGCAGACGCTTGAAAGCATTAATATCTTCCGGATTTAAAATATTCTTCATTCTTGTCAGTTCAATTTGCAAATATAATAATTAATATCCTAACTAAAGGTATCCGCAAACTACTTTTTTTCATTGCCGTCTTCGAAACGACCGCCACAACCCAGGAAATCACTTCTCTTATCGCAATCGTCTGTCTGAGGACAATCATCGCATGATTCAGTTGTCAGATTTTTTGTTTCGCGCAATTCTTTCTTTTTACAATGATCGGCAAGGCTGCATCCGAAACAATTGGAAGAGCCCTGTGGCTTTTTGCGCGACAGGGTGTAGATCAGCCATGCAATTATAGTCCCGAGGATAATAAAGACTATTATGTATTGGATCTGCGGTGATGTCATTTGTCTTTTGTATCGTTTTTAGATTTGTTTCTTTTATTAATGGCAGAAGACCCCGATTTATTTTTTCCGTCTTTTCCGTCAGCGGTCGGTTCAGCCTGAATTCTCCGGTTTGTGGAATCGCGCATTACGGAAAAAGTAATCTCACTGATCATCAGTTTCAATTGCTCGATAAATTCGGCGGCACTGTAGGTACCTCTTTCAATCTGTCTCAGGCGACCTTCCCATATACCTGTCAAGCGGGCGCTTTTAAGCAGATCTTCTCTGATTATGCCAATGAGATCGATACCGGCCTGTGTAGCCCGGAGAGATTTACGCTCCTGACGGATATAACCTCTTTTATAAAGAGTCTCTATTATGCCTGCCCTGGTAGACGGTCTTCCGATTCCATTGGCTTTCAGGGATTCCCGCAGGTCTTCATCATCAACAGTTGAGCCTGCGGTTTCCATCGCTTTCAGAAGAGTTCCTTCCGTATAATATTTAGGAGGCTGAGAGGTCTTTTTCGCAAGAAAAGGCTCATGTCTCCCCTCTTCTCCAACGACAAAAAGAGGAAGCAATGTCGAGTCTCCCTCTTGCTGTTCCGCTTCGGCATCCCGATTATCCTTTGACTTCGCATATACCGATTTCCAACCGGGATCAATCACAACTTTGCCTGTAGCCTTGAACGAAGTATTTCCGACTTTCGCATTGGCAGTAGTCTGTTCAAAAACCGAATCCGGATAGAAAACGGATATGAACCTCAGGGCGATTATATGAAATACCCGTTTCTCTTCCAGACTCAGAGTGTTCGGCAATGGCTCGCCGGTCGGAATAATGGCATGATGATCCGTCACCTTGGAGTTGTCAAACACTTTCTTACTTTTGCGCAACTTTCCGGCGATATTGCTCACAAGCGACGCATATGGTCTGAGACTTTTTAAAATACTGCCGCATTTAGGATATATGTCATCCGTAAGATAAGTCGTATCTACTCGCGGATAAGTCGTAAGTTTTTTTTCATAGAGCGACTGAATCGTCCTTAAAGTATGATCCGCGCTCATTCCAAACTTCTTGTTACATTCCACCTGAAGTGAGGTGAGATCAAAGAGACGCGGAGGCGCTTCCTTTCCGGTTTTCTTCGCTATGCCAGTGATGATTATAGGAAGATCTCTCAACCCCTCGAGAAGCTTATTGCCATCCTCTTCTTTCTCGAAAGGTTTGACAGACGAAGTAAAAACTGTATTTCTATATTTTGTCTTTAATTCCCAAGAATCATGCGGGACAAAATTCTCGATCTCCTGCTGACGATACACTACAAGAGCAAGAGTCGGAGTCTGGACCCGTCCTATAGAAAGGATCTGTCTGTTCGTACCATATTTAAGCGTGTACAAACGGGTAGCGTTCATTCCAAGAAGCCAATCTCCGATCGCCCGGCACAATCCGGCAGTATAAAGAGGTTCAAGATCTTTCTGATCACGCAGATTGTCAAAGCCTTCACGCACAGCGTCATCTGTCAGAGAGCTCACCCACAGGCGCTTCACAGGTTTTTCACAGCCCGCTTTCTGCATGACCCACCTCTGGATCAGTTCACCTTCCTGGCCGGCATCACCGCAATTTATCACCTCGTCGCAATTGATTATAAGATTGCGTATCGTATTAAACTGCTGTTCAATACTGCGGTCATCCTTCAATTTGATACCGAATTTCTGCGGAATCATCGGGAGATATGACAATCCCCATGTTTTCCAATTAGGGGTATAGTCCGCAGGTTCCTTCAGTTCACACAGATGGCCGAATGTCCAGGTGACGCAATATCCGTTACCCTCATAATATCCGGGTCTCTGAATATTCGCACCGAGAATTCTGGCTATATCTCTTCCTACACTGGGTTTCTCAGTAATACAGAGGATCACAGTCAACTATTTTTTGCTTCTTCCCAAATCTCATCCATTTCCTTCAAAGAGACATCCGAGAAAGACCTTCCGGTCTCTTTAAGACGCTTTTCGATAAAATTAAATCTTCGGATGAATTTTCTGTTAGTATGTTCAAGGGCATTTTCCGGATCCACACCGTAGAGCCTGGCCGCATTGATGACAGCAAAAAGAAGATCTCCGAACTCAGCCTCAATGTTATTGTGATTATTGACCGGATCATCCGACCTTATCTCAAGTTCCACCTCGGATATCTCTTCCTTGACTTTATCCCATACCTGCTCTTTGTTCTCCCAGTCGAATCCGACATTGCGCGCTTTCTCCTGAATCCTGTTCGCTTTGATGAGAGCCGGCAAAGCTGAAGGGACACCGCTTAATACCGATTTATTGCCGTCTTTTTCACGTTGTTTTATTTTCTCCCAGTTTTTCGAGACCTGATCGGGAGTATCGGCAGTCACGTCTCCATATATATGCGGATGACGAAACATCAATTTGGATGAAAGCTTCTCACAGACATCCGCAAGATCAAACTCTCCTTTTTCCTCGCCTATCTTGGCATAAAACGCGACATGCAGCAAAACATCACCAAGTTCCTTGCAGATGTTAGGATTGTCTTCCGCAATCAAAGCGTCACACAGTTCATAAACCTCTTCTATCGTGTTGGGACGCAACGACTCATTGGTCTGTTTGCGGTCCCAGGGGCACTTCTCACGAAGCGTATCGAGCACATCGAGAAAATCTCCAAAAGCCTTCAGCTTTTCCTCTTTTGTATGCATAAACAAGTAAGTATCTATTAAAAATTAACCGATATATGTAGCTATTGAATCTTGTAACATAAAACTTGCTCTTTTTTGTCGTTTCGGTCCTGTCG
>OHAJ01000504.1_pt1 | contig 29054 bp, 26 predicted proteins | sample 1577101 | NCBI WGS metagenome assembly OHAJ01 (sample SAMEA3541531, study PRJEB24748) | human gut metagenome | biome: human gut; feature: human-associated habitat; material: faeces | place: China | collected 2012
GAATGAAAAGCTCGATGGTTTCTTTCTCTACTTCCAACAAAGACACTCTGAAACATGTTGTATCTGCAGATTTTGACCACCCCCCCGGTGGGCGAGCAGCAGGTAGCCGACAAGGTGCACCTGATGCTGCTTTCTACCGATACCACCAAGGCACCGCAGGAGCGCGTAGCGCGTCAGACCACCAAGCATGGCCTGTACAACGCGCTGGACATCGGCGGCATCTGGCTGCAGAAGGCCAACGAGACCCGCTGAACCAAATTAAAATGAACAATGCCGGGCAGTCTGCGGACTGCCCGGCATTGCGTTTTTACAGGGACGATTTGGAATGGCCTTCGCGTGCGCTTTGGCCATATTCATAGGAATTTCTTTTTTAGATTGCAATTTTGGAAAATCTGCGGATTTTCCAAAATTGCCTTTTCACGGGCGATGAAGAAGCGTTTACTCCTCGGTCACCTCAAAGTCCAGCGGCTCGCCGCAGTTGGGGCACTTGGGTGCGCCGTCCAGCAGCTCGTCCTCTTCAAATACGGCGGTGTTGCCGCAGGCGGGGCAGGTCACCTCGTACTGCACAGGGGCGTCCTTGGCTTCGTCCTCGTCGCCTTCCAGTGCGACCTCAAAGGTCACGCCGCAGTGGGCGCAGTTGGCTTCGCCTGCATCCAGATCATCCTCGCTGACGTAAACGGTCTCGCCGCAGTTGGGGCAGGCCACTTCATAGAACGGCTCGCTGGCGATGTCATCATCCTTGGCATCGTCATCGTCGTCGCCGTCGGAGTCCTCATCCTCAGCGTCCTCGCTTTCGCCGTCTTCGTCCTCCTCCTCGTACAGATCTGCTTCCAGATCTTCCAGCTCATCGCTCAGGTCGTTGATCTGGTCGTAGGCGCGGGAAAGATCTTCGTCCACGCTCTCGATGACCTCAGCCATTTCACCCAGCAGTGCGCTCATGGCCTTGATGATCTTGCCCTCTTTGGTGGTATCATCAATGCCCAGACCATCGACCAGACCCTGCAGATAAGCTGCCTTTTTGTTCAGTTCCATACGAATGCCCTCCTTAAAATGAAAAAATCGGAGTTTTAAAAAAACCGGGCAAACGGTTGCCCGCAGCCCGGTTTGGCGTTAAAGGGATCAGACGCGCTCCATATACTCGCCGGTGCGGGTATCGATGCGGATGTGGTCGCCCTCGTTGATGAACAGCGGCACACGAATCTCAGCACCGGTCTCGACGGTAGCGGGCTTCAGGGTGTTGGTGGCGGTGTTGCCCTTGACACCCGGCTCGGTCTGGGTGACTTCCAGCTCGATGAAGTTGGGGATCTCGACGCTGAACACCTTGCCCTTGTAGCTCAGCAGCTTGCACAGCTCGTTCTCCTTGCAGAACTTGAAGTTATCGGGCACGTCAGCCGCGCCGACAGGAATGTCGTCGTAGGTCTCAACATCCATGAAGTGGTACAGATCGCCATCCTCGTAGGAGTAGGTGACCTCACGGCGCTCGATGAAAGCCTGCGGGAACTTGGCGGTCGGGTTGTAGCTGGTCTCAACAACAGAGCCGGTGATGACGTTCTTGGTCTTGGTACGGACGAAGGCAGCGCCCTTGCCCGGCTTGACGTGCTGGAACTCAACGACCTGAAGGACCTGGCCGTCCTGCTCGAAGGTGACACCGTTACGGAATTCGCCTGCAGAAATCATATAGAAATTCCTCCATAAATAAATTATACATACCTGTTTATATTTTACAGGATGAAAAGCAATTTTGCAAGTCCTGTTCGGACTTTTTTGCGGGAAAATTGATATTTTTTGTCCAATTTACAGCGCTGCGTACCCCTGAGCCAGCGCGGCGGCGTCCTCGGCCTGGGTCCCGGCGGATTCACAGATGATCGTCGGGGCCAAATGACGCTCCTTGAGCAGCGCCAGCAGCGGTGCGTGGGGCGGGCCGAACGCTGTATCCGCAAAGGTCAGATGGCACTTCTCGCCGCCCTTGGTGTAGGCGATGCGGGAAAAATGCGCGTGGAAATGCACGGCGCGGTCATCCCCCAGCCGCGCGGCCAGCGTGTCCAGCAGGGCGGCGTAGTCCGCGGCGGCGGTGGCGTCGGCAAACTGCACGCCGCAGCTGCGGGCGTACAGGTGCCCGAAGTCGATGCAGGGCGTAATGCGCGAATCGACCTCGCATAGAGCCAGCACCTCGTCCAGCGTGCCGAGCTGGTTGACCTTGCCCATCGTCTCGGGGCAGAGGATGCAGTCCTCAAACCCGGCCTCGTCGCAGGCTTTGACAGCGCGGGCCATCGTATCCAGCGCCTTTTCCAGCGCCTCCTCCCGGCTCTGCTTGCCGCAGGAGCCGGAATGGAAGATGACGCGCCGCCCGCCCAGCGCCTTGACGAGGGCGCAGCTTTGCAGCAGGTAGTCGATGCTGTGCAGCCGCTTGTCCTCCTCGAGACTCGACATACTGATGTAGTACGGCGCGTGGACGGACAGGGCAATGCCCCGCTCGGCACAGGCGGCACCGAGCGCAGCGGCCTTGTCGTGGGCCAGCCGCACGCCGCGCCCGCACTGGTACTCAAATGCCGTCAAGCCAAAGCCCGCCGTGTAGGCGGCGATGGCGGCGGGGTCAAACTTTTTGACTGTGTAGCTGTCGGCCAGACCGGCTGTGCCGAAGCGCGGGGTATCATTCATACAGCTTGCCGCCCTTCTGATAGTATTTGTCGATCCAGTACGGCTCAAACTTGCGCTTTAACAGCACAAATTTGTTCTTGTCGTGGTTCGTGCGGGGCATCAGGTAGAGGCACGGGCAGCCGTACAGCCCGGCGGCCATCCGGTCCGCAAAGATCTGGTCGCCGACCATGGCCATTTCGCTCTTTTTGCAGCCCAGGCGGCGGCGCGCCACCCGCAGGCCGATGGTGAACGGCTTGCAGGCCAGCGGCACCCAGTCCAGCCCGATGCGCTCGGCAAAGGGGCGCACGCGCTTGGCCGTATTGTTGGACACGATGGTCAGGCGTATGCCGGCTGCGCGCATCTCGTCCAGCCACGCCTGCACGGTGTGCTCCAGCACCTGACTGTTGTCAGCGGTCAGGGTGTTATCCACGTCGAGCACGAGGGCTTTGATGCCGTGTGCCGCGAGAAAATCCGGGTGGATGCACTCGATGGTTTTGAAGATGTATTCAGGGGTTAGAATCATGGTGGTGACCTTTATAAGGGTAATGAGTGGTTACGGCAGCGGTCAGCGGCGGCATGAGGGCATGCCGCCCTACGATGCACAATTCCGCAGGACGTAGGGCGGGGTGCCCTCACCCCGCCGCACCGACGCCTGCACGTAAAATAAAAGTGCAGGCCCGCGCGTAACGCGAACCTGCACAGTCGTTCGTTGTAAGATACCTTACTTAAACTTGCGCTTGCGGGCAGCCTCGGACTTCTTCTTGCGCTTAACGGAAGGCTTCTCATAAGCCTCGCGCTTGCGGACCTCAGCTAACACGCCGCTGCGAGCAGTGCTGCGCTTAAAACGGCGCAGAGCGCTCTCGAGGGACTCGCCCTCTTTGACACGGATCTCCGACATCTTCTTCCCTCCCTTGACCTGAGACAGGAGTTTGCCGGTCAAATACTATTAACCAGTAAAAAAGATTATACTATATTGACCCCCTGCCTGTCAACAACAATTTTCGCTAAAATGAAAATTTTTATATTGTTCATATTTAGGACTCTTTACCCCAGCACCGTGTGCCACACCCACAGTGCACCGTAGATTACGGGCTGATGCAGCATGTAGACCAGCAGCGTATTGCGCCCGGTGGCACATAGAGGACGCAGCGCGACGGGCGGCTCTCCCCTGCCGGGACGCCACAGCCGCGCCAGAAACACCCCGCACCAGAACAGGAACACCCACGGAAGGATCGGAAAGTAATCCGCCGATGCGAACTGTGTCAGATCCGGGAGACCCAGCCAGAACCAGTTCGTCTTGTACAGCCCCGCAGGCACCGCACAGAGCCGCCAATTCTCGAAGCCCAAATACCCTTCGGGCAGTTGGTTCGTCAGCGCAAACAGCGCCGCAGACGCCGCCAGGCCCACACCCGCGGGCAGGCGCTGCAAAAGCGGATAGACCAGGCAGGTCAGCAGCACGGCGGCAGCGTTCAGGTGCAGAACGCCGAACCAGATCGCCTCCGACGGCATGAACACCGCGGTCACAAACGTCAGCACAGCCGCGCAGCCCGCCACGATCAGCCCGTTCTTTGCGGGCCGCTTTGCCAGCGGGAAGCTGAACCCAGACAGCAGAATAAAGCTCCAACAAATATATTGCTGCCACACATGGCAGCCGGGGGCCCAGATGTTGTACCAGCTGCTTTCGTGGCCGAACACATACACCCAGTCGTACATGGCATGGTAGGCCAGCATGTTCAGCAGCGCCAGCCCGCGCAGGGCGTCGGGCAGCCACATACGGCTGGTTTTGGTGCGCAGTACAGGCATTTTACCGCCTCTTTTCCAAAGATTTACTGTAACACTATTCTAGCACACCCGCGCGCGGCTTGCAATCGCGCGGGTTTTGCGGTACAATAAATCAGATAAAGGAGTGTGAAGGTATGAAGGACATCCGCCTTGTGGCGTTGGACCTTGACGGGACAGTTTTCAACGATAAAAAAGAGATCACCCCGCGCACGCTGGCGGCTATCCGCGCAGCCTGTGCACGCGGCGTGGCGGTGCTGCCCGCCACCGGGCGTACAGCCAGCGGCATCCCCGCGGCGTTCACGTCCATCCCCGGCGTGCGGTACGCGCTGACCTCCAACGGAGCCAGCGTCGTTGACCTGACAACGGGCGAACAGCTGGTGAACCAGCCGTTCGGGACCGAGCAGGCATTGAAAATTTACGATCTTCTTGAGCAGGGCGGCGGCATGATGAGCATTTTCATCGGCGGCAAAAGCTACACGACCCGCGCAAACGCCGAGAACCACATGGATGTGGTGCCCGAAAACCTGAAAAGCTACTTTCGCACGACCCGCATTGAGGTAGACGACATGCACGCGACGCTGCGCACCCACGCGCATGAGATCGAAAAGTACAGCCTGATCTACCACGACGAGGCCGAGCGCGACGCCGCCTGGCGTGCCATCGAGGCCGCCTGCCCCGGCGTGGAGGTGACGTCCAGCCTGCCCCGCAACATGGAGGTCAACGCCCCCGGCGTGACGAAGGGCAGCGGTCTGCTGGCGCTGGCGGCACACCTGGGCCTGACCCGCGCGCAGACGATGGCCGTGGGCGACTCCGGCAATGACCGCGCGATGATCGAAGCGGCGGGTCTGGGTGTGGCCATGGGCAACGCCACCGACGACATCAGGGAAATTGCCGATGTCACGACGGATGACAACAATCATGACGGTGTGGCAGCGGCTATAGAAAAATACGTATTGTAAAATAGCAATAAAATATACGAGAGGTAAATTTATGAAAAATGTTCTGGTTGGTCAGTCGGGCGGCCCGACTGCCGTCATCAACTCCAGTCTGGCGGGCGTCTATGAGACCGCCAAGGCTTGCGGCGCACCCCATGTCTACGGGATGCAGTACGGCATCGAGGGCGTGCTTGAGGGCAAGCTCATCGATCTGGACACCGTGCTGGGCGACAAAATGGACATTGAGCTGCTCAAGCGCACGCCGTCCAGCTTTCTGGGCAGCTGCCGCCACAAGCTGCCCGACCCCACCGTTGACGAGAAGCCGTTTGTGCAGCTGTTTGAGCTGTTCCAGCAGAACGACATCGGCGCGGTGTTTTACATCGGCGGCAACGACTCGATGGACACGATCTCCAAGCTGAGCGCCTACGGCAAGACCGTCAACAGCGAGATCCGCTTTATCGGCGTGCCCAAGACCATTGACAATGACCTGATGCTGACCGACCACACCCCCGGCTACGGCAGCGCGGCGAAGTACATCGCCACGATCCTGAAGGAGGTCATCTGCGATTCCAGCGTCTACGACCTGCGCAGCGTGACGGTGGCAGAGATCATGGGCCGCCACACCGGCTGGCTGGCTGCTGCCGCCAGTTTGGCTGCCGGTCCGGACTGCAACGGCCCAGACCTGATCCTGCTGCCCGAGTGCCCCTTTGACGAGGAGGCGTTCCTCAAGCGCGTGGCCGAGCTGGAAAAAGAGCGCCACAATGTTATTATCGCGGTCAGCGAGGGCGTCAAGAACAAGGACGGCGTTTTCCTGTGCGATCTGGTCTCCACGGCAGGTCAGCTGGATGCCTTCGGCCACAAGGCCATCCTGAGCGGCACGAGCCGCTATCTGGCGGACCTGATCCGCGTCCGCCTAGGCTGCAAGACCCGCGCTATCGAGTTTTCTACGCTGCAGCGCTGTGCCAGCCATCTGGCCAGCCGCACCGATGTGACCGAGGCCTACCAGGTCGGCGGCGCAGCGGTGGAGGCCGCCATGCGCGGCGAGACCGCCAAGATGGCCGCCATCAAGCGCCTGAGCGACCAGCCCTACCGCGTAGAGACCGAGATGGTCGATGTGACGAAGGTCGCGAACTTTGAGAAGAAGGTCCCCGCCGATTGGATCACCGAGGACGGGATGCACGTCAACGAGAAGTTCGAGCGCTACGCCCGCCCGCTCATCCAGGCCGAGCTGTCGCCGATCTACATCAACGGCGTGCCGCGGCATATTCATCTGTAATTTTGAAAAAATAAAAACGGAGCACCGTATGAAAATGCGGCGCTCCGTTTTTTGCTGCTGTAGGGGCCGGCGTCCTCGACGACCCGGGAGGCTTGCGGTGGCCGCACATGACCCGGCGGGGTGAGGGCATGCCGCCGCAGGGGTGTTGAGGTTACCCGGAGAGCCCGTCGGAATCCCTCCGGCCCTGCGGGCCACCTCCCTTTGACAAGGGAGGCTTAGACGCAAAAAGGACCCGCATTTCCGCGGGTCCTTCCAAATCATATCAATACAGACGAAATCAGCCGGAGACCTTTTCCTTCAGGCGGCCGCTGGCCTTGAAGCCGGGGATGGCCGTCGGCTCCAGCTTGCTGGTGACCTTGGTCTTGGGGTTGGTGAAGTTCTTGGTCTGGCGCTCACGCATCTCGAAGCGGCCAAAGCCTGCGATGGTGACCTTGTCGCCGCTCTTGAGGACATCGCCGATGGTGCCGAAGATGCCGTCCATAACCTTCTCAACTTCAGCAGCGGTCATGTTGGTGTCGTTGGCAACCTTGGTAATCAACTGAGATCTCGTCATGATATTTTTAACTCCTATCCTTATAGGCACACAATTGCCCGGTATTATTACGCTATTATTATAGAGAAAATTGTGCGCAGAATCAAGAGTTTTTTCGGAAATCAAACGTTTTTCGGCAAAAACTATAAAATTTTCGCGATCATCTCGTCAAAAAGTGACATTTGGCAAAAAATGCACGTTCCATGCAAAAATATTCTGGACGGGCAAAGTCTTACAGTCCCATGCGGGCGGCGGCAGGGCGCATCCAGCTTGACGTACCGGCTGGTGCGGCCCCCGGACATGGCGTCGTCGGTGAAGGTCAGGTAGCAGGTGCGGTCCGCATCGGCATAAGCCAGCGTCAGCCCGCCGTCAAAGGTCAGCGAGAAGTCGCCCGCCGGGGCGGCAGGTCGGGTCAAAGCAGACGTCCACGGCCTGCTCTGCGCCGTCGCGGCTGACGGCCAGGCAGACGTTGTGCCCGCGGCCCTGCCTGATGTAGTCGTAGTCACCGGGGAAAAGGTTCTCTCCCCCACCGCCTGCGGGCGGAGCCCCCTCGCAGAAGGGTCAAGAAAAAACAAAAACCGCATCCTTGCGGACGCGGTTTGTTTGCTGCTTACTTATTCCCCTTTCGCCGCTTCGCGGTGCAGGTTCGCAATGTCCACCAGCTCCATCTGGCTGATGTCATGGTCACCGCGCAGGGCGTCGACGAGGACGCGGGCAGTGTCCATGGCCGTGATGGTCGGGATGGACAGCTCCGTTGCCTTGCGGCGGAACTTGACGGAGTCACGGTGCGGGTCGCGGCCATGCGGACTCGTCGAGATGATGTAGTCGACCAGACCGCTCTCCAGCAGGTCGATGACGTTGGGGCGCGCGCCGCTCATCTGACGCACAACGCTGCAGGGCACCATCTCGCTGTTCAGGAACCTGGCGGTGCCGGGCGTGCCGTAGATCTTGTAGCCGTAGTCGTGCAGCTTCCAGGCAAGCTCGGCGGCCTCGGCCTTGTCGCTGTCCTTGACCGAGATGATGACGCAGGAGCCGGGGCCGGGCGTCTTGAACTGGTAGCCAGCCGCGACCAGACCCTTCATCATGGCCTCGTGGAAGGAGGGCGCAATGCCCAAGACCTCGCCGGTGGACTTCATCTCGGGGCCGAGCATCGTGTCAACGCCGTGCAGCTTTAAGAAGCTGTAGACGGGCACCTTGACGGCGTAGTACGGACTCTTGCCGTTGCGCCACAGGCCGGTGCCGTAGCCCATGTCCTTGAGCTTCTCGCCCAGCGTGCAGCGCACGGCCAGGTCGACCATCGGCACACCGGTGACCTTGGAGATGTACGGCACGGTACGGGACGAGCGGGGGTTGACCTCGATGACGTAGACACGATCATTCTGGACGGCATACTGCACGTTGACCAGGCCCACGACCTTCAGCTCGCGGGCAAAGCGGCCCGTGTAATCGACCAGCGTGTCAATGACCTTCTGGCTGAAGGTGTACGGCGGGTAGACGCAGATGGAGTCGCCGGAGTGCACGCCCGTGCGCTCGACCTGCTGCATGATGCCGGGCACCAGATAATCGGTGCCGTCGCAGATGGCGTCGACCTCGCACTCGGTACCCAGAATATACTTGTCCATCAGCACGGGATGGCTCATGTCAACGTGCTTCGTGATAACGCCCATGTACTCGATGACATCGGCGGAGTTGTAGGCGACGATCATGTTCTGGCCGCCCAGAACGTAGGACGGGCGCATCAGGACGGGATAGCCGACCTCCTGCGCGGCCTGCAGGGCCTCGTCCAGCGTAAAGACGGTGCGGCCCTCCGGGCGGGGGATGCCGCAGCGCTCCAGCAGCTCGTCAAAGCGCTCACGGTCCTCGGCCTCGTCGATGGCGTCGGCGGGCGTGCCCAAAATCGGCAGGCCGATGTCGTCCATGTGCTTGGCCAGCTTGATGGCGGTCTGTCCACCGAACTGCACAAGGCAGCCGTCCGGTTTTTCGGTCTCGATGATGTGGTCGACGCTCTCGGGGTTCAGCGGGTCAAAGTACAGGCGGTCACCGGTATCAAAGTCGGTGGAGACCGTCTCGGGGTTATTGTTGACAAGGATGGCCTCGCAGCCGTGCTGCTTCAGCGTCCAGACCGCGTGGACCGAGCAATAGTCAAACTCAATGCCCTGACCGATGCGGATGGGGCCGGAGCCGAAAACAAGGACCTTCTTCTTGTCGGGGTCGCTGCGCTCGGCAATGAACGGCTTCGCTTCGTTGTCCTCGTCGTAGGTGGAGTAGAAATACGGCGTCTTGGCGGCAAATTCTGCGGCGCAGGTATCGACCATCTTGAACGCGGCCTTCGGGGCCTCGGGCAGGGTGTCCACGCCTGCCAGACGCTTGATCGTTTTGTCGAGGAAACCGAACCTCTTGGCATTCAGGTACTTTTCCGTCGTCAACTCGCCGTTTTTCAGGCCCATCTCAATGTCGGCCAGATGCTGCAGCTTGTCAAGGAACCACCAGTCGATCTTGGTGATGTCGTAAATGACGTCGTGCGCCACGCCGCGCTTGAGGGCCTCGTAGACGCAGAACGCGCGCTCGGAGTCCTGCACATGCAGGTGCTCGATGACTTCTTCCGTCGTCAGCTTCTCGAAATCGGGCAGCGTCATCGTGTCCAGGCCGAGCTCGGTGGAGGAAACGGCCTTCATCATGGCGTGCTCAAAGTTGTTGCCGATGGCCATGACCTCGCCGGTGGCCATCATCTGGGTGCCCAGAGACTTGTCGGCGTAGACGAACTTATCGAACGGCCACTTCGGGTATTTGACGACGACATAGTCGAGGGCCGGCTCAAAGCAGGCGCAGGTCTCGCCCGTGACATCGTTCGTGATCTCGTCCAGCGTGTAGCCGAGCGCGATCTTGGTCGCGACCTTGGCAATCGGGTAGCCCGTCGCCTTGGAGGCCAGCGCGGAGGAACGGGACACACGGGGGTTGACCTCAATGACCGCGTACTCAAAGCTGTCGGGCTTCAGGGCAAACTGGCAGTTGCAGCCGCCCTCGATACCCAGCTCGGTGATGATGTCCAGCGCGGCGGTGCGGAGCATCTGGTACTCTTTATCGGAGAGGGTCTGGCTGGGCGCGACGACGATGGAGTCGCCGGTGTGGATGCCGACGGGGTCAAGGTTCTCCATGTTGCAGACCGTGATGACGTTGCCCTTGGAGTCACGCATGACCTCGTACTCGATTTCCTTCCAGCCGGAAATGCACTTCTCAACGAGGATCTGATGGATCGGGGACAGGCGCAGACCGTTCGTGGCAATTTCGTGCAGCTTCTCGCGGTCCTCGCAGATGCCGCCGCCGGTGCCGCCCATCGTGAAGGCGGGGCGGACGATGACGGGGTAGCCGATGACCTCGGCAAAGTCCAGCGCGTCGTCCAGATCTTCCACAACTTTAGAAGGGATGATGGGCTGGTGCAGCTTCTCCATCGTGTCCTTGAACAGCTGGCGGTCCTCGGCGCGGTCAATCGTGTCGGGCTTGCAGGCCAGCAGGCGGACGCCGCTGCGGTCCAAAAATCCGCTGCGGGCCAGCTCCATCGACAGGTTCAGGCCCATCTGGCCGCCCAGGTTCGGCAGGATGGCGTCGGGCTTCTCCTTCTCGATGATGCGCTCGATGACCTCGGCGGTCAGCGGCTCAATGTAAACATGATCGGCAATGTCGGGGTCGGTCATGATGGTGGCGGGGTTGGAGTTGACGAGGACGGTCTCGACGCCCTCGGATTTCAGCGCACGGCAGGCCTGCGTGCCGGAGTAGTCAAACTCTGCCGCCTGACCGATGATGATGGGGCCGGAGCCGATGACCAGTACCTTTTTGATACGCGGGTCTTTAGGCATTGTTGATTACTCCTTTCGCGGCCAGCATACGGCTGACGAACTGGTCAAACAGAAATTCGGTGTCCTTGGGGCCGCCGTTGGCCTCGGGGTGGAACTGCACGGTGAAGCAGTTCCATTTCAAGTAGTCGACGCCCTCACAGGTGCCGTCGTTGGCGTTGAAGTAGCTCATCTGGCCGACGGATTCGGGCAGGGTGTCCGCCATAACGGCGTAGCCGTGGTTCTGGCTGGTGATAAAGGTGCGCTGCTTGGCCGGGCTGGTGACGGGCTGGTTGGCGCCGCGGTGGCCGTATTTCAGCTTGCAGGTCTTGGCACCGGCGGCCAGGGCGGTCAGCTGGTGGCCCAGGCAGATGCCGAAGGTCGGGATGCCGGTGCTCAGCATTTCACGGATGTTCGCGATGATTTCCACGTTCTCTGCCGGGTCGCCGGGGCCGTTGGAGAGCATGAGGCCGTCGGGGTTGAGGGCGGCCAGCTCGGCGGCGGTGGTCGTGCCGGGCAGCACGGTCACGCGGCAGCCGCGCTTCTGCAGGCAGCGCACAATGTTGTTCTTGCAGCCCAGGTCGAGCAGCGCCACGTGCAGCGGCGTGTCACCCCATGCACCGGCAGCCGTCGGCTCATAGGTCACGGCCTCGCGGCAGGTGACGGCCTTGACGGCGTCGACAACGGCGTAGGCGGCGATCTCGGGCAGCAGCGCGGCCTTCTTCTCGGGTTCGGCGTCGGGGTCGAACTCGGTGGTGATCGCGCCGTTCATAACGCCGCTCTCCCGCAGGGTGCGGGTCAGGCTGCGGGTGTCGATGCCCTCAATGCCGATGATGCCGTTCTTTTTCAGGAAGGCATCCAGCGTTTCCTCACTGCGGAAGTTGGACGGGGTCTTGCACGCCTCGCGCACAATGTAGCCCCTGGCCCAAATCTTCGTGCTCTCGACATCCTCACTGTTCATGCCGTAGTTGCCGATGAGCGGATAGGTCTGGGTGATGATCTGGCCGTAGTAGCTGGGGTCGGTCAGGGTTTCCTCAAAGCCGACCATACCGGTTGCAAAGACGACCTCACCGATGGTGGTACCGGGGCAGCCTACGCTGACGCCGCGGAACACCCGGCCATTGGCCAATATCAGATATGCCTGCATAGTTGGTAGCCTCTCACTTTACATTTAAGATATGGAGTGAGGAGAGAGGAGAAAAGGCAAACTGTACCCATCTCCTATCTCCTATCTTTTACAGGGTTTGCTTCGCAGCTTCCTTCATTTTGCGGCTGCCCAGGTGCACCAGCGGGAGCTTGCCCTCCTTGCAGATGGGGCATTCCTCGGGGGCGTAGTTGGGCAGGTCGAGCTTGAGGGCGCTGGCGACGATGGGGATCGGGGACGGGGCCTCGGCGCGGGTGCGGTCCACGACGCAGGCAATGCCCACGCAGATGCCGCCGTTTTCCTCGATGACGCGCTTGGTCTCGAGGCTGGAAACACCGGTGGTGACGACGTCCTCGGCGATGATGCAGCGCTCACCCGGGTTGATCCTGAAGCGCTTGAGGGTCATGACGTTGTCGACGCGCTCGGTGAAGATGGCGCGCTTGCCCATCTGGCGGCCCAGCTCGTAGGCGTAGACGATGCCGCCCATGGCAGGGCCGACCACGACGTCGATGTTCAGCTCCTTGAGCTTCTCGGCAACCGGGGCCATGACCTCGGCGGCCTTGTCGGGGTACTGCTGCAGAAATGCCATCTGGCAGTAAGCGCCGGAGTGGCGCCCGGAGGAAAGCAGGAAGTGCCCCTCTAAAAATGCTTCACATTCCTTTAAAACTTCAAGTGCTTCGCGTGCCATAATTTGTTCCTCCTGTATGTTATTCAACTTATAGTAGCATATTTTGTATAAAAATGCAAGCAAAACGTATATGGTGGGGCAGCTTCCCCCGCGGGGAAGCTGTCGGCGGCCCGCCCGCCGACTGATGAGGGCCGGGCTTGCCGTCATAGCCCGTGAACGGGCGGTTGCGGGGACTCTCCCCTCATCCGCCCTCGGGCGGGGCCTCGGGCACCTTCCCCCTGAGGGGAAGGCAATCGGTGATTTACCGTGCGCACCCTCTGATCTCATCCAGCGTCTTGACGCCGTGGGCGTCCATCCACTGGCCGATCTCGTTCGTGATGCGGGTGCAGGCCTTCGGGTCCAGGAAGTTCGCGGTGCCGACTTGTACCGCCGCTGCACCGGCCATGATGAACTCCAAGGCGTCCTTACCCGTCAGAATGCCGCCCAGTCCCACGACGGGGATGCTGACGGCCCCCACGGCCTGCCAGACCATGCGCAGGGCGATGGGACGCACCGCCGGGCCGGACAGGCCCGCAAACGTGTTGTTGAACACGGGACGGCGCTTTTCCAGATCAATCGCGCACGCCTGGAAGGTGTTGCACAGGCTGATGGCGTCCGCGCCGGCAGCCTCAACGGCCTTGCACATCTCGGGGATGCTTTCGGCCTGCGGGCTCAATTTAACGATGAGCGGCACGGTGCAGACCTTGCGCACCGCGCTGACGACCTCGCCGGCGTCTGCCGCGCGGATGCCGAACGCGAGACCGCCCTGCTTGACGTTGGGGCAGCTGATGTTCAGCTCAATAAAATCCACGCCCGCGGCGCAGAGCATCTGCACGCCCTCGACGTTTTCTTCAATCGTGTGGCCGCCGAGGTTCGCCCAGACGGTGGTGCCGCACCGGCGCATGGCAGGCAGCTCGTGGTCGATAAAGTGCTGCACACCGGGGTTCTGCAGGCCGATGGAGTTCATCAGGCCCGACGGCGTCTCGTAGAGGCGCTCACCCTCGTTGCCGGGCTGGCCGTTCAGGGTCAGCCCCTTGCCGGAGATGCCGCCCAGCACGCGCAGATCCTCAATGCCCGCGTACTCGGGGCCGAAGCCGAAGGTGCCGCTGGCCGCGATGACCGGTCCGGCCAGCCGCTTACCGAGAAAATCAACATGCAGGTCTGCCATCAGTCAAACACCTCCTGTGCGTTAAAGACCGGGCCGTCCTTGCAGACGGTGACCGGGCCGATTTTCGTATGGCAGGTGCAGCCCAGGCACGCGCCCAGACCGCAGGCCATCTTCTTTTCAAGGCTGGCCAGGCAGGGCACGCCTGCGGCGGCGCAGAGCTTAGCCACGCCGCGCATCATGACCATGGGGCCGCAGGTCAGCACAATGTCGTACTTGCTCACGTCCAGCAGGTCGGTGACCAGGCCGTGGTGTCCCTCCTTGCCGGAGTCGGTTGCGGCGTAGATGTCGCGGCACCAGGGCACAAAGCGGTCCATGCCGTAGGTCGTGTCGCGGAAGCCCACGAACAGGTCGGGGCGCACGCCCGCGCGGCAGAGCTCCTTGCAGAGCAGCAGCAGCGGCGCGGTGCCGATGCCGCCGCCGACCACGGCAATGCGCTTGTACTGCCCGGCCAGTGCGGCAGTGTCAAAGCCGTTGCCGCAGGGGCCGGTCACGGTCAGCGTGTCGTCCTTTTTCAGCGCGGCCAGCTTGTGGGTGCCCTCGCCCTTGACCTGATACAGGAAGGTCAGTGCGCCGGTCTGGTTGTCAAAGTCGTCAACGCTGATGGGGCGGGAAAGAATCGGCGTGGCGTCCGCGGCCCAGGCGCGCAGCATGTAAAACTGCCCGGCGTGGGGCTCGCGGCTGCGGTCCTGCCACTGAACCGTAAGGCGCATAATATCCTCTGCGACGGTTTCCTGACGCAGGACCGTCAGATTACAGCTTGTTGCATTCACCCTGAATATCCTCCCGCATACGCACGCACTCGTTGTAGGCAGCCTCGTCAAAGGCAACGCCGGGCTGCTTCTTGTAAGCCAGCAGGATGCCGCGGCTGGAGTTGACAACGCCGCCGTTGCCCTTGGTCAGGTACTGCGCGATGTCCGCCGCCTTGCCGCCCTGTGCGCCGTAGCCGGGGATCAGGAAGAAGGTGTCCTTGTAGGCCGCGCGGATGGCGGTGGCCTCCTCGGTGTGGGTGCCGCCGATGACCAGGCCGATGCTGGAATAGCCGTGCTCGCCCATGTAGTCCTTGCCAAGGGCGGTCAGGCTGTCGCCGACGAGGTCGTACACATGGCGGCCATCGTCGAGCTTTTTGTACTCAAAGTCCTTCGCGCCGGGGTTGGAGGTGCGGCAGAGCACGAACACGCCCTTGCCCTGCTCGGCGCAGTACGGCAGATACGGGCTGATGGAGTCAAGGCCCATGTAGGGGGCCAGCGTGATGATGTCGGCCTCGAAATCACCGGTAAAGTGCGCCTTAGCGTACATTTCGGCGGTCTTGACAATGTCGCCGCGCTTGATGTCGGCAATGACGGGCAGACCGGTGGCGCGGGCCTGCTTCAGCGTTTCGGCGTAGGCGCGCATGCCGTCCAGGCCCAGGGACTCATAATAGGCGATCTGCACCTTGTAGCAGCCCGCGACGCCCTTTGTGGCGTCGATCAGCGCACGGTTGAACGCGACGACGTTCTCCCCCGCCGTCTTGGCGGTGTCGGTGGTGGGCAGGTAGCTGATCTCGGTGTCCAGGCCCACGCAGACCGGGCCGTTTGCTGCGACGCTCTCGTAGAGCTTGTCCATGTTGGTAAGCATGCTGATTCCTCCGTTTGATGTATATAAATTGCGGCTCTAATATATAATGTTGGGAATCGTAGGGGCAGATTCCCTATCCGCCCGCAGGACTGTGCCAGCGGCAGCCTGCACGGGCGCATATAGAATGTGCCCCTACGGGTGTTTTGTGCGTGAAGGGGTGTTATTCTTCAATCTGGAACGTAACCTTCCCGCCTTTGATCGTGGTTACCACTTTTCCGTACAGCAGTGCGCCGTCGTAGGGGCAGTTCTTGCTCTTGCTGTGCAGCTCGTCGGCGTGGACCTCGTACATGTGGTCAAGGTCCACCAGCACGATGTCGGCGTCGTAGCCCGGCTCCAGCATGCCCTTGCGGTCGGCCAGGCCCAGCACAGCGGCGGGACCGGCGCTCATCAGGAAGCTGAGCATTTCCAGCGGCAGACGCTGCTCACGGCAGAGCTTGGTGTAGCAGACGCCGAAGGCCGTTTCCAGACCCACCATACCGGCAGCGCCCTTCTCCTTCTCCTCGGCGGTGTGGGGGGCGTGGTCGGTGCCGATGCAGGTCACGGTGCCGTCCTTGATGGCGTCGATCAGCGCGGTCACGTCGTCCGCCTTGCGGATGGGCGGGTTGACGCGGTAGGTCAGGCGGCTGTCGTCAAACCACAGGTGGTGCGGCGTAACCTCGCAGCTGACCCGCGCACCGCGCATCCGGCTCATGCGGACGGCATCGACGGATTCCCTGGTGGAGACGTGGCACATGTGCAGCCGGGTGCCGTAGTACTCGGCCAGATGGCAGTTGCGCACGGTCTCGATGTTCTCGGCCAGGCGGTAGTCCCAGGGGCTGATCTCGCGGTCCTCGGCGTGGGACATAATGGTCAGGCCGCGCTCGGTGGCAATCGCGAACGCGCGGGCCATGACGGCGTTGTTCATGACGCCGTTGCCGTCCTCAGTGATGAACTTGATGTCCTCGGGCAGGGTCAGCAGATGATCCAGCGTTTTGCCGTCGAAGTCCTTCGTGATGGAGACGGTCTGGTTTGCGTCGCACAGGCCGACGCGGGCGGCCTCAGCCTCGACGGCGTGGGCGATCTCGGCACTGGAGCAGACCGGCTTCGTGTTGGGCATCAGGTTGACGAAGGTGTACCCGCCCGCGGCAGCCGCGGCGGAGCCGGTGGAGATGTCCTCCTTGTACTCAAAGCCCGGGGTGCGCCAGTGGCAGTGGGTGTCGATGAAGGCGGGCAGGACCGTGCGGCCCTTCGCGTCGAGCACCTCCTCCCCTTCCGGGACAAGCAGCCCCAGACCGACAGCGGCAATTTTTCCGTCGCGCAGCCAGACCTCAATGGCCTTGCCCGCGCTGTCCTTTGCGTTGCGGATCAGCATGGTGGGAACCTCCCTATAGTTTCTACCAAATTCATTGTCCGCGTTCGCGGACGTAAATTGCGGAACAACCGCTGTACGCGGTTGTTTTTTTGCCCATGCGCCTCTAAGTCGCGCATGGGCAAAAAAAAACTTTTCCCAAAAAGGGAAAAGTCAAAAAGTCATACACAAAGCGGCGACGGGAAAGAACACTGTGCCGTGATTTTTAAAGACAGAAATAAAACGCATCATCCCGGCACACTCCTTCCTATGACTTTACCTACGTTTTACTTATTGTACCATGCAGGGACGGCGGTGTCAATGCAAACGGGCTTTTTGCAAAAGTAAGGATTTTATAGATTTTTGCGCTGACTTTTGGAGGATTTGACAAAATCCGCAAAAATCCGCGCGCGGCGCGTACAGCATTGCACTTTGTCCGGCTTTGTGGTATATTTATAATAAGTATGGTAAATAGGAAGAGGAACGAACTATGGGCCTTTGGGAAGATGCAAAAAATATCCGTGATAAGGACCCCGCCGCGCGCAATGTGGCGGAGGTCATCATCCTGTACCCCGGCTTTCATGTGCTGGTCACGCACAAGATCGCACATTTTCTGTACAACCACCGGTGTTTCTTCCTGGCCCGTTTTGTCAGCCAGCTGGCGCGCCACCTGACCGGCATCGAGATCCACCCCGGCGCCAAGATCGGGCGCAAGCTCTTTATCGACCACGGTATGGGCATCGTCTTTGGTGAGACGACGGAGATCGGTGACAACTGCACGATCTACCACGGCGTCACCCTGGGCGGTACCGGCAAGGACACCGGCAAGCGCCATCCGACGCTGGGCGACAATGTGCTGATCGGCGCGGGCGCGAAGGTGCTGGGCCCGGTCTACATCGGTGATAACGTCCGCGTCGGCGCGGGCAGCGTTGTGCTGAAGAACCTGCCCGCCAACGCCACTGCCGTCGGTGTACCCGCGGAGATCGTCCGCGTCGGCAATATCAAGTGCTGCCCGGCGGACGATCTGGACCAGCAGGATCTGCCGGATATTGTCAACCAGCGTATCTCCGAGCTCGAAGCCCGCCTGAGCCGCCTGGAAGCCGAAAAGCAGGGTGAGTTCCCGCCGGACAAAAAAGAATAATAAAAACGCACGCCGTGAAATTTACGGCGTGCATTTTTTGTCAGTATGGCTTCCCCAGAGGGGAAGCAGTCAGCGGCCCCGCCCGCTGACTGCTGAGGGGCAAACTTACCGGGAATTTCCCACTGACGGGCAATAGGGCAAACCCGCCCCTCATCCGCCCATGGTCGGGGCCTCGGGCACCTTCCCCCACGGGGGAAGGCAATCAACTCATTTCAGATTCCGCAAATCCCCGCTCTCGCGGAAATCCTCGTAATCCAGCGACAGCGACGGGCTGTAATAGGGGTCGTGCAGAATATTCTCCCGCCCGTGCACGGCGTAGAGACGTTCATGCTCGGCGTCAAAGCGTGCTTTTTTGGCGGAATCGTTCTCGTCGGAGCCGCGGGACTTGCTTTCGTAGTGGTAGAGCTCGGCGTAGGGCGTCCAGACAATGCGCCAGCCCGCGTCGCGCACACGCAGGCAGAAGTCCACATCGTTGTAGGCAACCGTGAACTCCTCATCCAGGCCATGCAGCTCGTCGTAAACGGCGGTGCGCACCAGCAGGCAGGCCGCTGTCACGGCGGAGAAATCCTGCACCGTGGCCAGCCGGAACATATACCCGCTGCCGCCGCGCTTGTGGTACTTGTGGCTGTGCCCGGCGTAGCCGCCCAGCCCCGTGATGATGCCGGCGTGCTGGATCGTGTCGTCGGGATAGTAGAGCATTGCCCCGCAGAGGCCGACGCCGGGCTGGCTGCACTCGCCCACCATCTGGGTGAGCCAGTCGCCGTTGATGACCTCGACGTCATTGTTGAGCAGCAGCAGGTACTTGCCCGCCGCGTACCTGCGGCCAAAATTGTTGATGCGGCTGAAATTGAAGCCGCCCTTGTAAGTCACGACCCGCGCGCGGTCATACCGCTCCGGCAGTTTTTTGTAGTAGGCCGCTGTGGCCGGGTCGGTGGAATTGTTCTCGATGACGATGACCTCGAAATTCTCGTAGGTCGTTTTGGCGTAGATGCTGTGCAGGCATTTTTCCAAATCGTCGGTGTGGTCCTTGTTGGGAATCAAAATTGACACGAGCGGCTGCGGCTCGGGAATGTCCCACACCACATGGCAGGTGCCCGGGAATTTGCCCGGCTCCACCCTGCCCTGCCGCCCTGTGGCGGCCAGATGGTCGGCCACGGCCTTTTGCGCAGCCTTTTCCACATAGGGCTTGGCCGCCGTGCCGCCGCTGGTGGACGCCGCGTGCACGCGCCAGTAATACAGCACCTGCGGGATGTGCAGCGGCTTGACTGCGGGGTCACGGCGCTGCATTTCGTCGATGAGACGCAGGAATAAGTCGTGATCCTGCGCACCGTCACAGGCCGGGCGCTCACCGCCGACGGCGTCGAACAGCGATTTTTTGAACACGGCCAGATGGCAGATGTAGTTGACAGCCATCAGGTACTCGGGCGCATAATCGGGCTTGAAGTGGCCGACGCGCGGGTGCTCGGGCGTTTTCTCAAACAGGGCCTCGTCGCTGTAGGCAAACGCCGCGCCGCTTTCGGCCAGCGCTTTGCTCATGCAATAGACGGCATGAGGCGCGAGCATGTCGTCGTGGTCGGCAAGGGCCAGATACTCACCCACTGCGAGCTTCGCGGCCTCGTTCGTATTGGCGGCAATGCCCTTGTTCACGATTTTGGCGTAGACGATGCGCTTGTCCTGCGCGGCGCGGGTGCGGACGGTCTCGCCCACGTCGGGGTGGGCACCGTCGCTGGCGTCCACCAGAACCAGCTGCCAGTTCGGCGCGGTCTGGGCCTGCACGCTGTCCAAAAATTGCTGCAAAAACTGTGGCGGTGTGTTGTACAGCGGCGTTAGAATGCTGATGGTCGGCCAGCCGTCGGCGCGGGCGGCTGCGTCGGCACGCTGGGTCTCCAGCGTCTGCTTCGACGGCAGATACCGCGCTTTTTTGCCGAAGAACCGCCGCTTAAAAAAGCCGACGGCCCGCCCGGCCATGACGCCGACGCCCTGTTCTTTCGTCAGCGTCCGCGCATAGCCGAACAGTTCTTTGATGCGTTTCGTTTCAAGGCTCATGGGATGGCTCCTCATAAAAGCAGTCTTTGTGCCAAAGGCGGGGGTTGGATTGAATGTATTCCGCAATCATGCGGTAATCGGTTTCATTGCGGATGACGTGGTCATGAAAGGAACGCTGCCAAAGGTGCTTATCGAACGGTGCGGCTTGCCCGCGCTTGACAAGACGGATGTACTCGACGGTAGAATACCGTTTGAACGCCTGCACGATGCTGATAATCGTAGGGGCGGATTCCATATCCGCCCGTGCCCGTTCAATCTTGACCAACGCGTGAAAATGATTGGGCATCACCACAAAATAACGGCAATGGACCGCCGGATATTGGCCGATGATCTCCCGGAAAACGCGCGCCGCCATGCGGGCGGATATGGAATCCGCCCCTACGGGAGCCCGGTTCGGGCCAAACAACATTCTGCGTTGGTGCGTGCATATTGTGATAAAATAGGCGCCGTTTTGGCTGTAATCGTAACCCTGCAAATGGTGAGACTTGCGCTTCGGTAATACGGTTTCCATCACTTCAACCCGAAATTCTCAAACAGATTGTTGAAATGGGGGTTGTAATAGGGGTCGTAATTGTCGATATACTGCTGATATTTCGCGTAGAAATTCGCCTTTTCGCGCTCATACCGCTTGGCGTTCTCGCTTAAGGTATCAAGGCCGCGGCTCTTGCTCTCGTAGTGGTAGGCCTCGGCGCGCGGGGTGTAAACGTTCAACAGCCCCTTCTGCCACAGCTTTAAGCAATAATCCACATCGTTGTAGGCGACGGCAAACTTTTCCTCGTCCAACCCGCCAAATGCGCGGTAGAGCGACGCTTTTGTCATCAGGCAGGCACCCGTCACGGCCATATAATTCTGCGTCGTGACCAAGCGGTACATGTCCCCCACAGCGGTGCGGGGGTAGCTCTTGTGGCTGTGGCCCGCGCTGCCGTTGATGCCCATCAGTACGCCCGCGTGCTGGGTCGTGTCGTCGGGGTAGTAGAGCTTCGCGCCCACCGCACCCACGTCGGGGCGCTGGCTGTAGCTGAGCAATTCCCGCAGAAAGTCGTGGGACAACACCTCAATGTCGTTGTTGAGCAGCAGCAGGTGCTCGCCCTCGGCGAACGTCGCGCCGAAGTTGTTGATGGCCGAGAAGTTGAATGCGCCCTTGTAGTAGACGACGCGGCAGTCGGCAAAGCGGCTGGGCAGTGTCTCGTAATAGGCAAACGTCGCCGGGTCGGTGGAGTTGTTCTCGATGACGATGACCTCAAAATTGTCGTAGCCCGCGTTTTTGTACAGGCTCGTCAGGCAGCGGTCCAGGTCATCAATGTGGTCTTTACTGGGGATCAGTACGCTGATCTTCGGGTGGCCGGTCAGCTCGTACCGCACCTGAAATGCGCCGGGCGCGTCGGGCACGGCCATGGCGTGGCCCGGCAGACCGAGACGCTTGAGCTGCGCGTCGATGGCGCGTTCCCCCGCCGCGACGGCGTAGGGCTTGGCCTCCATGCCCGCGGCGGTGGAGCCGGCCGCGGCACGCCAGATGTAGAGCACCTTCTTGATATGCTCGATGCGCTGTGCTTTTTCTGTCAGGCGCAGGATCAAATCATGGTCCTGCGCACCGTCAAACTCCTTCGACTCATACGCGCCCGCCGCGTCCAGCAGCGGACGGCTGAACACCGCCAGATGCGTGATAAAGTTGACCCCGCGCAGGTAGTCGGGCGCAAAGTCGGGCTTGAAGTGGTAGCCGCCAAGCTCCTTCAAATCGGCGGAGAGAACGATTTCATCACTATAGACAAAATTCGCTCCGGTGTTTTGTATCGTCTGCACAACCTCGAACAGCGCGTTCGGGTAGAGCACGTCGTCGTGGTCCAGCAGCGTGATGTACTCGCCGTGCGCCAGCGCAAATCCGCGGGTCGTGTTGAGGGCAATGCCGCCGTTTTCAATCGGCTCATACACAATCGTGCCGGGCACAGCCTTGGCCAGACGGCGCTCCAGCCGCTTGTCGGCGTCGGATGCGTCCACCAGCACCAATTCCCAGTTTGTGTAGGTCTGCCTGACGACGCTTTGCAGCATCTCGTCAAACAGCTTGGCGGGCGTGTTGTACAGCGGCACGATGATGCTGATCTTCGGCCCCTGCAGGTGCGCGGCGCGCTGGGCCTTCAGCTCCCGGCGCAGCGGAATGTCGGCGCGGTGCCGCCAGTCGTCGTGGTGCATCGCCAGCCCGACGCGGAATTTCACATCGCGCCAGAGCTGCTCGGCCCCCTGCTCCCGCAGGGTCTTGACGCTGCGCCCCGCGAGGTCCCGCAGGTGGGCGGGGTTCAAAAGCCGCCGCGCCATGCCGCCGACGCTGTCCTGTACGGCCAGGTCGGCAGGGCGCTCGTTGTTCGGTTTTGTGTTCTCGGACATAGCTTATTCCTCGGTGACTTTGGCCGGCATGGCGTCCTTTTTCTCGAACCTTCGGTACTCGGCGGTAATTTCCTTCGTCGCGCCGATGCGGCGCAGATGGCCGTGGTCGAGCCAGGCTACCTTGTTGCACATACGCTCGATCTGGTCAATGGAGTGGCTGACCAGAATGACCGTCGTGCCGCCGGACAGCAGCTCGGCCATGCGCTTTTCACACTTCTCCTGAAACAGGAAGTCACCGACGGACAGAATCTCGTCGGCAATCAGAATGTCGGGCTTCGTTATCGTTGCCACGGCGAACGCCAGACGCGCGACCATGCCGGAGGAGTAGTTTTTTAGCGGCACGTCGAGAAAATCCTGCAATTCGCTGAATTCGACGATGTCGTCGAACTTTGAGTCGATGTACTTGGGCGTGTAGCCCAGCACGGTGCCGTTTAAATAAATGTTTTCCCGTGCGGTCAGGTCCATGTCAAAGCCTGCGCCCAATTCGATCAGCGGCGCAATCGTACCGTTGACCGTGACCTTGCCGGCGCTGGGCTTGTAGACGCCGGAAATCACTTTCAGCAGCGTAGACTTGCCGCTGCCGTTCAGGCCGATGAGGCCGTAGAAATCGCCGGGCATAATATCAAACGATACATCGTCCAGCGCGAAGAACTCGTCAAACCGCACACCGCCGTGCAGCAGCGCGACAAAGTACTCTTTCAGGCTTTCGTGCTTTTCCTTGGAGAGGTTGAAGCGCATCGAAACATGGTCGATGGAGATGATGGGTTTCTGCTCTGCCATTTCGATGCCCCCTTACATGTACAGGACGAACTTGTCCTGATTCTTTTTGAACACCCAGATGCCGAGGCCCAGGCTCAGCGCGGCGCAGAGGAACGGAATCAGCACCATGTTGGGGGTCAGCCCCTCGCCCCACATGACGCAGGAACGCACGGCGGTGATGTACCAGTAGATGGGGTTCAGGTTGATGACGTACTGCATCCAGCTTTCCATCTGGCGCGGGTCGTAGAAGATGGCGCTGCCGTAGACAAGCAGTGTGCAAAAGACCTCCCAGATATGCATGATATCACGCACAAAAACGTAGAGCGTGGACAAAATCAGCCCGATGCCCAGGCTGAAAATAAACAGCATCACAAGGGGATAAATGGCCAGCAGCACAGTCCCGATCGAGATGTGCGACCAGGTCAGCAGCGCGACGATAAACAGCGCCACGAGACTGAAAAAGAAGTTGACGAGCGCAAAGCAGCACTTTTCCAGCGGAAAGATGTATTTGGGAATATAGACCTTGCGCAGCAGCGGGCCGTTCTTCAGCACGCTCTCCATGGCCATGGTCGTGCTCTCGCGGAAGAAGTTGAACATCAGCTGGCCGATGATAAGGAACAGCGGGAAGTCCTCGATGCCCTGACCGCGCTGGTTGAACAGCGCACCGAACACGGCCCACATGACCAGACAGGTCAGCAGCGGGTTCAGCACGCTCCACGCCACGCCCAGCACGCTGCGGCGGTATTTCAGTTTGAAATCACGGGAAATCAGGTTTTGCAGCAGGTAACGGTATTTCCAGAAGCCTGCGAAGGTGTCTTTCAGTTTCTGCACGGTTTACCCTCAATATTTCTCAAAATATTCGAACTTCTGGGCGGCAAACGGGGTGTGCTCCTTGTCCTTGGCGCTGGTCTTGTGCTCGCAGCCGCAGTCGGGCCACTGCACGTTGACCGTCGGGTCATCGTAGGGAATGCCGCCCTCGGCGGTGGGGTCGTAGACGTCGGTGCACTTGTAGCAGAACTCGGCCACATCGGACAGCACGACAAAGCCGTGGGCGAAGCCCTCGGGGATCCAGAGCATCTTCTTGTTGTCGGCGGACAGCGTTGCGCCCACCCACTTGCCGAAGGTCTTGCTGTTGGGGCGGCAGTCGACGGCGACATCGAACACCTCGCCCAGGGTCACGCGGACGAGCTTGCCCTGGGTGTGCTTGGTCTGGAAGTGCAGGCCGCGCAGCACGCCCTTGGTGGAGCGGCTCTGGTTATCCTGCACGAAGGGTTTGTCGATGCCCGCTGCGGCGAACTCGTCGATCTGGTAGGTCTCCATAAAATAGCCGCGGTCATCGCCAAAAACAGTCGGCTCGATGATCTGTACGTCAGGAATATCGGTCTTGATGAAATTGAACTTGCTCATGGTTTGGAATCTCCTTTTTATATTTCATAAGTCTAATACATAGCGATACAGGATATATTATACTCTATTTCACTGCGCCGGGCAAGATGGCGGAAAAATTTTGTCGCTGCTGTAACAACAGGACGGCTTTTCCGTCTTGTTAAGTGGAGGGCAGATATGGTATGATAGCCCGGAAGGTGGTGTGCAGAATGACAAAACGCGAAGCCCGCGCATGGGCCAAGGCCCGGCGCGCGGAACTGGATATGGCGGCTGTGGGCCGCGGCATGGCGCAGGCGCTGTTCAGCCTGCCGCAATGGCAGGGTGCCGGGGCAGTGCTGGCCTTTGCGGCCATGCCGGATGAGCCGGACACGGTGGAAATACTAAGACGCGCGCTGGCCGACGGCAAGCGCCTGCTGCTGCCCCGCGTGCGAAGCAAAACCGAGATGGACTGGGTGGAGATACCGGCATTGTGCCTGCTGCGGCCCGGGGCGTTCGGCATTCAGGAGCCGCCCGCCGACCTGCCCGCCGCCGACCCGGCGGGATACGCCGCGGCGCTGGCCCTTGTCCCCTGTCTGGCCGCCAGCCGCGACGGGGTCCGGCTGGGGCGTGGCGGCGGGTATTATGACCGATTTCTGGCACACTATAAGGGAGCGGGGCTGCTGCTCTGCCCCGAGGCCCTGCTGTTGGACGAGCTGCCCTGCGACGACTGGGACGCACGCTTTGCGCCCGAGAATATTCTGACCGAGAAAGGAATTTTACGATGAAAAAGCTGCTTTTTGCAACAGCCCTGCTGACCGCCCTGTTCCTGTCTGCCTGCGGCAGCCAAAAGGCTGACAGCAACGATCTTGCGAACCAACCTGCCACAAGACCCGAGGAAGGCGCGGAGCTGGACCCGGAGTTCAGCGTTGACGGCGAGGATACCGGTGAGACCGCCGAGCCGCAGCCGGACGCGGAGCTGAGCGAGATGGTGGATGCTATTTATAACGTCCAGCCGGTTGACCTGATGGGCATGGAGACGGTGGCCATCGACCTGACCGACGAGAGCTGGTACGGCTATCTGGCGGGGCTGACCGCGGACAATGTGGACAAGGTGGATGCCGCAGTAGTCAGCGAGCCGATGACCGGAAGCCAGGCGTACAGCCTGGTGCTGCTGCGCCTCAAGGACAAGGCCGATGCCCGCGAGATCGCCGATTCGATGGAGGAAAACATCAGTATGCGCAAGTGGGTCTGCGTGGAGGCAGATAAGGCCCGCGTGGTCAGCTTTGATGATAAGCTGCTGTATGTCATGGCAGACAGTGAGCTGGTCGATGCCGATCTGGTGGCGGATGCTGCCGCAAAGGCCTTTGGTGCGACATTTGATGTTGATGATTCCCTCGTCAATGAGGACGAGAGCGAGCTGCCGCCGGAGCTGCTGTCCGCCCCGGCTGTGGCAGACTAACCATACAAAAAAACAAAGAGCCGTGCCCTTTGCGGGGCACGGCTCTTGTTGATTACGGGCGGAATCAAGCCTTGGCAGCCTTGATCTCCTTGATGAGCTCGGGAACGACCTTGTACAGATCGCCGACGATGCCGTAGGTGGCAACATCGAAGATGGGGGCGTTCTCGTTCTTGTTGATGGCGATGATGTTCTCGGAATCCTGCATACCGGCAACGTGCTGGATGGCACCGGAGATGCCCAGAGCAACATAGATGCGGGGATGCACGGTCTTGCCGGTCTGGCCGACCTGATGGTCAGCAGACAGCCAGCCCGCATCGGTGACGGCACGGGAGGCACCGACAACGCCGCCCAGAACACCGGCCAGCTCCTCAGCCAGCTTGATGCCCTTCTCGGGGTCAGCGGAGATGCCGCGGCCCACGGCAACGACAACATCGGCACCGATCAGGTCAACGAGCTTCTCGGCGCTCTTCTTGATGTCCAGAACCTCGACATGGATGTCCTCAGCGGTCAGAGCGGGGGTGACCTTCTCAACTACGACCTTGGCAGCACCGGCCTCGTCAAACGGCTGGGTCTGCATAACGCCGGGGCGCACGGTGGACATCTGCGGGCGGAAGCGGGGGCAGATGATGGTAGCCATCAGGTGGCCGCCGAAAGCGGGGCGGGTCATCTTCAGGTTGGTGTTCTCCTCAAACTTGGTGTTGTCCACATCAATGTTGGAGGTGGTGCGCAGGAAGTTCTTGTACTTCTCGACATCGACGTCCAGATGGGTGCAGTCGGCGGTCAGACCGGTGTGCAGACGGGCTGCGCAGCGGGGGCCGAGGTCGCGGCCCAGGTTGGTCGCACCGATCAGCATGATCTCGGGCTTCTTGTCCATGATGAGGTCGCACAGCGCCTTGGCATAGCCATCGGTGGTGTAGTCCTTCAGCAGAGGGCTGTCGATGTTGTAAACGCGGTCAGCACCGTAGCCGCCCAGCGCCTTGACATAGTCCTCGTTCAGCTCGCTGCCCATAACAACGCCGCAAAGCTCAACGCCCAGGTCGTTGGCCAGCTTGCGGCCTTCGCTCAGCAGCTGATAGCTGATGGTCTGGATCTGACCTTCGCGCTGCTCGCAGAATACCCACACGCCCTTGAAGGCGGCGGTGTCCATTGCATTGAATTCAGCCATTGTTCGTTTCTCCTTCCTCAAATCAGGTGCTTGTCGTTCAGGATGCCGACCAGCTGGGCAGCACCCTCGACCTTCATGCCGGCGCCCTTGACCGGAGGAGCAAAGGACTTGTAAACGTTCGTCGGGGAGCCCTTCAGACCGATGGTGTCGGTCTCGATGAGCGGATCGTCCTTCAGAGCGTTGTAATCAAAGACCTCAAGCGGCTTGTCGTAGCACTCGAAGATGCCGGAAACGCTCATGTAACGCGGAGTGTTCAGCTCCTTGATGCAGGTCAGCAGGCAGGGAGTCTGGACCTTCAGCTCCATGTAGCCGTCCTCGAGCTGACGCTTTACGGTCAGGGCGTTGCCGTCCTTCTTGATTTCGGTGACATAGGTGACCTGAGGCAGATGCAGCTTCTCGGCGATCTGGGGGCCGACCTGTGCGGTATCACCGTCGATGGCCTGACGGCCACAGAAAACGATGTCCTCGGGGCCGACGCCGATCTTGTTGACGGCAGCGGCCAGGATCTGGGAGGTAGCGAAGGTATCGGAACCGCCGAACTCGCGGCCGGAGACCAGCACGCCGCGGTCAGCGCCGCGGGCCATCAGCTCACGCAGCATACCCTCTGCCGGCGGCGGGCCCATGGTGACGACGACGACCTCGCAGCCGGTCTCGTCCTTCAGCTGCAGGGCGGCCTCGACGGCGTTCAGGTCGTCGGGGTTGGTGATGGTAGCCATGGCAGAGCGATCCATGGTGCCGTCAGCCTTGACAGCGACCTTGCCCTGCGTATCGGGAACCTGTTTGACACAAACGATTGCTTTCATTACGTCTGTCCTCCTTACTTCAGCAGCGCGCCGCCGATGACCATCATCTGGACTTCGCTGGTGCCCTCGTAGATCTCGGTGATCTTGGCATCACGCATCATGCGCTCGATGGGGTAATCGCGGGTGTAGCCGTAACCGCCGAACAGCTGCAGGCAGCGGCGGGTCACGTCGCTGGCGGTGCGGGCGGCAATGAGCTTGGCCTCGGCAGCCTCAACGCTGTAGCGGACCTTCTGGCCGTCCATGGCTGCCTGCTTCTTCTGGGCAGCTGCGTAGACCAGATACTTGGCGGCGTCAACGCGGGCCTTCATCTCGGCCAGCTCGAACTGGGTGTTCTGGAACTGTGCGATGGAGCGGCCAAACTGCTTGCGCTCCTTGACATAGGCGACGGTCTCGTCGATGGCGCCCTCGGCAATGCCCAGAGCCTGGGAGGCGATGCCGATACGGCCGCCGTCCAGCGTAGCCATGGCCAGCTGGAAGCCCTTGCCCTTCACGCCCAGCAGACGATCCTTCGGGATGATGCAGTCCTCCATGATGAGCTCGCAGGTGGAAGAACCGCGGATGCCCATCTTGTCCTCGGGCTTGCCGACCTTGAAGCCGGGATCGGTACGCTCAACGATGAAAGCGCTGATCTCCTTCTGCTTGCGGCCACGCTTGTCGGTGACAAAGCCGGTGACGGCAATGATGATGAACACATTGGCAAAGCCTGCGTTCGTGATGAAGATCTTGGAGCCGTTCAGCTTCCAGTGGTCGCCCTCGTCAACGGCGAAGGTCTGCTGGCCCTGGGCGTCGGTACCGGCACCGGGCTCGGTCAGGCCGAACGCGCCGACCCACTCGCCGCTGCACAGCTTGGGCAGGTACTTGGCCTTCTGCTCGGGGGTGCCGTTCTCATAGATGGGAGCTGCGCACAGAGAGGTGTGGGCGGACAGGATAACACCGGTGGTGCCGCAGACCTTGGACAGCTCCTCGACAGCCATGACGTAGGACAGGACGTCGCCGCCTGCACCGCCGACGGACTTCGGGAAGTA
>OHAJ01000507.1_pt1 | contig 28912 bp, 18 predicted proteins | sample 1577101 | NCBI WGS metagenome assembly OHAJ01 (sample SAMEA3541531, study PRJEB24748) | human gut metagenome | biome: human gut; feature: human-associated habitat; material: faeces | place: China | collected 2012
GCTCGATGTGGGAAAAAAGGTCAGAAACCCCAGCGCACATGCCGACAAAGCCGCGTCAGGCGGTCGATGTCGGAATACATTACCGTCTCATGACCTCTAACTATTGGAGCAACTGGCAATATAATGCCACCATCAACGGCATCGGATTGAATATCTCCTACGAATGGTAAAAATTTTTCAAAAAAATTACAGGTGTAAGAACCTTTTCAATGCGCTGTTGTTTTAGAGATATAAGAAATCGTTTCATGATGTTAGGTTAGTTCGAAAAAGTATTATGGAAAACACAGAAATACGGCTGGTTGTGAAACCGGCCGTATTTATTTTATATCTGTACACGGCCGGGCTGAATGGATTACAAAATTTTTATCGCCGGTTAAACCAATCATGTCGTGGAGAGTCAATAAGGAAAATGAAACCAACATGAAGGAAGAAGAGAAATTAATCGACAGATACGGCAGGAAAGGTCCGTGGACCGTTCCCGACGGTTATTTCGAGACTGTCCGGATTGAGATCGCGTCCAAACTGCCTGAATATCCGGCGAAGCCGGTCGCAGCAAGCATGTCGGTATGGCAGCGTGTCAAGCCTTACGTATATCTTGCCGCCATGTTCGCAGGCATATGGTGCATGATGAAGGTCTTTCACAACGCATCGGGCATGGATCGGCTGAGTCTTGACAATCCTCCGGAACATATAGCCGCCTATATGGGAGATGAGGATATGTCCGACATGTATTTTTTGCCTTCGTCTCTTTCAGATGCCGAACTAATTGATGAGGTGAGCGACAATTATGATTCCATAGAGGATTTCGAGCGCGATTTCGGCTATGAACTGGAACCTGAATACGACAACATTGACCTATGAAAAAGATCACGATATTGATGATGCTGATATTGGCTGCCATAATTCCGGCGGCCGCGCAGCAGAAAGGCAAAGACCGCGAGACCATGCGCAAGGAGGTGCATGAGTTTAAATTAAAATATCTCGCTCAGGAGATGGATCTCAAGGAAGATCAGCAGAAAAAATTTTTCGATCTCTACAACCAGATGTGCGATGAGAAGATCAAGGTGTTCAGAGAGACGAGACAATTGGAAAACAGACTTGCCAAAACTTCTGACGCGTCGGAATCTGAATATGAGGCGGTCACCAAGGCTATCACAGCCGCCAAGGAAAAGGACGCCGAGATTGAAAAACGTTATGACGAGAAATTCGCACAGTTCCTCACTCCTAAGCAGATTTTCAAGATGAAAGAGGCTGAAGGAAAATTCCGGGACAAGATGCGTGAGATGCGTCATAAAAAAAGGCATTCCAAGAAATAACGAAATATCTACAAATGCGTATGAACAGCATGACTGAATTATTAAAAAGGAGGATAAAAACCTCCTTTTTCTGTTTGATGGCACTCGTGGCGGCAGGTACGTCTGTACCTGGCGCCCTAGCGGCCACATCCATGGCTGCGCCATCATCAAAAAACACTAAAGGAAAAATTGTGAAAAATTCGTTTGCCAATCCTGATTTCGCTTTTCCTCAGACGGTCAGCAAGAATGCTGAGGCGGAATACAGGCGCGCTCTTTCGGGAGGAGGTCCGCTGACGGCTCTTAAAGCGGCGATCCAGCTTGACGTGGCGGATGCCATGGTCTCCGAAGATAATTACCGCATATCCGCGGCTCGGTTCGATTCGCTGGCGAATGTTCTTCCGTCTCCCTATGACAGGCTTTCTCTGCTTCTCGAGGCAAGGATATATCAGGAGATGTGGTCTTCGAAACAGTGGGTCTATGACAATCGCACGTTGCCATTGACTCCACTTCCTGAAAATGCGGATGAGTGGAGCACTCCGATGTTCAGGACGGTTGTCGCGGGACTGGTCGGACGTGCCATGTCCGGTTCTGAAAGTATCGCTTCTGTACCTCTGTCGGAGATATCTGGCTTGCTGACAGATTATGATGATGCGGTCAAGGCCGGATTTTCCGTGCTTGACTTCATGACAATATGCAGTGAGAATGTACTTGCTCCGTTTTCTTCCGCCAATGCCGAGACAACTCTTCCGTTCGGGCGAAAAAATGAAAAGACCGGTGAAGATTCTCCCCAAGACCGTGTGCTGGCGTTGCTTGACGATGCTATCGCACGTCATTCCGCCGACAGTGACAAGTTTATATTGTCATTTTTCTGCAGCCGGAAACTCGACCGTCTTTCGGGAGAGGAGAGAACCGCATGGCTGAAAGAGTGTGTTTCGGTTTTTTCGGAAACTCCTTATGGCGCGCAGTTTGTGGCCGATTATGCCTCTTCGTTCGATGACGGGAAAAAAGCGGATCAGAATGTCACGCGCCGCAATATGTATGAACTTCTCAGAAATTACAAATCGAAATTTCCGGAGGCTGCCGGCATGGCGTCCGTACAGAACATTATAAATTCTCTTGAGACAAAACGTCTGGATGCCGGATTCGAGAACCGCATGCTGCCGGGGCGCGAGAACCATGTTTCCGTGAGCGGCGCCAATATATATGATTTTTATCTTCTTGTCTATTTGCTCCCGGGCAACGATGCAGACAAGAATTACACCTACGCGGCGCTTTCAAGCGGTGCAAAACTTGTTAAAGCCATCCCTGTAAAGATGGGAGGTTCGATGCCCGATCAATTTACCGATACGGTCGCTGTTCCTCCGTTGGCTCCGGGCTATTATGCTTTTGTGCCTTCGACTGCGGCGAACGCTTCCGGAATTCTTCAGAAAAACCGCAAGGCCCATCTCGCTGTCTCTCTGGTCAGTGATCTCTCTGTTGTGACGGCCACTTTGTCGCAAAGTGCGGCAGAGAGGGACATGTTTGTGGTTTCTGCAACCAATCAGAGTCCGGTAGCGGGAGCGAAAGTCACCCTGTATCCTTTGAAAAACGGACAGCGTGGCGTTCCGACAGTCAGGACGACTGATGCCGACGGTCGCGTTTCAGTGCCTGACGGGCAGTATTATTATCTTGTCGAGTCGGGTGCCGATTTTCTGGGAGGACGGCTTTACCGACAGTATGGCACGGAAGATCCGGCGGAGCATCTGCGCGGAGATATATTTACAGATCTCTCAGTCTACAAGCCGGGCGAGAAAGTGAACTTCTCGGTCATTGCCTACCGATGGAAAGATAAAGACAAATCGCCTGCCACAGAATCTCCTCTGCGTATCATACTCATGGATGCCAACCGCCAGAATGTCGATACACTTGAGTTGAGAACCGACAGATTCGGCAGAGCCGACGGTTCCTTCACACTGCCTGTCTCGGGTCTTCTCGGCAACTGGATGGTTCTTGCGCAACAGCCCGGTTCGGAGGAGTGGGTGGCAAGCGGATATTTCGAGGTGGCCGAGTATAAATCGCCTACATTCATGGTTACCGTAGATTCGGCGTCCGAGACATATCGCGCCGGAGAAACGCTGGTATTCAACGGCAACGCCACGACCTATTCCGGCATGCCTGTCGGAGGAGGCAAAGTGGAATACACGGTGCGTTATCAGCCCGTATGGTGGCGTATGCTGTCGGCCGGAGGACGTTATGGCGGCGAGACGACTACCGCTGCCGACGGCTCGTTCAGGATAGAATTGCCGACAGAAAACCTTATCGGCACCGATTTCGCCAAAGGCGCCTATTCGCTTGAGATCAGTGTGACCGATGCCGCAGGCGAGACGCAGTCGGCCGCTCCGTTGCGTTTCTCGCTCGGCAATGCATTGCGGATCATGCCGGAATTCAAAGCTGAGGTATGTGCGGATACCGACACTCTCGACTTCAAGGTATCGGTGCGCGACCTGACGGGCCATCCGGTGCGCAAGACCATATATTATCAGATTAAGTCCGACGGTAAGGTTATCGACGGAGGCGAGTTCGAGAGCCCGTCGCTACGCGTGCCGGCATCACTGCTTGCATCCGGAAAATATGTATTGCGCATGTCGCTGACCAGTGATTTCAATGACAGTGACGAGGATGGCACTGTCGCGCAGTCCGTAGTGGTATGGCGGCGTGATGACCGGCGTCCCCCGGTGACTGACATGTTGTGGATTCCCGAACAGCATGTGATCGCCGCTCCCGGCGCGAAAAAGGTAAAGATAAAAGTCGGATCAAGTTATGCCGACAGTTATATTCTGGCCCAGATCTCCGATACACACCGTCTTATCGACACCCGATGGATAAAAGTCTCCGACGGTTTCGCTACTCTCGAAGTCGGAGCGCCTGAAGGAGATGAGCGCGTCTACGTATCGTTTGTCGCCATGCGTGACCTGAATAAGAAGAACGTTACCGTGACGGTGATTCCCTATGACCAGACAATCGATCTGAAAATATCGGCGGAATCATTCCGCGATATGATGGAACCGGGTGCCGCCGAGTCCTGGAAATTCAGATTCTCATACGATGGCAAGGCTTGTCCTTCGCTGCCGGCATTGGCAGTCATGAGCAATAAGGCTCTTGACGCGATCGCTCCGTTCCAATGGGCTTTTAATCCCTACGCGTCGCTTTATTGGACACCGTCGGCACGTCTCTCTTTCCTTAACCGTTATGGAGTGTCAAACGGTGGCAGCGTATCACCGAACACAGGAATCCGAAGCACCGGAAATTTCAAGATTCCGGCATGGAATACCTATGGCTATTCGCTCTATTCGGGCAATGTGACATATTACGGACGAGTTGTCAACCAGATGTATAAGTCTGCGGCGCGCAGTGCCGGAGGGGTTGAAATGGAGGCTGCCGACGAGGCTGCCCCCGAAGAGGTCTTAGCTGCTGTCAATACGACCTCGCTCAAGATACGCGGCTCGCATCCGATGGCTACTAAGGGTGAGGAAGCCGAGGACGCCGACGGCGGTGCCGCTGCCGCCCCCGGGGAACCGACACCTCTGAGGGAGATCGAGTGCCCGCGTGCATTCTTTATGCCTTCGCTCGTGACTGACCGTGACGGAATAGCTTCCGTCGATTTCACGGCTCCTGATTTTGTAGGCACATGGCAGTTCCAGATATTGGGATATACGGATCAGATGAAAGGAGCCGTCCTGACTCTCGATGCTGTGTCGTCAAAGAAAGTCATGGCGCAGCTGAACGCCCCGCGCTTCCTGCGCACAGGTGACCGCGCCACCGTATCAGCGACTCTCTTCAACAACACCGGCGAGATGGCGCCTGTATCCGGCAGGATAGAAATTGTCAATGCCCTCACCGGCGCGACAATCGTCAGTGAAGATTTTGCCTCTGCCGATGTGGTGCCGTCCGGTTCAAGAGTGATCACTACAAGTCTGACCGTGCCTTCGGAAACCGAGGCCCTGATCGTGCGTGCGTATGCGTCAGTGCCGGGGCATCGCGACGGGGAACAGACGGCTGTGCCCGTTCTGCCGTCGAGCACTCCGGTGGTGGAGTCACTGCCTTTCTATATCGCGCCCGACAGCGGTGCGTTTGAGGTCACGCTGCCGAAATATGACAAAAACGCGAAAGTCACACTTACCTATTGTGACAATCCTGTCTGGGAATGTGTGACGGCATTGCCCGGATTGCTCAGACCGGAATCGGTAAACATTCTTTCGCAGGCCGACGCGCTCTTCGGGAATGCCGTGGCTTCCGGTCTGCTGACACGGTATCCCGCGCTTTTGGACGGCATACGCGAAATGGCCGATCCCCGCAACGAGGCTGATTCAAGTCTTTATTCCCCTCTGCAGAAAAATGCATCGCTCAAGACAGTGCTTCTCAACAACACCCCCTGGGTCAATGATGCTCAGGCCGGGACGCTGCGCATGCACTCCCTGATGCAATATGCTGATACCACAGCATCGCGCGCCGTAGTGGAGGCTGTCATGAGGACGCTTTCCGAACGGCAGCAAAGTGACGGAGGCTGGAGCTGGTGTCCCGACATGAAATCATCGGTTTTCATAACAGGCCGTGTGCTTCATATCCTCGCATCTCTCGCGGATATGGGGTATCTGCCCGAGGGCGGCGATAAACTCGCAAAAAAGGCTTGCGGCTACATGGACAGACAGCTTGCCGAAGAGTGGAACCGCAATGACCGTAAATATTTCTCCGTGTCGGAACTTCTGAATTATCTCTATGACAAGAGCGCCTTCAGGGGAATCGGCTCCGTATCGGCATTCAGCGCTCTCGATGCGGCGGCCATAAAGAAGATAGCAGGTGGCTGGCGTGAATTCGGGATAGGGGAGAAGGCAACGGCTGCAATGTTGCTCGAACGCCGTTCGATGCCTAAAGAGTCAAGGATGATTCTTGAGTCTCTCCGTCAGTTCGCGTCTGTCAGTCCGGAGAAAGGCATGTGGTTCGACAATCTGAAGTCCGGCTACAGTGGAGACAATACTTTGTTGACTACGGCCCGTGTGCTTGAGGCCTATGCCATGATCGAGCCCTCGAATCCGGCCATAGATCAGTTGCGCCAGTGGATGGTCATATCGAAGCAGACACAGAATTGGGGAGACTGCCGACGTTCGGCCGAGGCTATCCACGCCCTTCTTTCGTCGGGAAGCGACTGGACAGCGTCAAACGCCGCGCCGACGGTGACTGTCGGCGGAAAACAGATCGATACAAAAGGAATCGCGGCTCTGACAGGTTCGTTTGTGATAGATCTTGACGCTTCTGCGGCCTCCGGAAAGAAGTTGTCTATAAGCCGTTCGGCTTCCGGTCCGGCGTGGGGTGGAGTTCTCTCGCAGTATGTCGCTCCGATTCTTGATGTGAAAGAGGTTTCCGTTCCTCAGCTTTCGATTGCCAAAGAGGTCTATGTCGTGACGCCGGGTGCCGACGGTTCTATCGCTTCGGCCGGAAATATGGAAGTCGGCGACCGTGTGCGTGTCACTCTGACCGTCACGTGTGACCGTGATATAGAGTATGTGGCCGTGACTGATCCGCGTGCGGCATGTCTCGAGCCTGTCGATCAGCTATCGGGATACACACAGAGCGACGGCGTATGGTTCTATCGTGAAGTCCGTGATCAGGCTACCAATCTCTTCATTCCGTTCCTTGCCAAAGGCACACATGTGATCACTTATGACTGCAATGCCGACCGCGCGGGTGATTATTCCCTCGGAGTGGCAAACGCCCAGTCGCAATATGCTCCCGAGATCACGGCTCACTCGGCCGGTTCTCTCATTCCTGTCAGATAGAAGGCTGACTGCCCGACAAAAATATATCCCCGTCACTTTCATCAGTGGCGGGGATATTTTGTTGAGGGGGATTCTCTTATTCGGCCGTTGTATCCCAGTTGCAGGACACAAATTCGAATTTACCTTTCGCGATTGCCTTGCATACGATGGTGCCGGGTGTTGTCGACGAACCGTTGTAGCTGTAGAAGTGGATTGTCACTGTCGGCTCGAAGTCGCCTACAGGCGCCAGATTCGGATACAGAACGCCGAGCACGCCGGGGCATACCTCTTTTTCGAATCGTTCTTTCATGAGGGCTACGATCTCATCGTCGGTCATGTCGTCGTAGGTAGAGCTCTGGTTGCGTGCCGATCCGGGCCGCAGGTCGATGTTGCCCTGATATGCGGATGCTCCGGTGTAGTAGTCATTGTTGCCGTAGCTTGTCACGAACGATGCTCCGTCAGGCACATTGTCTTTCACCCAGTCGACACACGCCTGGAAGAACCATGAGCTGAGAGGCTGGTTCTTTCCTGCGGGGAGAGTGAGCTCGATCGAGGGATCAAGTTTCCACTCGCCGTCGCGGCGCACAAACTGGTTGGTGACTGTGCGCACACCGTCGCGTGTGATGGAATCTTCCCATTTCGAACCGTCGAAAGTGAACTCCGAGCAGGCATAGACTGTAGTTCCGCCGCTGTAATATTTATATGCCACGAATTTGGATGTCTCAGCCTGTGCGTAGGGGTATTTCTGTTTGAGGAACAGAGGCAGATATTCCTGAGCCTGAGTGCCGGAGAAGTTTCCGTAGGTAAGACCCATTGCCGCATAGTCGGCGGGGTTTACGACCACAACGTCCGAACCGGCGGTCTCCCACTTCGATCCGTTGAACACATAGGCGGCGTTCAGGTTTTCTGAAGGTATGGAGACGATGCGTCTCGGAGCCTTGCGGCCTTTGGCCGATGCGGGCGAGGCTATTTCGGTCACTACGAAGTTGCAGTTGGTGTAAGTGCCTGAATTGGAGGTCTGTGTGAAATATCCGTAGAGAGTATAGGTCTTGCCGTCTTCGAGGCCGGCCTTGATGGCATCTGTGGCGTTGTAGATAGATCCGCGCACATCGTCGCGGTCACCGAAGTAAACGTTATAGTAATTGCCGTCGATTGTCACTTTGCCGGTCATGGAGCCGTAGACCGCAAGCACCGGGGTGCTGTTTGTGCCGGCGGCAAGAAGCCAGTCGGGAGTCAGGTCCTTGGGCGCGGGATAGGTATAGGCCTGTTTGCCGGCTTTCTGCAGATTGTCGTCGTAGGGGAGCTGCAGACAGTTCTTGTAGCTTGAGAGCGTGCCTGTGGCTATCACCTGGTCGCCAACATTGTAGTCGGCGGCCGGGAACCCGTTTGCATATACAAGTATCGATCCGGCGTTGTCGGTCAGGATTATGCCCGCGTTGCACACGGCGGTCACGACTCCGTTGACTGTCACGTCATCGCCTGCGGCGAGATCCGGGGTCAGGACACTGCTCATGGTGAATTCCGGAACGGGGGGAGTGGGAACATCTCCGAATACCGGATCGGTGTCCGAATTGTTGTAGTTCACGATCACGTAGTCTCCTTCTTCAGCATCGTCGAATGCGTCGGCAAGTACTTTCGGTATACCCGATGAGGCGGGATGCGAGGGGGAGAAGGAGCTGGCGTAGTCATCCGCGCTCCCGTAGATTGTCTGGTAATCCTCGTCACTTATTATGTATTCTTTGGCCGAATTGATTTTCAGCATGGTTTCCGGAAGCTCTCCGGCCTCGCGGTATGTCAGGTTTATGGCCGAACCGTCTGAAAGAGCGAAATAAGTGAATAGCGAGTCTTTAAGGAGATTGGGAATATATTCCTCAGCCGGAATCGACGCGTTGAGATAATTCTGAGTCTTCACTGCGGCAAGGGCGTCCGAAACATCCTGTTTCGCGGCGAGAGCCTTGTTGAAACGGTTTTCGGAGATGCGGGTGTAGTCGGCAGCCGTAAGCGTGTATTCCACAGTCCGGACATCGGTCGGAGTGTAGCCACCCTCGAAACCGTCCAGATAGAGGTCGTTCCAGCTGTTTTCGGAGCATGATGCCATAGCGAGCATGGCTCCGCCTGCGATAAGCAGGCTTTTTATGTTGTGTTTCATTTTGGATTCAGCTTAGAAGTTGATTTTGAGTTTCACAGAGAATGTGCGTCCGTATGAGTAGAACACGCGAAACGCGTTGTCCCATGCGCCTCTTGTGTCCGAGAGGGTATAGGCATCCTTCACGTAATAGTTGTTGAAGAGGTTGTTGACGTTGCCGTAGATTGTGGCGTTGACGCCTCCGATCTTGAAACGGTAGCTTATGTTGAGATCGAGCTCGTTTCCGAAAGGAATCTTCCAGGGATCGGCCACATCGATCACATCCTTGCCTTCGTAAGCCGAAGAGGAGATCTCGTAATCCGAGTAGTTGCGTGCCGAGCATGTCCAGTCGGCGCCGATGCGGAATCCTTTGAAAGGATGGAATGTTACGCCGAGGAATGCGGTAGTCTGTGCGGAACCGCCGATCTTGCGTCCTTTCTGGTTAAGGGTGGCGCGTTTGTGGTCCGGCGCGAGGATGCCGCTTGCTATCGTGCCTTTGAGATCTGCCAGAGGCTGGCCGTCGTTGGTGTAGAAGTAACCTGTCGGATTAGAATCCCATGTCCAGTCGCCGATCGAGAACATACCGTCGAACTCGACCCATTCGCAAGGAATGTATTTGGCGTTGACTTCAGCACCCATGTGCTGGGCGTTTACCCCCGAAAGGCTGATATAGTAATACTGGCCTGTAAGCGGACCCTGACGGATTTCTCCCGAGCGGGTAGTGGTCTTGTCGCTCTTGTCAAGCCATTTGGTATAATAAAGGTTCACATTGGCCGAGAACTTGGGAGAGTGGTAGCCATAGCCGAGTTCCACAGAACCGATCTTTGAGTTCTTGGCCTCGGGGTTTATAAGGTTGCTCGACGCCGAGCTGAGGAAGACGCCATAGCTGAAGAAAGGCGCGCGCGAAATGTAGCCGCCGTTCACATAGACGTTGTTGTGGCGGTTGATGTTGTAGTTGACGCCACCCTTGATTGTTCCGCCGAGGAAACTCTTTGTGTCTGAACGCTCATGCTCCTTGTCGTAGAAGAACATGTCGCGGCGCCAGTAGCTGGTCACGTTGAGCGCGCCTGCGAGGATTGCTGTCAGCCTGTTGTCGAGAGCCGAGTATTCGGCCTGTGCGTAAGCTCCTTCCTGAGCCACATAACCCTTGTAGTTGCGGTAGACTATATCGCCGACGCCGAGTTTCTCGAATTTCCAGTCCGGGTTGAGCGCCGCCGAGTTGTTGTAGGGCTTCACATCCTTGCGGGTCTCGTAGTTCATGTAGTATTCACCCTCGTAGAGATCGACGATCTTGTTGTAGTGGTGGCCGATATAGTAGCGCACGTCGATACCGCCGGTAAATGTAAGCTTCTTGGGAATGAACTCGTTTTTGTAGGTCGATACGAGTCCGTACCACTGATGGTCGTTGTTTGATGTGGTCATGACCATGTTGGAGCCGGCTTCCGAAGCTATGTTCATGCGTTGGATGGCAGCATAGTCGAATGTGCCGTCGGGGCAGCGGAACAGAGTGTTGAGTTTGCCCTGGCTTGCTCCGTACCAGCTTGAGTAACTGATACTGTTGCCCTCATATGTGCCGTGGCCCTGGCCGCTGTAGCCGCCGCCGGTGGCGAATGATCCGTAGACCGTGGTCGAGAGTGACGACTTGTAGTCGATCTGCCATATATGTCCTAACGAGAGCTGGGGCTTGTGATAATAGTTATAGCTTGAGCTCTTGCGCTCGCCGTGCATGCCGTAACCGAATGTCGGATTGTAGCGGTAGGGGCTTTCGTCGCCCATGAAATCGCGCGCTTCCTGCCAGCCTTCGATCGAGAGACCGTCCTGACTGCTGCGCTTGTAGTGGGTCTGAGGCGCGCCGAACGCTGTGAACGACAGCTGATGGTTGTCGCCGATCCGTTTGGAGACATTCACGAAATAGTTGTATGAGTTGAAGTTCGTGCCCTGCACGTATCCGTCGCCCCACTTGCGCGAGCCGAGCACGGTGATCGCCCATCCGTTCTTCATGAGGCCGGTCGAGAGCATGAACCCGAAATTGTTCATCATGTCGTTGCCCATGCCGTACCATGCCGATCCGCCGCGCTTAGCATCGGTCGAGCGGGTGGTGATGTTGATAGTTCCGCCGATAGAGGGTGACGATATGATCGCCGCTCCGAGTCCGCGCTGTGTCTGCATGTTGCTTGTCACATCGCTGAGTCCTGCCCAGTTGCTCCAATAGACGCCGCCCCATTCCATGTCGTTGATGGGGAGACCGTTGATAAGCACGGCCACATTTTCTGACTTGAATCCGCGCATGTTGATCTTGGCGTCGCCGAATCCTCCGCCGTCGGGGGTGGCCCATACGCCCGGAGTGGTCTTGAGAACTTCGGGAAATTCCTGATTTCCGAGTTTTGCCTCTATTTCAGGTGCGGAAATCTGGGAGAGCGCCACAGGAGTCTGGCGTGTACGTGCCACAGACTGTGTGACGACTACGTCCTGAAGCATTTTTGTGTCAGGGTCCATACGGATTTCTCCCATCTGGCCGCGAGGTGAAAGATCAATGGCTTTATAGCCGACATAGGTGATCTTTAGATTTTTGACATGGTCGGGAACACTCAGTTTGAAATAACCGTCGATATCGGTGTTCGTGCCGATTTTTGTTCCCGGCACAGTGACGATGGCTCCGATCAGGGGCTCTCCCTGTTCGTCGACCACTTGGCCGCGGCATACCACGTCCGCCCATGCGCTAAGCGAGAAGGCGGAGGCGGCGATCAGTGTCGCGCCCGAGAGAATAAGTCTCTTCATAAGGTCTGGAATTAAAAGTTGTTATTGTTTTTGATGATATTTCAGGTTGTTGCGGATGCGGATTCTGAAGTTTTGATGCCTCCATCATCCTTAAAACACAAAGATACAACTTTTAATTCTTTTTCACAATATAATGTTTGTTTTTAGCCCCCGTCTCACAAAAAATGTTAACGGAAATCATGTGTTTTTCATTCGGTTGAGATATGCGACAGTCGATTCATCGTCAAGTCCGAGTTTCTTATGCAGTCTGTATTTCACGGTCTCGACAGTGCGTGATGAGCGGTTGGTAAGAGCAGCTATTTCTTTTGTGGTCAGGTTGAGCCTGATGTATGCGCACATCCGTACTTCATTAGGTGAAAGATCAGGATGGAATATATAGAGTGTCTTGAAGAAATCGGGATGAGTCTGTTCGAAATATGTCTTGAATACGTCCCACATGTTGTCCTGCAGTTCATATTGGCGTATTCTGTCTTTTATATTCTTCAGCCGTGAGGCCGCCGATTCGGATTTATCATCGATCATGGAAATTATGGCGTTTGTGAGTTCATTTAATTGAGCGATCTTGAGAGCGTGTACAGTAAGTTCTCTGCTCTGGGTATTGATTTTGTCATCCTTGACATTTATCTTTTTCCTATGGTCCATATCCGCCGTAGCGAGTATATGGACATTTGATTTATTGATTTCTTTTTCATTATGCCATTTCATGGCTAACCATGTGGAACAGAGCAATGCTATAAACAGCACTGTTATTACAATCCAGAGCCATACGCGTAGTCTGCCGGCCTGTTTCAGAGCCTGATCTTTCTGAGAGGCTTCCTGTTCAAGCTCGTATATGGCAAGGTGGTCGCCGGCAAGAAATGCGGTATTTATGGAATCTCTCATAACTTTGGATTTATGCATCAGCAGATAGGCCGCCTTGAAATTCCCTGTGCCGGCGAGAGCCTCGGATTTATTTGCGATCAGATTGCTTGTTGTAATGTCCTCTACACGGAATGGTATGCGGGTGATATTCTTTTCCAATACATCCAATGCTTCCTGGTATCGTTTCTCTGAAATCAGAAGATCCATGTAGTTTGAGACAGCTACGGCTCTGTTATGATAGGAAAAATCGGTTTCAAGTATTTTGCGGTAGTATCTTTCTGCCGCCTCGTAGTCGCCGGCTCCGAGGTATATGTCGGCGAGATAGCCGTTAAGGTTTGTTTCTGTCAGTTCGTCATCGGCCAGTTCGAAAGCCCTTTTAATGGATTCCAAAGCCTTTTTGTGTTTACCCTGAAGGGTGAGTAATGTGACCTCCGCACGTATGAGGGTGATTTCCATGATCCGGCGGTTGGCCGGAGACGCATATCTTTTATATTTTTCAAACGTATTACGGGCATGTATGAGTTCCTGTCCGGCCTTGTCGGTCATACCGAGTTCCATTTTTGAGAACGCAAGCGATACATAGGCGTCTGTTTCAAGAATTTTGAGAGAGTCAGGTTTCTCCAATTTAAGAAGTTCGATACTTTTCTTGGCCGCCTTTGACATATTCCCGGCCATGCCGAGCGCTATAATCCATTCCCGCAGGATTTCGAGCTTTTGGTCAATCGGCAGAGCGGATGACACGTTCCATAGATTTTCATATGTTTCCGCACTCCGTGAGTACATCAGTACGTCTGACAGCAGTCTCGCTTTTTGTTTCATAAGCCCGGGGGAGTCGGGATTTCCATGCTTCAGAAGACTGTCGATTCCGGAAATACGTGAATAATAAGGCAGAGAGGTGTCGGAAACGACATCTTCCCAATATGTCGAGCGCAAATAATCGGCTCCGCGCCTATTGTCAGCGCGTATGTATATGACATTATATGCTGTCATGAACATATGGACAGCAAACAGTACGATCAGACGTCTTATCTTAGAAGATGAATCCATATGGCCGTGCGAATTAATATATTTATTGATGACCTTAGATTATGTGAAAAATCAATATGGCGGTTATTGTTTTTTGCTTTGATGATTGCCAAAACATTTTTATAACGCTTCTAAAACGCATTTTAGTTTTGATGTACGGGCAATCCGCCGCTACTTCACAGTGCATTTGATTATGATGAAATTTTGAGATCGATATGGCTGCATATCAGAGGTGTATAATAAATGTAAGTGCGTTTGTCGTAGATGTTAATATACGTATAAGAATAATAGTAGTACGATAACTGTTGAAATATGCGGCCTCTGCGTCTAATTTTGTATCGGTAGACGGCCGTAATGGTTTGGAAGTGTCTGCCAAACATGTTTTATCATTCCCGGCTTCCAGGGAAATTCTAAAATTAAGACATTATGAAAGGTGTTTTACAAAAGATGCTTGTGTCGCTGATTGGAACAGCGTGCAGTCTGAGCGCGGTGGCGGTTTATCCGGAAATTAACATGGCTTCGGTTAGATCACACTATTATCCTGAATTCATCGTTCAGGAAAGCCATATCATAGAGGATGGCATGAATAATCTGAAAAATCGTGTCATCGCACCTCAATCGCGGGAAAGCACCTCATTCAAAGGTCATGCAGGGGTTGGAGAGCAGAGAAATACAGTCACAATGAATTTTACCGGGATTATTGATCCGAATATGCGTCCGACCATTAGATTTTTTAAGTCGGGAGCTTTATATTTGACAGGAGAAATTATTTCTTCAGAAAATTGGGCTGAAGATGCCAAAACGGTCACGCTTTCCGTGCCGTCAGCGGTCTATGACATATTTGTCTATTGGACAGAACTGGAACCCGGTGTCAATCATACCCGGCATTGTCTGGTGGCAAAAGAACAGGTTTATGTTGACGGGGATAAGGAATATGTATATGACCGTTCTGACGCGAGAAATGCCGTAAGTTTCCATCATACTCTTCCCAATGGAGATGTACCTCGGTGGCCCGGAATAAAATATGATGATGTGACAGGAAATCCTACTCGTGACTGGGGCGCCGCAAATGTAGGAATGACAAACAGTATTATACATATAATACATCCTGAATCTGGCTTTGAGGTAGCTCATTGCAGTTCTTTCAATGCTGCTTCTGACGGTGACATTCTGGATAAATTCGAGCCGGCAGAGGAAATGAAGTTTTGGTGTAATGATGATATTCCTTCAGATATGTGGATTACAAACCATATCATTATGGAAAATGAAAAAGGGGAAATATATTCTTCTATGGCCTCTGTGTCGTTAAATGGATGTGAAAATAATGTAGAAGTCGATAATAAAGATTATTATCTTGTGGCGGAAGAACTTGAGCACTCTCCTTATTTCTATCAAAATGATTTCAAGAGCGATGTATCACAATCTTATGCAATAAATGAAGAGGTGCTTGGTTTTCCGGGATTTACGTATGAATATAGTGTTTCGGAGGGTGATAAAAAGGACATATATATTCGCACTGAGCCATTCTTTTATGAAAATAAAAACGTCACACTTACATATGTGACGCAGACCTCTTATGATATGGCGGTTGAGGAATCAGGACCTTTCGGTTCTACATCATGGAAGATGTCCGGAATCAAATCTCCGGAAATATTCAATTATGATGGTGCGGGATGTTATATGGGTTCAACGTGGGATGATTTTATGTACCACTATATTTTCCGTGCTCCCGAAGGCGGGTACTACAAATGGCCGGGAATTTTGCCGAGAACAAACATTCATCCTGTTTTTTCATATGAAGCCGGATTGAGAAAGCAAAAACTTGGTAATAATGTACCTGTCATGTCTGTGCTGACAATTGATTACGGTGTGCCGGAAGCAAGACTTCCCATTGCGTTTCCGGCTATAAAGGGACGTTACGGTGAGTCCCGGGTTATCGATATGGAGACGCTTGCCGCATCCTTGTCAATCGGTGCGGAAAAATTATATGATGGCTCCTGGAACGGTATGGTTGACTATATGTTTGACGTCTATTCGGAGGTCCCGGCCGGAAAAGTCGATGTAGTATTCACGGATAATAATATCACCGTAGACGGCATTCCAGGTAAGAATGTCACTGAATTCGGATATGACAAAAATAGCGATGACGTTTGGACACCCACACTCCAGATGTTGCATTTTAGGGATGCCGAAGGATATGTCAATGACCGTTTTGCAAATCCCTCCGACGGTGTGATCGAATTCGCGGGGGGTGATTTTATCGAACATTTTAATGACGAGAACTACTATTGGTATACCGAGGAAGAGGCGGAAGTGAAGGTGGAATACGCCCCTTACGGTACCGATGACTTCATGCCTTTGGATGTGAGAGAGATACCCGAACTTTATTTTATGCCTGGGTACGGACATTTCTATCGTGGTTCTCTGTGTGGAGTGGATAGAGGAAGCTCTAACGGCTGGTTTGATCTTCGGATATCATTGACGGACGCTGCCGGCAATTATCAGAGACAAACGCTTTCTCCGGCATTTAAAGTTGAGTCACTGGCAGGTGTGGATACTGTCATAGATAATGTTGGTTCAATAAAAGTGGAGGGAAGAAATATTATCGTTCCCCAGGGCGCTAATATTTTTACAGTGCAAGGCATACTCTCTGATGGCAGAAATGTGCAACCAGGAGTGTATCTCGTAAAAGCTGCTGCAGTTACATCGAAAATAATCGTGAGATAATTGATATCCTATTCTGAGTTTAAAGATCCCGTTTGCTTATCTGCAGACGGGATCTTGACGTTAAAAAAATATTTTCAAAGGCTTCGGATATCAAGCTTAAGTCCTTCGTGGTTTAGGAGGACACGGGGAAATATATCGGCGGCTTCGGTGACGAAACGTGATTCGTCCTTATAACGTGAGGAATAGTGGCCGGTCAGCAGAGTTTTGGCTCCCGCTTCTCTGGCGATCATGGCCGCCTGACGGGCGGTGCTGTGAAACCGGGCTTTCGCTTCGGCTTTATGCTCATCGAGATAAGTGGTTTCATGGAAAAGCAGATCGACAGGTCCGATCTTCTTTGCAAGTTCAGGCATATATATGGTGTCGCTGATGTGCGCGTAGTTCAGAGATCTGTCGGCTTCGGAGGTCAGCATGGCATTCGGAATCACCGTGCCGTCAGGTTTGACGAAGTCGGCCCCCTCTTTGATGTCGTGTATCTTCGCGACAGGAACACAATGGTAATCGATCATTTCCCGGCGTATGTGCCGCAATTTCGGTTTCTCCTCGAAAATGTATCCCACCGTCGGCACACGATGATGCAGCCTGACCGTACGGACAGTGAGCGACGAAGTCTCGAGAATTACCGCATCCTCCGGCTTTATGATGTTGAATTCGAGATCGAAAGATAGATCTTTTGCGAAAAAGTCGAGAATCTGACGCAATATTTTTTCTCCGTCGGCGAAAGTATGGACTGTGATTTTTCCACCGGTGCTTCCGAGAGCGAGGGTTGACAGAAGACCGGGCAGACCGAGAACGTGATCGCCGTGAAGATGCGTCAGAAAGATGTGTCCGAGACGTGAGAACTTAAGTCTTGCCTGCTGGAATGCACGTTGCGCGCCCTCGCCGCAGTCGACCATGAAAAGATTGTCGCGGTAATCGATGACAGTGCATGACGGTTGGTGCTTTATTGTCGGTTTGGCTGATCCGCAGCCCAGGGTGTGGATTATGAATTTATCCATATCGAAGCTTTAAGACTACAAAATTAGTGAATATTTGGATGATCTGGAAATTAAGAGTAAATTTGCAATGTGAAAACAGCAATTACGACTTTCCTTATAATATGCACTTTAATCGTGGCACAAGACAAATGTGTCGCATCGCCTGCGGAAACGGAATATACCGATTCCGTAAGGACTCTCGGCGAACTGAACGTGGTGGCCCTCAAACAGCAGGAGAGACTGCGCGACGATGCCATGGCTGCCACTGTCATAGGCCGTGCGGAACTTGAAGAACTCAATGCCGTGGCGGTCAAGAGCATATCGGATGTCGTGCCTAACTTTTATGTGCCTGATTATGGTTCGCGCATCACGTCCACGATGTATGTGCGCGGTATCGGGGCACGCATGGATCAGCCTGCGGTGGGACTGAATGTCGACAATGTGCCTTATCTCAATAAGAACGCATATGACTTTGATCTTGCCGATATAGCTTCGGTCGAGATGTTGCGCGGCCCGCAGTCCACGCTGTATGGCCGCAATACGATCGGTGGCCTTATAAATATAACCACATTGTCTCCCGTCAGATTTCAGGGATGGCGTGTCATGGCGCAGGGTGCTATGGGAAATGACTGGAAAGCCTCTCTCGGATGGTATCATAAATTTGACGAAAAAACGGCTACGGCGGTTATCGGCTCTTTCTCCTGTCTCGGAGGTTTTTTTCGAAACCGCTATACCGGAAGTCTCCTTGACAAGGAGCGTAGCGGATCCTTGCGGTGGAAATTCGACCGCAGGATATCGGAAAGTGTCACTTTGCGCAACGCGGCGTCCGCCTCCGTTCTAAGACAGGGGGGCTATCCTTATGAATATGTCGGGACAGGAGAGATTAATTATAATGATACATGTTTCTACCGCAGGTTCATGTTCAATGACGGCTTGACGGTCAATTGGCGCGCTTCACGTTTCTCGCTTTCTTCCATTACAAGCGTGCAGTATCTGGATGACAACATGACACTCGATCAGGATTTTTTGCCTTTGCCTTATTTCACTCTGACGCAAAAACAGAAAGAATTCGGAATTACGGAAGATCTTGTCTTCAGGGGAAAGGAACTGGATGGCCGTTACGAATGGGTGACCGGTGTTTTCGGTTTTTTCAAACATACGGATATGAAAGCCCCCGTGACTTTTAAGGATACAGGTATAGCGTCCCTTATCGAGCAGCATCGCAATGAAGCCAATCCTGATTATCCGATAAGTTGGAATTCACGCATGTTCACGCTCGACAGCGATTTTATAATTCCTACCGGCGGAGCCGCCTTATATCATGAATCGGTATTCGATCTCGGGTCGTGGAAACTGACGGCCGGCATAAGATTTGACTGGGAACAATCTGAATTGTCCTATCACAGCAGTTGCCACACGGGGTATGAAGTGAGAAGGCTGATGTCGGACGGTTCTCTTGTCCATCATCGTGACGTGGCAGTCGATATCGATGACAGAGACAGACTGCGCAGAAACTATTTCAACTGGCTTCCGCGCGTGAGTGTCCTTTACAAATTGCCTCTGGAAGGGGAGAATAACATATATGCCGATGTTTCGAAAGGCTACAAGGCAGGAGGATTCAACACTCAGATGTTTTCGGATGTGTTGCAGCAGCGTCTTATGGGAGTGATGGGAATCGGTGCGAAATACGATGTCGACGATGTGGTGGGTTATCGGCCGGAATATTCATGGAATTATGAGGTCGGCGCCCATTTCACATTTCCTGAGAGAAGGCTCTCTCTTGATCTGTCATTGTTTTATATAGATTGTCACGATCAGCAGCTCACAATGTTTCCGTCGGGCACGACGACTGGTCGCATTATGACAAATGCCGGAAAGACAAGAAGTCTGGGAGGCGAGGTGGCGCTGAGCTGGAATCCTGTGTCGACTCTCGACCTTACTGCCAGTTATGGTTACACCGATGCCAGATTCAAGGAATTTTATAACGGCATAGACAATTTTTCCGGCAAATACATACCGTATGCCCCGAGAAATACCCTGTTCATGCAGGCTCAATATGTTTTCAAGACCGGTAATAGGTTTGTCGACTCCGTTTCGGTGGCAGTTGACATGCGGGGAACCGGAAAGATATATTGGAATGAGGCCAATACCCTCTCTCAGGATTTCTATTCGTTGCTCGGAGCTTCCGTAACATTAGGAGGTCGCCAATGGAGTTTCCAGATATGGGGGAAAAACCTGACCGACAGAAATTACCATACTTTCTATTTTATGTCGATGGGAAACGAGTTCCTGCAGTCCGGGCGTCCTATACAGTGCGGCGCGACTTTACGTATAAATATGTAGGACAGTTGTCCGGCTGTGCGTATGGATTTTAACATAAGCACCTCCCTTGGCTTGTTTTATTTTTTTTCTGAATCATTTTGGCGCCCTACAATAATGCATAGGCTTTAGCGTTTCAATTTAGACTAATAATTAGAAACTGATTTTAAAATGAATAAACTTTTATTGATCGGTGTGGTCGCTGCCTCGTCTCTTGCAATCACATCATGTTCCGGTGATTCTGAAAACAGATCTACCACCACTACTCCGATAAACGCATACAATCTGTTTGTGCCTGCCTCGGGCGATGGGGATGTCTACACCGGATTGGCTTTGTACAAATTTGTAACTACTTTCCCGGAAGCTACAATTCAGCTTGGAGTTGACAATATGACTATGCCTGGCGGTGGCAATACATCTTTTTCTACAATAAGCATGCCTATTGCTTCCGCTATGGTTTCTGTTGATGATTCGGGCCGGGAAGTAATTATATTCGGAGATAAGAATCCGGGAGAAAGCGGTGCGAAAATCTCGAATCTCAGCGGATCGCTCACACAGGCCGTATATTTCCCGCCAAATGTGTCTGTTCCGGGTTATAAGCTTTTTATTCCCGGTAATTCGCTACATTATGTCTTGATGCAGTATGAACTCAACAATGACTGGAACATCCGTACATTCTGGCCCGATATGACATTCAGGGGTTCGACGGTAACTTCTTATCCAGGCATGACGGAGGCTTATTCAAACAGTAATATAGCTTATCGTGTCGTTATGCAGCTCAAAGATAATGCTCTGACCGACAAGGCCGATGTTATTTTCTACAATGCCAAGTTCGCTCCGAAGGCACCTGAAATCACTGTCGTGCTTAAAAATCTCGACCTTGCGTTCAGTGATAAAGGTTATACTGTCAAAGGCTCGGATATCATCCCTTATATGGTCGAGGCCGGGACTTTGCAGGAAACGCCTAAATTTAAATTTAATTCTTTTGCACTCACTGCCATTGGTGACATGTCGACAGCTATGATCAATTATGAGGTCGCTGATGTTTACAAGGGTACGTTTACCGGAAATTCCGTTGTGAAACCATCGTCCGGGAAATAAAAAACTCATGTTTTATCGTGTTGCCTTGTCACGTGTATAAACTTTTAAGGTGCGGATCCGGTATGATCGGATTCGCACCTGTCATTTTTCCACGATGAGGGGTCTGTGTATGCAAAATCCGCACTCTTTTGCTTGCAGTCCAAAAATAACACTGCTTTTATTTGTTGATTAAACAAAAATTCCCTAATTTTGTGGATAAGTGATGGCGCATCGAGTGCCTTTATTTGGTTGAACTAAGCTAACTAATTTAATATTAACACGATATGAATCTATTGTGCGAAATAGGCAATGGCGTATTGTCAATCACGGCCGCCTTGACAGGTATAGGGCTGGTGTTTGCGGCGCTGCTTATTGCAAAATTGATTTCCCCGAAGTCTTATTCGGTAAAGAAAGCCGAGCCATATGAATGCGGTATCCCGACCCGAGGCGAGTCGATGATCCAGTTCAAGGCCGGCTATTATATTTTTGCAATCCTCTTCCTTCTTTTCGATGTAGAGGTTGTCTTTCTTTACCCGTGGGCTACAGTGATGCGCAGTCTCGGACCTCAGGGCATCCTCTGCATCGGTATTTTTATGTTTGTCCTAATAATGGGCCTGGCTTATGCCTGGCGGAAAGGAGCGCTTAAATGGGAATAGACCATATAAAGAGCATGACCCGCGAGGACTTCAAGAACAATGACTATATTGACAAGCTTGTTGAAGAACTCAATGCTACGGGCGCCAATGTGATGGTTGGCAAATTTGACGAACTTATCAATTGGGGAGTCTCAAATTCTCTCTGGCCGCTTTGTTTCGGTACGAGTTGCTGTGCGATCGAGTTCATGAGTCTCGGCGCGGCCCGCTATGATATGGCGCGTTTCGGATTCGAGGTGGCGCGTAATTCTCCCCGTCAGGCAGATTACATAATGGTGCAGGGAACCATCGTGCATCGTATGGCTCCTGTGCTCCGCCGTCTTTATGAACAGCTTGCAGAACCGAAATATGTGATTGCATGCGGCGGTTGCGCGGTGTCGGGCGGTCCTTTCAAGAATTCATATTGTGTAGTACCGGGAGTGGACCGTATCCTTCCTGTGGATGTATTCATTCCCGGATGTCCTCCGCGTCCCGAGGCCATGTTTTATGGTCTGATGCAGCTGCAGCGTAAGATCAAGGTTCAGAAATTCTTCGGCGGTGTCAACCGGAAGGAGAAAATCGAGGAGTTCTTTGCCGAGCATCCCGAAGAGAAAGGCCAGATTGGATAACATCATCGAACTATACTGAAAGAAATGAGTGATTTAAAAGAAAAAATCCTTAAGATATATCCTGCGGCGACTTTTGAAGAGGGCGATACCCTTCTTGTAAATGTGGCCGAGAAAGATTGGCTTGATGTAGCCGGAGCGCTTAAGAACGATCTTGGTTTCGATGTCCTTTCGGCATTGGTCGGCATGGACTGGAAAGAAACCATGGGCGTAGTCTATTACCTGACCTCGACATCGCGGAACTGGGAAGTGATCTCGGTAAAGGTTGTGACGGAGTCGCGCGAGAATCCTTATATACATTCGGTCGTGTCGCTTTGGAAAGTCGCTAACTTCCAGGAACGCGAGGCTTATGACATGTTCGGTATCAAGTTTATCGGACATCCCGACATGCGCCGTTTCTTCCTGCGCAATGACTGGGTGGGACATCCCCTTCGCAAGGATTATGACGCAAACCCGGATCTGAACCCTATCCGTATGGATGACGAGGTCAACGAAGACGATACACGCACGTTTACTCTCGGTGAAAACGGTAATGTCAAGGAGACGCCGGGTAAAGTGTTCGAGGAAGATGAGTATGTGGTCAACATAGGCCCGCAGCATCCCTCCACACACGGAGTCATGCGTTTCCGCGCGTCTCTCGACGGTGAGACCGTAAAGAAAGTGGATGTCGTTTCCGGATATATCCATCGTGGTATAGAAAAACTTTCGGAAGGTCTTACTTATCCGCAGATACTACATTTCACAGACCGTATGGACTACATGTCGGCTCATCAGAACCGTCATTGTCTATGTATGTGTATAGAGAAAGCCCTCGGTATCGAAGTGCCGAGAAGGGCGCAGGTCATTCGTACAATGATGGATGAGCTGATGCGTATCTCGTCGCATCTCCTTTCGTTCGGATGTACGGCTATGGACCTTGGTGCCACCACGGCATTCTTCTATGGATTCCGCGAGCGCGAGATGGTTCTTGACATTTTCGAGAAGACCTGCGGAGCACGCATGTCGATGAACTATAATGTGATCGGCGGTGTGATAGCTGATCTTCATCCCGATTTCCAGAAAGATGTCAAGGAACTCATACGTATCATGCCTGAGCGTCTCAAGGAATATCATACGGTATTCTCGGGAAATGTGATCGCCAAGAACCGTCTTGTCGGTGTCGGTCATCTTTCGAAAGAGGATGCTGTCAATTATGCTATCACAGGTCCGAGCGGACGCGGTTCGAACTGGAGCTGCGACTGCAGAAAGAAACATCCATATGCCGTCTATGACGAGGTAGAATTTGACGAGGTGCTTCTTGACGGATGCGATTCATATTCCCGCTACATGGTGCGTATGAAAGAGATCGAGCAGAGCTGCCGCATTCTCGAACAGCTTGTGGACAATATCCCGGAAGGTGATATCCGTGCCCAGGTGCCTAAGATCATCAAGCTCCCTGCCGGAAGATGGTATCAGCAGGTCGAGGCAAGCCGTGGCACGTTCGGGGTGTATATCGAGTCGACGGGTGAGAAGAATCCGTTCCGTGTGCACTTCCAGAGTCCCTGTTTCAATCTCGTCGGTGTGATGGATCTGACATGCTCGGGCTACATGATCGCCGACCTGATTACTATCGGTGCGGCTCTTGACTTCGTGATCCCCGATATCGACCGTTGATCGTGGTGATCGGAAGTTTTAATAATTACAGAACAGAAGTATAATCCAAAGCAATAAGATAACATGTTTGATTTCGGAAAATGGACGTCGGCTTTCAACGACTTGCTTCTCGGAACAGGAATGGCCGACTGGCTGGCCGTTCTGATAGAATGCGTGATCATAGCCGTGCTTATTCTGGGCGTCTATACCGTATTGGCACTTTTCTATATTCTCTATGAGCGTAAGCTCTGTGCATGGTTCCAGTGTCGTCTCGGGCCTATGCGTGTCGGTAAGTGGGGTTTGCTCCAGGTATTCGCCGACATGTTCAAGATTCTCATCAAGGAGCTTATCTGCCTTAAAGGCACAGACCGCTTCCTTTTCAAACTCGCGCCTTATCTGGTCATAACTTCTTCGGTTGTCATGCTCGCTTGTCTTCCGTGGGGTAACGGCCTGCAGATAATCGACTGGAATATAGGTATATTTTTTGTCCTCGCCGTATCTTCTGTCGGTGTGCTTGGTATCCTGCTTGCCGGTTGGTCTTCCAACAACAAGTATACCCTCATCGGTGCTATGCGAAGCGGCGCGCAGATGGTAAGTTATGAGATCTCGCTCGGACTCGCCATCATGACAATAATAATAATGGCGGGGACGATGGACATCTCGCAACTCGTGCTTGCTCAGGAAAACGGCTGGTTTATTTTCAAGGGCCATCTTCCGGCGCTGATCGCCTTCATAATCTATGTGATAGCGGCCACCGCAGAGACCAACCGCGGACCTTTTGACCTTCCGGAGGCGGAGCATGAGCTCACCGCCGGTTATCACACCGAGTATTCGGGTATTCATTTCGGATTTTTCTATCTTGCCGAGTATCTTAACCTCTTTATCGTTTCGGGTATCGCGTCGCTGATGTTCCTTGGCGGATGGATGCCTCTGCACGTTCCCGGTTGGGATGGTTTCAATATGGTGATGAACTGGATTCCCTCTCCCGTATGGTTCCTGCTCAAGGCCTTCTTTATCTCGTTTGTCATCATCTGGTTCAAGTGGACTTTCCCGCGTGTGCGTATAGACCAGATGCTCGCTTTCGAGTGGAAATATCTCATGCCTTTCTCATTGGCCAACCTGCTGCTCATGACAGTGTGCGTGGCTTTCGGATGGCATTTCTGAAATTAATATAATGTCAGGTAACACTGATTTTTTAAAGATAAACAACTTTCCAAAATAAATCGGCGGTCGCATAGCTACGCAGGCAGTGCCGCGATAAACATGATTGAACGTTATGAGCGAAATTTTTGGTACGGTGACCCAGGTGATTGGTCCGGTGATCGACGTCTCGTTTGAAGGAGGAAAAGAAAATATTCCCCCTATCTATTCGGCTCTTAAGGTGGAGCGCGACAATGGCGAGGAGCTGATCCTCGAAGTGGAGCAGCACATTGGCGAGGACATTGTGAGGTGTGTCGCAATGGAAAGCACTGATGGTGTGCGCCGCGGTGTGAAAGTGCGTAACCTCGGGCATCCTATCGCCGTACCGACCGGCAATCAGGTGAAGGGTCGCCTTCTGAATGTCGTTGGCGACGCCATCGACATGCTCGGTGATCTCAAGCGTGAGAATTTACGTCCTATTCATCAGCCGGCTCCCGCTTTTGATGAGCTTGCGATTTCTCAGGAGATTCTCTTCACCGGTATCAAGGTGATCGACTTCCTCGAGCCTTACTCGAAGGGTGGTAAGATCGGTTTGTTCGGTGGCGCAGGTGTCGGCAAGACAGTGCTTATACAGGAGCTTATCAACAATATCGCTAAAGGACACAACGGATTCTCGGTGTTTACCGGTGTAGGTGAGCGTACGCGTGAGGGTAACGACCTTCTCCGCGAGATGATCGAGGCCGGTGTGGTGAAATATGGTAAGAAATTCGAAGAAGGCATGGAGAAAGGGGAGTGGAATCTCAATGATGTGGATTTCAACGAACTTCAGAATTCTCAGGCTACTCTCGTGTTCGGTCAGATGAATGAACCGCCGGGTGCCCGTCTCCGTGTGGCACTTTCCGGTCTGACTGTGGCTGAGCAGTTCCGCGACAATGATGGCGGAGGAAAAGAGATCCTTCTCTTCATCGACAACATTTTCCGTTTCACGCAGGCCGGTTCCGAGGTGTCGGCGCTTCTTGGCCGTATGCCTTCGGCCGTAGGTTATCAGCCTACGCTTTCATCGGAGATGGGTGCTCTTCAGGAGCGTATCACATCGACCAAGAACGGATCAATCACCTCTGTGCAGGCCATATATGTGCCGGCCGATGACCTTACCGACCCCGCTCCGGCGACTACGTTCTCGTTCCTGGATGCGACTACGGTGCTCTCTCGTAAGATCTCGGAGCTCGGTATCTATCCTGCGGTCGATCCTCTGGATTCCACATCGCGGATTCTTGACCCCAATATCGTGGGCGAGGACCATTACAATACGGCTCAGGCTGTCAAACAGCTTCTTCAGAAATACAACGAGTTGCAGGATATAATCGCGATTCTCGGTGTAGACGAGCTTTCCGACGAGGACAAGCAGGTCGTTACCCGTGCGCGCCGCGCTCAGCGTTATCTGTCGCAGCCTTTCCATGTGGCAGAGCAGTTCACAGGTCTGCCCGGTGTGATGGTGCCGCTGGCAGAGACCATACGCGGATTCAAGATGATTCTGTCGGGCGAGCTTGACTATCTGCCTGAGCAGGCATTCCTCAATGTCGGAACAATCGACGAGGCTATCGCGAAAGGCGAGGGCATGCTCAAGGATGTCAAGTAAAAATATGACAATGTAAAAGTCCTTTCACATCAATAATATTTCAGCAATGACACTCGAAATTATATCAGCTCACGAAGTGACTTTCAGCGGTGAGGTGACTTCGGTCACATTGCCAGGAGAACTCGGATCTTTCACTGTCCTCAAAGACCATGCTCCTCTCATCTCTGTCCTTGTCAAAGGCAAGATGAAATATACCGGTCCGAAAGGAGAGGTAGAGGAACTTGAGATAGCCGGCGGTCTGGCTGATGTTAACAATAATGTAATTTCTGTCTGTGTCTACTGATTGTCTAACGGTTGAATTGACACGTCTATAATAAATTTTGAACAAGATGTCGAAATCTCATATATACCCGCTTTTAAATTTTCTTGCCGGGAAAAGACGCAATCTGGTGGGAGTGCTCATGGCTTTCCTTATCTGTGCGCCTTCCGTATCTTATGCCGCCGGCAGCGAAGAGGGAGAAAGCCTGGATGTGAAGGGTATCATTTTCGAGCATTTGGGTGACGGTTATGGATGGGAAGTTCCCTTTTCCCATACGGACAGGATTCCGTTGCCGGTAATTGTGCGTTCGGAAGATCACAATTGGTTCTGTTTTTCTTCAGCCGGTCTGACAGATAAGACGGAAACTATTGATCACGAGACCGGCGAGAGACATCATGGTCTCGAACCTATAGTCAAGACAATAGTCCGCGACGGGAAGACATACAGATTCCTTATAGCTCATGTAAGTAACAATAAGGATAAGGTTGTCGAGATATTCGATCTCACTCCGGCCGATGAAAAAGATCTTGAGGCCAAACTGGCGGATGTCAGAAAGACCGGAGATGTGGATCTCGGAGCACAGGTTATCGACGGATATGTATATTATGACGGCAAGTACTACAGAGAGTACAGGCCGCTCGACATATCGATCACAAAAAATGTGGCGGCTCTCTTTATCGCTGTCATATTGGTGATGGCCATGGTGTTCGGACTTGTGAGATATTACCGCAGACGCGGCATGCGTGCTCCCCGTAAGGGAATGGGTTTTTTCGAGATGCTTGTCGGATTTATCTATAATGATACTATAAAGGCGACTCTCGGAGATAAGACAAAAAAATTCGCCCCCTATCTGCTGACAGTGTTCTTCTTTATTCTTGTGATGAATATCGTTGGACTCATGGTCATATTCCCCGGTGGAGCGAATCTTACGGGCAACATAGCGGTTACGCTGGTTCTCGCATTGTGCACATTCGTCATCACGAACATTTTCGGTACCAAACATTATTGGAAGGAGATTTTCTGGCCTGATGTGCCCTTGTTCCTTAAGTTCCCGTTGCCGATTATGCAGCTGATCGAGGTATTCGGTATATTCACGAAGCCTGCGGCCCTCTGCGTGCGTCTGTTCGCGAACATGATGGGTGGTCACATGATTGTCATCACGCTCACTCTTCTCATCTTTATTCTCGGAGCGTTCGGTGCGGCTGTCGTGGGACTGACAACTGTGGTATCGGTATTGTTCACGATATTCATGCTGCTTCTCGATGTGCTTGTAAGTTTCATTCAGGCATACGTGTTTACTCTTCTTTCCACACTGTTCATAAGTATGGCGCAGGTGGAAGAGGAAGAACATCATGCCAGGGAAGACAGAGATCATCCGGCTCTTGAGGCAAGAGATATGGCTGAACTTTCCGAGGAGAAGAAACTTCTGGCAAAAGAAGCGGCTCAGGTCGATTTCAAATAAGAAACAAAATCAAGAATCAAATAAAAAGTTTTGGTCTTATTGACCTCTTTTCAGCATTTTGCGTCATTTCAATTGTTCAAAACTGTGCACTCCGCGCCATTTTCGCTCTGTTTCGTTCATTACCGAATTCTTTTTCGTTCTCATTTTCGTTTCTTCGGCCCGGTCTTATAATTACTTTAAAAATGGGTTTCGGCTCTTTCCCTTTTGCCCCCGTCAGGGCATCCCGCTGCCGGACATTTTCTCAAATTTTCCGGTCAGAGGCCCTCCATTTGTCAAAAAACATACAAACTTCGTTAATTATTACAAAATCGTTACAGTTGCTTTTTCGCATTTTGCCTGGCCGGGATGTGTTGTATATTTCACAAAAGGTCTTGCATTTTGGGTCTGTTTCGACTATGCTTAGGGCGAAGAGAACGTTTCTCCCGGCGTTCTAAATCGTTTTCGCAAATGTGAGCCTTTCACCCCTTGTTCTATTTATGGACTGCCTTTCAAAAGGAGGAATCGTCTATGAAGTTTGGTCACTTTGATGATGAACGCCGGGAGTA